>Ga0187865_1002687_pt1 | contig 16261 bp, 11 predicted proteins | sample June2016WEW_11_1_2_FD_132989 | JGI IMG/M metagenome (GOLD analysis project Ga0187865, IMG submission 132989) | Peatland microbial communities from SPRUCE experiment site at the Marcell Experimental Forest, Minnesota, USA - June2016WEW_11_100 | ecosystem: Environmental > Terrestrial > Soil >...
CGGCAAGGTACACGTCGAGAATTTCTTTCAGCCGCCGGACGAGCCGGGAATCTTCGACCGGGAAGATAATCTCCACGCGGTGGCTCAAGTTGCGGCGCATCAAGTCGGCGCTACCCATATAGACTTCCTCGGCTCCGCCATTTCGAAAGTAATAAATGCGGCTATGCTCCAGGAACCGCCCCACAATGCTAATCACACGGATGTTCTCACTCACGCCCGGGACGCCGGGGCGCAGGCAACAAATGCCCCGCACCAGCAAGTCCACTTTCACGCCCGCCTGCGAAGCCTGATAAAGCAGGCGGATCATGGGCGGATCTTCCAGCGCGTTCATTTTGAAAATCAGCCGCCCGGTTCGCCCGCCTTTCTGGTGCTCGATTTCGCGGCGAATCAGTTCCACCAGCCTCTCGCGCATATTGACAGGGGCCACCAGAAGTTTCTGGGGCTCCTGCCGCGCGGAGTAGCCGGTGAGCGCGTTGAAAAAGTGCGTGGCATCGGCGGCGATCTGTTCGTTGCAGGTCAGCAAGCCCAGGTCGGTGTAAAGGCGCGCGGTGATGGGATTGTAATTGCCGGTCCCCAAATGCACGTAGCGGCGGATGGCATCGCCTTCGCGACGCACCACCAGGGCGATCTTACTGTGGACCTTCATGCCGACAAGTCCATAGACCACGTGTACTCCCGCATCTTCCAGCGTCCGGGTCCACTCGATATTGCTTTCTTCATCGAAGCGAGCCTTCAATTCCATGAGTACGGCCACTTGCTTGCCGTCCTCTACGGCGTCCAGCAGAGCGGCGACAATGGGGGAGTTTCTCCCCACGCGGTAGAGAGTCATCTTGATGGCGAGCACGTTGGGGTCGCGCGCCGCCTGGCGCAGAAACTCCACCACCGGCTGGATGGAATCGTAGGGGTGGTGCAACAGGAAATCTTCCTGGCGAATCAGGCTGAAAAGATCTCCCTGGCAGTCCGTGCCCAGACGGGCGGGAATCATCGGCACGAAGGGCTTGTCCTTCAGGTCTGGCCGGTCGAGGGAATAGAGTTCCATAAACCGGTCGAAACCGAGCGGCCCGTCAACGCGGTGAACATCCGGGGGATGGATTTCGATCTGGTTGGTGAGGATGGAAAGAATTCTCTCCGGCATGTCCTGCGCAACTTGCAGCCGGACGACAGCCAGAAAGCGGCGCTCACGCATGGCCTCCTCGATGGTCTCCAGCAGGTCGTCACTCTCCAATTCCTGGACAGCGACTTCGGCGTCACGCGTCACGCGAAAGGGAGACGACTCGACAATCTCCATGCCGGGGAACAGCAGGTGCAGGTTGGCCGCGATCAACTGCTCGAGCCATACAAACTTGAAAGCCTTCGGCGCCGAGGGAGGTGCCGGGGAATTTCCGGAGGGCGCCTTTACCGGGACCAACTGAGGCAAGGTGTCGGGAACTTTGACGCGAGCAAAGTGCTCCCGCCCTTTGTGGTCGCGCACCACCACGGCCAGGTTCAGGCTGCGATTCGAGATGTGGGGGAAGGGGCGCCCGGGATCGAAGGCCAGCGGCGTCAGCACGGGAAACACGTGCTGGTAAAAGTAGCCATCCACGGCGGCGCGCTCCTCGCCGTCGAGGGAGGACGAATCAACAACGCTGATCCCCTGCTGCTCCAAGCCCGGCTGAACTTCCCGCCGCCAGAGGTCATGGGCGTGCGCGCTAATCTGGCAAATCTTCTCCCGGATCAGTTGAAGCTGCGCCGCCGCAGGCCGGCCGTCGCGCCCGACCTCCGCCCTGCCGCTCGCTACCTGCTTCATCAATCCCGCGACGCGAACCATAAAGAACTCGTCCAGGTTCGACCCGAGAATGGCAAGAAACTTCACTCGCTCGAGCAACGGGTTGTCCGCGTCCGCAGCTTCTTCCAAAACCCGGCACTGGAACTCCAGCAAGCTCAACTCGCGGTTGATATAAAGGTGCGGGTTGTTCAGTGCGCTACCATCCTGGTTCGCCGGCGGCGGCTCTGGCGCCATCGGGGAAACCACCTTGCATTCCGTTGCGTCGGTACGTTGGGAACGCGATTTGCTCGCCATGACCATTGATATTAACGGATTCCAGATAACACCACAAACCGTGGCGGCAATTAACCTTGGCGCCTGCCTGCCGCCATCGCTCCCAGGCTCGCCGCCAACAAAAGAAGGGGAAGGAGAAAATGTTTCATGGCCGTCACCATCGCGACTCGCCGGAATCTTCTTTCCGGCGGCATGTTACATAGGAGTATACACCCCTTTGCGCGCCACCAAGCCCCCTCCCACGCACGCCGAGTTCCTTTCGAAGCTGCTTCCTTGATTTCGTTTCCCACAATCGGGTTTCCTGACATGCTCGGGAAGCCCTATAATGACACGCGGGTTCCGAACTATGTTAGCTTCTGAAACCGAGCTGCGGGCGGCTTACGCTGAGTGCCGACGGCTGGCCAGCCGACATTACGAAAATTTCCCCACCGCCTCGTATCTTGTCCCTCGCGACAAGCGCGACGCGCTGGCGGCGGTTTATGCCTTCGCCCGTTACGCCGACGACATTGCGGACCAGCCGGGCGTCGAGAACCGTCTCGAAAAGCTGGCCGATTGGCGCGCCAAGCTCGCGGCCTGTTACACGGGGAAAATCGATCACCCGGTTTTCCTGGCGCTGCGCGATAGCGCGGAGCGATTCCAACTTTCGCGCGAGAACTTTGAAAACCTGCTGCGTGCGTTTGAGTCGGACGTGGTGGTGAACCGCCATCCGAACTTCGCCTCGCTGCTGGCTTACTGCACCTGTTCCGCGAACCCCGTGGGGCGGCTGGTGCTGGAACTGTTTGGTTATCACGACCCGCACCTGTTTGAGCTTTCGGACAACATTTGCACCGCGCTGCAGCTCACCAACTTCTGGCAAGACGTCGCTATTGACTTTTCCCGCGACCGCATCTACCTGCCGCAGGATGATATGGCGCATTTCAACTTCACGCTCGATGATCTCCGCGCCGGGCGCTCCGACACCCGCTGGCAGGAGTTGCTGGCCTTTGAAATCGCCCGCACCCGCGAGCTTTTCGAGCGGGGAAGAGGCTTGCCGGAGGAGGTGCAACCCAAACTGCGCACCCAATTGCGCCTGACGTGGCTGGGCGGAACGGCGATTCTTTCGAAAATCGAAGCTGTTTCCTATGATATCTTTCATCGGCGGCCTTCGCTCAGCAAGTGGGAATTCCTGCGCCTTTACTGGCGCGCCCGCCGGGCTCCGCTGAGCGCGAGCGTCGCACACGCTCCGACGGTTAGCATCCCATCATGAACGTGTCCTCCAAAAATACCCATTTCACCAACGCGCGCGTTACCAACTTCTATTACGCATTTGTTTTTCTGCCTCCCGAGAAGCGTCTGGCCATCGAAGCCGTTTATGCCTTCGCGCGGCGGGGTGATGATGTCACCGACAGTGGCCTCGACCCGGCGGAGGCCGCCGCCGCACTGGCGCGCTATCGGCAGGCGCTGGAGGCGTGTTACGCGGAAGATTCGAGCCACCTCGACTCGCCGGAGTTGCGCGCTCTGGCGGAAAGCATCAAACGATTCAAGATTCCCCGGAAGCCTTTCGAGGACCTGATCCTGGGCTTGGAAATGGATTTGAACCACGCACGCTACGAGACGTTTGAAGAGTTGTCTCTGTATTGTTACCGCGTGGCCTCGACCATTGGGCTGATCTGCATCGAGATTTTCGGTTATCAAAACTCCCGCACGCGGGATTACGCCGTGAACCTGGGAACGGCGTTGCAGCTCGTCAATATTCTGCGCGACATCCAGCGCGACGCCCAGCGCGGGCGCATCTACATTCCCCAGGAGGATTTGGACCGCTTCGGCGTCCGCCCCGCCGAGTTGCTGGCCGGCGCACACAACGATCCGTTCATCGAGTTGATGCAGTTCGAATGTGACCGCGCCCGGCACTACTTCGACTTGGCGCGCCAGATGCTTCCGGCCGAAGACCGGCAATCGATGAAGGCCGCGGAAATCATGGCGGCGATTTACTGGGGCATCCTGAAGCGCATCCAAAAACGCTGCTACAACGTTTTCGGGAAACGGGTACGCGTGCCCCGCGCGTTGAAGATCTGGACCGCGCTCTCCGTTTATCTCGGCGCCGAGTGGCACAAGTAGCGTCGTGTCTCAGATGGTAGGTTGACCCACGACCTTAAAGGCACAGCGATGATTGATTCCAAGCTTCTCGGGTGGGTTCAGTCTCCTTCGGGAGGAGCGAGATTGCAACTTAGGGACGGGTTCCTTCGCAACGGGAAGTGGCAGGACGGAACGGTCTTGTTGATACCCCCCGGTTCGCGAGAATTCGAAGTCAGTGAGTTCAAGCGGCCTAACGACGCTGTTATAAATGACGCGGGATTCGCGGTTATAGCCGACTGGTTATCCCTCGACAAACCATTGCCGCAAGGCGAGCTTTGCTTCCTTGCGCCAGACGGAACTGTTTATCGTCGATGTCGGTTGGACCAAAATCTCGCGTGCCTGGCTATGGATCCCGAAGGAAGGCTTGTTTTCGTCACTACCGCTGCCTCCGAGTATCACCACCCCAAACTGATGTGTTTTAGCGTTAGCACGGGTGAGCTACTGTGGGATATGGCGGCGCCAAAGCCAGCTTCGGAGATTACTGTCGTTGGTGAGGAGCAGTGCATCCATATCGGACGCCCATACCATGTGCCCGACTGTGATTTTCTACTGAAGGTCACATACGAAGGCAGGGTAATTGAAAAATGCCCAGCCTCGCCATACGAAGCGCTTTCTTGGGCGGAGGCAGAGCGCCAAGAGGGAAGATTTTCGATTGCTGGGCGGTGGTACCGAGTCGCGGCCGAAGCTGACATAGCTGCACCTTACCGGGCGAAGGCGTATCGTGGTCTTGGCGAACTGGCGGAGGACGATGAAAGGCCGAAGGAGGCTTTAAACCTTTACGAGAGAGCCTTGACGCTTGATGCAAATGTGGGAGTTAAGCGCAAGATTCAACTACTAAGGAGGTTGCACAGGAATGAGCTCTGATGTGACGTCAGTTCTAGCTATCTACGGAGCTGTGTTGTCGACTCTGGCCATCCTCTTAGACATCACGCGATATGTCAAAGATCGTCCAAAGGTTGTGGTCGAAGCCGATCACCACGTGCTTTACACCACACAAAAAGGCGTACACAAACTCGGAATTAAAGTGACCAATAAAGGAACACGACCGGCGACCGTCGAAGCCTGTGGATTCACGATCGACAGTGAATCTGAGGAAAAACTTCTAAGCGTGTTGGATCGAACACTCCCTAAGCGGCTGGACGAGGGCGAATCTCATACTGCATATGCCGACCCTGCAGAAGTACAGGCAAGTCTGATACTGTTTGCCTGGGTCCGGGACGCGACGGGACGAGTCTACAAGTCCAAGAAAAGACCATTCCAACTCACAAGATTAACTAAGGTCATCCGGTGGCTAAGGAAATCTTGATTATCGGTGGCGGTTTCGCCGGCCTCGCGGCGGGTGTGGCGTTGGCCGAGGCAGGCAAGCGGGTGTGCTTGCTCGAGCAGAAGCCGTATCTCGGCGGGCGGGCTCGCTCGTTTCGCGATCCCACTACCGGCTCGGTTGTGGACAACGGCCAGCATCTCTTCATGGGCTGTTACCACGCGACGATCCACTTCCTCAAGACTGTCGGAACTCTCGACCGGGTTCATTTTCAGCCCAGGCTCGCCGTGCCGTTTCTGGACCGTGGCGGCCGGCTCTCGCGCCTCGATTGCCCGGACTGGCCTTCACCCTGGCATCTGCTTTTGGGTGTGCTGCGCTCGGGGTGTTTCTCGTTGAAGCAGAAACTGGAAGTGCTGCGCTTGGGGAAGGACCTGCGCATCGCCCGGCGGAACTCCGCCCCCGCCGCCGGCGAGAGCGTCACTGCGTGGCTCGGCCGGGGGGGACAATCGGAAGGCCTCCAGCGCAATTTCTGGGACCTGCTCTGCATCGCGGTGATGAATGAAGATCCGCGCATCGCTTCCGCGCGGCTTTTTGAGCGCGTCCTGCGGTTGGCGCTGTTTTCTTCTCAGGCCGACTCGCGGCTCGGCATCGCGCGCGTCGGGTTGAGCGAGTGCTACACCGACGCAGCCGCTGCTTACATCGAAGCGCGCGGCGGCTGTGTGCAAACCGGGCGCGGCGTTAAGCAGTTGCTGATTGCGGAGGGTGCCTGCCGAGGTGTCGATTTGGGCGCCGGGGAGAAAATCGAGGGTGTTCCGGTGATTTCCGCCGTGCCGTGGCAACAACTTGCCGTCGTGCTGCCCGGCGATTTGCTGCGCACCGAGCCATTGTTTGCCGCCGCCCTGGCGCTTCGTCCCGCGCCCATCATTTCCATCAACCTGTGGTTTGACGCGCCCCTTACCGATCTCGAGTTTGTGGGCTTGCGCGGAACGACGATCCAATGGCTTTTCGACAAGAGCCGCATTCTGGGTGCCAACGACCACTACGTCTCGCTGGTTCTGAGCGGCGCGCACGAGCACGTCAGCCGGTCGAAGGAAGAACTGCTGGCCATTTCGTTGCGAGAGCTGGGTGAAATGTTGCCTGCGGTCCGTAAGGCAAAGCTGCTGCACTCGCTCGTCATCAAAGAGCGCTTCGCGACCTTTTCGCCGAGCCCGGAAGCTGAGCCGCTGCGGCCGCCGGCACGCACTCCCGTCCAGGGGCTCTTTCTGGCGGGGGATTGGACCGCCACGGGCCTGCCCGCCACCATTGAAGGAGCCGTGCAAAGCGGTTACACTGCGGCGCGGGAACTCTTGCAGGGAACAGGGAACAGGGAATAGGGAACAGATGAGAATTTCCATGAAGACGGTGGCCGCTGCGTCGCTCGTGATACTCGTGGTGGTTGTGGCATGGTTGTCGGGAGCGTCTCAGGAGGCCCACGGATTTCGAACAATCGGCAATCGTCAATCGAAAATCGAAAATGGCTCGCCCGATCTGCAGGGCGCCTACCGATTTGACCGGGGCGGCTGGATCTTCATCCACCTGGAAGGCTCCCCGCGCCAAATCGGCTATCAGCACGGGTATTTGCTGGCCCCTGAAATCCTCGATGCCTTTGAAAGCGTCAAACTGCGCGACACGCACGACACCCACCGCGAGTGGGGCTTTTTCCGCCACGCCGCGCGGGAAATGCTCTGGCCGCGAATCGACCGTGAATATCAGGAGGAATTGCAAGGCATCGCCGAAGGGCTGAAGGCCCAAAGCGTGGCTCTGGACCTGGATGATGTTGTTGCCCTGAACGCGTTCGAGGAAGTTGCGGACTATTATGTTCCCTGGTATGACGCGAAACATAAAGTGGCGAATGCCCCGCACCTGGTGAGTCCCGGCAACTGTAGTGCCTTTGTGGCCACAGGCAGTTATACGCGCGACCATCACATCGTGATGGCCCACAACGCCTGGACTTCCTACCTGGACGGCGAGCGCTGGCGGGTGATCTTCGACATCGTCCCTCAGCATGGCCAGCGCATTTTGATGGACGGTTTTCCGGGCGTCATCACCAGCGACGACGACTTCGGCGTCAACTCCGGCGGCCTTCTGGTGACGGAAACCACGATTGCCCAATTCGTCGGTTGGGATCCCCACGGCAAGCCGGAATTCATGCGCTCGCGAAAAGCGCTGCAATATGTGCGCTCGATCGACGAGTATGTGCGCATCATGCTTGACGGTAACAACGGCGGCTATGCCAACGATTGGCTGCTGGCCGATAACAAAACCGGCGAAATCGCGCAGTTCGAGTTGGGCTTGAAAGCTCATCGAGTATGGCGAACGAAGGACGGCGTCTTTGTAGGTTCCAACTTCGCGCGCGACCCGGAGGTGATCGCCAAAGATACCACCTTCGATCCTCATAACCCGGCCACTTCTCCCAATGCCCGCCGCACGCGCTGGGAAGAACTGATGGAGCGGAACAAAGGGAAGATCGACGTGGCCCTGGCGGAGAAATTCATGGCCGATCATTACGACGCTTTTGAGAAGCGGGACGACGCCGATGAGCGCTCGCTATGCGGCCACGTGGAGGCCTCGCCGCGCGGCGTGGAGATTTGGGATTGGCCCCCTTACTATCCCGGCGGAGCCGTGCAGGGCAAGGCCATCGACAGCGCGATGGCCAAGGCCATAAGTTTCTACGCCCGCAGGGGACATCCCTGCGGGGAGGATTTTCTCGCCGCGCCTTTCCTCCAGGCGCATCCGGAATTTGACTGGCAGGCGCCCTTGCTGCGCGATATGAAGGCCGGGCCGTGGACACGGTTTCAAGCGGGTGAGCGCGCCCCGGTCGATTGAAGGTGATGTAGCGCCCGCCTGAAACCCGTCCCTTGTCCGGTGCAGCCGTCCCGCAAGGAAGCCGGTGAGTGTCGCGTGACCCCGCGCCACCCGCGCCGGGGTTGATGACCCTCATTTCGCCGTCAGTTCGTCGGCAAGCGGGGCGGCGTCATAGAGTTTGCGCAGGACTTCAATCATGGCCCGACTATGGACGGCCACGGCCCGATTGTTCTCTTCGTAATAGACGTAATCGCCGACCAACCCTTCGATGTTGCCATCGAAAATCAGCCCCACCAGTTCACCGCGCTTGTTGATCACCGGTGATCCTGAATTGCCGCCGATGATATCGCACGTGTTGACAAAGTTGAGTGGAGTCGAGAGGTCGAGAGTGGCTTTCCGCTCGAGATAACGAGCCGGAAGGTTATAGGGCGGTCTCAGGCCAAAGCTGTAGGCGCGATCATAGAGGCCGTAGAAAGTCGTCTCGGGAGGGGCCTGCGTGCCGTTCATGGGATAACCTTTGACGGCACCAAAGGAAAGCCGCAGCGTGAAGGTCGCATCCGGGTAGAGGGATTTACCGTATGCCGCGAAGCGGGCTTTGCCAATCCCTTCTCCCGCGGGTGTTTCCACACTCTCCACCTGATCCTCGAAGGCCTTGATCATCTTCCGTTGCCAGGGATCGACCTTGCGGGCGAGCACAATCAGCGGATCCGTGGAGGCCTGAACGGCTGATTCTCCGCCCTCGATGAGCGCTTTGCGGAAGCTCGCGTCGACCAACTTGGTATTGCTCAGCGCTTCCTTGGCCACTTCCTCCGGTGAATTTCCTGCCAGCACTTCTTTGACGAAGGGATCGTCAGGCCCCAGCTCATCTCGTGAGAACTCCAGGAACCCCGCCAGCATCGCTTGCTCAAAATCCCGATAGACCGGCGCCGGGGAGAAAAGCCGGAAGCGCAGCGACTCGAGCTGAGAATCGTGGAAGCCTGCCAATCGTTCGCCGTCCGGCTTCTTGACTTCAACCACGTACCGGACGATGTCGAGCGCGGTGAGACTCAGGGAGGACCACCCCAGCGAACGGAACCGGGAGGGTTTAAGAATCTCCCGGTACTTGGATTCTGCGCCCGCAATGGAATCCCAGTTGTGGCCATAAGCCCTCTGCCAATCCGGATGGCTCGCCACCTGCGCCCGGAACGCCTCCTCATCCGCGCGCTTCTTGGCGAGCAGGCTGGGATCGTGAAGCCCCAGGTTCCTGCCGCGGTAAGCCTTAAGCGAGTTTTCGATACCGAAGATTTGTCGGGCGGCTCGGCGCGCCTGTTCCGGCCCCAAGGCAGCATAGGCTTTGGCAACCTGCAAGCGCCGCTCCATGGTCCTGATGTTAAGCGGAAGCGTGTCGTCGCGCTGCGTTTCAATCTGCGACAAGGTATCCAGGCGGCTGGTCGAGCCGGGGTTGCCGGAGACAAAAACCAACTCACCGTCGGCCGCGCCCTGGGGGTTCCATTTCAGATAGTTGTTACCTTCCAAGGCCTTTCCGTTCTCGTAAACGCGAAAGAGGGCAAAGTCGATGTCGTAGCGCGGATAGGTGAAGTTGTCGGGATCGCCTCCGAAGAAAGCGATTTGCTGCTCGGGTGCAAACACCAAACGGATGTCCGTGTATTTCTTGTAGCGGTAAAGCCAGTATTCGCCACCCTGATACAGTGTGATGACGTCGGACCTTAGCCCGGTCTTCTCCGTGCTCTCTTTTTCAATCTTGGCGATTTCCGCCTTGCGGGCCTTCAGGGCATCGGATTCGCTCATGCCGGAAGTTACGGCACCCTGCACACGCTGGGTGACGTCCTCCGTGGTAACCAAGACGTTCAGTTCCAGGTCGGGACACTTCAACTCTTCGGCGGGCGTTCGCGCATAAAACCCGTGCAGTACATAGTCACGGGTTGGAGAGGAAACCTTTTGCAGTTGCGCCAACGCTACATGGTGGTTCGTCAAGACCAGCCCATGGGGGCTGACAAACGAGCCGGAACCCCCGTCGTTGAATCGCACGCTGGCCAGGCGGACGTGATCGAGCCATGCTTGGTCAGGCGTGAAGCCATAACGTTGCTGGAGTTGCTTGAGAGGAAGATTATCAAAAGTCCACATCCCTTCATCCGCCCGACCCTGGGGCAATATGAGCAGCAATAACCCCGTGCCCACCAAGACCGTGAGGATGAAAACGCTCGCGAAACGGCGTCGAATGTTCATAACAACACCTCTTAACAAGAAACGATTAGATTTCCAAAATCAAAGTAGTGGGTCAGTTTGATGTAGAGGCGGCTTTACGCCGCCATTTGGCGAGGTAAACTCGCCGCTAGAACATCAAATTGACCCACTACCAAAATCGATGATGGTGTCCCCGCGGCTTCACACAGTCAAGCCCGAGCCCGGGAGGGATGTGTCCCGTGATCCATCCTCACGGTTTCGTTCCGACTGCTACGCGCCGGTTCTCGTAGAGGGGGAATTTCTCCGTCAGCGATTCCACCTGGCTCCGCACGCGGTTGATGGTGGCTTCGTCCTCGAGGTGGTTCAGGACTTCGGCGATCCAGTGGGCGATCTGCCGCATCTCGGGCTCTTTCATTCCGCGCGTGGTGACGGCGGGTGTTCCCACGCGAATACCACTGGCCACGGCGGGCGGGTTGGCGTCAAAGGGGATAGCGTTTTTGTTGACGGTGATGCTGGCGCGCTCCAGGGTTTCCTGCGCCTGACGGCCGGTGACTTTTTTGGTGAACACATCGACCAGCATCAGGTGCGTGTCAGTTCCCCCGGCGACAATGCGAAAGCCTTCCGCCGCCAGCGCTTCCGCCATCGCCTGGGCGTTGGCAATGATCTGCTTTTGGTACTCGGCGAACTCCGGCTGGAGGGCTTCATGGAAGCAGACGGCCTTGGCGGCGATCACGTGCATCAGCGGCCCGCCCTGGATGCCGGGGAACACAATCCTATCGAGGTCTTTGGCAAATTGCTCTTTGCAAAAGACGGCGCCTCCGCGCGGCCCGCGCAAGGTTTTGTGCGTGGTGGTGGTGACGAAGTCGGCGTGCGGGAAGGGGCTGGGGTGCAGGCCCGCGGCCACCAGTCCGGCAATGTGCGCCATGTCCACCATCAGCACCGCCCCGCACTCGCGGGCGATGGCGCTGAAGCGCGCGAAATCCAGAAAGCGCGGATATGCGCTCGCCCCGGCCAAAACAAGCTTCGGCCGATGCTCCTTGGCCAGGCGTTCGAGCTCGTCGTAATCGATGGTCTCCGTGTCCTTGCGCACGCCGTAGGAAACGATCTTGTACATCTTCCCGGAAAAATTCAGCGGGTGACCGTGCGTCAGGTGGCCGCCGTGCGCCAGGCTCATGCCCAGCAGCGTGTCGCCGGGTTTCAGGACGGTCATGTAGACGGCCTGATTGGCCTGGCTGCCGGAATGGGCCTGGACGTTGGCGTGCTCGGCGCCAAAGAGTTTCTTGGCGCGCTCGATCGCAAGATTCTCCGCCACATCCACGTACTCGCAACCGCCGTAATAGCGCTTGCCGGGCAAGCCCTCGGCATATTTGTTGGTCATGACCGAACCCAGCGCTTCCAGCACCGCCTCGCTGACGAAGTTCTCGGAGGCGATCAATTCCACCGTGCGAGCTTGCCGGTCAACTTCCAGGTCGATGGCGCGCGCGATTTCCGGGTCCACCTCGTGGAGCGGGCGCAGATTAGGGCGTAGTCGAGCATTCATGAACTTTTCTCCCTATGGTAGTGTGCGTCGATGGCGTTGATTTTCTCCAGCCGCTGTTCGTGCCGCCCCCCTTCGAAAGGTGTGGCCAGCCAGGTGTCGATGATTTTTTGCATGGTCGCTTCGTCCAGCAGCCGGCCGCCCAGAGTGAGGATGTTGCCGTTGTTATGAGCGCGAGCGAAATGGGCGGAAATCGTATCGTTGCAGGGAAGGGCGCGGATTCCGGCCACTTTGTTCGCCGCCAGCATCATTCCCAGACCGGTCCCACAGACCAGGATGCCGCAATCCGCTTGGCCTTCCGCAACCTGCACGGCGACCTTCTCAGCGTAGTCGGGATAATCCACCCGGTCCAGGGAGTGGACGCCGAGGTCCCGCACCTCGATGCCCTTGCGGATAAGATACTCGCGGACCTTCTCTTTCAATGGAAAACCTGCGTGGTCTGACGCCAAAGCGATAGGCTTTTTTTCCGGCAACGGCATCCTCACTGAACTGAACGATGAATGGGGCGCTGAAAACTCTCCCGAGACATTCTAACGGAGGAACGCAGGCGGCGCAATCTGCTCTGCTGGACATCGCTGGTCAGATTGAACCCGTTGCGCCGCTTTGGCAAAAAAAGCCTGCGCTGAACTTGCGCAGCGCAGGCATAGGGGGATGGTTCAAGAAGCAACCCGTTGGGATTTCTCGATCTGAAGATTGTTGACGACGGAGAAGGAGAGCCCGGCATGGAGGGCCGCCATCTCTGCCTTGGTACGGTCCATGGTCGAGGCCACCACGCCCTCCAGGGTCACGTTCCCGTTCTTCACAATGATGTGAATCGGGGGAAGCGCCTGGTTGGCGTAACGGATGAAGAAAGGATCGCCGTAGATGGCCCGCGCCACTTGCAACCGCAGGCGATCATCAAACGTCGAGAGGGGCAATACTTCCAGGTTGTTCTCAAGTACCGCCACTCCCTTTACGCGCTCAAGTAATCTTCCCATGTCCGTCTTCTTGAAAGGCTGTGTGACTTGCCCGCTGACCGTGAGCGTGCCGTGATGGGCCTCAAGGTTCACGTTATCGAAAACCCCGTAGGCGTAGCACATCACGATCGCGTGGCGCGCCTGCTCCAGAGTCTGTTGGTCGCTGATGTCGTCCGCGCGCACCTGAATATTGTCCACAACCCGCGTCACTCCCGGGGCCTTCTGGGCGGCCTTCTCGGCGTCGAGTTTGCTCCCCAGGTTATCCACCGTTCCCGTGAGGGTCGCCACGCCTCCGGCGTACGTCACCTGCACATCGCCGTGCTTATACACCTGTGCGTGGTCGAGGTGGGATTGAATGCCCTTCATCGCCTGTGAGTCGGTGGTAGGCGGTGATGCCCAACACAATCCGCTCCCCAGGACGAGGGGTAGAACCAAAGGTAATAGTTTGTTTCGCATGGTCATCCTCCTGTGGGATTTGCCGTGAGTCTTCATCTTGCCTTCTGCTGCTTGCCGGTAGTTCCATTTCATCGTCGTTGACCAAATTTCCTTTTCCCGCTTCTTGGGATTTCCATTCACACTCGCTTGGACGCAGCTATTGTGCAGAGAGTTTCATGTGTTAAATAGATTTTACCTCCGCAGGCTATAGCTTTGATAGAAATGGGGTTTTTCGGTTGTGTGGTGATTTCTTGGACGAAAGGCGGGTGGTCGTCACCCTATGCTCTCGTACCTTTGGATGCGGGGAGGCCGCGGAAAGGTGGCCTGGCCGGGGATGAAAGGCAGTAGGCAGAAAGCAGTAGGCAGTAGGCAGAAAGCGGCAGGCGGGCAGCTTTTCGTAGCCGCCCCTAGCCCCCAGCACCTAGCCCCTGGCGCCTGATCCCGGATCATATGGGCTCCGTGTACCGTCGACCTTTCCCGACCTCGCGTCCAAGCGCCTTTCTCCTTTCCTTTCAGCAACATTCTGGCCTCGCAGCTATAAGTAGCTTATTTATCACAAACATTCTGGCATCGGGGTAGATTTGACCTGGGTCAATTCTATATCCCATTTGTTTTCATAGACATTCTGGATAATACCTTCATTTTACCATCCTTTTTTCTGCCTTTTCCCTAGCCTATGATATGAAATTATAACTCCTGTACTTGCATAGACTTGATTTTTTGGGCCGGACACAAGAAATACCCGATTCTTTGCTAAGCGGCTGTGTTTTCATGAACATTCTGGCCTCTCGCGGGGTTTTCCCAGGATTCTGCCTCGCGCCCCTGGCGTTTAATCTTCAGAAGCAGGTTGGTGATCCGCCAGATTTGGCGAAAGCTGGATTCTTCCATCCTCTGCATCAGCGCCGCGTTGGGGTGGGCGAGCGCGATTTCCGCAGCGCGTTCAAAGGGCGACGGACCCGCCAGCGACTCCTTCAGGATGGCCTTGCGCTGCGCCTCGTAAATCTCCACCTGCCGCGTGAGGAGATTCTCCAGAAGCTGGCGCGCCCGCTCCCGCGCCTCCCACTCCGCCGGGGTGAAGCGGGAAGGCGGCCCCTCCGCCGCCGCGGGTTGTGCAGCGCCGACCTTTAGAGCCTGCCCTGAGCACCGCGAAGGGTCGGCAGGTGCCGGACTAAAGTCCGGCGCTACTCCGGCTTGCGCATCTTGCTGGCTTCCCGGTGTAGCGCCAGCAACCTGCCCCGACGTGTCGGGGTCTCCGATTTCTGGAGTCCGAGGGACTCCATCGGAGTCCACGAATCGGACTTGCTGGCTTCCCGGTGGCTGGCTGGACTCCGGAGCGACGTTCGCTTTGGGGGCAAAGTCGGAGCTTAAACCAAAGATCTCCTTGATCCTTACGAGGACCCTGCGACCAGCCTCCTGGGGGTCAATGCGCCGCCCGTCCTTATCCTTTTCGCCCGGCTCCTCAAGTCGGTAGAAGAGGGCGAGGGCTATTTCGCCCATTTCCTTCATCACCCCCTCCTGGTGCAAGCTCTTCATCTTTTCAAGGTCGGCGGAAGTGGTGACGTAATACTCGCGCGCCACCGATTGGGCGAGCAACCGCAAACTTTCCTCGGTCATCTTCAGCCGCATCATGTGGGCGTGCAGCCGGTCCTCCCGGGTCAGGTTCACATCCTTGGCCTGCCGCAGCGCAAAGCCCTCCTGCATGCGGCCCGCGCGCTTCCATCGCCAAACGACCTGCACCAAATGTTCCACCAGTTCCTCCTCCAAACCGCTGGGAGGCTGCCAATCGTCGTGAAGGTTCTGTCGCAACCTCTCGAGTTCGGCGGCGTCTTCGCCCAGGCAGGCGAGCGCCACGGCCTCCGCCTGGGAGTAAAACCCGTGGCGGGTGTTGGCGGCGCGAATCCGCTCCCACCCCTCGGGGGTGGCGGGACCATGCGACCGCTTTCCGTTCGCCCGATTGGCGGCAATCCTCTTCTCGGTCATCGTCGGTTTTTTCGGCAGTGACATGGAATCCTCCAGGAGCAAAAACGCATTCAGCATTCAGCCGTCAGCTATCAGCTTTCGGCCTATCCCGGCGCGCCGGGACTCGCAAAAGGCGCTCGCTGCCTTCTGCTGTCTACGGCATGCTGTCTACCGTCTACTGCTCTAATATGGGTTGCGCCGACCCGTTGTATAGGTCCGCGGCCTTTCAAATCAGCCAGTGAGTCCCGGCCACAGTTACCAGTATAACATGGATATCCTTCTTGTCAAGTGGACAATGATCCAAGAGCCTAAAAACATAGATGAGGACAAAACGTCAGGACTTTTTGCTGTCGGCAGGGAAAAAGCCTTTAGGGAGGGCGTCTAATTATCTGAAAATCGTTTTTGCGCGCAAGCCTATGTAGCGCCGGCATCTTGCCGGCTGGCCAGCGGGACGCTGGCGCTACGTGTGCCTGATAGCAAGCGTAGCGCGGACCTGTCTTGAAGGTCAGCAGCTTTTCGTGCCAGCGCGCGCAGCAGGCGGAAGATCGTAGCCCATGGCGCCAGAAGCTGTGAAAACATTCCTGGACGAGCAAAAGCATTTCACGCCAAGGCGCCAGGGCGCAAAGAAAACAACGCAGTTGTTCTTTACGAGTCTTTGCGCCTTGGTCCGTCGGCTGACGGATGAGATTGTTTATTTTTTCACAGCTTCTTGCGCCGTGGGCCACAGGATGACGCCGCTAACGCGGCTTCGGACGATGCCGAACCCATTAGGTTAACGCTTATGGGGCGTTGCCCTGGGCTGAGTTGGGTCACTCGTGTCCAAAACAGTTTTTGAGTTATTGAGAGAAAGCGGCAGTTGCCCTCCTGTAACGGCTGTTTCAGAATGACGTTGTGGAAACATCTCTGAAGTCCGTTGAGGAGGGCACAAGCCA
>Ga0187865_1002688_pt1 | contig 16252 bp, 9 predicted proteins | sample June2016WEW_11_1_2_FD_132989 | JGI IMG/M metagenome (GOLD analysis project Ga0187865, IMG submission 132989) | Peatland microbial communities from SPRUCE experiment site at the Marcell Experimental Forest, Minnesota, USA - June2016WEW_11_100 | ecosystem: Environmental > Terrestrial > Soil >...
ACCTATGAAATTGTCACTGATTCTCCTTCTGTTCGCCGGCACCCTCAGTGCCCAAACCTACCAACCTACTTGGGACTCGATTGACAAACGGCCCACGCCGGCCTGGTTCACCGACGCCAAGTTCGGCATCTTCATCCACTGGGGCACCTACTCGGTGCCGGCTTATGCTCCGGTGATTCCGGGAAAGCTCGCCTACGCTGAGTGGTATTGGAACAATATGACACGCGGCAGGGATGATCCCAAAGCGGGTCCCGTTCAGACAGGCACCTGGGCCTATCATCAGAAGATGTATGGCCCGGACTTCCCCTATCAGAACTTCGCGTCGCAGTTCCATGCCGAATTATTCGACCCGGATCACTGGGCCGACGTCTTTGCACGATCGGGCGCGAAATATGTTGTGTTGACCTCGAAACATCACGAGGGATTCGCCTTGTGGCCCAGCAAGCAGGCCTCTGCCACCTGGGGGCGGCCTTGGAATGCGGTCGAAACTGGGCCCCGGCGCGATGTCTTGGGCGACCTGACCCATGCGGTCCGGCAAAAGGGTCTGCGCATGGGCTACTATTATTCGCTTTACGAGTGGTACAACCCGTTGTGGCTGTCTGACAAGCCGCGCTACATCCGGGAGCACATGTTTCCGCAGTTCAAAGACCTTGTCACACGCTACCAGCCTTCCCTCATCTTCAGCGACGGCGAGTGGGATTTGCCATCGGCGGGGTGGCACAGCCCCGAACTTCTCGCCTGGCTATTCAGCGAGTCTCCGGTGAAGGACGATGTGGTCATCAACGACCGTTGGGGGAAGGACACCCGCCACAAACACGGCGGCTATTGGACTACCGAATACACGCCCGGCATGAGCGGCATGGATCATCCCTGGGAGGAGAGCCGCGGCATGGGCTTCAGTTACGGTTACAACCGTGCCGAGCGCTTGGAGCACTACCACACGGGCCGCGAACTCGTGATCATGCTGGTGGATCTGGTCAGCCGCGGCGGCAACCTGCTGCTTGACATCGGACCCGACGCCGACGGAAACATCCCCGTGGTGATGGAGGAGCGCCTCCTGCAAATCGGCGACTGGCTGAAGGTGAACGGCGAAGCGATCTATGGCACGAAACCATGGAAGGCCGCGCGGCAATGGAGCGCCGGCGAAGTTCCCAGGATCGAATACAACCGGGAGTTCGAGACAGCCTACGATGTGACGAAGCTGGCGGCAAAGCCCGAGCCGGGCAAGGCGGCCATCGAAGCGTTCTTCACCACGAAGGGCAGCGACCTGTTCGCGATTCTGCCGCGCTGGCCGGGCCGGAACTTTCTCCTCAAGGAGGTGACGGGCGCGAAGTCGGTGACTCTGCTCGGGTCCACGGCGCCGCTGAAGTTTAAGGCGGCAAAGGGCGGGATATCCATCGAGCTTCCTGATCTCCCGGAAGAGTTGCGGCCGCAGCCGGCTTGGGTGTTGAAGGTGAGCCAGTGAAGCCACTCATGATCGTTCTCCTGTTCGCGCCAGAGGCTTCGTTTGCCGCACCGGAGGCCTCGCGCGCCGTCCTGGCAAATTCTCCTGATGGCAGATCGAATTTCCGAAGTGCTAAACATTTTCGGGTAGGGAAGCGGTGCCGGGTGAAATTCAGCGCGCCCTTATGTCCGGTAGCGAGTTTCTCCGCACAGACGAATTGCCGCCACGGCTTTGGCGAAGAACTTTCGTCAATTCGGGCAACGTGACGCACTAATTTCTGCCCAATGTCAATTTCCAGGAAGCACCAACTCAAAAGGTAACAAAGATGCACAGCAATCCCGATTTAGTGCGAACCGTAATGAACTCGGGGGGGCACAGAAGTTTGCGCAGATTCGTTCTGACCGCCCGCAGGGAGGAGATTTAGCAAGATCCAGTCACCCGCCTGGAGTTGTGCCCTCAAGAAACCTTTTGCAACGGAGGAGCATCCCCACAATGTTGTCCGTCCGCCGCATACGTCCGAGGAGGGTATAAGATGTACCTTGGCACATCAAGCAGCAGGATTATGACTCACACGCGCCCGCAAGTGGGGCGCATTACCGCACCACTGCCACAATCCCATCACATCCTGGAAGACATTTTGGCGGATTCCATCACGCGGAAAGTTCTGGCGTGGATGACCCGGCGTGATCTGGACGGCAAATGCTTCTTCATGCGGCTGTGCGAGAACTACGATAATCCCAACGCGGACTTCTGGAAGCGCCTGAAGTGGAGCGTGCCGAACCGGATCATCGATCTGGCCCTTTGGAAAGCCAAGCTCGACAAGGAAACCATGAAGCAGCGTCTCTTTCACCATCCCCCCACGGTGACAGCCCTGACGCTGACGGCCAAAAGTATCGCGACTTACGGCTTGACGGTTCCACAACGCTACACCGCGCCGATGTTCCCCGTCTGGAACATCACCCAAGCGTGCAACTTGGCCTGCCAGCATTGTTACCAGAACGCGCATAAGCGGCCGGATGCCGACGAGCTGACAACGGATGAGAAGCTCGACCTCATTGACCAGATGGGTGAGGAGTTTGTGCCCTTTGTGGCCTTTGCGGGGGGCGAGCCGCTGGTGGCGCCCGATCTTTGGAAGGTGCTGGAGCGCTGTCGCCAGCGGGGCATCCATGTAACGCTGGCGACCAACGGCACGCTGCTGACGCCGGAAATGTGCGCGCGCTTGAAGGCCGCCAACGTGAAGTATGTTGAGGTCAGCCTGGACAGCATCGACCCGGAAGTCCACAACGCCTTCCGTGGCCAGCCCAGAGCGTGGGAAAGGACCGTACAGGGAATTCGTAACTGCGTCGCGTCGGGTATCAAGACCGGAATGGCTTCCTGCTTCACCCGCCATACCGCTCACAAGGTCGACGATACCATTCAATTCGCCTTGGACCTGGGCTGCAAGACGTTCTCGCATTTCAATTTCATCCCAGTGGGACGCGGCAAGGAGATCATGGAGGAGGATCTGACGCCGGGCCAGCGCGAACTGCTGCTGCGTCGGCTTCAGGAGCACCTGACCGAGGGCAAGATCACGGTTGTCTCCACCGCGCCGCAGTTTGGCCGTTCCTGCATCGTCTACGGTCCCGAGGAAGGGTTGTTCGCCACCGGTCACGCGGGCCGCGGGCCCGGCAAGAAGACCATGGTCCTCTCCCGGTACATTGGCGGCTGCGGGACCGGCCGCTGCTACTGCGCCATCCAGCCAAACGGTATCATCACTCCGTGTGTTTACATCTCGGACGTCAAAGTGGGCGACATTCGCCAGAAAAGTTTTCACGAAATCTGGAACAACGAACTCTTCGATACCCTTTCCGACCGTGACGATCGCGGCGACCACTGCGGTGTCTGCACCTACCGGCACTACTGCGGTGGTTGCCGGGCGCGCGCCCTGGCTTATACCGGCGACATCCAGGCGGGAGATCCGGGCTGCATTTACAATCAGCACCAGTGGCAGGAACTCACCGCCGCGGCGGACTTGGTTGAAGGCAGCGAAGACGATGTGCAGTTTGCCCTGGAAGGGGCAGGGAAGGCGGCCGACCTTGTGCAAATCGCCGCCGCTGCCACGCGGAACGGAGAACTGACGGGAATTACGGAAAGGGAAGAACAGGACATCAACGAGCTGGCGGCAAGCCTGAAGGCGAAGTCCTCGCGGTTCAATTAAACCGCCTTGCCCTGACGGCCGGCCCACGCCGGAGGAGTCTTAGCCATGACGGAATCCACGAAAGTCTCCCTCGGGGGGGATGGCGCCCATGGGAGGTCGAAGCGCGAAGAGTCGCAGGTTACGCTCTCGGCCATCGGTGATGTGTCCGTCGCGGCCACCGAGGCGGTGGGCCGGGTCGCTGCGGCGCCGCGCAAGACGCGGTGGCTCCCGATCTTCGTTTTCCTGCTTCTGGTGTATATCGTCAGCAGCTTGGTGGCGATTTACACGCACCAATCACTGCCTTGGGTGAGAGTATTCGTCGCTCCGCTGCCCCTCGTGCTGATCGCGTCGCTCGAGTTCTGGCGGCGGCAAGTGTGGAAGTTCCGTGCGCGCGACTGGAGATTCAAGGAGAAGGCGCAACAGGACGTGCTAAATTCGCTCGCCCACGAGACGGCGAATGGCTTGAACGCCATTCGCGCCAACCTCATGGGATTTAGCGAGGCGGACTCCCTGCCTTCCGCCGCGGAACACCTGAAGCAGGTGGAGCGAGCCCTGGAGCGCATCGACGCGACGCTTGAAAAGGCAGTTGGACAAACCCCGCCCAAACCAGTGTCTGGCTCCACGGCTGCTTCGGAAGCACCGAAGTCTAAAGCCGCGTAGGATTGTGCAGGGCGGCCGAGCCGCAAAAGCAAGCGTAGCGCGGACCTGTTTTGTAGGTCCGCGGCTTTTCGTGCCGCTCGCCACGGCGGCTCAGAAGGGGATCTTCGCGACCCGCTTCAGCCCCATTATGACCGTTGCCTGGACCTTCAAAACCATCTGCTGGCGGAACCGCACCTCAAACACAGGAGGAGAAACGGTGAGCGAATCCACCAGACGCAGATTTCTTCGTGACGCTGGCTTGGGGCTGGGAACGGCCGCAATCGCCGGCTCCTCGCCAATTCTCGCCCGCGCTTCGAGCATGGCTGAAACCGAGGCGGAGGATCAAGATTCCAGCTCCGGTCACGAGAGCCCCGCCGTCGCAATCGACTTTCGATACTCTCCCCTTTCCTGGCAAACGGTTTACGGCTTTCCGGACGATCTCTATAAGAGCCTGGTCGGCGACCGTGGTGACTTGCGCTACTGGAACCCTGGCCGGCCCGCCGGCGCGCAATACTTCCCGCAGATTGTGGAATTCTCGCTCCTGGGGATGGAATCCGACCAAGTGGGTTGGCAGCGCCTGGAAGATCCGGGCATTCCCATCATTCACACGCGCATCGACCGTCCCGAAGCTTTCCTGGAGATCACCACTTTTGCCACCCGCCGCGCCGGCGAAGGGCGCGTTGACAACGTGATTCTGGAAGTCGGGCCGCGCACGGCGGGTGCGCTGACAGCCGTTCCGCTGGTGCTTTTGAAAACCAAGCGGGAAGCGAAGCTGCAAACAAATTCCGGCGCTACCGTGCTGCGCCTCGATGATGAGAAAGCGCCGCCGTTTCTCATCACGGACGCGCCCCTCACCGTCCGGCAAGTGGGAATGGTCGAGCGGGAGTACCGCATGAGGGCCGCCGTGGTCTCCGAGGGCAAGCCCTTCCGTTGTTTCCTGCGATTTCCCCAGGAAGGCCAGGAGGTTGATAAGCTCCGCGACGGCCTTGCGGTTCCTCATCAATTACTGGCGGAGGCGCGCGAGTTTTGGCAGAACTGGAAGCCCTGTGAGGGTAAAGTGTCGGTCCAAATCTCTGGGCCGCACGGTGATTTTCTCGTTGCCTGTGCCCGAAACATCCAGCAGGCGCGCGAGGAGAAGGCGGGAAAGCTCGCCTTTCAGGTGGGGCCCACATTTTATCGGACCCTGGCTGTCGTGGACGGCCACTTCCTTCTCGAGGCGGCCCGCTATCTCGGCTACGACGCAGCCGCGCAAGAGGGGCTGGAATCCACCTGGGCTCACCAGGAGGCGGCGGGAGGGGTGTTTGCGGCGGCCGGACATGCGCACTGGAAGGACACCGGAATCGCCCTGTTCACGCTGGTGCGGCAGGCGGAACTGAGTCAGGATTGGAGCTACTTCCGCGCCATGCAACCCAATGTGGTGCGGGCCGTGAAGTTTCTCGTGAGCCTCCGCGACAAAGCCCGGAGTGATGGCAGCATCAATGGCCGCTATGGTCTGCTGGCGCCCGGCTATGGCGATGGTGGGCTGCCTGGCATCCATTCCGAGTTCACCAACACGGTGTGGGTGCTCGCGGGGCTGAAGGCGGTCGTAGAGGCTTCAGATCGTCTGGGCCTTGCGGACCCCGGTGGCGCGAAGCAGTTCTATCAAGAATTGCGCGGGGCATTCCTCGCCGCTGCTCGCCAGGAGATGCGCCGCCATCCCGACGGGTTCGATTACCTGCCCATGTTGGCGAAGGAAGACCCGCTTTGGTCCGCGCCGGATGAATGGGATCGGCCACGGCCGCAAACGGCGCAATGGGCGCTATCCCACGCCATCTATCCGGGTCTGGTGTTCGAGAAAGACGATCCGATTGTGCAGGGCCATATCCGCTTGATGCAGGCCTGCACCCAAGAAGATATTCCCGCAGAAACCGGCTGGCTTCCGCACGGGGGAGTTTGGCCTTACAACGGAGCCTTCGTGGCGCACGTCTACCTGTGGGCGGGCCTCGCAGACTGGGCGCACCGGACGTTCAACGGCTTTCTGAATCACGCCTCACCGCTCTATTGCTGGTGGGAGGAACAACCCGTGCGCGGAAGCCTGACGGCCGACCTGCACGGAGACATGCCCCACAATTGGGCCAGCGCGGAGTGCATTCTTTACTTGCGTCACAGGCTGGCGCTCGAAGACGGTCAGGATCTGCGCTTGCTGGCAGGCGTAGGTGATTTTGAACTGGCGAGCGGCAAGCCCCTGACCTGGTTTCAATCACCCACGCGTTTCGGCAGGATTGATGTGAATCTCGAACCGCTCGACGGCCACAAAGGCTGGCGCCTAAAATTCCAGCGCGACACCGGACCGGCCCCGTCGAGTGTCCATCTACCCGCAACGCTGGGAAGCGCTTGGCGCTTCGCGAAAATCACCGGCGCAGAAGTCCGCCGGCAGGGAAACGCCCTATGGGTGAGCCCCACCGCTGCCTCCTGGGAGGCGGTGTGGAAGGCGTGAAGCGGCTCTGATCGTCATGGCCGCGCCGTAGGTGATGGTTTTCGTAGAAGCGGGCTTCACAGGTTGCGGAAGAACCCAGCGACACTGTCATTCTGAGCCTGCGTCGCGCCTACGCTGTCATTCTGAGCATTGACAGCCTTTCGGCTGCCCATGATAGGCAGAAACTCAACTCGAGCTTGGCGGTAGGGTGCGAGGCGTGCGAAGCTGGTGAGGACGCGGTTCGGCAAGCTATGACCGATGCTGAGTTGGTGCCTTCGTGCCCGTTTCTGAGCCTGGTTCCGGTGTTTTAGCGGCCCATCATTTGGTGGCAACTTGCCGCGCAAACGGCGAGCTCGACCCCGTTGCAGAGAGTCCTTTTCACCCCGCCACCGGGCCGAGCCGCGGCGCATTCCACTCTGGGAGGATAACACATGGCAAAGTCGCGGAAGTCGAGAAAGCAGCAAGCCCCGAAAGTTGATGTGACCGCAGGGTTGGAAGCCCTCCATCAACACGCGGCGGGGATTGACGTGGGCAGCGCCGAGCACTACGCGGCGGTGCCGGTGGGGCGCGATCCCCACCCGGTGCAGACCTTCGGCAGTTTTACTGCCGACTTGCACCGCCTGGCGAAATGGCTGAAGGCCTGCCGCATTGAGACGGTGGTGATGCAGGCGACGGGAGTCTACTGGATAGCCCTTTACGAGGTTCTGGAGAGTTACGGCTTGCAGGTCAACGTGGTGAACGCCAAGTACACCAAGACGCTGCCCGGACGCAAGACCGACGTGCTGGAGTGCCAGTGGCTGCCAAAGCTGCACACCTTCGGGCTGCTGAACAATTCCTTCCGGCCGCCGGAGGAAATCCGCGTGCTGCGCACCTACTTGCGGCAGCGGGAGAATCTGGTGGCCGCTGCCGGGACCTGCATTCAGCAGATGCAAAAGGTGCTCACCGAGATGAACGTGCAGTTGGCCAACGTCATCAGCGACCTGAGCGGGATAACCGGCATGGCGATTCTGGCAGCGATCTTGGAGGGCGAGCGCGACCCGCAGCAGTTGGCCGCCCTGGCTCATCCCCGCATCCAGGCCAGCCGGAAAGAAATCGCCCAAAGCCTGGAAGGGCATTGGCGGGAAGATCTGCTGTTCGTCCTGCAGCAGGTTTACGATTTGTATTTCACCTACTTGCAAAACATCACCGTCTGCGACCAACGCATCGAGGCGCACCTGAAGACCATGGGCGCCAAGGTCGACGTGGTAGCGCAACCGCTGGCGGAGGCGCGGCGCAAGGATCGTCTCCCCCACCGCAAGCACCTTCCCCAATTCGACCTGCGGGAGGAGCTCTACCGCATCACCGGCGTGGACTTGACCCGCATTGATGGCATCCAGGTGCAAACCGCCCAAGTCATCATCTCCGAAGTGGGAATCGATATGACCCGCTGGCCCACCGAGCACCACTTCGCTTCCTGGCTGGGGCTGACTCCCAACAACCAGATCACGGGAGGGAAAGTCATCCGGCGCGGTACCAAGAAGGTGCACAACCGGGCCGCCACCGCCTTGCGACTGGCTGCCCAAACCTTGCACCGCAGCAAAAGTTATTTGGGTGCCAAATATCGCCGCCTCCGCGCCCGGTTGGGCGCACCGAAAGCCATCACCGCCCTGGCCCATCACTTGGCCCGCCTCATCTACCGCCTCATCCGCTTCGGTATCGAATACCACGACAAGGGCATGGAGCACTACGAGCGTAAATACCGCGAGACCCAGATGAAATGGCTGCAAAAACAAGCCACCCAGCTCAATATGCAACTCATTCCAACACAAGGAGTTGCCAAATGAGTTTCTGCAGAGCCCGCATTTTGGGCGAAGAACCCCCGTAGTTTACTCTGTTCACCGACCCCCGCGAACTGCCGAGGTCCTTCGCTTCGCTCAGGATGACAGCGGACGGGCTCAGGATGACAGCATTGAAGGGTTTTTCCGCAACCTCTGAAGCCCTGCCCTTCCGCCCCCGATGAGCGTCCAAGCGTGGTGAGAAATGCGGGCTAATTATTCTCGTGCTCCGTGCCATGCGCCGCAGGCGCCTTGGAGTGCGGTAGCGCCAGCTACCGCCTTTTCTGCATCGCAATTCGAAATTGTTTCGGAGTGAGTATAGGGGGGTAGCTCGTATCCCTGCCTTTCCTGGAACATATTTTGACGTTGGAATGGTTGCGTGAGCGGAAGGCGGTAGCTGGCGCTACCGCACTCCAAGGCGGGCTGCGCCCGCTAGGTTTCATGACCAGGTTGATTTCTTGCGGCAAATTTCCAATTCCACTTCTTCGCCGTCAAGCAGCGGAAGCTGTGTGTGGGGATGGAGCGCGCCATTCTGGAACGTGGCGGAAATACATAGAGGTTTCGCCGGGGCCGGCCTGGAAGCCTGTGGCGGCAGGGTGCGGGGCGCCGGCGCGGCTCCCACCACCACCCCGCGCTTCGCGCTCCCCTCCTCACTTGAGGAGGGGATTAAGGGGTGGTGGGATGGAGATATCGATCCCTTGCCACCCTCGGCATCGTCCAAGGCCTGATTCGCCAGGCGGTCGGCTTCGCGGTTGTGCTCGCGATACACGTGCCGAATGGAAAAGGACTCCAGGCGAGCGATCATCGCCTGAGCCTTGTCGTGCAACGGCTTCAGGTCAGGGCTGCGGACTTTGTACCGCCCGGAAATCTGCCGGGCCATTAATTCCGAATCCGTCAACACCCGCAGGCGCGGATAGCCATGGCTCAGGGCATACTCCAGGGCGGCCAGCAGCCCCTGGTATTCAGCAAAGTTGTTGGTGGTTTCTCCGATGAACTTCGCAAACGCCGTGACGGCCTGGCCTTGCGGCGTTTTGATGGCCACTCCGTAAGCCGCGGGGCCCGGATTGCCCCGCGATCCGCCGTCGATGTGGGCAACGATTTCAGGTGAGTTTGACATCAAGGATTTTGGATTTTAGATTTTGGATTTTAGATTGAAGACGTCCGTTGTCCGTGGTCAGTTGTCCGTTGCAAGAAATAAGCCCGCAACCTCCTAGTGCCAATGTTCCGGAGAAGGAAGCACACGTGGTTGAGAACACCAAGCTGATAACTCCAAGCAACGGACGACGGACAACGGACCGCAAATCTCTTAATCCAAAATCTAAAATCCAAAATCGGCTCACGACATCGTCACTCGCGTGCCCTCACCGCCGCCGGCGGCCTGCTCCGCGGCGGGTGGCTCAAGGTAATAGAGGATGCGGCTACAGTTTTCGCAAGTCAGCACGGCTTCGCCGGTCCGGACTTCGTTGTACACCTGGGGCCGCAACCGAACGTTGCACGCGGTGCAAAGACCGTCGCGGACCTCCACCACCGCCGCGCCGGGTCGATAACTGCGGATGCGTTCGTAGAGCGCCAGGACGGAACCACTGAGAGCGGCGGCCACTTCCTTGCGCCGGGCTTGCAGGCGCCCGCGCTCGTCCAGCTCCTTCTGCCGCTCGTCCTGTAGGCGCTTGATTTCCGCCGCAACGCGCGCCTTTTCGCCCTCCAGCCGCGCCGCGGCCTCCTGGACGTGCTTCTGGATGTCTTCCGCCTCGATCATTTTTTCCAGGATCTGGTCCTCGATCTTGCGATTGTTGCCCTCTTCCCCTTCAATCTCCTTCAGCATCGCCCGGTATTGCTCGTTGGTCTTCACCTGGTAGAGCTGATCTTTGTGCTTGGTGATTTTCTCCTGGATGACTTTGCTGTCGCCTTCCAGGTCCTTGCGCTCTTTCAGATTGGCGGCCAAGCGTTTTTTGCGTTCCTCGTGGGTGTGGATGAAATCATCCAGTTGCGATTGCAGGGTTTGAATCTGGGTGGGTAAGGAATCGATCTGCACCGTCAGCTCCGCAACCCGCTGGTCAAGCTGCTGGACCTCGACGACGGCTTTAAGGTCAGGATGCACTTACTCTCCTTGGATGCGTGGTGTCCCCCCGGTGGGAAGGCGCACGCTCCCTCTCTCCAGCGCCGCACCTTCCGTCATTCAATATTTTTGCACATTCCCAGGCAGCGCGGCAAGGAAATGCGAGGGCGCGGGGGGGGGCAGTTTGAATCCCCAACAGGGGTACGTAAACCTAAGGCGAGTCAGGATAATCCAGCTCGTGTCCGGCTCGCAAAAGCCGATTTACCGGAAGCTGACCCCGAAAGATGTGGTATCGTCAAATTCAATACTTCTGTTAATCGCACGCAACGGAGGAAATCCGTCATGAGAACCCTTATTTGCGCTTTATTGGCCATAATAGGGTTGGCAGTTATCGCCGGGGGCGGTGCACAACGCGCGCCGCTCGACGTCCCATTCGAGCAAACGCTCGATTACCAGTGGCTTCGCAAGCCGGTTTTGGCCCAGCGTCTGCTCGACGACATGGAGGACATTCATACCTGGACGCTCACCGGCAAAGGCGAAATGATGCTTGCTACCGATCCCGTCGAGCACGGCACCCACTCCTTGCGGATCAGCACCAAGACTCGCACCTCCGAGGACCCCACGCCGTCCCGTATCCACAATTACGGCTTCGTTCAATTCACACGTGTCTTCGCCAATGAAGACTGGAGCGGATTCAATCGGCTGAGCGTCTGGGTGTGGCCCGATCTGCCCGGATGGAAAACGATTAACCTGCGGATGATCCTGCTGAACAATGGGCGCGAGAAATCGCCTGACCCGGTGGACCATAACGGCTACAATTCGGTGATCATCCCGCGCAATCATGCCTGGAACCGGGTGGTCTGGGAGATTCCTGCCATCCCCCGCGACAAGGTCACCGGCGTGGTGTTCGAACTGCGGCGCCAGGGAAATGAGCCCGAAGCCGCGAACCAGATTACCTTCTTTCTGGACAACCTGACTCTGGAGCGCGTCTCGGAAGATCATTACGAAGGCTGGAACGTTGCTCCCGGCCAGATCGCCTACAGCCAGAGCGGCTACCGCACGGACTCGGTCAAAACCGCCATCGCGTCGGGTTCCGGCACCGTCGAATTCAGCCTGATTCGCACTGAAACCGGCGAGGCTGTGCTTAGCAAGCCGGTGGAGAAGCGCCAACCCCCCCTGGGTGAGTTTGAGGTCATGGATTTCACCGAGGTGCGTACTCCCGGCAGCTATTGGATTCGCGCCGACCCTCTTTCCACCCCGCCGTTCCGGATCGGCGACGATATCTGGCGCCCCAGCCTTTGGAAAGCCCTCAACTTTTTCTACGGTGAGCGTTGCGGGATGGTTATCTCCGGAATCCACGGCGAGTGCCACCGGGATTGGCAATGCGAGCACGCGGGACAACGGCTCCTCATTAATGGCGGGTGGCATGATGCCGGCGATCTCTCGCAGGGTACCGTCAACACCTCGGAAGCTGTTTACACAATGTTCCGGGTGGCCAGCCGGCTCGACTCTGACCCCGCCTCCCGCTCGCTCGCCGCGCGTCTGCGCGAAGAAGGCACGTGGGGGCTCGACTGGTTGCTGAAGACCAGCTTTGGTGACGGCTATCGCCCGGACTTTTCCGGCATGGGGATGTGGACCGACGGAATTCTAGGTAACAACGATGATATGGTCTCGCAAGCAGTCAACAGTCCTTATGACAACTTCCTTGTGGCCGCGGCGGAGGCCATGGGTTCCCGCGCCCTGGCGCCGTACGACGCTGAGCGCGCCGAGCATAGCCGCAATATGGCCGAATCCGACTGGCGTTTCGCGGTGGCATCGCTTCAGCAAGCACCGGACCAGGGGAACGACATCGTAATGGCGTCCGCAGGCGTTCTTGCTTCCGTCGAACTCTGGAAGCTCACCGGCGATCCCCAGTACCGCGACGAGGCCCTCGCCCTGGCGCCCACCCTCGTTGACTCGCAACAGAAGAGCTTCATGCCTTGGAAGCGCCCCCTGACCGGCTTCTTTTGTACCAGCCCCAAGAAGGATCAAGTCTTACGTTATTTCCATCGCGGCCATGACCAGGCTCCTATTGTGGCGCTGGCCCGGCTCTGCGAGGAATTTCCCGGCCACGCGCACTGGATGGACTGGTACTCCACCGTGGTGCTGCACTCCGAGTACCTGAAAGCCATCGCTTCCTATGCCGAGCCCTACCGCTATTTGCCCGCGTCCATATACCGCGACACGGAAGCGGACCAGGTGCCGGAGAATTTGCGCGAGTCCTTTCGCACTCAGGTCAAGAATGGCATCCCCCTCGGCGGGGGTTATTACCTGCGGCACTTCCCCGTGTGGTTCGATTTCCGGGGCAATTACGGAGTCGTCTTATCGCAGACGCTCGCTCTCGCCACGGCCGCACTCTTGCGCGACGACCGCTCGGCGGCGGGTCTCGCGGAAGAGCAATTACAGTGGGTGGTGGGCCGGAATCCATTTGTACAGAGCACCATGTACGGAGAAGGCCGCCTGTTCTGCTCCCTGTACAGCGCCATGTCGGGCGAGATCGCCGGCGCCCTCCCTGTGGGCATCGAGACTCGCGGCGACCGGGACGTCCCCTATTGGCCCACTTCCAATTACCCCAATTGGAAGGAGGTATGGGTGCATCCCGTCTCCCGCTGGATGGCCATCGTCAACGATCTGGAGTCTCTCTCCGCCCGCCCGCGCCCGAGCGACATCTCGCTGGCCGTGGAGCGGCGCGCGGATAGTACCCTGTTGATCCGAGCATCCAGCAGCAGCCGGCGGAAAGTGGACCTTCGCGCCTGGAATCTCGAAATCACCCCGACGAACCGCGCATCCGAATACGTGGCGAAAATCGTCTCGTCCGCCATCCCCTGGATCGTCGTCGCCGCGCCTGACGGCCAGGACGAGCTGCGCACCGATATTACAGGTGGATTTCACTAAAGCGTCGCATCAGCAGGCCGCGATCAGTGCTTTCTTGACCGCCTGGGCAGTGTCTTTTCAGAACCACGAACTGCCGGCGCAGAGCAAGATTCTCGAAGGCCAGCTCTCGAACGTCGTGTGTGGAGAAAAGAAGCAGGGCCCACGGTCACGGTTTCACAAAGGTCACCGCGCCTTCGGAAGCGGAGGAAACCAGCGCTGCGTATTTGGCGAACACTCCGCGCTTGTAACACGGCTCGGGGGCCTTCCACTTCGCCAGCCGCGCCATGATATCGGTGTCGGAGACCTCCATATCGATCCGGCGTTTTTCGATGTCGAACACGACGGTGTCGCCTTCGGCCACCGCGGAGATGGGCCCGCCGCGCGCCGCTTCCGGGGCCACGTGACCCGCCATCAGGCCGTGCGTCGCGCCGCTGAAGCGGCCGTCGGTGAGCAGAGCCACTGTATCGCCAAGCCCCTCTCCCACGAGTGCCCCGGTTACGCCCAGCATTTCTCTCATGCCCGGCCCGCCGCGCGGGCCTTCGTAGCGAATCACCACCACGTCCCCGGCCTTGATGCTCTTGCTCATCACGGCGCGCATGGCGTCTTCTTCAGAATCAAAGACGCGCGCCGGCCCGCGATGGTGCGTGCGTTCGTAGCCCGCCACTTTGATGACGCAGCCCTCCGGCGCGAGGTTCCCTTTCAGGATCACCAAACCACCGGTCTTCTTGATGGGGTTGGAGACGGGCCGCACCACATCCTGCCCGGGCGTTTCGGTGACGCGCGCGGCTTCCTCGGCAATCGTCCTGCCGCTGACCGTAATCTGCGAGCCATCGAGCAAACCGGCCTCCAACAATTTCTTAGCGATGAGCGGAATGCCGCCGGCACGATGCACGTCCACAGCCACGAAACGCCCGGCGGGCTTCAAATCCGCGATGATGGGCGTGCGCGAACTGACCACATCAAAATCTTCAATCGCCAGGGGCACGTTGGCTTCGCGCGCCATGGCGAGCAAGTGCAGCACGGCGTTGGTGGAGCCGCCGGTGGCCGCCACGCTGGCGATGGCGTTTTCAAAGGCCTGGCGCGTGAGGATGTCGAGCGGTTTCACTCCGCGCTTCAGCAGATCCATGACGATCTGGCCGCACTGATAGGCGGCTTCATCCTTTTGCGGATCCAGAGCGGGGATGCCGTTCATTCCCATGGGAGACAGACCGATGAATTCCATCACCGTGGACATCGTGTTGGCGGTGAACTGCCCGCCGCACGCGCCCGCACCCGGACACGCGTGGTCTTCCAGTTGCTTCAACTCCGCGTCCGTCATCAGCCCGGCGGCGTTGGCGCCTACGGCTTCGTAAACATCGCCAATCGTCACGTCGCGGCCCTGGAATCGACCCGCAGCGATGGATCCTCCGTAAAGAAGCACGCTCGGGACGTTCAGCCGGATCAGCGCCATGGCTCCGCCGGGAATGGTTTTATCGCAGCCCACCAGCGCCACCATGGCGTCAAACATGTGCCCGCGCCCCACCAGTTCGATGGAGTCCGCCACTACCTCGCGGCTGACCAGGGAAGCCTTCATGCCCTCGGTGCCCATGGTCACGCCGTCGGAGATGGCGATGGTGTTGAGCTCCATGGGAGTGCCGCCTGCCGCGCGCACGCCCGCCTTCACCTTTTCCGCCAATTTCCGCAGGTGGTAATTGCACGGCATGGTCTCAATCCAGGTGTTGGCGATGCCGACAATCGGCTTGGCCAGGTCTTCGTCCGTGAACCCGATGGCCTTGAACATGGCGCGCGCCCCGGCGCGGTCGCGGCCGTCCGTGATAATGTGACTGCGATGCTTTAAATTGCTTGGCATGATAGCCTCCTTTGAATGATGAACGCCCTTTCGGTTAAGTGTGTCATATTCGCAGATTTATAGGATTGGAGCAAGTTGGCAGTGGGTCAATTTAATGTAGAGGCGGCTTTGCGCCGCCATTTGGCGAGGTAAACTCGCCGCTACAACATCAAATTGACCCACTACTGTGCGCCGGGTAGTAACTTATTTTGAAGCGGACGCGCCTCAGCCTTGTTTCCCAAAGGGGAACAACATCATTAGCCGTGCGTGAAACTTACGGAAAGGAAGCCCGGAGAATGCGGTTCCCGCCCTGAAGGGGCCGAACCGTTCGACCCCGTCTCGAATATGAAATAGGGGCGATCCGCGAACCGCCTCTACTTTCTGTTATACCGCTACTGAAGGTCCCGGGTACCCAACGATTAATAATTCTTCTTGAGGGCAATCGTCAATTGTGATAGGCTATAATTGATATGGACGACCCGGATCCTTCCCGTTGTCTTTTCTGCAATCTCAAAACCTCACTTGAAAGCGACGCGGTCGGCGTGTTTGTCCGCCCGGCGCCTGGTTTCTTTGCTGCGGGCGGCGACTTCGGCAGCGCCACTGTGTCCTCTGTGGCTGGCAAAGCCTCAACGCGGAGACCACGGAGACCCTTTGTGCCCTTGGTGTTGAAGCTTTTAGGGCACGGAGGAAACGGCGCGGCTGGGCCGCAAAAGAAAACCAAAAGGCAAATGGTAAAGAGCAAAAGTGAAAAGCTGTACCTCCAAGAATCCTTGCCCAAAAAAACAAGAAATTACGACCTTGTTTTACAACGCGGCGGAGCCGCAACCAAAACTGGCGACCATTGCCGATGGGTGATTTCCCATTGCCGATTGAAGGACAAAGGCGTTCTCCCAATTTGCGTATCATTGTGGATGGTTCGGAACTCAC
>Ga0187865_1002690_pt1 | contig 16243 bp, 12 predicted proteins | sample June2016WEW_11_1_2_FD_132989 | JGI IMG/M metagenome (GOLD analysis project Ga0187865, IMG submission 132989) | Peatland microbial communities from SPRUCE experiment site at the Marcell Experimental Forest, Minnesota, USA - June2016WEW_11_100 | ecosystem: Environmental > Terrestrial > Soil >...
GGCACCCGGTACAGTCTATAGACATAGGTGACACTTTCGTAAAGAGACATGGGTAACACTTTTTTTGGGGTATGAGTGCCTTGAAGAAGGAGGTTCCCATGCCCTGGCTAGAGGTGAGACCTATGGACGCGAAGATCTTATTCATAAGTGACTGGATACGGGGCCATACCGGGTTCAGTGAATTATGCGAGAAGCATGGAATCAGTCGGAAGACTGGTTATAAATGGGTTGGCCGATACCAAGATACCGGGATAGACGGGCTTCAAGATCGATCACGACGTCCTTCTCGATCCCCCAACAAGGTTCCCTATACCATCCAGAAAGAGATAATAGCGGCAAGGGAAAAGCATAAGCGTTGGGGTTCAAGAAAGATAAACAAGATACTGGAGAACAAGTATCCCGATTGGGATATTCCTTCCCATCAGACTATTCACAGAATTCTTAAAGAAGCAGACCTATTGTCTCCTCAGCGACGAAGGCAGAGGGTTCCCGTGCATCCTGGGCCATTGGAGGGGGCACGGCAACCAAATGATCTCTGGACAGTGGACTTCAAGGGCCAGTTTAAAACATGGGATGGAGCATACTGCTATCCTTTGACCGTGATGGATCAGGCAAGCCGGTATCTCCTAGGCTGTGATGGATTTCCTGGTACTCGATACAAGGAGACCAGGAAAGCATTTGAGAGATTGTTTCGAGAATATGGTCTTCCTAGTCGGATTCGGAGTGACAATGGGGTTCCATTTGCTTCCAGGTCAATAGGAGGTCTCTCCAAGCTGGGAGTGTGGTGGGTTCGTTTGGGGATCATGCCGGAGAGGATAGAGTCAGGGAAACCTCAACAGAATGGTCATCATGAGCGGATGCACCGAACCCTTAAACAGGAAACAGCCAAACCGCCAGCTAATAATATGGCGCAGCAGCAGAGACGGTTTGATAGATTTCGAGATGAGTACAATACCGTCCGTCCTCATGAGAGTCTCGATATGAACACTCCCGCTAACCGTTATAAGCTCTCGGAGCGGCCATATCCCAAACGTCTCCCTGAAATGATTTACCCAGGTCATTTCAGGGAGACGTTGGTGAATCACAATGGTTGTATCCATCTGAATGGCAAATTTTACTATCTTGGATATCTGCTGAGAGGGGAACTCGTGGGACTTAACGAAATCAATGATGGTATCTGGGAAACTTATTTTGGTCCTCTGAGACTTGGTGAAGTGAGTGAGAGGCTCAAATGAACCGGAAAGTGTTACCTATGTCCCTTTACTTTTTGTTACCTATGTCCTTGACCTGTACACCCCACTGAACCCGCCCTAAAGGGTCCGTTCGCTCGCTTGGAAAATCCGGGTCGCGGCGGAACTCGCTTCGCTCAGACAACCGCCGCTTTCTCCCGGATTTCCCTGCGCTCACTCACCGGGTTCAAGGGGGATAAAAAAACGAGTAGGAATCTTGCCTTTTCAAAGTCATTCATAAGACAGACATCAGTGCGCGGGCGACAGCCCGCGTCCGTCTGGAACCGATGGTTGGCCTTTTACTTCCACCCTGGAAGACGATTAATCTCAGATTTGAGTTCAAGAACCTCCAAGGGACAATCTACCCAGTTATGTTCCCAGCAAATAATTAGATTGCATCCTTTAAGTGGATGTCTGTGCTTCTTGTAGTCACTGCTCCGAAACTCAAACTCAATCAAGCACTTCTCGTAACGCTTTCTAATTCTATCTATTAGACGCCGAGCCTCACAATCAGGGAAAGCAGATCTTTGGGCGACGATTTCAAACCCGAGTTCGTCAGCTACAGACGAGAAAAGGGAAACAACCTCGGCCTCATAGGTTGGAGCGAACGCAAAAGCTCGGAAACCGAGATGCCGTCCCTTTGCATGAGGACGAGGCAATATTTCTGCTTCAAATCTATGTTTGGTTCCAAGGCTATCTAGACAGCTTTCTAAAACCAGACGTGCATCTGCAGTCAGCTTTTCATTTGAAAGGAGATACTCTATGACTTTAATTTTAAAGGCTGAGTAACTGCCGAACTTTCGCGTGAAGGTATTTTTCCCATGTCTTGATCTTCTCGAGATTTGATGAGCGGTTGGGACTTTTCCCTTAAGTTCATGGAAGACAATAAGGAACTCTTTCGCTAGTTCTGCAATAGGGATATTTTCATAAAATAAAGGATGTGTCTTAAGACCAGCTGCTTCTAGTGCTTTGTTCCATCCACCCCAGAGATTTGCTACAGTAGCTGCCTTAACTTCTGGGTTATGGCTGTTTAACTCACTTCTTGATAAAGTATCTGTACCAAGGATCGCTGCAATACGTTTTACTTCAGACAGAGCATGGTGTTTACCTTTACTATACCTGGGTGTGATGTTTTGGGGAGAAGCTTGACCTGGTGTTACATCAGCGTCTTTACATGCTTCAGTCCAAGAATCATAGTGACGCAAGATCAGACTCATTGGAATACCGGTAATACTTTTAAAGGTATCATATATTAAGTAGTTGCGATCAGACATCTTAGCAGCAGCTTTTAATATCTGTTTCAATTCATCACTTGATTTTGGTAACTGATTCATATTGAGTCCATAATAATTTTTAGGTTCTCAATTACTTTACTGCACTTTTGCAGTATATCACCATTGTTATCTGAAGCACACATGCAGTATATCCGTATAGTTAGTGCATACAGGTGTTGATGTTTCAGTGTTGGATGTTGGTGTGGATCAAAGGTGTATTGCCACTTCAAACAAATACTCTCTCTATTCAAAATTATCCAGATTAAGAAAGTTTATTCACTGTCATCGGAAAGAAACTGAGAAAGAGTTTTTTTCTCCCCCTTTGAACCCGGTGAGTGAGCGCAGGAAAATTCGGGGTAAAGCGGCGGTTGTCTGAGCGGAGTGAAACGGAGCGAGTTCCGTCGCGTCCCGGATTTTCCAAGCGAGCGAACGGACCCTTCAGGGCGGGTTCAGTGGGGTGCCTTTTCTTTGGTTACTTTCTTTTTGCACAAAAAGAAAGTAACAATAAATGTGGTTTAACAAAAGAGAGATGACGAGTCTTATTTAACTCTATCCATACTGCAAACCAAGACTTTGACGCTCATGCACGGAATACTTCTCTTATTACCCCTCATCCTGTCCTTCTCCCGCAAGGGGAGAAGGGACTAGAGGTGCATGCTCTGTCTGGATTCGAAGCTTCCGCGGGAATGACATAGGGAAGGTATTTCAGCCCGCAACATCTTCGGTTGGGGTCTTCTTTTCCCTGGTGAAGTAGACCACCAGGATGCTGAGTTCATAGAGGATATATAAAGGGACGATGAGCAAAAACATGCTCAACATATCGGGGGGGGTAAGAAAGGCGGCAGCACAGGCAATGATAAGGAAGGCGTATTTACGGGATTTTTTCAGTTTGGTGTGATTCACAAGGCCCATCCTGGCAAGGAAAAACATGATTACCGGCAGCTCGAAGGTGATGCCGAAGGCTATGATGAGACTGATGCACAAGCTCAAGTATTCCTTCATGGAGGGCAAGGCCTCGATGCGCTCCGTGGTGAAGCTCAAGAAGAACTTGAATGCAAAAGGGAAGGCCACAAAGAAGGCAAAGGACGCCCCCATGATAAAGAAGATGCATGCCGCGATCACAAAGGGTACCACATAGGTGCGCTCCCTCTTGTAGAGGCCCGGTACTATGAATTTCCAGAGCTGGTAGAAGATTACCGGTGCTGCCAGGAAAAGCCCTGCGAAGAATGAGATCTTCATGTATGTGACAAAGGCCTCCTGCAGCGAGGTGTAGATAAGCTTGCCTCCCTTCGGCATGGCCTTGACCAGGGGATAGGTCAGGAAACTGAAGAGCTGCTGGGAGAACAAATATGATATGATGAATCCTGCTATAACAGCGATAAAGCACTTGATGAGTCTCGACCTGAGCTCTTCCAGGTGATCGATTACCGGCATCTTCTCATCATCCACGCGGGAGTCCTTTTTTAAGATATCAAGAATTTTTTTCAGGAGGGGCTGTCGAGTCCGAGGCCGCAGTGTTATTCTCGGGCTTTGCTGCAGATTCCTCGCTCTTCACGTCCTTTTGCTCGGGATTATCCGCCGGTTTTGTCTCGGATGAGGTCCGAATCTCACGCTTGAGGTCGTCAGCGGCCCTCTGGAATTCGCCGAAGATCTTGCCGAGAGTCTTTGCAATCTCGGGAAGGTTCTTCGGCCCGATAACGAGCATGGCAATGACCAGAAGAAGGAGGATGTGCGGTAGGCTGAGTTCAAACATAGTATAGCTCTATAGTGCATTTCATGAAGCCCTGTCAAATGTGAGGCTCCACGTCTGACAGGGATATGGCGCCCAAACACAATAGGATTTGACTAATGGGTGAGCCTTACATAATCTAGGACCTGCCATGGAACGCAGGACCATAAAAAAAGAGCTGATGATCGAAGGCATCGGCCTCCACAAAGGGGATACAGCCTTGTTGCACCTGACACCCAATTCCGAAGGGATCGTTTTCATCAGCAATGGAAAGCGAATCCCCGCAACACCGCCCAATGTCGTAGATACGCGGCAGAACACGACCATAGGCAACGGGACTGTAGCCATATCCACTATCGAGCACCTCATGTCCGCCCTCTACGGCGTTTGTATTACCGATTGCCTCATCGAGGTAAGCGGTTCGGAGATGCCTTCCATGGACGGTTCTGCCCTGCCCTTTGTCGAGCTCCTTCAGGAGGCAGGCACCGAGGGCTTGGGTCTTGAGTGTACCCCAATCGAGCTTGCCTCACCTATCCGCATCGAGGAAGGAAGCGCCTGGATCGAGGCGGCACCGGGGCCGTTCAGTCTCACCTATGAGATAGACTTTCCCGACCCGGCCATAGGGCGGCAGCGGTTCATCTTTAACGGCCATGATTATGTACACCGGATTGCACCCGCCCGCACCTTCGGCAGACTCAAGGACGTGGAGATGATGCATGCCGCAGGGCTTGCCTTAGGCGGTGGGTTACATAATGCAGTCGTAGTGAACCACGACCGCATCATCAATCCCGAGGGTCTGCGTTTCCCGGATGAATTCGTTCGCCACAAAGTCCTGGATATCCTGGGCGATCTGTGGACCCTTCAAGCGCCCCTTCAATCCCGAATCAGCGCCTTTAAGGCAAACCACACGCTGCACATCCGACTTGCAAAACAGATTTTCTTAAGCACGCAGCAACAGTATCAGGAGTAGCCGTCATGTCCAAGAAGACAAAGGAGATGATCATTGTTGCAGCCATCATCCTCATGATGGTTCTCATGAGCATTGTAAAGACGAACCTGAGCAGCCTGAGCCTCGTGCCATCCAGCAATGCAGTCGTGTTCACCATAATCAGCCTCAATGTAGTGCTCCTCATCCTGGTGGTCTTCCTGGTGATCCGCAACGTGGTGAAGCTCATGCTCGAACGCAGGAGGGGGGTGTTGGGCACCAGGCTCAGGACCAAGCTCGTGGTCGCCTTTGTGACACTTACCATCATACCCACCACCGTGCTCTTCTTCGCAAGCGTGGTCTTCCTGAACCGGAGCATGGAGGGATGGCTCTCCAATGAGGTGGAGGACGCGATCGAGGAGTCCATGAATGTGGCGAATATCTACTACCAGGAAGCCTCGGCGGATGCCATCCATTATGCAAGCTCCATCTCGAAGGAGATCACCGAAGGCAGGCTTTTAAAGGAAGAAAACCTCAATATCTTAAAAGCCATGCTACAGGAGAAAATGGACTTGTTCAGGCTGTCATCCGTAGTGGTCTTCTCGGCCCAGGGAGAAGAATTGGCGAAGATCCTCTCGCCGAACCTCCGGGCCGAGGCCATGCCGACCACTGAATCCGGTACCGTCAGATCCGCCATGCAGGGCAAGGGCATGTCCATGGTCGTGCGAAAAGGCAAAGCAGACATTATTGAAGGATTCGTGCCGATCCGATCATCATTTAACCCGGCCGATATCGTAGGGGTTCTCGTGGTGGACTACTTTGTACCTGAGAGCCTCTCGGGGAGGCTCAGTCTTATCAAAGGCTCATTCAAGGACTATTCCCAGAACCTCAGGCTCAAGGGTCCCATCAAGACGAACTACATCATCATCTTAACCTCGGTGACCCTGCTCGTGATCTTCTCTGCCGTATGGTTCGCGCTGAATATCGCCAAAGGTCTCATCAACCCTATAGAAAAACTCGTAGAAGGTACTCAGAAGATCTCCAAGGGAGACCTGGGATTTAAGATCGATGTCCAGGCTACTGATGAGCTGGGGATCCTGGTCGATGACTTTAACGTCATGGTGGATGACCTCAAAGCATCGCGCAGAAACCTCGAGAGTGCGTACAACGAGATCTCCATGAGAACCCGTTATATCGAGACGGTCCTCAACACCATCTCCACCGGGGTGATCACGATCAATCGAGATGACCGCATCGTGATGATCAACCCTTCCGCAGAGACCATGCTCGGGCTTGCCTCCCCAAAGGCCATGGGTAAGGATGTAGAGGATGTCTTGTCGGGTGAATACCTGCCCATCTTTACCGAGCTGGCCTCCGGATTAAAGAACTCCAGACCATCATCCATCCAGAAGCAGCTGAGCGTGTCAATAGGCGGGAAGTGGCTGACGCTGCTGGGCCAGGCCTCTGTGCTCTATGGTGACAATAACGAACGGATAGGCATGGTCCTCGTATTCGACGATCTTACCCAGCTCCAGAGAATGCAGCGCATGGCTGCATGGCGGGAGGTGGCGCGCAGGATCGCGCATGAAGTGAAGAATCCTCTCACCCCCATCCAGCTCTCTGCCCAGAGGCTCAGGCGCAGATACATGGACAAGCTCGGTGATGATGCGGCGGTCTTCGATGAATGTACCCGCGTCATCATCAATGAAGTGGACATGATGAAGCGCTTGGTGAACGAATTTAGCGCCTTTGCCAAGATGCCCACTTCCATGCCCGTACCTGAAGACCTCAACAAGGTGGTAATGGATGCGGTAGCTCTCTATCGTCAGGCCCACCAGGCCATGGAGTACACCCTCGAGCTTGATGAGGGCATGCCCAAGATCGACATCGACAGCTCCCAGATGAACAGGGCCGTCACCAACCTCCTTGAGAACTCCACGACGGCCATCCTGGAGAGCAACAGCCCCGACAAGAAAATAACGATCAAGACCAGTTATGATGCGGAGGTCCACATCGCAAAACTGGACATCATAGATACCGGCCCCGGCATCCCCAAGATCGTCAAAGAGCGCATGTTCGAGCCGTACTTCTCCACCAGGAAGGGGGGTACGGGACTGGGACTTGTGATCGTGAACCGTATCATCTCGGACCATAACGGATTCATACGCGTCAAGGACAACGAGCCGAAAGGCACCATCTTCAGCATAGAGCTGCCCGTTAAGGAGTAAGAATGAAAAACACCATACTCATTGTGGATGATGAAGAGAACATCAGGCTATCGCTCAAGGGCGGGCTGGAAGACGAAGGATACAACACGCTGCTTGCATCATCCGGTGAAGAGGGTTTTAAAATCATCGAGAAGCAGGATGTGGACCTCATTCTTCTGGACATCTGGATGCCCGGCAAGGACGGGCTTCAGATTCTGGAGGAGATAAAGGCAGCCGGATTCACCATCCCGGTCATCATCATGACCGGCCATGGATCCATCGAGACCGCCATCCGCGCTACAAGGCTCGGCGCGCTTGATTTCATCGAGAAACCGCTGGACCTCAACAAGATCATCATCACCATCAACAACACCATCCACTTGCGGGCATTGGAGGAAGAGAATGCCCTCTTAAAGAAGAAGACCGAGAAGGACGATGAAATCATCGGGAACTCGCCTGCCATCCTCAGGCTCAAGGAGCAGATCGACCGCGTGTCCCCCACGGATGCATGGGTCCTTATCCTCGGAGAGAACGGCACGGGCAAGGAGCTGGTATCCCGCCGCATTCACAAGAACAGCAGGAGGGCAAGCTATCCCTTTGTGGAGGTGAACTGCGCCGCCATTCCTCAAGAGCTCATCGAAAGCGAGCTCTTCGGCCATGAGAAAGGGTCTTTCACCGGTGCAAGCGAGCGCAAGCGTGGAAAGTTCGACCTGGCGCACAACGGCACGCTCTTCTTGGATGAGATCGGAGACATGAGCCTGCCCACCCAGGCAAAGATCCTGCGTATCCTCCAGGAGCAACGCTTCGAGCGGGTGGGCGGCGCCCAGACCATCCAGGTGGATGTACGGGTGCTGACTGCCACCAACAAGAACCTGGAGCAGGAGATTGCAGAGGGACGCTTCCGTCAGGACCTCTATTACCGGCTCAATGTCATACCTATTTATGTGCCGCGCCTCATCGACCGGAGGGATGACATCCCTGAGCTGGTGGATCATTTCCTCAAGCTCTTCTCCCCCCTGAAGGGCGGCAAGAAGACTATGACCGAGGGGGCCATCAAGAAGCTCATGCAACACGACTGGCCGGGCAACGTGCGCGAGCTCAAGAACATTATCGAACGCCTGATCATCATGACCCCGGGCAATACCATTACTGCCGATGACATCATGCCGCTCGGAACCAGGACCACCTCCGAGATGGATAAGCTCTTTGATATGCAGGAACTCAAAGATGCCAGAGCCGGGTTCGAGAAGATTTTTATCGAGCGCAAGCTCCAGCAGTGCGGGAACAATATATCCAAGACTGCCGATTCAATCGGCGTTGAGCGGAGCAATCTGCATAGGAAGATCAAGAGCTTAGGTATTGATGTTGAGTGAATCCAAATTGCTGCCAGCTGGTAGTTTTTCCAGATCAAGTGCCCCCTCTCCCCGCCCTCTCCCCCTACCAGGGGGAGAGGGGAAGGGTGAGGGGGTTTCGCTTATTGAGACCTGCATATGAATGAGACCGGATCAGTACGCAAGGACCCGGGCGGCAAGCTGAATGTCGCCCTGGTCTACCCAAACACGTACTGGGTAGGCATGTCGAACCTCGGGCTGCAGCAGATGTACCGGTTGCTCAACAACCATCCAGGCATCCTGTGCGAGCGGTTCTTCACGGACAGCCCCCGTTCAGTGGAATCGGACCGGCCGCTCCAGGATTTCCACATCATAGCCTTTTCTATCTCCTATGAGCTCGACTATATTGAGGCCATAAAGATTCTGAAGGCGAACAATGTACCCGTATCGGCTCGCGACCGCAGGGGTAAACCCATTGTGATGGCAGGCGGGGCGACCATAACGTCTAATCCCGAGCCCGTGGCCGATGCATTGGATATCTGTTTCATCGGTGATGGCGAGCCGCTGCCGGCCGTCCTTCATGAATCATATGCCGCAAGTTCGGGATATGAAGATTTCCTTGACCGGCTGAGCCTTGTGCCGGGTGTGTACATCCCATCAAGGATGCATCCCGTCTACGAAGAGGGAGTCATCGTAGGTTTCGAGGGACCCATGCCGCGGCCTTCCCATATTGACCCGATGGATGACCCGGCCTGCACAAGCATCATCACAAAAGATACGGCCTTTGGTGACATGTACCTCCTTGAGATCGCCCGGGGGTGCCCCTTTACCTGCAAGTTCTGCAGCGCCCGCGAGATATATGCCCCCTACCGGGCAGTACCGCTTACGATACTTGAGCCTGTGTTCGACGAGGCGGCCAGGCATCGCGGCAAGGTAGGCCTGGTGAGCACCTCGCTCAACAACCACCCCGATGCCCCGGCCATCTTCAGGGAAATGCGCGATCGAGGCTTGAAAGTGGCCCCGCCTTCGCTGAGGCCCGGCATGATCGGTAATGACCTTCTGCAGGCCTTGGCCGAATCGCAGGTCAAGGGTGTGACGCTGGCCCCTGAGACGGGCTCTGAGGGGCTGAGGTATGCCCTGGGCAAACACATTACCAATGCCGCTATCCTTGAAGATATCCGGGCCCTGGTAGCCAGCGGAATAAGGGACATCAAACTCTACTTCATGGTGGGGTTGCCGGGTGAGACCCTTGACAACCTCAATGAGACCGTGGACCTCATCAAGCGCATCCGACAGATCTTCATCCAGGTATCCAAGGGCAACAGAAAAATCGGCAGTCTCAGTGTCAGCATCAATGCCTTTGTCCCCAAGCCGCATACCCCCTATGAGAGACAACCGATGACCGGGCCTGATGAGGCCAAGGCATGTATCAAACGGATCGAAAAGGCGTTGAAGGGGGAGAGCAATATCGCGGTGAGCTTTGAAGGGCCGAAGTGGGCGTTTCTCCAGGCCTTGATCGCCCGGGGTGACAGGAAGCTACTGGGGCTCATCGTGGAACTGGCCGGTCACGATGCCTCAGCATGGCAGCGCCTGTTGAAGCAGTGGCCGCTGAACCCCGATTACTATGCGTTGAGGGAAAGGGATGAAAATGAGGTTCTGCCGTGGTCATTCTACTCCACTGGGTGTGTAAAGGATAGTGGACATGACTGATAAGAAAAAGGACGGACAGAAGGCCCTTTACACCGGGCACAGGACCCGGCTGAAAGGCCGCTTCCGGAAGTCGGGCAGAAAGGCATTCCAGGACTATGAGCTCCTGGAGCTTCTGCTGGGCTATGCCATCCCCCGTCAGGATACCAAGCCCCTTGCCAAGGCTCTGCTTAAGCGGTTCGGGACCTTCCAGGCCGTTCTCGATGCACCTTATGAGCATCTTGAAGAGATCCACGGCATGGGCGGACATGCCTCCACGCTCATGGGACTCACCCGTGCCTGCGTGAGCCGGTATATGGAACCTGACGCCGATGCAGGCCGCGTGATCTCCGGGCCCGAAGACGTGGTGGGTTTCATAAGGGCCGAGATCGGCGGCGGCACAAGAGAGCAGTTCATGCTGGTGTGCCTGAACGCAGCAGGCCGTCTTGTTCATACCCAGGTCATGGCCGAGGGCACTGTTGATGCGGCCCATATCTACCCCAGGGAGGTCCTCAGGGTTGCAATGGATCATAATGCAACCGCACTGATCCTCGTGCACAACCACCCCTCGGGCACGCTTCACGCATCCGAACAGGACATGCGCCTCACCCGGCAACTCACGGAGATCTGCTCGCAGGTGGGCATCAGCCTGCACGACCACCTTATCGTCACCCGGAGCGGGGCCTACAGCATCATGCTCCAGGCCCCTATTCCAGCCACAAGACTTTAAGTTATGAACCACTTTAATCTTGTTTAAGCCCTCCTTACGTAAATCATATGCAAACGAATTGTAATTATAATGTGAAATCAAATAATTAGATTGTTAATATTGTTGATCCGGACGATATACCTCATCATATCTTTCCCCAAGGAGAACAACCATGGAAACAATGAGCCCAAAGCATCCGCTCGGATCACGAGCCAACATATTATTAACGAGCGTATTCGGCCCCTATGCCAGGGACGATGAGTATGGGAGCCGGAAGATCAACCCTATGGAGCTCTACCACAACCAGGTCACCCGTGAGCAGGGGCCTTTTTCACTCCGCATGTTTCATCGCTCATTCGGGTTGATGCTCCTGAAAGAAAATATCGATGCCCCGTGCACGCTCCTGGACTTCCCGAGCCTGGAACGATTTACCGATGAACTCACTGATAATTCGTATGACATCATCGGCATCAGCGCCATCATCCCGAACATCGGAAAGGTAAAAAAGATGTGCGAGCTGATCCGCACGCATCTGCCTAAGGCAACAATAGTCGTGGGGGGGCATATTGCCAACATGCCGGACCTGAAGCACACCATTGATGCAGATTATATCTGCAAGGGAGAGGGGGTGAGCTGGTTCAGAAAATTCCTGGGCCTCAACGAGAAGGCCCCTATAAAACACCCAATAGTATATTCCGGATTCGGCACCAGAATTCTCGGCATAAGCACACCTGATAAACCGGTAAACACCGCAGCAATGTTAATACCCTCGGTTGGATGCCCCATGGGGTGTAACTTCTGCTCTACGTCCGCCTTGTACGGGGGGAAAGGCAAGTTCATCAACTTCTATGAAACAGGGGATGACCTGTTCGCGGTCATGTGTGACATTGAGGCAAAGCTTAAGGTGAGCGCCTTTTTCGTGATGGATGAGAACTTCCTCCTGCAGCGCGACAGGGCACTGCGGCTTTTGGAACTGATGAAGCTGAACAAGAAGTCCTGGGCCTTGTTCGTATTCTCTTCAGCCAGGGTTTTGAAGTCATATACCATGGAACAACTGATCCGCCTGGGCATATCGTGGGTCTGGATGGGCTTGGAGGGTGAAAACAGCTCCTATGGAAAACTCAGCGGTGTTCAAACAAGAGATTTAGTGCAGGAGCTCCAATCCCACGGCATACGAGTCTTGGGATCAACGATTCTCGGTCTGGAGAATCATACCCATGAGAACATTGATCGGGTTATAGATTATGCTGTTCGACACGATACGGTTTTTCACCAGTTCATGCTCTACACACCCATTCCTGGTACACCTTTATATGAACGGCACAAAAAGGATGGGACCCTTCTGGGTGAGGATGAACGCCCGGCAGCGGATAATCATGGACAGCACCGTTTCAACTTTTCTCATAAGTACATCAAGGACGGCCGGGAAACCGAATATCTTCGCAATGCCTTCAATCAAGACTTTGAGGTAAACGGCCCCAGCCTCGCCAGGATGATACGCACCATGCTTGCCGGCTGGAAGCGATACAAGAACCATCCCGACCCATGCATACGCGCTCGTCTGAAGTGGGAGATAAAATATCTGAAGACCACCTATGCCGCAGCAGTATGGGCAATGAAGCGATGGTACAAAGATGATCAGAGAATGCACGACAAGATTGGATCCATTTTGCGTGACATATACAAAGAATTCGGATGGAAGACCAGGATCATCGCACCAGTGCTGGGGGTGTTCGCCCATTTTGCCATAAAAAAGGAGCAGAAGCGGCTCGCCTCGGGCTGGACCTATGAGCCCCGCATGTCTTATGAGAAAAATGCAAAGGCCCTGGAACTTGAAGCATTGGCAAAATCCAAGAATAAGACATACCCTACCTCACAAGGCACATTCATACCCCATCCTGCACGGAATATAATGTAAAAAATAAGGGTAACCCCTCTCATCATGCCCTGTGTCTCGTGCATGAACTTATGATCATGATCCCCTGGAGAATGTGCTTGTACGGGTCTGTCTGATGGAGCTATTGTGATACCAGGACGCATTCGGATAAACCAACTATACCCAGAGGGTCCCCTCCCCCATACCCTCTCCCCCTGGGCTTAGAGGGAGAGGGCCGGGGTGAGGGGGGCCATATTATGAATGCGCACATTGCATGCTTCACTATTGACTGGATGAGAGAGGGGTATCATGGAATACCTGCTTCTTGCAGTTACATTCATCATAGGCGGCATAGCCGGATGGTTCTTTGCCCGGGCCCAGTATTCGGGCGAGCTGAAGGCCGGAGAGAAAGCCGCCGCAGATAGCCTCACCTTGGAGTCCCGGCTCAGGCAGGAGCTTATAGAGGCGCGTGACCTCCTGGAGAAAGAGCGCCTGGAGCGTGCCCGCCTAGAGACGAGGCTTCAAGAGGCCCAGGCATCCCTCACTGAGCAGAAGGTTCTGCTGGATAATGCGGCCAGGCAGCTCACCGAGACCTTCAAGGCCCTCTCGCTGGATGCACTCAATCAGAACAACCAGGCCTTCATACAACTGGCAGGCAAGACTATGGAGGCGGTAGTGGCCGAGATGAAGGGCGACTTCGAGAAGAGGCAGGGCGCTGTTGAAGCGGTTGTGAAGCCGCTGGAGGAATCGCTCAAGCGATATGAGACCCAGATCCAGGCCATGGAGGGCTCACGCCAATCAGCCTACGGCGACATCAGCCGCCACATCGAGGAGCTGGTGAAGATGCAGGACAGGCTCACCGACCAGACCAGGACCCTGGCCTCAGCCCTGAAGGAGCCCCAGGCCAGGGGCAGGTGGGGAGAGATCACCTTGAAGCGGGTAGTGGAGCTCTCGGGCATGTCTTCCCACTGTGACTTCATAGAGCAGCCCGTTGCCGAAAGTGAAACGGGAAGGAAGCGGCCTGACCTGATCGTAAAGCTCCCCGGAGACAGGCAGGTGGTCATCGATGCCAAGGTTCCTTTAAGGGCTTATCTTGAGGCCTACGAGGCCACGGACCCGAGTATACAGGCTACATGCCTGGGCAGACACGCAAGATCCGTGCGGGACCACATGAATGCCCTTGCCTCAAAGGAATATTGGAAGCAGTTCACCCCCACACCCGATTTCGTGGTCCTGTTCCTGCCCGGCGAGGCCTTTTTCAGCGCTGCCTTGGACCAGGACAAGACCCTCATCGAAGACGGCATCGAAAAGAGGATTCTCATTGCAACGCCGGTGACCCTCATTGCACTGCTGCGCTCCGTAGCCATGAGCTGGCAGCAGCAGAGCGCATCCGAGAACGCGCACAAGATCTGGGAGACCGGCGTCGAGCTGTTCGACCGGCTCAAGACCTTTGTGAGGCACTTCGACAAGATCCGCGACGGGCTCCAAAAAGCCACTGAATCTTATAATACAGCGCTCGGCTCCTTTGAGTCGCGCATCCTCCCGTCCGCCAACCGCCTCAAAGACCTCACCGCGCCCGAGCACGGCGAAGCACTTGAATGCCCCGAGCCGGTGGAAGTGGCGCTCAGGAGCATTGCAGCACCGGGTGATGATCAGCCTGAGGGTGGGAACGTACAATAGATTCCCTAAGAGTAGGATCAAAGAGAGGTTTCTTGACCATTTTTCTGGCAACCTGTATAATATAATTTAGAGTTGATGAGTTTGTATCGGTTTAGTTGAAGGGGAGACGAAGATAAAACCTTCTAAATTTTTCTTAAGACATGAATATTGCCCTGACTTCCACTTTTCCACATTTGCTCTCTATTATCCTGTTAGATAATTAGGATTACATATGTTAACTCTTGACATTTTCTTAACTGTTGCAGCGATTATTATCTATGTTCTTATCTACTTTGCTGGTGTTCAGCGTGGCAAACAACTTATGAAAAAAGATATACAACGTCATGAAATAGAAAGAGAAGAGGAAAGGATAAAGAGAATACATGGTGTGGTCAGCCGATACAGAGATTTAGTTAATTCAGTAACAACATCCGACATGAATGGTATGTTAAGAGCGGGTGTACTTGGTCTTAATTCAAGTGAGGAGGTAGCAGAAGCATGTTCAATTATAGAAGCCCAGGGACTCACACCGGGCATTCAAAAAATATATATGGATGAACTTCAAGGAGCAGATCTCCTCTTGTTCTTTCGCCTTCTTCAGAAACGCCCTTTATATGAGTTATGTGATGATGGATGTGTGCGACGAATCATTAGGGAAGTCAAAGAAAAAAGAATCGCCTAACTAGCGCATGCAGGCGGGCGCGGGCTGCCGCCCGCGCCGCTGATGCGCAACGTTGTACCGCAAGGAAACAGGGAATTATGACGCAGGAGAGCAGACACCAATGGCAAGAGTAGCACGATCCGGCAAAGAACAACGAAAGCAGACTGATAGGGAGCTAATGCTGAGAGCAATAGCGCTCGCACGACAATCAAAAAGCGAGCCTGGTAAGGTCGTACCGAAAGTTGGTGCGGTTATCGCCCGGGCGGGCGGGTGGCCAGGATAGAAGAAGAAAAATCTTGGGTGGCACGGGCGAAGCCCGAAGGGCTTGCCCTTGGGACAGAATAGTTTAGCACCATTCCACGATCTTTTTCTCTGGAATGTATTCATAAACAAGGGCCATGCATTTCAATCCGCCCGGGCACGCCCATGAACCGACCTTCTCATGTTAAGTAAGGATGCCTCTCTTATCCTCCGAGAAATCATCTGGCTGATCCAGGCAATCGATTCAGACAGAACGGAGAGGGGCTTCTTCATGTATGCATTCGTCATATAATGGATAGTCTACCCTTGGAGAAATGTCCCACGGGCAAGCCCTTCGGGCTTCGCCCGTGCCACCCGGCCCTGGGGTTTTTTAAACCCCTCTGAACCTGGTGAGCGAGCGAAGAAAAATCAGGGGGAATAGCGGCGTTTGTCTGAGCGAAGCGAAACGGAGCGAGTTTTGACTCAGGACATCCCTGTCCCTCACCCTCCGGGCGCACGCAAGGTGCGTCAATTTCTTCTATCCTGAAGAAATTTGCTCGCGGCCCTGATTTTTCAAGCGAGCGAACGAACCCTTCAAGGCGGGTTCGTGGGGTGTACAGGTCAAGGACATAGGTAACAAAAAGTAAAGGGACATAGGTAACACTTTCCGGTTCATTTGAGCCTCTCACTCACTTCACCAAGTCTCAGAGGACCAAA
>Ga0187865_1002691_pt1 | contig 16239 bp, 13 predicted proteins | sample June2016WEW_11_1_2_FD_132989 | JGI IMG/M metagenome (GOLD analysis project Ga0187865, IMG submission 132989) | Peatland microbial communities from SPRUCE experiment site at the Marcell Experimental Forest, Minnesota, USA - June2016WEW_11_100 | ecosystem: Environmental > Terrestrial > Soil >...
AAGTTAGTAATCCGAGCATTTTCTCGAACCAAGATTCAACAACTTACAGGAGTATTTTTGACTCAAAAAGCCCTGAAATTACTACCTTGGTTCATTTTTCCGCAGCCTGTGAAGCCGTGCCCTTCCCAAAACCCGCTCGAATCAGAGCTTTTCAGCAGCCTACTAGAGGTTCTTCCCCCCCGGATGGACGTAGCGATCCATCTCCGCTGTCCACTTCAGGAATCGCCACAGGCTGGTTCGCTCGGTCCACAAGAATTCCCAGAATTCCAGGAAGCCAATCTGGGTCATCTTGACGCCGGTGAAGGTCTCGATGCGCCACAGAAGATAGGGACTGCGCCACGGCGCAATCCGGTGGCCACGGGTGGAGTTCCAAAGAAAGCGCAGCATCGGCCGCATCGGGCTCCAGTATAGCGCCGGGACGTAGCCCCTTGTCTTTATTGGTGTACTTCCGGAGTACGCCGGCCGAAGCGGGCGCTTCGGCCGGCGTACCGGAACCAACTTTTCACTTTGTAATATCGACGCTGGCGCGGGTGTTTTCCCAATCCATGCGCAGAGTGCATTTACTGCCTGACGGGTCGAAAGCGATGGTGAAGTTCTCCACCGGCGCCGCCGTTTTCGAGACCTGCATGTCAACTCGGGCTAACTCGTCGGCTTCGTACTTGTACGGAATGCCCCACTCGGCGGTCTTCTTGTTGATAATCAGTGTCCACTTGTCAGCCTTAGGGATCGTGAAGATAGTGTAGCTGCCCGCGGGCAAGGACTTGCCACCCACCGTCAGATTCGTATCGCTGACGAACGTAGTCGCTTCATTCGCGCCGGTGCGCCAGATCTGTCCATACGGCACCAGTGCTTTCTCGCTCGCCTCGCCGAAAATCTTCCGCCCTTTCGCGCGCGGACTGGAATAATCCACCTTGATCGTTTTGCCATCTGAAAACTTGCACTCCGCACTGGCCGGCGGACTGGGCCGTTTGGACTTGTCCTGCGACATGCCCATCTGCGCCGAGGCGAGAGTGGCAAACGCGAAGAGTACCGCTGCGATTAAGACAAACTTCTTCATGACTTGTTCCTCCTGAAATAGCTCTTAGCCATTAGCTTTTAGCTCTTAGCTTTTAGCCAAAACAATTCGTAGGTTGCGTCGGGTTTCCGAGCACGCCCCATTCGCCTGGGATGCGGGTTCGTTTAAGCTAACGGCTAAAGGCCAAGAGCTAAGGGCTGAATTGCCAACGCTAAGAATTATACCCACATCCCCCGTTACAATCTGTCCATGGCCGTCTTCAACGAAAAGCAGGAAGAACTCGAGCACTACGAAATCCGCATGGGCGTGCCCCGCGGACGCCTCGCCGTCACCATGGATCTCGTCACCGACGCCATGGCCCTCGTCGGGCAGCATGGCGTCTACTGCCAGAGCCAGCGCTGGCCGGACAAGCCGGTTATGGATGTGCAGCTCATCATGAAAAACCTCACCGACGCCAAGGAGCTGATTCAAAGTGTGATGGAAGAACTCCGGCCCAAGACCTGATTTTCAACTTGATTCATAACTGGCGGGAAAGACTTACAATCCAGAATATGGAGCGCAAGATCTTCTGGATCTCCTTCGTCGTGCTCGGCCTCGTCGCCGATGTCGTTCTGCCAATCTGGTGGGCCCTGGCCGCGACCATTCCCATCGCGTACATCTCGTGGTGGGTGGCCTACCGCAGCGGCTGGTTCGAGTAACCTACGCTGTTGGAAGATACTCACGTTCTACCGCAGTGCGGAATGTTATTGCGGGCTCAGACCGAAGTGCCTTCTGAGAAACTGTCGCGCCACCGGTAGCGTAACTCCCGGGCCAACAAAAGCATTTACCCCATATCGAACCGTTCCTGCGCTTTCCTCAACTCTCCGTGCTGTCTCTTCGCAAAATGTCTTTGAGTAAACGTAACGATCACAAATGCTGACAATCGCTTCGTTCAATTCCCAGAGGGTTGCAGCGTCAATCCTGGACCGTGCAAGGTGCCACGCATCTCCCATTAAAAGGCACGCAGTCGGCGCTAAAGGGAACACCGCAACCGCCTCCTTCTTATTAAATCCATATCCCGGCTGAAGCTTCCCGTTAGCCATCGGAACAAACGTGACGAGCGGGTTATCCGAAGTCACGATTTCGGTTTCCTCCGACGGTCGCAGTACCACCCAAGGTTGTTTAGAGAGAAGCAATTCTGCTATCTGAGCCGCGAACTTCAGCAAATCAGAGAGGTAGGAATTCCTAGCGGCCGCCTTGCTCGGCGCTCTCTCGGACCATACATGGATGCCCTTGCGTATGTGCGACACAGAGACTGGCTGACCGAGGTGACGGCCGAGGGCATCCGCGATTTCCTTAAGGAGGCTTTCATCCTTTGCCGCTTCACGCAGCTGATCAATGACGTGCGCGCGATTCCTTTCGCTGAAATCGCGCCTCTGACTGGCACGAGCGTGGAGCAACCCAGCATAGAACGCAAGCTTTTTGTGGGAGCCGGGCGGCCAATGAAAGAGATCACTCTTTGCGCACGCCAAAACTTCGTTGCACTCATTTTCACGGCCAGCCAAAACGGACTCGAACGACTCTTCAATAGAACCGTCGGGTCGAACAAAGCCGAAATAGCCGTTCTCCCTCCCCTGAACGGAAGTTGCGCGCTCCTGAGGATCTCTCCCTTTTTGGTAAACCCACACGCGGCCGGGTTTGTTTTTGCCGCGGTTCGACGGCGTGGCAAACTGCTCAAGATAGAACTTCGGGATGATGTGCGATCCGATCATTCCCCCGGAACCTTTGCCACGCGAAATGCGGCCTACCCCAGCGTAAATTTCCCCGCTTCAATCGTCTTCTGCGCAATCTGCTGGCGCAACGCAATCGTGTTGAACGGTTCGTGCTTGGACAACCGCCGCACGATCGCCAACTGGGTGCGCAGCATGTCGCCTTCCGCCACGTCGGCAATGACCTTCTTGGCCGCCGCCTCGACCTTTTCCAGCGCTTGCGTCAGATAGACTCGCGTCATCGCAATCGGCAGCGCAGCCGACGCTTCCCCTTTCTGCTCGACCATCTTCTGCGCGCGCAGCACGGCCGATTCCATGGCGTAAATCTCGATCGTCATATCGGCGATCGCGCCCATCACTTCTTGCTGATCCTGAATCGCCTGCATATATTTCTGCGTGGCCGCTCCGGAGACGAACAGGCCAAGCTTCTTCGCCTGCGCGACCTGCTTGCGCTCTTCCACGAGCGGTCCTTCGATCTCCTCGCCGACCGACGGCCCGCTGAGCACTTCGTCCATCAACTTCTTGATCGCCGGCATCAGCGGCAACTGGCCGCTCATCGCCCGCTTCAGCAGGAATCCCGTGATGATCAGCCGGTTGATTTCGTTCGTGCCTTCGAAAATGCGGTTGATACGAGCATCGCGATAGGCCCGTTCCGCCGGATACTCTTCCACGAAGCCGTAGCCAGCGAATATCTGCAGCGTCTCGTCGACGACGTAATCGATCATCTCCGAGCCCCAGACTTTGAGGATCGAGCACTCCACCGCGTATTCCTCGATCGCCTTGCGCCGTTCTTTGGCCGCGTCGGCGCTCGCGGGTTCGATTTCCGAGAGCAACACGTCCATCATCCCGACCGTGCGATAGACCAGCGACTCGCCGACATAGATCAGCGTTGCCATGTTCGCGATCTTTTCCCGTACCAATCCGAAGTCGGCAATCACCTTTCCGAATGCCTTGCGCTGCTTGGCGTAGGCCACGGCACTCTCGATCGAAACCCGCGCCCCGCCCACGCACATGGCGCCGAGTTTGAAACGTCCAACGTTCAGAATATTGAAGGCGATGACATGCCCCTTGCCAATGTCGCCGAGCAGATTCTCAACCGGCACCTTGCAGTCGTTGAGGACGATGGGGCACGTGGACGATCCGCGAATGCCCATTTTGTGCTCTTCGGCGCCGACCGAAAATCCCGGAAAAGTTCTTTCGATCAGGAACGCCGAAAACTTCTCGCCGTCAACTTTTGCGAACACCGTGAACAGGTCGGCGAAGCCCGCGTTGGTGATCCACATCTTCTCGCCGTTCAGGATGTAGTGCTTGCCGTCCGGCGAAAGCACGGCACGGGCGCGGCAATTGAGGGCGTCCGAGCCGGAAGTCGCTTCCGACAACGCATACGCGCCAACAATTTCTCCCGTCGCCAGTCGCGGCAGATATTTCTTCTTCTGCTCTTCGGTGCCGAAATAAACGATCGGCAACAGGCCGATGCCGCTGTGCGCGCCCCAGGTGGTCGCAAACCCGGCGTACTTGGCGATGTGGTCGGCGATGATGGCGGCGGTGACTTTGTCCATTTCGAGGCCGCCGTAAGCTTCGGGAATCTCAACTCCGCTGAGGCCGAGGTCGCCGGCTTTTTTCAGCAGATCGCGCGAAATCGAGAAATCCTTGTGTTCGATCTTCTCGGCTTGGGGCAGAATCTCGTTGACGGTAAATTCTTCGGTCGTCTGCGCGATCATCTGGTGCTGCTCGGAAAAATCTTCCGGGGTGAACAGATCGGCAGTCTGGCGCTCTTCAAGCAGGAAGCTGCCGCCGAGAATCTTGGTCTTGGGTATTGCTGTGGTGGCCATTTTTTAGACCTCGAAATTTAGATCGCTAAAAAAACCGCTGGGTGGACACACGACAAGCGACAAACAATCATTCTAACGCGGGAGGCGTCGCAAATGCAGATCCTTACGTTCGAGCGTCTAGTAGTCGTCGCGGAACATCCAGGAAATACCTGGCAGGGGCGTCCCGTAAAACCCGTAAGAACGGAAATGTTCCAAGCACTGATCGTATTGCTTTTGCAGCAGCCGATAGCGCAGGCTTTCGCCGTTAAATCGCCCCCACAGGTCGGCGCACTCCTGGCTGGCGGAATCATGGGGGCAGCTTTGTTGCTGCGCAGTCAGCGCCGAGCGCATCTGTCGCTCCTGCTGCGCCAGTTGAGCCGCCAAGGCGCTGCAATCGTTCACGAAATATCTCGCGCCGCAAGCAAAGCCGTTCCAGACTTGGCCCAGTGGACACGAGAGGACTTGTGCCTGGAAAACGCACACGCCGGCTGCATTTCGATATCCTCCCGCAGCACAGACCGGACAATTCTCCCCCTTCTTGCAACGTTTGGGTGGTTTGGCCTCGGTCTTCAGAGAGGATTTTGGGGTCGGTTTTCTGTGTCTCAAGAATGAGAAAAAACTCTTCTTCTCAGGTTTCACGCTGGAGAAAGACTCCGGGCCGTGAGTCCGCACATTCGATCCAGCCCGAGCAGAAGAGGAGGCACTGCCGGAACCACGGGAGCTTCCGGAACTGCCTGCTGAGCTGACGTGCGAAGAGGTTGAACTTGAGTAGCTGCCAGAATAACTCGAGCTGCTGTGAGAAGAGCCGCCGGAACTAGAGCTGCTTGACCCGGATGTGTGTTGCGCGAAAAGAGTCGCTGGGACTAACAGGAGAGCTGCGACGACAAGACCGCAGAGCCGCATAAAGCACCGCCCAACCGACTGAAGCGAGTCGGGCAGAATCTTTCTCGTTCCACTTCATTTAGACGCTAGCTGCCAGCTAAAGGTTACCGCAAAACCGCGTCAAAGAACATAATGATTGAGTACAGAAGTGTCACGGCAGATTTTCAAAAATCCCCGCCGCACCCATGCCTCCGCCGACGCACATCGTTACCATGCCGTAGCGTCCCTTGCGACGCTTCAATTCACGAATGACGCTGGCCGTCAGCTTCGCCCCCGTGCATCCCAGCGGATGGCCCAGCGCAATCGCTCCTCCGTTCGGATTCACGCGCTCAGGATAAAGATCAAGTCCAGCTTCCCGAATCACCGCCAGCGACTGCGCCGCGAACGCCTCGTTCAGTTCGATCACGTCGATGTCCGAGAGCTTTAACCCAGCCAGCTTCAGCGCCTTCGGGATGGCAAACACCGGCCCGAGGCCCATCTCTTCCGGCTTGTATCCAGCGGTGGCGAACGCAACGTAGCGCGCCAGCGGAGCGATGCCCAGGGCCTTCGCCCGCTCGGCCGACATCACCACGGCCGCCGCCGCGCCGTCCGACATCTGCGAAGAATTCCCGGCCGTGGTCACGCCCTTCACGTGGAATGCGGCCTTCAGCGCGCCCAGAGCCTCAATCGAAGTATCGGAGCGCGGGCCCTCGTCTACTTTGAACGAAATTTCCTGCTTTTTCGGCTTCGATCCATTCGGAGCGGTAAAGCTCACCGGCACCGCGACAGTCTCATCCTCGAACTTGCCCGCCGCGATCGCCGCCAACGCCTTCTGATGGCTGCGCAGCGAAAACTGGTCGCACTGCGCGCGCGTGATGCCGAAGCGCGCCGCCACCCGCTCCGCCGTCAGGCCCATTGAGAGATAAGCATCCGGATAATGATCCACCAGCCACGGGTTGGGAGAAATCTTGTTGCCACCCATGGGAATCATCGACATTGATTCGGTCCCGCCCGCCACCATCACCTCGGCGCCGCCACTGATGATGCGCTCGGCCGCCATGGCAATCGCCTGCAAGCCGGACGAGCAGAACCGATTGATAGTCACCGCCGACACCTCAACCGGCAGCCCCGCGCGCAGCGACGCAATGCGAGCCACGTTCATCCCCTGCTCGGCCTCGGGCATGGCGCAGCCCAGAATCACGTCTTCAATTTCCTTGGGATCAAGCTGCGACACGCGATCGAGCGCACCCTTGATCGCGACGGCAGCCAGTTCATCGGGACGCGTAGCCCGCAGCGTGCCCTTATACGCGCGGCCCACCGGAGTGCGGACGGAAGAAACCAAAACGACTTCACGCATGGGCCAATTCTAACCGCAGAGGGCGCGGAATGCGCGGAGAAGATCGGGGGATGGGCGCTACGCAGGTGGCTGATCAGTTCACCGTGAACTCAATTCCCTTGCTCACGAGGCCGCTGACCGTGTACTCTCCTTTTTCTTGAGGTCAAAAAGGTCCCAGATGAGAGTGCGACAACTAACGAAGATATCGTGTGTTCTTGCAGTTATCGTGATCCTGGCATGCTGCGCCGGATGTGGTGCGGCTGCTCCCACGATCTTGACCCAGCCCGCGAACCAGACCGTTCTTGCAGGCCAGACCGCGACCTTCTTAGTGACGGCAACGGGCCCGGCACCCCTGAGATACCAGTGGCAGAAGGGCACCACGCCTATCACGGGAGCAACCGCGGCCAGCTACACCACCGCCGCGACTGCAACCTCCGACAGCGGCTCACAATTTAGCGTGGTGGTCTCCAACCCGGGAGGGGACGCAACCAGCAACGTGGCTACACTGACGGTTAACGCTACGACCGACGTGCTGACTTACCACAACGACATTGCGGGCACGGGGCAGAACCTGACAGAAACCATCCTGACTACCAACAACGTCAATTCGGCGAAGTTTGGCAAGATCGGCTTCTATCTGGTGGACGGGTTGGTTGACGCCGAACCGCTCTACGCCTCGAACGTTGCAGTTCCGAATAACGGCACGCACAATCTGCTGATCGTTCCCACGGAGAACGATTCGGTCTATGCCTTCGACGCGGATTCCGGCGCGACGATCTGGCAGGTCTTGACGTTGAAAACCGGCGAGACCCCCTCGGACGATCCGGCTTGTTATTACTGTCCTGAAGTCGGCGTGACCTCCACGCCGGTGATCGATCGCACCCGCGGTCCGAATGGCGCGATTTATGTGGTGGCTGTGTCGAAAGACGGATCGGGCAACTACTACCAGCGCCTGCACGCGCTCGATCTCGCGCTGGGGACAGAGTTGTTTGGCGGCCCTGCCGATATTCAGGCGACCTATCCGGGGACGGGCGATAACAGCAACGGCACAAGTGTGGTCTTCGATCCTAAGCAGTACAGGGAACGCTCCGGGCTGCTCTTGCTGAATGGGGTTATCTATACAGGCTGGGCTTCGCACTGGGACCTCCCGCCCTACACGGGCTGGATTATGGGTTACAGCGCATCCACGCTGGCACAGACCAGTGTGCTGAATGTGACGCCCAACGGCAGCGAAGGCGCCATCTGGATGTCCGGAGCAGGGCTCGCCGCCGACAGTTCGGGCAACATCTATTTTGCCGATGCCAACGGCGACTTCGACTCCACGTTGGACGCCAGCGGCTTTCCCAGCAATGGTGACTACGGCAATGCCTTCATGAAGCTCTCGACTTCAAACGGTCTTGCTGTAGCGGACTATTTCGAGATGGACAATGAGGTTGAGGAGAACGGTGGCGACGTCGACCTGGGCTCCGGCGGGACGATGGTGCTGCCTGATCTGAGCGATGGCTCAGGCCACACCATGCACCTGGCGGTCGGCGCCGGCAAAGACAGCAACCTTTACGTGGTGAATCGCGACTCCATGGGCAAGTTCAGCGAAAATAACAGCAACATCTACCAGGAACTCGTCGGAGCGCTGCCAGGAGGGGTTTGGGCGACGCCCGCGTACTTCAACAACACGGTCTATTACGGATCGGTGGGAAGCCCCATCCAGGCCTTCACGATCACCAACGCGAAGCTGTCGAGCAGCCCTACCGCGCAAACCGCCAACAGCTTTGTGTATCCCGGGGCGACGCCGAGCATCTCGGCGAATGGCACAAGCAACGGAATTGTGTGGGCTGTGGAGAACGCCTCGACCGCCGTGCTGCACGCTTACAATGCCACGAATCTGAACGAGCTCTACAACAGCAACCAGGCCAGCGGCGGCCGCGATAACTTCGGCGCGGGCAACAAGTTCATCACGGGGACGATCGTGAACGGCAAGGTATTCGTGGGGACTCCGAATGGCGTGGCCGTGTTCGGGCTGCTGCCGTAGTTCCCCACCAACAGACGCCAAGCAGCTCGAGAAGTAAGCGTATGCTGTCAAGCACAAACATTCTGTGCCTCTATTAAATGACTCGTAACACCGCGAAAGCATTGCCTAGACACGCCCCGAGCCCCATTTCGCCGCGCCCTTTCCGATGAGAGAGATAATGCCTCGCCCTAAGCCCTTACCCATTGCCTTTCTTCAACTGCTGCTTCCACCCCAGCACCCGCGCCTTGTTCCCTTCTGCCTCGGCCTCGGGGACCATTCCCTTCTTCTGATACAGGATCGAGAGGCTCGTGTGGGCCAGAATGTCGTCGGGATCGATTTCTGAAATTCGCTTGGAGATTTCGATGGCTTCGTCGAGGCGGTTGAGGTCCTGCAGCGCCCGGCTCAGTCCATGCAGCGCATCGGTGAACCTGGGATCGGCCGCCACCGCCTGCCGGTACTCTTCGACCGCCCGCTCGTGGTGGCCTTCGAGAACCAGGTCGAGCGCAGCGTAGTAGTGGTCTTCGGCCAGTTGGCGGACGGTTTCTGGGTTGGCGGGATCTTCGGGCACCGTGCTCATGGCTTGGCTGGCGTCAGTCTAGCACGCGGCTTTTCGCGGACAGGAGTGTCCGCGCCACACTTGGCAGTCTTTCTATTTCTGAAGCCGGGAGGACGCGCTGGTCGCGGGGTTAGCGTCCGCCACACTGCCAATGGCATTGCCAGAGACGACCAGCTCCACGCGGCGGTTTTGCTGGCGGCCTTCCGGCGTATCGTTGGAGGCCACGGGCTCGCTTTTTCCGAAGCCGCTGGCGGTGATTGCGTCGGAGTTAATGCCCTGCTGCACCAGGTAGTCGCGGACGGTGCCGGCGCGTTGCTCTGAGAGCCGCCGGTTGTACTCATCGCCGCCGATGCTGTCGGTGTGACCTTCGACCGCCAGGCGCAGGCCTTGATAGGCGAGCACGATGCCCGATACTTTGGCGAGCCGTTCACGCGCGCCGGGCAACAACTCGAAGCTGCCACTTTTGAACAGAACATCCGACATGTTGGCGATCAGACCGCGCGCCGTGTCGCGGGTGGTCAGAACGGAGTTGAGCTGTTGCAGGAGCCGGGCGCGCATTTCCTGCTTTTCTTTTTCGGCTTGCTCGCGAAGCTTGTCCGACTCCGCCGCGGCCTGGCGCGCTTTTTCGGCTTCGGCGGCCAGCGCCTGCTGCTGGACGAGAGCCTCGGCCTTCGCTTTCTCGGCCTCCTGCCGTTGGCGCGCAGCTTCCTCGGCGGCCTTCTGCGCTTCGGCCTTGGCAGCCTCAGCCTGGGCGCGCGCGGTTTCCGCCTCCGCACGCGCCCGGGCTTGCGCTTCCGCGTCTGCTTGAGATTTGGACTTTAGTCACGTGAGAGGGGGTGCGAGAAGCATTCTTACCACGGGTGCCGAGTCACTTCGTGGAGCGACGCTCTCTGGACACGTACTGTCGATCGAGGGCTTGCCGAATCAGCGTTTTGATCACCGCCTGCCAGCTAATGTTCAATTCCCTCGCTTCGCTTGGGATGACAATTCATGGAAGGTGTCGCCTCGCGCACTGCTCCCCGACTTTCACCACAGGCCCTTAACCGCTTGCTCTTCCGCGCAGCAAAGTGGGATCGCACCTGACCGAGGGGCCCGCCGACAGATGAGTCATCGGAAATTTCGAATCAGAATCACGTCGCTGGTCTGATTGCCCTTGGTGAGCAGCAGCTGTTTGCCATCGCGGGACCAGGCGAAATCGAAAATACGGCCAGACGTGAAGTTGGTAATCTGGCGCGGCTCTCCGCCGGTCAACGGCTGCTCCCAGAGGTTTGTCGCCCCACTGCGCGTGAGCAGGTACTGGAGGGCTTTTCCGGACGGCGCCCAGCACAGTCCGGCCGAGCCAATGGGCAGCGGGCGTGTGAACTGAAGCGGTCCGCCGGCGGCTGCGGCCACCGCCAGTTTTGTCATGGGGATCGGGCTGCCCTCCTTGTAGAGGAACGCCACCAGATTTCCGTCGGGCGACGCTCGGACCAGCCACGCGCGCGGTATTCCCGGCACTTCCGTCACGGCGACCGGCGCGTCGCCTTCCGGCGCCATGCGATAAAGCTTGTTTTGGACCGAGTAATAGATCCATTTCCCGTCCGCCGAACAGTCGGAATAGTCAACCTCTTCCAATCTCTTCACCGCATTGGAACCATCGGCATCGGTGCGCCACAACTCGATCTTGCCGTCGAGGTAGCGGTCGAATACCAGGTAGCGATCGGCGCACGACGAAGCCGAGAGCGCATTGTGCGCCTGGGGAACCACCACGGCCTTTTCCCCGTTCTCCGGATTGACCAGCCACAAATCACCGCCCAGTGCGGCGGCCAGCACGTTTCCCGACGGCCCGGGCACGATCGCTCCATAGACCTGCTCTCCCGACGTAACCTGGCGGGCCTGGGCCGCATCCGCTGACGGCGCGGCCCAGATGTCGGAAACGCGAACGCGTTGAATCACCGCCAGCGTTTTGCCATCGCGGGTCAGGTCCAGAGCGGCGCCGTAATCGGACAAGTCGTTGGTGAAACGGTGCATCTCGCCGCTGGGATAATCGAAGCTCTGCAACTGGCCCCTTCCGAGTGCGGTCTCGCCCACCCCGGCCACCAGAGCATCGCCGCCGGGAGCCCAGACGGGACGTCCCACAAACCGTCCGCCCGTGGAAATCCGTTGCCGCACTTTGCCGTCAGCGACGCTAATCAGGTTCAAGTCCCAGTTCGTTTCCCTGCCGACCCCGAGCGCGGAAATGGCGATCGTCTTTCCATCCGGAGACCAAGTCGGCCCGTACTGAAAGACAGTGCTGGCAGGGAGAGAAGCGAGAAGCCGTTCGCCGGCGCCGTCCGCCTGTGCGATGCGGACTTCCGTCGTCTGCTTGTCCGGAATGCCGCGCTGGAAAACGAACTGTTTGCCGTCGGGGGAGAAATCGATGGGGGTATCGATGTCGCGAATCAACTGGCGGGCCGGCCCGCCCAACACGGGCATCTGGTACAGATAGCGATACTCGGCAGTGGTTTTGTCGGAGCGCACAAAGTAGATGTAGTTCCCGTCGGGCGAAAAGGTAACGCCGGCGAACTCGACCAGATCGGGAGCCAGCACCTGCACGTCGCTGTGGGTGGCCACGTTCTGGATGCGCAGGCTCTGGTTCTCGGCGTCGCGCAGAACGTACACGACGTACTGCCCATCCGGCGAGATTGCCACCGCCGCCGCCTTGCCGTTGTCGGTCAGCTTCGTGATCTGCATGTTTTGCAGATTGAAGCCCCGCGGCCGGGTGAGCAGTTTATAGGCGCCCAGGGCCAGAAGGGCGAGCAGCACCACCACCCCGGCCGCAATCCCCGTCTTCGGCAGGCCTCGTTTCACAGCCACGGCCTCGATCGCAACTGCACCAGACGAGGCGGGGGCGGCTTGGCGCGAACTGGCAGCGGCTGGCGCCGTCCCGCTCGCGGCCGGCTGGCGCCCCGAGGTCGTGTCGCGCTTCAAACGCTTCAGATCGGCCCGCATCTCGGCCGCGCTCTGGTAGCGCAAGTCGCGGTCTTTCTCCAGCGCGGTGCGGATAATCTCTTCCAGCTTCGGCGGCACCTCGGGATTGAACTGCGCCGGCGAGACCGGATCGTGATTCAGAATGGCGTCGAAAATCACCGCCGAGGTCGCGCCCTCGAACGGGATTCTGCCCGTCGTCATCTGATAAAGCACCGCGCCCAGGCTGAACACGTCGCTGCGCGCGTCCAATTCGCTGCCGCGCGCCTGCTCGGGCGACATGTAGCAGACCGTGCCGACGGCGACCCCTGGACTGGTCAGGAACGGTCCGGCGGTCGGGACGGTGACCGCGGTTGCGGCCTTCGGCTCCATCACCATCTTCGCCAGGCCGAAATCGAGGACCTTCGCCTGGCCGCGCTTGGTAACGAAGATGTTCCCCGGCTTGATATCGCGATGAATGATTCCCTTGCTGTGCGCCGCATCCAGCGCGTCGGCGATCTCGATAGTCAGGTCGAGCAGCCTGTTCAACTCGAGGGGACGGCCCGCAATGTAGTAGTCGAGCGGCATGCCCTCCACCAGTTCCATCACAATGAAGGCGTGGCCTTCGTGATCGCCGAAGTCGTGAATGGTGCAGATGTTGGGATGGTTGAGCGCCGAAGCGGCCCGCGCTTCCAGGCGAAAACGCTCCAGACTTTGCGGATCGCGAGCCACTTCCGCGGGAAGAAACTTGAGGGCAACCCAGCGGCCGAGGTTCGTGTCCTCCGCCTTGTAAACCACGCCCATACCGCCGCCGCCCAGCTTTTCGACGATGCGATAGTGCGAGATGGTCTGGCCGATCATTTAAGCCCTGCCGATCAAAATCGACCTACTTCGACGAGCGGCGCCCTCGGACCAAGTACTGTCGATCGAGGGCTTGCCGAATCAGCGTTTTGATCACCGCCTGCCGGCTGATGTTCAATTCCCTGGCTGCCTGGTCCAGTTCCTCCAGCCTGGCAGCCGCCAGGTCCACATTCACTCTTTGGATTCGACCCATCATACCGCCGGTGTTGGTAAAAAACCGCGACACATCCTTGCCCTGGTCCGCGCGACGGGCAATGGCGTCCGCCGAAACCAGCTTGCGGGGCCTACGAGGGCTCATCCTACCGTTGCTGCCCCCGTCTGGATGCCTTCCAGAGAGTCACGAGATGGTACCACTCGCCTTCGCCATCCTCTCGCACTTCAAGAATAACGGCGCACAGGCGCTCGTCCACCCAGCCGATGCCGCGATGTTTCTCGGGAAGACGAAAGGCTGAAACCCGGAACCACAGAGAACACAGGGGGACACAGAGGCTCTGAACCTCCCTGTGTTCCTCTGTGCGCCCTGGGGTTAGATCTGGTTCTCCGGCTTCCACCTAAGCACCGGTTTCCGCGCTGCCTGCGTCTCGTCCAAACGGGAAATGCGCGCGTTGTGGGGGGCGTCGAGCACGAACTGCGGATCTTCTTCCACCTCTTCCGCGATCGACTTCATGGCCTCGATGAAGAGATCCAGTTCTTCTTTCGGCTCGCTCTCGGTCGGCTCGATCATCAGCGCGCCATGAACGATCAGCGGGAACGCCATGGTGTACGGATGGAATCCGTAATCGATCAGGCGTTTGGCAAGGTCGACGGTCTTCACGCCCTTCTTCGCCTGCAGCTTGTCGCTGAACACCACTTCATGCATCGACGGCGTCGAGTAGGGCAGGTCGTAAACTCCTTCGAGTCCTTTGCGAATGTAATTCGCATTGAGCACCGCGTCTTCCGTGGTCTGCCGCAGGCCGTCCGGCCCGTTGGCGAAGATGTAGGCGAGAGCGCGGATGAACATTCCGAAATTTCCGTAGAACGCGCGCACGCGCCCCACCGACTGCGGGCGGTTGTATTCGAAGCCCAGCGTGCCATCCGCCTTAGTGACGACGACCGGCGTCGGCAGGAACGGCTCCAGTATTTTCTTCACCGCCACCGGACCCGAGCCCGGACCGCCTCCACCATGCGGCGTGGAAAACGTTTTGTGCAGGTTCATGTGCATGACATCAACGCCGAAATCCCCCGGCCGCGCCTTCGCGACGAGCGCGTTCATGTTGGCGCCGTCCATGTAGAGCAGGCCGCCCTTGGCGTGCATGAGTTCGGCGATCTTGTGAATCTCCTGCTCGAAAACACCCAGCGTATTCGGATTGGTCACCATCAGTGCGGCGACGTCTTCGTTCATCTGCGCCGCCAGCGCCGCCACGTCGACCATGCCGCGGTCATTGGATTTCAAATTTTCGACCGCGTAGCCGACCGTGGCCGCGGTCGCCGGATTCGTCCCGTGCGCCGAGTCGGGAATCAGAATCTTCTTGCGCGCATTGCCTTTGGACTGGTGATAGGCGCGCACCAGCAGCATTCCGGTGAGCTCGCCGTGCGCGCCCGCGGCCGGTTGCAGCGTGATCGCGTCCATGGCAGTAATTTCCAGGAGGCAGTCGCTCAGCGTTTTCATGATTTGCAAAGCGCCCTGTGAAATTTTCTCCGGCTGATACGGATGCCCGTTGGCGAGGCCTTCGACGCGCGCGACAAACTCGTTCACTCGCGGGTTGTACTTCATGGTGCAAGAGCCCAGCGGAAACATTCCGAGATCGATGGCGTAGTTCCACGTCGAAAGGCGCGTGAAGTGGCGGATGATTTCGATCTCGCTCACTTCCGGCATATCGCCCAGATCCTTGCGCTCCTGCTTGCCCAGCAGCTTGGCCGTATCCACTTCCGGGACATCGAGCGGCGGCAATTTCCAGGCCGCCTTGCCGGGCGACGACTTCTCGAAGATCAGTCCTTCGTTCTGACTGATGTGACGCGTGGCTTTGCGAGTCGTGTGTTTCATCGCGCCACCTCTTCCGGCTCGGCATCTTTGCTTCGAACCGAGCGTTCGCTTTTGGCGACCAGGCCGACCGCCGTATCGATGGCTTTATCGATCATCGACCGTGTCGTCAATTCCGTGCAGCACCAGAGAGCCGCATTCTTCAACTCGGGATAGAACTTCTTCAGCGGAAATCCCCCGACGATTTTGTGTCCCAGCAGCCGCGAGTTAATCCTGTAAGGATCTTCGCTGGTCTGGACCACGAACTCGTTGAATCGCGGAGCACCCGCGAACAGCACTTTTGCATGTTTGCTGAACTGGCCGGCAGCGTAAACCGCCTTCGCCAGATTCTGCTTCGCCAGTTCCCTCAATCCGATCTTGCCGTACACGGTCATGAAGATGTTCACCATGAGCGCGACCAGCGCCTGGTTGGTGCAGATATTCGACGTCGCTTTCTCGCGTCGGATGTGCTGCTCGCGCGTCGCCAGCGTCAGCACAAAACCGCGCTTGCCGTTCTTGTCGACGGTCTGGCCCGCCAAGCGACCCGGCATCTGCCGGACGAATTTCTCTTTCGTGGCGAGCACGCCGCAGTAGGGACCACCGAATCCGAGCGGCACTCCGAACGACTGCGCTTCCATGGCCACGATGTCGGCGGTGCGCGGAGGCTCCACGATCCCAAGCGACGCTGCTTCGGCAATCGAGACAACCAGCAGCGCTCCGCGTTTGTGCGCGATCTCGGCGATGGCCTCGACGTCTTCAATCGTCCCGAAGAAATTCGGCGACTGAATCAGGACGCACGCCGTATCGTCGCCTACTGCGTTCTCGAGTTCCTTCAGATTGATCGTTCCTGAGTCGGTGAACGAAACCGTCTTCAGCGGAATCGCCTGGTGCGTGGCGTAGGTGTTGAGCACTTCCCGATACTCGGGATGCAGGTTGCGCGCGATGACCGCCGAATGCCTTCCCGTGATGCGGACCGCCATCATCACGGCCTCGGCCGCGCCCGTCGAGCCGTCATACATCGAGGCATTCGCCAGGTCCATGCCGGTGAGTTCCGAGATCATCGTCTGGAACTCGAAGATGGCCTGCAGCGTACCCTGCGCAAACTCCGCCTGGTACGGT
>Ga0187865_1002700_pt1 | contig 16191 bp, 10 predicted proteins | sample June2016WEW_11_1_2_FD_132989 | JGI IMG/M metagenome (GOLD analysis project Ga0187865, IMG submission 132989) | Peatland microbial communities from SPRUCE experiment site at the Marcell Experimental Forest, Minnesota, USA - June2016WEW_11_100 | ecosystem: Environmental > Terrestrial > Soil >...
ACGTGGCTCCAAAAGAATCCATCCCGCGCGCTATGCGGGTCACCCGCTTCATCGGAGTACTGGTGGTGCTGCCGATGGTGCGCAACCCAGTCAATGGGGCCGCCTTCCAGGGTCATAGTTCCCAGAAAGGCGAAGGTGTATTCCACGGCTTTGGAGCACTTGAAAGACCGGTGAGTGAGCAGGCGGTGGTAGCCAATGCAGATTCCCAGCCCTCCGAAAGCCCAGTGCAACAGGATGCAGACGACCACTGCCGCCCAAGTGGTCTGCCAGAAAACGGCGATGACGCCCAAGTGCATCGCAATGATGAAAGCGGCTTTGACGGGCTTGAACTGGTCGCGAAGGGGGACGGCCGGAGAAGTCGGCAGTGCCACACTGAGCTGAGCCATGTAGTTTCCTCAAATGCCCACCCAGGTATTAGGCCCCGGCCGCCGGTATTCTATTGGATGTACGAGTGCCCTGTTGGATTCAGACACCAAAAGGAGAGGACTGGGGAAACCACCCCTTCGCCCTTTTGCGAAGCGGTCCGCTTGGCATCAGAGAAGATTATACCTGCTGGCGGGCAAGCCTTCACACCATTCGACGGCAACCGGAGAAGCGAAAACTCTAGCCCGCTAAGCAGTCGAGTTACCCCGCATTGCGGGTCTTAGACACGTTCGACGTTCGCCGCTTGCAAACCCTTGGGGCCCTTCTTGACTTCAAAGCTCACCCGGGCTCCCTCTTCGAGCGTGCGATACCCTTCGCCCTGGATTGCTGAGAAGTGTACGAATACATCTTCGCCGCTTTCTCGTTGGATGAATCCGTACCCTTTTGCGGCGTTGAACCACTTTACCGTTCCTTGTTCCTTCATGCTGAAAGCACCTAGTTAGTATGATTTTGGCAATTTGTCGAATTGGCAACGCCGGGAATACCCGACGGCTTCTGTAATACCTCGTCTCGCAAATCCTGTAGCCGTACTTTGTGCGCTGCTCGCGTTTGCGATCGCGCCGAAATTACCACAACAAACTGCGCGGTTGACCATACCATCTTTTTCAAGGGCGCGCCATTACAAAAACGTTTGAAAGGAGCATTCAAGAAAATTGGCAACTATCAAATTTTCAAGCGCTTACTATCTCTCAACTTAGAAACAAGGGCCGTAGCCGGGAAGGAGTTCGCGAAGAAACGTATGGGCTTCAGCGGCCAGCGGGGCCGTCCGGATCCTCACGCTCCTCGCTTATCCCTTCGCGGTCGTAGGTGGTCTGAGGGCGGCGGCCCGTGCGATGGAAAAGGTTCGCGACAAGAAGCCGCGGGCAGAATCAATCGCACCATGCGCTCGATGAGACGCTGCGACGGCTGGGTGATTGGCCGCTTCTGCGCGTCGTGAACCGCGCGAACTTTCGGAAGTTGGAAAGTTGGAAGGGGTGGTGGGCCTCCCGGACATCCTGGGAGCTTACCGCGCGGCGGGCTGAACTTAACCGCACGGGCCGTCGTTGGAAAGGTATTGATCGAGGGAATGGAGTTCGCGCGCGAGTTCGTCCACGCGATGCTCCAGCAGGTTGCGAACGGAGAGCATGCCGGTGAGCTGGCCGTTGGCGTTGACGATGGGCAGGTGACGCACGTGGCGCTCCACCATGTGGACCAGCGCATCTTCCTCGTGGCTTTCGTCGGTGATGGTCTCGGCGGGTGAAGTCATGACATCACCCACGCGCGTGTCCTTGGGATTGCGATGGCGCAGGACGACGCGCAGCATCACGTCACGCTCCGTGAAGATGGCGCGTAACTGGCCGTTCTCGACCACGGCGACAGCGCCCACGGCGTGCTCGGCCATTACATCTACCGCCTCCAGCACGGTCGCGTTGGGCGCGACGACCGCAGGAGGAACACTGGCAATCTTGAGGAGACTCATCACCGCCTCCGGGCAAAGGGGATTCTGAAGTTAAGCTGAGCAGATTTCGAATGACCCCGAAAGGCTAGGAGTAAAGCGGCGGAAGACGGAAGTCAAGACGGTGGGTCAAAGAGCTTTTCGCATCATCGTCTACCTCCGTGCGCTCGGCTAGCGCGGCCCCTCCAGGCCATTCAATTCGTCGATTCGGGACTGGAGCCTGCGCGCGGCCCGCTGGTTCAGCCTCCATATGAAAACAAATACCAGCGCAAACAACGCTAAGGACAGGCCGATGGGCCGCAGGTGGCCCGGGTGGGTGCAGGCCCTAGCCACCATTAGAACCACGGGCCCGGGAATGAGCGGCCCCAGGTACCAGAACCCGACGCTCTGGAGGAGGTCCTGCTGTCTTTCGAGTTCCCGTCTGTAGAACTCGATACCGCTTGCCAGCCCCAAGTCCGCGGGCAGGCTTCGCGATGAGCCTCTCCGATGGAGATGCCACATCGCGTACACGACCCCGGCGATAATCATTGCGAAAGCGACGCGCGTCAGCGCATCGGATGTTCGCCAGAAGTCGAACCCGATGAATACCACCACCACCAGGGCCGCAATGTACTCGCGCGCATTGCGCCAATAAATCTTCTTCTGGAATTTCCCCGCCCGGCGGTGGATTTCGTCGACGGACATGCGGATGCCCCCCGATGGCTGGTTCTGCCAAATACTCTTCAGGCGATCGTTAGGGGTAGATTCATTCGCCACGACGGCCTCCCTCCTGGAAACGTCGAGCCAGAATGTTTTTGATCCGATGGATCTTGATTGTCACGTTTCCGGGTGATATCCCGGTAATCTCTCCAATCGACGCTGCGTCAAGGCCTTCGAGGTACGACAGGATCACTTGGCGGTCGAGCGGCTTGAGACTCTGAACCAATTTCAAGAGCCGCTCCAGGGCGTAGCGCCGATCGGCGGCCTGGTCGCCCTCGCCATCGTCAGGGACGTTCTCTAACTCCTCCAAGCCGACGAGTGTCTGCGACCTCGCGCGCTGCTGCCGAATCACATGCGAGGCAGCGGTGTTGTGGGCCACACGGTATGCCCACGTACGGAGCGAACAGCGGCCGTCGAACCCCTCGAAACTTCGCCATAAGGCAATATGAATCTCCTGCAAGAGGTCACGGCGCTTGTCCGCGTCGGCTTCGTAAGATCGTGCAAGCCGGTCGAGCGCCCCACCAAAAGTGTTTATGGCCTCCTCATAAAGCGCATCTTGGCCCGACTTGTCATTTGGCATGGGCTCAGCTCTTTCTATCTAAGGTAGTCGATTGTTACGGGCTTTTCTTACAAGTTTTTTCGAGGGCGCTGGCGTCCTGGTTCATGGTGAACCGTCGGCGCCAGCCTGACATGGAAGTCCAGCTAACTTCGAAAAGCAGGAGAGCTGTCCAACACTCGGTTCTACTTGTTTGTCGCTTGGAAGATCAATAAGTCTGGGGGAGACTGGCCCATTGCGGCAGGGAACTACTCATGCCTAGCAGTATGCTGCGCGGAGCCCCGGCGGAGTCGCTCCGCCGGGGATAAATCAAGTTTTTATTTCGCGCGACTACACTTCGTCCGGCACCACGTAAGGCGACCGGTAACCCCGGTCGCCGTCGCGGAGCAGGCGAGAAGCTTCTTCGTCGCCGATCACTTCCTTCGTCTCCGGATCAAACTGCAAGGCGCGGCCCACTCGATACGAGGCATTGCCCAGGTGCAGTAGGGTGCAGGAGAGGAGACCTTCCTCGATGGGGGCGTTCCTGTCTTCCTTCTTGCGGCTGCGCACGCAGGCGATGAAATTGGCCCAGTTGTTGCCCCCCGCGTTGGCGTGGGGTCCGGGCTCCTGCTCTTCGCCAAGCCACGACTTGTAGCTGTTGTAGCCGTTCATGGCCAGATAGCCGTTGGAGCCATAGAAAATGTTGCCGACCGAGTTCTCCGGCCCCTTCTTTGTTTTGCCTTCCGCGGCGTTGCCGACCGCGGCGGGGACTTCACCTCCGCCGAATGCGGGTGAGCCGATTTGGGCTTCGTGGTTGGTACACCAGTGACGGACTTCAAATTCCAACAGCCGCTTTTTTCCGTCCGGCATGTCAAATTCATACGCGACGTTCAGGACGTTGGGAGTGGTCTGGTCATCGTCAAACATCACGTGCGCGCCGATGGCCGCGATGCGGTTCGGGTATTTGACACCCAGTCCCCAGCGCGCCACGTCCAGCTCATGAATGCCCTGATTGCCGAAGTCCCCGTTGCCCGTGTCCCACACCCAGTGCCAGTTGTAGTGAAAGCGATTCTTGGTGAAAGGCTTGAGAGGCGCGGGACCGGTCCAGAGGTCGTAATGGACGCCGGTAGGCACAGGCGCTTCCGGTTCGTGGCCGATGGACTTGCGCCACTTGTAGCACAGACCTCGCGAAAGATAGACTTCGCCAATCAGCCCGTCTTTCATCTTTTGAACGCCCTCGATGATGGCTTGGCCGGAGCGGCTGTTGGTGCCGTGCTGAACGATCCGGTTGTATTTTTCCGCGGCGCGCACCAACTGGCGGCCTTCCCAAGGGTTGTGGCACATGGGCTTCTCAACGTAAACGTCTTTGCCGGCCTGACAGCCCCAAATCGCTTGCAGCGAGTGCCAGTGGTTGGGCGTGGCGATGGAGATTGCGTCGATGGACTTGTCTTCCAGAAGTTTGCGCAGGTCGACGAAGGTGGCGGGCTTCCTTAGCCCCATCTTTTTTTCCATCTCGTCCACGCGCCCATTCATGACGTTCTCATCGACGTCGCAGACGGCGGCGATTTCAACGTCAGACATCTTGGAATATTGGCGTACGTGCGCCCATCCTTGTCCGTGCAGTCCGACCACGGCAACGCGCACGCGGTCGTTGGCCCCGAAAATCCTTTCCGGTTTGGTGAAAAAGCTGATCCCCCCCAGAGCCGCCAGACCGGCCCCGGTTCGCGCAGTAGTCTTAATAAAATCCCGGCGGTTGATTTCAGAATCTTTAGACATGAGAAAAACTCCTTTCAAAGTTTGGGGGGATTATACCCTTATTGAGGCGTAAAGGCCAAAGGAAGTGACGGTTGACGCTTTCACCTCGGTAGGGTTCCGCTTCGTGCCGCGACATAAAAGTGGAAGGCTTTGGCCTATCCGGGCGACGGGCGGGAAAATCCTGTAGCGTGGGCAGGCTGCCCGCGCTACGTCTGAGGGACCTCGGCTTCCACTTTTATGTCGCGCACTCTGGTTCGGCGCAAACGGAGGGGTTCGGGAAGCGTGATATACTGCGCCTTCGAAGCAGAAGCTTTCCCCGTCGGACGGAGTGCCGCGAGCAGGATTCACTCGACCGGGGCTCTCCCCGTTCTGCGGTTCAATCCTCTGGTGTATCACCAGTCGGGCAGGAGGTAACCTTGAACTCATCTACCAGCGGTCGGCATTTGCTTTATATGGCTCTTGTAGTTTTGGCAGGAGTCACTTTCGCCTGGGCCCAAACAGGCCAACAGCCAGCGGGACCATCTATTCCGCCCGAAGTGCAGAGCAGCGCCCCACCGCAAAAATCCCGCGCGGCGTCCCCTGCCCGCCCGGCGGATGCTGACGAAGCGCCGGTGCGAAGCGTTCCCGATCCAGGAGTCATCCCCACCCGGCAGAGCATCACTCCTGCGGGCATTCAGGCCATCTTTGAGAGCAGGGTCTACGGCGTAACCTTTGGCGCCACAAGCTCCGAGGTTTATGCCCTCGCGGCGCCTCACCGGGGCCTGGTCATTTTCAAAATGGACTGGCAGACGAACAAGGTCCTTGAACAGGTGCACTCGCAGGGAACGCCCGGCAAGCAGGGCATTGCTTTCGATTTGGTCACCAACGCGCCGGTGGTAAGCGAAGTCGGCTCCGAAAAAATTGAGGGGAAAGTCACGAGCTCCGTACGCCTGATTTCTGTGGCGAATGGCGCCGCGAAACCTATCGCCCACGCGCTGGGCTCGACCGCCGCCGGAGGGGTGGCGGTGCCACCGCCCTCGCGGGAAGGCTCCTCGCCGCGCTACGCGATCATTCCCCTGACTTTTGACGACGCGGCGGCCATCGTGGATTTGAGCACGGGCGTGCTGAAGAGTTCGGTAAAGACCGGGATCGCGCCCTTCGGAGCCGCCATCAATGCCGCGAGCACGGTGGCATACGTCAGCAACTGGGGCGGGCGCTTTCCGCGTCCGCGGGATCTTACTGCCGCCACCGGTTCAGACAAGGGCGCGGACCTCGCCGTGGTGGACAAGCGTGGCATCGCGGCCAGCGGCACGGTGAGCCGCATTGACATCGCCGCGGGCAAGGTGACGAACAATATTGAAGTCGGGCTGCACCCCACCTCCCTCGCTTGGGACGAAGCCCACCATCGCCTTTTCGTGTCCAACAGTAACAGCGATACGATCTCCGTGATCGACACGGCCCAGAATAAAGTTGTGGAAACCATTTCGGTCCAGCCTTTCGAACGCAAAGTAGCGGGCGTTGCGCCGGAGGCGGTGGTGGTTTCCCCGGACGGGCGGCGGCTCTACGCCGCGTGTGGGGGAATCAACGCCGTGGCGGTGATCGGCGTGGGCGAGAGCCCGCGCAGGGGGTCCAAAATCCTGGGGCTGATTCCCACCAGTTGGTATCCCGACCACATTGCCCTCAGCCTGGACGGGGCTTATCTGGCGGTATCGACGCTTCTGGGCGTAGGCACAGGATGGAAAACCGCGCCTATTCCCGGCTTCGCCAAGGAACTGGGATTGGAGCTGGAGGCGGGACCGACGCGGCGCTATGTTCACTCCGATCGCGGCACCGTGCAGGTGATTCCGGTTCCCGATTCGAGCCAACTCCCCGCCTATACCACCGCCGTGGCTGAGAACAATCACCTGCGATGGCGCGGACCAGGGGGGAGCGTCATTTCCACCGCCGTAAAGCCTTCTGCCGCCGCGCCGATTCCAGTCCCCGTGCGGGCCGGCGAACCTTCAGCGATCCAGCACATCGTCTACATCATCAAGGAGAACCGGCCCTACGACCAGATTCTCGGCGGCATCGGCAAAGGCAATGGCGACCCGACGCTCCAGGCGTACGGCGACGAGGTGGCGCCCAACGCGCGCGAACTGACGCGCCAGTTTGTCCTGCTCGACAATTTCTACGCCTCCGGCGGCAATAGCGGCGATGGGCACCAGTGGGTGACACAAGCCAGCGAGACCGATTACACCCTCTGGCCCGGATACCAGGGCCGCAGCTATCCGAAAAATGGCGACGATCCCCTGGCTTTTGCCGACAGTGGCTTTATCTGGGACAACGCCCGCCAGGCGAAGAAAACCATCGCCGATTTCGGCGAGTTTGTGGGCAGTATCCACAAACCGGATATTACTGGCAGAATCAAGCTTTTGGAGGAATATAAGGCCGGGGGATCCTTCCAGGGGTACTTTCACACCACCGCCCCCATTGCCCCGCTCAACCGCTTTGTAGTGAAGGATTACCCGGCGTACGGTTTGGAAGTGCCGGATGTGGTGCGGGCACGCATTTTCCTGCAACACCTGAAACAATGGGAAACCGCGGGCACCATGCCAAACCTGGTGTTGGTGCAGTTGCCGTCGGACCACACGGCGGGAACGCATCCCGGCTTTTCCACGCCCAAGGCCTGCATTGCCGACAACGACTTGGCCGTGGGCCAGATTGTCGAAGGCGTTTCGCACTCCAAATTTTGGCGGTCATCGCTGATCTTCGTCGTCGAGGATGACGCGCAGTCCGGGCTCGATCACGTCGATGGGCACCGCACTGTGGCGCTCGCGGTCAGCCCCTATATCCGCCGGGGATCGATCGATTCCACGTTTTATTCCCAATGCAGCATGGTCAAAACCATCGAAATGATTTTGGGACTGCCTCCCATGTCCCTCTTTGACTTGATCGCCAATGACATGCGCAACAGCTTCCAGGCCAAGCCGGACTTGAAGCCCTACGTCGCGATCGAGCCCCAGCAATCGATTTATGAGGTGAACCCGCCGCTCGCGGCACTGAAGGGACCGGCCCGCGAGGCCGCCATCGCCTGCATGCATATGAATTTTCTCGAGCCCGATGACGTCCCCACGCAAACCCTGAATGCCATCCTCTGGCACGACGCCAAAGGGTGGAGCACTCCGGTTCCGAATGTGAGGAAAGTCGCTTTCACGCCTCAATGAGCGCTGGATTGTCGATCCGGATTGATTCGGATTGCGCAGAGCAAAGCTCTGCGAATCCATCACGCGGTTATTTCACGGCGGCGAACCTCGGCGGATAGTCGGTCCGGATTGTCGGTCCGGGGTTGCTTCGGATTGCGCAGAGCAAAGCTCTGCGGCCGTGGCTTCGCATGGATTCGCGGCCATCGATTCGCAGAGCTTCGCTCTGCGCAATCCGACTTCTACTTTTCCCGTCGCGACCCCTTTATGTGTATCAAAACACATGTGCTTAGCAAAGAACTTGGGGGGTTTCACTGGCTGGGCCGAAAAACCAACCATTTGAAAATAAAGAGGTTGCAGAAACCAGGTTAATTGAAGTTTGAGATTTCATTTGGGCACCTCGAAGGGGAGAACCCGATGCGCGGGCGCCCAACTTGGCACGCCATGTGCTGCTAAAAGTCTGGGTCGGTTTTCGTCTCAGCTAGTGGGTGACTTCCCCCACCGCTCAATTCCCTGGCCCGCGCCTGAAGTTCTGACCCGCTGAGATCACGTCTGAGGGATTCCCGTGCGAAGGCCACCTTGCCCGTCAACTCGCCGCTCCTTCCTGAAGCAGGGCTTCCTGCTGGGGAGCACACTCGCCGGGTGCAAGCTGGGTGACGGCCACGCCGTGGCGTTGCCATCCGCCTCCGCCGAAGCGGGGCGCTCCCGCGTAGTCATTGCTCGCGACGCGAAAATTCGCAGCGCCGGGATGGGTTTCGACTCCGCGCGACTCGCCCAGTTGCTCGACCGCGCCCTCCAGGCATCCTTCGGCTGCAACTCGCCCATCGAAGCGTGGAAGAAGGTCGTGCGCCAGGGCGAGGTGGTGGGGCTGAAGGTGAATTGTCTGGGTGGCCGCGGCAACGCCACGCACCCCGAGCTGGTGGAGGCCATCACGGAGCGCCTGCGGCAAGCGGGAATTACCGAAATTGTTATCTGGGACCGGCAGAACTCCGACCTGGAGCGCGCCCGCTTCAAGATCGCCGAGCGCGGCTCGGGCGTGCGATGTTTTGGCAACGACGTGTCAGGTTTTGAGGACCACCTCGCCACTTTCGGCAAAGCGGGCAGTCTGTTGTGCCGCACGCTGACGCAGGTCTGCGACGCGGTCATCAACCTGCCCGTGCTCAAGGACCACGGCATCGCCGGCGTCACGCTGGCGCTCAAGAGCATGTTTGGCGCGATTCACAATCCCAACAAGTATCACTCGGATGCCGGCGACCCTTACGTGGCTGACGTCTACGCGCTCGCGCACATCCGGCAGAAGGTGCGGCTGCACATCTGCGACGGCCTCAACGCGCAATACGAAGGCGGGCCGTCCTTCATGCCGCAATGGATGTGGCCTTTCAACGGCTTGCTGGTGTCGCGCGACCCTGTGGCGCTGGATTACGTGGGCTGGAAGATCATTGAGAAGAAGCGCTCGGAGATGGGCGCCAAATCCCTGCGCGAACTAAAACGCGAGCCGGCGTATATCGCCACCGCCGCCGACGCCGAGCATCGATTGGGGACTTGCGATCCGAAGCGCATTGAGCAGGTGGAGGTTTAAGAGTCCGAAGTCCGAGGTCCGAAGTCTGGCGGTATGAGTTGACGGGTGGAAATCTAATGGGAAGTGGCCACATCGAGAATCTCGCGGCGTGTTCGAGCCCCGACGGGGCGGACTACCACAGCCCAGGCCAACGGCCTGGGTCCGGAAATCAATCCGATTTCTCTGTGCAAGCCCTGAAAGGGCGTGATAACGCGATACGGATGTACGGATCTTCCGCGACCGTCCGCAAGAACCTGGGCTCAATTGCCGTCGAAATCTCTATTTCGCCCCTTCAGGGCTCGTGATCCTAAACCTCCGTGTTAACCCAGGCCGTTGGCCTGGGCTTTGATAGGTCGCCCCTTTGGGGCTGGAATAGGTGGAAAACGTGACTGGTTCACGCCAGACAAATGACCTCACGATTCTCAACGCTCTCGACCGCCGTGCCTTCTTGCAAGCCGCTACGCTTCCTTGCCTCGCGGCTTGTAGCGGGGCGCTTGTGGGCCTGCCGCTCGCAACGCCCTTGTTCGCAACCCCACCTGCCACCGAAAGCGACGCCCAGTTCATCCGGGAAGCAAAGTTCTACGAAAAGCTGCCCTACAAGAAAACCAAGTGCAAGCTCTGCCCGCGCGAATGCGTGATTGACGACCAGGAGCGCGGCTACTGCGGCGTGCGCGAAAATCGCGGGGGCACCTACTACACCCTGGTGCACTCGCGCGTGGTGACAGCCCACATCGACCCCATCGAGAAGAAACCCTTCTTTCACTTTATGCCCGGCTCTGTGGCCTTTTCCCTCGCCACCGCCGGCTGCAACGTGAATTGCAAGATGTGCCAGAACTGGGACATTTCCCAGGTGCGTCCCGAGCAGCTCCGCAGCACCTATGCGCCGCCGGACAAAATCACGGCTCTCGCGCGGCAGAATAGCTGCCCGGTTATCGCCTACACTTACAGCGAGCCCGTGGTTTTCCTCGAATATGTGCTCGATTGCGCGGCCGCGGCGCGGGCGGCGGGCGTGCGTAGCGTGGTGGTGAGCGGCGGGTACATTCAGGCCGACCCCCTCAAAAAGCTGTGCGCGCAAGTTGATGCCATCAAGATTGACCTGAAAGCTTATTCCGAAAAATTCTATAAGGAAGTTGTGAATGGCGAGCTCAAGCCGGTGCTGGAAGCGATCCTGACGGTTCGCAAGGCCGGCGTTTGGAATGAAATTGTTTATCTCGTGGTCCCCACGCTCAATGACGGAGACGCGGAATTCCAAGGCTTGGCGCGCTGGGTCAAATCCGAACTCGGCCCCGATGTGCCCCTGCACTTTTCGCGCTTCCAACCCGAGTATCTGCTCAAGAACCTGCCGCCCACACCCATCGAGACGCTGGAGCGCGCCAAGGCCATCGCCGACGCCGAGGGGCTCCACTACGTTTACATCGGCAACGTGCCCGGGCACCCGGCGGAGAGCACCTACTGCCCGCATTGCCGGAAAAAAGTGGTTGACCGCACCGGCTACACCATCGCCGGCGTTTATATCCGCCATGGTAAGTGCCAATTCTGCCAGACGCCGATTCCGGGGGTCTGGACGTAGAGAAGCGGGCAGATGGGCAGATAGGCAGATGGGCAGATGGGCAGGTAGAGAGCGGGTAGCCACAGTCGGTGCAGTTCTGACTGTGGGCTTTTCCCACGTCTCAAGGCGGGCGATGAGGGCACGATTCGGTTGGGAAAGATACAGCACCGGTTGATGGGCTCACTCCAGAGTTCTTAGCCACTGCCCACCTGCCCACTGCCCATCTGCTTATTAAAGGGCAGGTAGAGAGAAATAGAACAGGATGGAGGCGGATGGGTAGCGAACTGGTAAGAGAGATACCAAGGCGGGACGATGAGGGCAGGATTCGCTCCTATCGAGACCTGCGAGTCTGGCAGGAGGGAATAAGCCTGGCCGAGACTTGCTACCACTTGACGAAGCGGTTTCCCAAAGACGAACTTTTCGGGATGACCTCGCAGATTCGCCGCGCTGCGAGCTCAATCCCCGCGAACATAGCAGAAGGCTATGGCCGGGACAGTAAAGGCGAATACATTCAATTTCTCAGGATTTCCCAGGGCTCGTTGAAGGAAGTGGAAACCCATCTGATCCTTTGCACGCGCGTCGGGCTTCTGACAGAGTCAGAAGCTCAAAGCACTTTGGAGCATTGTGACCGTTTAGGAAAGATGTTGCACCGGTTGATCCGATCGCTCCAGAGTTCTTAGCCGCTGCCCATCTGCCGACTGCCCATCTGCCTATCTGCCACTTGAAGGTGATGCCATGAGGAATCTCCATACCAAGCTTTTGTTTCTCTTCGCGCTCGGTGCTTTGATTCTTGCCGTCCCGCACCAAGCCGGCTGCGGCGCCGAACAGAAAGTTCGCGCGCCCGGGGTGGCGGGAGGTTTCTATCCCGCCGACCCCAAAGAACTCACCCAGATGATTGACGGATTTTTGGCGCACAACACAGTGCCGCAAGTTCCAGGGCCGCTGGTGGCGCTGATTTGCCCGCACGCCGGCTACGTCTTCACGGGCCCCGTGGCGGCATCCTGCTTCGCCCAGCTCAAGGGGCGGAAATACACCCGTGTGGTGGTGATTGCGCCTTCGCACTATGTCAATTTCCCTTTCTCCTCCATTTACGATGGCGACGCTTACGCGACCCCGCTGGGTAATGTTCCCGTGGACAAGGAGTTTCGGGCCAAGCTTGCGCATTTGAGTTCCTCCATCAAGATTTCCGATCGCGGTCACGTGCAGGAGGGCGAGAATGCCGAGCACTCGCTGGAAGTGCAACTGCCCTGGCTGCAACGCACGCTGGGCGATTTCAAGCTGGTGCCCATCATCATGGGCGACCAGAATTACGGCTTGGAGCGTGCCCTCGGGCGGGCGCTCGCCAAAGCGCTGCTGGCGGAGACAGCCGAGGCGCGCGCTCAGACGCTCATCCTGGTAAGTTCCGACCTCTCGCACTACCACCCTTACGATTACGCGAACAATATCGACCATCAGACGCTTCAGGCCATCGTGGATTGGGACTACCTCAGCCTGTCGCGCAACTTCGCCATGTGGGAGCGAGGCGTTCAGACCTGGGAAGCGTGCGGCGGAGGGCCTATCGTCGCGGGCATGATCGCCGCCGAGGGCTTGGGCGCAACCCACGCGCAAATTCTGAAATACGCCAACTCCGGCGACGCCACCGGCGACAAGACCCGTGTGGTAGGCTATGGCGCGGTGGCGATCACACCGGCGAGTCCCGCGGAAACCAAGAAGAGCGCGGAGTTCTCACTGACCGGCCGTGAGAAGAATACCCTGATGAAGATTGCGCGGAGTTCAGTTGAGACCGCCGTGCGCGATCGCAAGATGTACCTGGTGGGTTCCACCGGCTTCCCGCGCCTGGAGGAAGCCCGCGGCGCGTTCGTCACCCTCAAGGAGCATGGCGAGCTGCGGGGGTGCATCGGCTACATCACGCCGATGAAATCTCTGGCGGAAACCGTGCGTGACGTGGCGGCCTATGCGGCGCTGGAAGATACGCGCTTCACGCCCGTCACCACCCAGGAATTGCCGCTCCTCGAGTATGAGATTTCCGTCATGTCGCCGCTCCGCCGTGTCTTAGATATTAAAGACATCAAGGTGGGTAAGCACGGATTGATTATGAAGCAGGGAGATATTGAGGGAATCTTGCTGCCGCAGGTCCCGGTGGAAGAACATTGGGACCGCGACACGTTCATCCAAGAGACCTGCCTCAAGGCCGGTCTGCCGCGCCAAGCCTGGAAGGACGATGACACCGACATTTTTATGTTTACAGCGCTGGTTTTTGGCGAGCACTCACCTGATGTGGGAACCTTCCCTGACCGGCCAAGCGTTCCCGACCGCACGCAGCCGCCATCACCGCTGGGGCTAGATTCACCGCGGCCATGAGCACGGCCGTGCGCAGAAATCCATGAACGGGAATCAGCAGAACGCTCAGCGCCAGAGCCCCGGCGCAGGCCCCGGCAAGGTCCAGGGCATAAAGCACGCCGGGCGAGCGGCCGATTTCAGGCGCATCACCAAAATAGGCGCGGCTGGCCAACAGGAATTGGAAGCCACCCAGTAAGCCCGCCACCAGCGCCAGGGCGGGGAACAGGATCTCGCTCGCGGCGCGTTGCCCGCCCGCGCTGCTCACTCGCCCGAGTTGAACGAGCAGCCCAAAGAGCAGCAACGGTGACGCCGCCAAGAGGATTTGCAGGCCCGCGAGGAGCCGCAAGTCCCGCCGCCAAGAAGTAGGGGCTAGGCGCAGAGCCCACCAGGCGCCCATCGCCACGCCCACCATGAACAGCGCCACCAGAATGGTGAGCTCGTGGTAAACGTATCCGTAGAGCGCCTGAAAACCCAACAACAGGAGGATTTCCAAACCTAACTCCGTGAACCCCACCACCGCCACCGCGAAGGCCGCCGACCGGCGCGCGCGCGCCGCCCGCTTATCCTCCCGGCCCGCTGGCCACATCCACAGCAGCGGGACCAGCGCCGCGAGCGCCAGCGTGGTGGCCACCAGGAGCCACTTAAAACTTATGCTCGCGAGCGCCTCAATCCAGTGCGCGGAAGTTTGGTGGAAGGATGCACTCCACAGCACTACGTCAAAGTAATAAGCCACCGGCGCAAAGTCATGATTGACCGGCGTGGAGGGCAACGGCTCGATTTGGAGTTGCAAATCCTGCATGCGGTCCGGCGACATACGAAACGGCAGAAAGTATTCCCGCACATACTGGGTGTGCAACCGGCGCGCCCGCAACCGCCGCAGGAGTTCTTGGGAATCGTTGGTCAGCGTTCCCGGTTTTGCCGCCGCGAAGAAATGGACGGTCGCGCCCGGAATCGCTGTGACTTCCGGAAATACTCGGCGCAGAGTGCGCTCGAGGCAACGGAGAAAATCAGCCAATTCCTGACTGATGTAATTTTCCGAGGAGGTCACCTGGAACGACACGATTCCGCCGGGGTCAAGCTTGGCGGCGGCTTCGCGATAGAACTCTTCCGTGTAAAAGCGATTGAGCTGCGCAGTGTGCGGGTCGGGCAGGTTCACAATGATGACGTCAAAGGAATCCCCGGTGGTTTTCAGGAAGCGCCGCCCGTCCATGGCCTGGACATGCACGCGCGAATCGCGCCGGATCTTCTCCCACGCCGCGGGGAAATATCGCGCCGCGATGTCAAAGATCATCGGGTCAAGTTCGACGTAATCCACCCGCTCCAAGCTGGGATGGGTCAGCGCCTCCGCAACGCTGCCATTCACGCCGCCACCGATCAGCAGCAGGCGGCGGGGATCAGGATGTTCGAGCAAGGCAAAATGCACGGCTTCCTCGGCCGCCGCGGGGTCCGGCACGGTCATCACGATCAGGCCGTTCTCGAAGAGGCTCCGGCTCGCGCCCGTCTCCACGACGGCCAAGCTGCCGTAAACGGAATTCTGCGCTGCCACCAGGTGAAAGCCGCGCCACAACCGGGCAAGTGAAAGGGGCTGGAGTTCGTAACCGCCGATGAGGACCAGAGCCGCCATCCCCGCAAAGCTTGCGGCCAGAGCCCGGCGCCACGCGCCGACGGGGGCGAGAAGCGCCCAAGCGGCAAGGAGATTCAGCACGCCCACAAGCGCCGTAATCTCAAACGGGTTCGCGAGCCGTACCAGCGCCAAGCCGGCAAGCACGCCGCCCACTCCCGAACCTGCCGCTTCGAGCAGGTACACGGCGCCCGTGGCCGTGGCGGTCGAGGCGCCGGCCACATCCGCGAACAGCCGGCTGCCCGCCGCAAACAGCCCGCCGGAGATCACGCAGAGAACACTGAGCGTCGCGAAGGAGGTCAAAAACATCGGCACGGGCCCCAGGATTTCTCCGGGGACCGATTGGCAAAAGCCTTTGCTGGCTCGGACGGCCAGCAAGGTGAGCGGCAGCGCAAAAGCCAGCAGTGCCTGAAGCCCCGCTACGAGTTTTCGCGGATGGCTCGAGCGCATCGCCCATCGCCCGAGCAAACTTGCGCCGAGCGCCGTCCATAGAAGCCAGTTGGCCAGCATCACTCCCAGCGCGAGTTCGTTGCCATAGAAGACCACCAGCAACTCGCGCATCAGCACGACTTGGGCGATGACCGCCGTGAAGCCGATGAGCGACAAAATGACGCGCAGCGTCCAGGTTGCTCTGGGCGCTTGCCGGCCCGTGCTTTGGAAGCCCATTTGCTCACCCATCTCGCTGGAATAGACGGCAATACGGTTGCCAATTCGCCGAAATCCTCGGAGGCTCGGTAAGCGAATCACCAGCCCGGCACCCCGAACATGGTAGACACCCAGCATCCCGTCGAAACCCCCGCACCGCCCTCTGTGCCCCGGCGCGAGATGCTCGTAAAACTCCTGCGCGTAGGAGGCGTGAGCGCTTCTGCGGTGGCTGCGGCGCTGTGGCTCCGCAAACGGAGTCGCCGTCCGCAGGATGAAGCCCCACTGACGCTCGCCCGCAGCTTCACGGTGCCAGCCGACGCCCGCTATCCTGAAATGGTGGTAGCGCAGGGGGAAGATCCCCGGGCACTGGTCCGGAAGGCGCTCGAGGGGCTGGGAGGCGTCCGGCGCTTCATCGCGCGCGGTGACGTGGTGGTGATTAAGCCCAACATTGCGTGGGATCGCACTCCCGAGCA
>Ga0187865_1002702_pt1 | contig 16183 bp, 14 predicted proteins | sample June2016WEW_11_1_2_FD_132989 | JGI IMG/M metagenome (GOLD analysis project Ga0187865, IMG submission 132989) | Peatland microbial communities from SPRUCE experiment site at the Marcell Experimental Forest, Minnesota, USA - June2016WEW_11_100 | ecosystem: Environmental > Terrestrial > Soil >...
GATCCGCGAAGGGGTCATCAAAGGGGTGATCGACATTACGACCACAGAATGGGCGGATGAACTCGTCGGGGGCATTCGAGGCGCCGGCCCCCATCGCCTGGAGGCCGCCGGCGAGGTGGGTATTCCCCAATTGATCGGCCCCGGGGCGTTGGACATGGTTAATTTTGGGCCCCGAGATACGGTGCCCGTGAAATTTAATGGAAGAAAATTTTATGCCCACACCCCCGTGGTTACTCTAATGAGGACGACAGCTGCCGAGAATCGGAAGTTGGGAGAAATCATCGCGGAAAAACTAAATCATGCCAGAGGAAGAACGCTCGTTATAATTCCCCTGAAAGGTTTTTCGACCATCGATGAAAAAGATGCCCCCTTTTATGATCCCGAGGCGGATGGGGCCTTTGTCGAAGGTTTGGTGGATAATATCCGTAAAGACATCAAAGTCATCAAGCTGGATTGCCACATCAATGACGACCGGTTCGCCGAGGAAGTGGCCGAGCAGTTTATTCATATGATGAGCTAAAGGAAGGGTTTAAGGGAGGTGGCCTTGTTCAAGCAATTTACCCGAGAGGAAATCCTTGAAAGGCTGCACCGAGAGATTGAAAGCGGCCGGCCAATTGTTGGGGCGGGGGCGGGGATCGGGATCACCGCCAAATTTGCCGAGATCGGCGGTGCCGATTTAATCGTGGTTTACAATTCCGGGTTGTTCCGGATGAACGGGCATGGGTCTTCGGCAGGGAGCATGCCGTTTGGCGATGCGAATGAAATTGTCTTGGAGATGGGCCTACGCTCCATCCTGCCGGTGGTGAAAAACATTCCGGTGATTGCGGGGGTTTGCGGGACGGATGTGACCCGGGTGATGGCCGTATTCTTAAAACAAATCCGGGAAGCCGGATTTTCGGGGGTAATAAATTTCCCCACGGTAGGCACGCTCGACGGCAACTTCCGGCAGCGCCTGGAAGATTTGGGCATGGGGTATGAAAGAGAGGTAGAAATGATTCGGATGGCCCGGAAGATGGGCCTCTTTACCATGTCCTATACCTTCAATTCTCAAGAGGCCCGGGCGATGGCCGACGCCGATGTGGATGTCTTAATTGCTCATTTGGGCCTTACGACCGGGGGAGCCCTGGGTTCAAAGAGAGCGGTGGCTCTGAGTGAGGCGGTGCCGCGGGTGCAAGAGATCTTGCGAGCGGCCAAAGAAGCAAAGAGGGAGATCATCTGTCTTGCCCACGGGGGGCCGATCTCTTCTCCGGAGGATACAGAATATATTTACCGGCACACGGATGCCGTGGGCTTTCTTGGGGCCTCGAGTATAGAGAGAATTCCCGTTGAAAAGGCAATCCAAAAGGCAACGGAATCCTTTAAGACACGGAATTTGAAAAGGCGCAGGGATTGAAAGGAAATTCATTTGGCGAAAGGAGAAAGATTGAGATGGCGAAGATGAGGGTGGCTACGGCGATCGTTCAATTTCTGGAAAAGATGGGGACTGAATATGTATTCGCCTTCAATGGGCACGGCAACTGGGCCCTTCTGGATTCCATCGTCCACGAATCCAAGATCAAGGCAGTCGGTGCCAGGGCTGAAGATCAGGCGACTCATATGGCGGATGGGTATTTTCGAATGAAGCGGACCCCTCCCCTGCCCGTTGTTTGTACTACGGTGGGCCCGGGGAACATGAATATCTGTTCGGCATTGGCCAATGCCTTTTATGAATCATCGGCGATGTTGGTTCTAGCCGGCGGAGGTCCAACCCAGTGGTACGAGAGAGGAGGGATCGAAGAAGCCTATCGTTTTGGCCCCGAAGAGTGGTTTCAGATGGTAAGGCCCATTTCTAAAAAATCCGTTCTTGTTCACCGCGCCGATACCGCTTTGGAGATGTTGATGAGGGCTTACAAAGTTGCGGCCACGGGAAGACCGGGCCCTGTAGTCGTGCAGATCCCCTTCGACATCCAGCATACCGAGGTCGAGATAAAGGAAATTCCCGAGCCACGGCAATGGGTGGAGGCATTTGAACCCGGCCCGGACCCGGCGGGTATCAAGGAAGCGGCCAAATTGATCTTGAAGGCCGAAAAGCCTTTCGTGGCCGTAAGCAGCGGAATCCATAGCTCCTTGGCTCATGGCGAGTTAAGAGGTTTTGCCGAAGCCTTCGACATACCAGTGGGGACGACATTTTTGGGAAAAGGGTCGTTCCCCGAAGAGCATGAGCTGAGCGCGGGTGTCGTTGGAAGAAATGGCACGGGCCAAGCGATCAAAGCTGCAAAGAATTGCGACGTTTTGATCGCCATCGGGACCCATTTCAGCGATTTCGACACCGGAGCCTGGACCCTTTATGACATCCCTTCACGGACCAAATTGATCCATATCGATATCGATTCCACCGAAATTTCCCGAGTCTACCCTACTGAAGTGGGCATCGTTTCCGATGCGAAAACCGCTCTGCAGGCTTTGCAGGAAGAACTCAAAAGACTGGATTTCAAGAAATCCAAAGTCGCCCCCTGGGTGAGGCAGATAAAGGCTTGGAAGAAAGAGTGGGAAAAGGAGGTGGAAGACTTCAAACATTCTACCCTTTCTCCCCTGCACTATGCCCGCATATGCAATGATGCTGGAGAAGTCGTCAAGGAAGTGGACCCTCAAACTTCGGTTTTCTTCGATACCGGCCACGTTCTATCCTTTGGCGGAGCCTTCTTCCAGGCTTCCTCTCGATTCATCTCCCACTGCGGACATTTCCACCGTATGGGTTGGACGGTTCCAGCCATCCTGGGAGCCAAATTCGCCAATCCAGATCATCCGGCACTGGCTTTCGTGGGGGACGGGGGCTTCATGATGACCGGAACCTCCATCGCTACGGCCGTGGAGTATGGCTTGCCGGTCGTGTGGATCATTTTGAACAATAAATCCCTCCAGATTGAAAGAGAAACCATGATCCGGTTCTACGGCCGCGAGGCCCTCTGCGATTATAAGATCCAGAAAACCGGAGAACCCTGGAACCCCGATTTCATAAAATTTGCCAACTCTATGGGTATGGAGGGGGCCAAGATTAACAAACCGGAGGAAATCAAGCCTACTCTGAAAAAGGCTCTTACTTCGGGGAAACCTTTTGTCATCGATGCCGCAATTAATTTGAATATCGAGAGCTACCGCCCAATTTGGTATCGTTTCCCCACAGACTTCCAAACGAGAGGGCTTGACAAGCCACCTTTTTGATGGAAAGGGGATACTAGCTATCACTCGGGGAGCCGGCCCTCAAGGGCTCAGCCCCGCGGCTTCCTATTGTCGAGAAATGGTCAGAGTTCAGTCGCGTCTTCTGAGGTCTGATGAGATGGATCATATTTAGGTAGCCGGAGAAATGCTATGTTTATGCGCAAGAACCACAGGGAGAAAGGAAAACCATGATGAGAGAATATACCCTTATACCTCTTCCGATCGGGAAGATCCTACTCGACAAGAGCATGATGACTTACCGCCTGAACATGGGGGAAAAAATTGATATCCCTTATTTTTCCTGGTATGTCAAAGGAGCGGACAAAAATATCATCATCGACACTGGGATCGACGCAACCCATGCCATGAAGTACCATTCCAGCCGTTCCCCGGTGCGCTTCACCGACATTCAACTCTTTGAGGATGCGCTTGCCTCGCAGGGGCTGAAGCCCGAAGACATAGACTATGTTATTCAGACCCACGGTGCTTATGACCATACGGGTAATACCGCCAAGTGCAAGAACGCCACCATTTTCATGCAAGAAGAGGAGTGGAAGTTTGCGATGTCCCCTCATCCGGTTTTACGAGAAATCTACCAACCGCACTTGCTGAGCGGGTGGCATCGTCTCCAGCTGGTAAAAGGAGATGTGCCCGACCTTTTCCCGGGAATCGATTTGATCTTTGCGCCAGGGCACGGTCCCGGGGTTCAAGCGGTCTCCGTGAATACCAAAAAGGGCAAGGCGGTCATTAGCGGCTTCTGCTGCGTGCAGGACAACTTCGTTCCCCGCGAAGACATGAAACCTTATTACCCGGTGACCCCTTCGGGGATTCATGTCAATCCGCTTCAGGCCTTTGAAAGTATGGTGAGAGTCGCCGGCCTCGCCGATATTTTGCTACCCCAACATGAACCTTCTCTTCTTAATGTGAAGAGCATTCCCTGATTTCGGTGGGAAGCCGGTCCAAGGTCGAAATAAACCTCGTTTTATGGAAGGGGCCCGCAAATGGAGCGTAAGTTTGAGGGATTGGTTAGAGCTGGAGAGAGAAATAAAGCGGGAAAAATGAGAGCCGGGCAGACAATTAGAAATCTCGACGATTCAAACTTGAACCGGAAAAGAGCAATCTCCCAAAAGCCGATTATTTTCCAGCATGAATAATGCCGGATGGAAGGAGAGTCACGATGAAAGAATACACCCTTATTCCTCTTCCCCTCGGGAAGATTTTACTCGACAAGAGCATGATGACCTACCGAATGTTCATGGGGGAGAAGATTGAAATCCCCTATTTCGCTTGGTACATTAAAGGCGCCGATAAAAATATTCTGATCGATACGGGGATCAGTGCCGCCCAAGCCATGAAGCATTCCCCCGCCCCTTTCACCGACATTCAATCTTTTGAAGATGCTCTTGCCTCTCAGGGGCTAAAGCCGGAAGATATTGACTACATCATCCATACCCACTGTGGCCACGACCATATCGGCAATACTCCCAAATGCAAGAGGGCAACCATTTTTTTACAGGAAGAGGAATGGAAGTTTACCATGTCCCCGCACCCGGTTTTGCGGGAAATCTATCACCCTTACCTGTTGAGCGGATGGCATCGTCTCCAGCTGGTAAAAGGGGATGTGCCCAATCTTTTTCCGGGAATTGATTTAATTTTTGCCCCTGGGCACGGTCCAGGGGTTCAAGCAGTGTCCGTGAATACCAAAAAAGGGAAGGCGGTCGTCAGTGGTTTTTGCTGCGTGCAGGACAACTTCGTTCCCCGGGAGGACATGAAACCTTATTACCCGGTGACCCCTTCTGGGATCCACACCAATCCTCTTCAAGCGTTTGAGAGTATGGTCAAAGTGGCCGGGATGGCCGATATTTTGTTACCCCAACACGAACCTTCTCTTTTAAATGTGAAGAGCATTCCCTGATTTTAAAGAGAGCCTGCCCAAGGCTGAATTGAACCCCTGATGATGGGAGACCTTAAAATGGAACGCAAAAAAGTTACCCCGCAAGATCTTTTGATGAAAAAGCAGCAGGATAAAAAAATTGTGCGGGTGGTCTGTTATGACTACCCCATGGCGTTGTTGGCCGACCGTGCCGAAGTCGATTCCATCCTGGTAGGTGATTCCGTGGGAATGGTCGTGGGGGGAATGACTTCAACGGTTCCCGTTACGATGGAGCAGATGATCTACCACTGCCAGATCGTCATGCGGGCGGTAAAATATGCCCTCGTAGTGGGCGACCTTCCTTTTTTATCTTACCAGACCGACATTAGAGAGGCCATTTATAACGCCGGCCTCTTAATGAAGAATGGCGGGGTGGATGCAGTGAAATTGGAGGGAGGGAAAGAATTTGCCCCCACTGTAAAGGCTATTGTGGATGCAGGGATTCCGGTGATGGGCCATATTGGCCTCACTCCCCAGACCGTCTCCAAGCTCGGGGGCTTCAAGGTTCAGGGAACCGATACGGCAACTGCCCGTAAACTCGTTGAAGACGCGCTGGCCCTGGAGTCTGCCGGAATATTCATGCTGACATTGGAATGTGTCCCAGACCGTCTGGCTGAGTTCATCTGCCAAAAAATTAAGGTCCCGGCAACAGGAATCGGCAGTGGTCCATATACGGATGGACAGACTTTGAACCTCTATGACATGGTTGGTCTATTTGATAAATTTACCCCCAAATTTGTAAAAAAATACGCCAACCTTTCTCAGGAAATCATGAAGGCCCTACAGAATTTCAAGGACGATGTCGAAAAAGGCGTGTTCCCCGGCCCGGAACATAGTTTTCATATCAAGGATGAGGTATTCAAGGAAGTTCTGGAAGAGAAGGGAACGGAATAGCCTGACGGCATGACGGGCTACCAAGACCGGATTCTGAAAGACAGACTCGACGTGACCGGAAGGGATAAGATTTAGTTTTCTCAGGTTTCTTCTGAGTGGGTATCAAAGTCAAATACCAGGTCGCGGATTAAAGAATCTTGGCGAGCCGGCTCGAGCAGGTAGGTTTTCCCCGGATGAAGGGGGGTGGCGCAGCCCCGCACGATCTTCCCGTCCAGTTTCACTTCGCAGGAACGGCAGAGCCTGCGCCCGCACCGGTACCGGCGGTAGGCGATGGTTGGATCCAGGCGGGAGTAAATTTCCTGTAGGATCTCCAGGACGGTCATGTCGCGTTTGGTTTCCACCTCATAAGTCCGCAAATAGGAGTCCTGTCCACTCAGCGGATCTTCCCGGCGGATGGAAACTCTGATTATGTCTCCCATCGCCCTGGCCTCTCTCTTTTCACCTCCCCTGCCCATGGCTCTCTTCCTTTGGAAAGGAGAGTATGCTTTGGTTCTTGTAAAGAAAAGGGATAATCCGTGCGCATGTGGTGTCCCCGGGTCTCCTTCCGGAAAAGGGCTGAGCTCAGAACCAGGTGCCCCAGAGAGATCATCATCTTTACCTCGAGTGCTTCCTGGATTTCTTGGGGGTAGGCTCCGTAAGGAATGCCCTGAGAAATATCCGTGACAAATAAATTAGAAAGGACCTCTCTTTCTAATCTTTCAATCTCTTCCCTTCCCTGTTGCAGGCCTTGACCATCCCTTTCCACTCCACATTTCTGCCACATTATCTTCCGCAATCTTTCCCGAATCTTTTGGGGACGGATGCCCTCTCTCCCCCTCCCCTGCCAACCTTGTAGCAGATTTTCGGCAGTTTCCATTTCTGGCGAAAAAACGCGGGCCTCATCGAATCCCCTCTTCTTAGCCAAGCTCGCCGCCGACGCCCCGGCAATAGCCCCAAAAACTTGAGTTTCGGCTAAAGCATTACCCGAAACTCGATTGGCGCCGTGAAGGTTTCCGGCTGCCTCTCCGGCTACAAAAAGACCGGGGACCGTGGCTCGGGCTTCTTCGTCGATGGCCACCCCTCCCAGGGTGTAATGGGCATGGGGCGCCACTTCAACCAAAACCTCCCGAAGGTCAACCCCCATATCTTTGAGGTAGTGAAACTGGTTGGGCTGCCATTTTTCAAGAGCCTGCGTGAGCACCTCGCGGGTTTTGGAGGAATGGACCAGGTCGATGGACACGCCGCCATGGGGAGTGCCCCTCCCTTCGCGTATCTCTCTCCAGATGGCCCTGACGATGGCGTCCCGGAGAAGAACCCCTTCGAAGAAAGGTTCCTGGTTTCCGTTCAAGAGGCGGCCGCCTAAGACCTCGGGGTTCGTGATCAGCTCATACTGGAAGAGGGTCCCCTGGATGGAAGGGGGATGGATGACCACGGTTGGATAATACTGGAGCATCTCCAGGTCAACGAGTTGCGCCCCTGCTTCATAGGCCAGGAAGACTCCATCTCCACAGGCGGTGCAGGAGGCATCGTTGAATTCCCAAAGTTCTTCATAGCCACCCGTAGCTAGAATCACTGCTTTGCTCTGAATGGCTTTCCATCGTCCCACTTTCATATCCAGGTATATTGCACCTGAAATAATGCCTTCTCGGTCAACGATCAGCCTGGTTACTAGAACGTCATTCAGGATTTGAATCTCGGAGTGTTTTCCGGCTTCGCGGATCAGCCCGGCGAGCATTCCAAACCCTCCCCCCTGGATGAAAAGGGTTCGGGGCAAAGTCTGGCCGGGATGATGCATGGGATCAAAGGCGCCGCCGGGTTTTCTTTTGAACCGCACTCCGTAGGTCTCCAGATCCTCCGCCCTTTTAGCGGCATCCCGTACCAAAACGGAAATCAAATTTTCATCCCCGAGATGACGCCCCCCCTCCACCGTATCCCGGAAATGGAGGCCTTCGGAATCTCCCGGGGAGCAGACCGCCTGAAAGGATTCCATGGCCATCGGGGTAGTCCCGGACCTTCCAACCGGTCCTTTATTGGTTACGATAACCCGGCAGCCACGAGCGGCCGCCTCGATGGCGGCTCGCATCCCGGCGCCTCCACCGCCAACAATCAGTACATCCGTTTGCCTTAGGTTATCCATTTATTTTCACCAATGTATAAGGGCGCACGCGGTGCGCCCCTACAAACAACCTTTGAATCCCAGACCCTATCTGTGCGCGCCATCTGTAGGGGCGACCGGCCGGTCGCCCCTACGGTATTTGCTGTCTTCATTTCGCCAAAAGAAAATAAAGCCTTCCTTCCTCTCTCATTTCGCCGGCAGCCATCCCGGCCTTCTCTCCGCTCCCGAAAAAGAGATCAACTCGCGATGGGCCTCTTATGGCGCCCCCCGTGTCCTGGTTGAAAACGAACCTTCCCAGCGGTTGCCAGCCTGTCATTCTTCCGTCTTCATCAAAGACCGGCTGCCGGGAAATGAGGTACGCCAGGGCTCCGGGGGGAAAAATGGTCAGGTCGGTAGCGATGGACCTGCCGGAGGTCAAAGGAACACCGAGAGCCCCCAGGGGTCCCTCGGATTCAGGAAGAGACCGGAAGAAGATATACCTTTCGTTTGCATTGTAGACTTCCTCAGCCCGGTCCGGATTCTGTTGGAGGAATTCTCTGATTCGCTCCATGGTTACTTCTCTTTCGGATAAATATCCCTGATCGATTAAATACCTTCCGATGGAACGATACGGCCAGCCGTTGGAGGCCGCAAATCCGATCCGAATCGTTCTCCCATCCGGCAGCCGAATCTGTCCCGAACCCTGGATATGAAGCACAAAGCGCTCCCATGGGTCTTTAAGCCAGACGAGCTCCAGCCCTTCTCCCCGCAGCACCCCTTCGGTGTCGATCTCCCGGCGCGAGTAGTAGGGAACGGCTTGCCCGTTTTCCATCCGGACCAGCTTCCGGGGAGACGGACTACCCGGTGTCCCCTCATTATTAGATGATACCTCTACAAGGTCGTCCGGCCTCTGATAGATGGGGTACCGGTATTCTCCTCCTGCTTCAAAACTTCCCGCCAGGACCGGTTCATAATATCCAGTTACCAGGATAGAATGTTTGTAATTTTCAACCGTTACCTCTAAAAACTTAAACCTCTCTCGAACCTTTCGGTCCATCTCCATCTCATTCGAAGTACTCAATAATATTTGCTGGAAAAGGGCCAGGGTACGATAACTACTCTCGGCAGTGAACCTCTCTGATGAGGAACCAGGGAAGGCGCACGAAGATCGTTTTTTTTCCAGGGAAGTAAAACTTCTTTCTAAGGCAATTTGCAGGGAACTCCTTTCGGCATCATCCCCTAGGAACTCGGTGGGTTGTTTTTCCTCGAAGTACAATGGTTCTCGTAAGGGTTTGGGTTCCGGGGGGATCTGGGGCATGCAACCCCAAAGGCAAAGGAATGGAATTGCCGGGATAAAAACTCTTCTTAGTCTCATTTTTGGTAACTGTTTTTTATTCGGATCATACCATCTTTGGCCCCCAAAGGACAAACCTCAAAATATTCCCGCCGGGATTGGATCATCGGAAAAAAGGCTTGACAGAAGAAGGGGTTAATTGATTTTATAAGACGGAGGTTGCTCAGGGATTTCTGGGCAAGGGGGGAATGGGAGATGAAGGCATGAAAAAAAGAAGAAGGATGATCCTTCTGCCAATCATCCTCGTGGCTGGAGGGCTCACTTTTTATTTCTTTTTCCTCCTGGACTCGGACAAAAAGGGGAACGACATCCCTGTCTCCGGGAATATCGAGGTAACCACGGTAGATTTGGCTTTTAAAATTCCCGGAAAGATCGATAAGCTTCTGGTCGAAGAGGGAGACCAGGTCAAGAGCGGCCAGCTTATTGCCTCTCTCGAAAACCAGGACCTCCTGGCCCAGAAAGCAAAGGCTGAGGCCACCCTGGAGGCGAGCAAGACCCGGATCCCTGCCCTTCTGAAAAACATCGAAATGCAAGATCAGTCCACCCTGCAGGAGATCTCCCAGGCTGAGTCGGCGGTAGAAGCGGCCCATGCCAAGTTGCAGCAGCTTCTGACTGGCTCGAGACCTCAGGAAATTCAGCAGGCCAAAGCCGGCCTCGAACAGACCCAGGCCGACCTGGTCAAGCGGAAAGCCGACATGGATCGCGCCCAAAAACTTTTCCAGGACAATTATATCTCCGCCCAGGATTGGGACTCGGCCAAGAATGCTTATGAGGTGGCAGCCGCCAGCCAAAAAAAGGCAGAGGAGAATTACGGCTTGGTGGTCGAGGGACCCCGTAAAGAAGAGATCGACGCAGCCCGGGCTCAATGGGAACAATCCCGGGCCAGCCTTAAGTTGGCCACGGCTCGCAGGATTCAAGTGGATGTTTTAAAGCGAGAGTTAATCACGGCTCAGGCCCAGGTGAAAGAGGCCGCCTCAGCCATCGAGGTAATCAATACCCAGATTGAATACAGCAATCTATACGCCCCCATTTCCGGGGTGGTTCTCGTAAAAAATGCGGAAGCCGGTGAATTTATCGTTCCAGGTGGGGCGGTATCGACCCTGGGAGACGTTGCCAAACCCTGGTTGAAAGCCTATATCAACGAGGCTGACCTGGGGAAAGTCAAGCTCGGGCAGAAGGTTTCCGTAACTACAGACAGCTACCCGGGGAAAGTCTATCCGGGAAAGATTATCTTCATCTCCTCCGAGGCCGAGTTTACCCCTAAAAACGTGCAAACCGCCAAAGAGCGAGTGAAGCTCGTCTACCGCATCAAGGTAAACCTGGAGAACCAACATGGAGAGCTCAAGCCCGGAATGCCTGCGGATGCCCGAATTCACACAAAAGAAGGAGGTTAAAGGTCCAAGGCGCCAGGCCCAAGGTTTAGGTATTTTGTCGGAGAATTCTTTCCTTGAACCTTGCACCTTTAGGCTTTGGCCTCTTTCACCATGTTGGCCATCAAAGCTGAAAATCTGACCAGGACTTTCGGTCCTCTAACCGCAATCCAACGACTGAACCTCACCGTTGAAAGAGGTGAGATATTCGGATTGGTAGGACCCGATGGGGCCGGTAAGACCACCATCATACGCATGTTCACCGGCATTCTTCGGCCTACGGAGGGCGACGCCTGGGTTTTGGGGCATCACATCGCCCAAGATGCTGAGTCCTTAAAGGACCAAATAGGGTACATGTCCCAGCGCTTTGGTCTATATGGTGACCTGACCGTCATCGAGAATATTCACTTCTACGCCGATCTTTACGATGTCCCTTCCAAGGAGCGTCCGCAGAGGATCGAACGGCTTCTCTCCTTTAGCAACCTGGCTCCTTTTAAAAGCCGGTTGGCTCAGAATCTCTCCGGGGGGATGAAGCAAAAGCTAGGGCTGGCCTGTGCTTTGGTTCATACCCCAAAGATTCTCTTTCTCGACGAGCCGACGAATGGCGTAGATCCTGTTTCGCGCAGGGACTTCTGGCGAATCCTGTATGACCTCCTTAAAGAAGGGGTGACCATATTCGTCTCCACTGCCTATCTCGACGAAGCCGAGCGATGTTACCGGATCGGTTTAATTCACCAGGGAACCCTCTTATCTGTCGGAACTCCGGGCGAAATTAAGGCGCTGCTGCGAGGAGAGCTCTGGGAGGTTCGGTGTGACCAGCGGATGAAGGCCATGGAGATGCTTCGGAACCTGCCCTGGATGAAAGGCGGGGGAATTTTTGGGGACAAGATTCACATCCTCCTGGAAGGCGGGGAAGCTGCCAGGATGAAAATGGAAAATTCCCTCAACAGCTCGGGGTTTACCATTCATTCCCTGAGAAGGATATCCCCTTCCCTGGAGGACGTCTTCATCACCACCATGGAAGATCAAGGGCAAAAGAAAAGTAAAGAATAGTTACTCGTTACTGGTTCCTCGTTACTCGTTGGAGAAACGAAACGAGAGATCAGCAACCAACAACCAGGAATGACCAATCGGCAACGAACAACCATGATCGAGCAACCAGCAACCAGCAACGAGCAACCAGCAACGAGTAATGAGCAACCTGGAACGGGTTGGGCGGTAGAAGTCCAAGAATTAGTGAAGACCTTCGGCTCCTTTACGGCCGTGGATCATGTCTCCTTGAAGGTCAAAAAGGGCGAGATCTTCGGATTCCTCGGGCCCAATGGCGCCGGGAAATCCACCACCATCCGCATGCTCTGTGCCATCCTGATGCCCACCGCCGGGGAAGGATGGGTCGGGGGTTTCAACATCTATAAAGAACCGGAGAAGATCAAGCAGAACATAGGATACATGTCGCAAAAGTTCTCCCTCTATGAAGATCTTACCGTGGAGGAAAATCTTGATTTTTATTCGGGCATTTATCGCCTTCCGGAAAAAACAAGCACAGAGCGTAAAGAATGGGCCCTGGAGATGGCCGGCCTGAAAGATCGAAGGAACAGCCTGACCCAGACCTTAGCGGGGGGCTGGAAACAACGATTGGCTCTGGGGTGTGCCATCCTTCATCAACCTTCCATCCTTTTTCTGGATGAGCCCACATCGGGAGTAGATCCGCTTTCCCGCCGTCGTTTCTGGGATCTGATTTATGAAATGGCCGGGAGAGAGGTAACGGTGTTTGTTACCACTCATTATATGGATGAGGCCGAATATTGCGATCGCCTAGCCCTGATCGACGAGGGGAAGATCATTGCCCTGGGAACCCCTACCGACTTGAAGACCCGTTATATGTCTGAAGCAGTATGGGAGTTAGAAACCGATTGGCTGAATGAATCTCTTACCCTCCTCAAAGAGAGCGCAGGGGGAATTCATGGATTACCCCTCTTTAGCGAAGTAGCGGTCTTCGGAAACACCCTGCACGTGATTGTGGGAAAAGAGGAAGATCTTTCCTTATCGGTTCCCCCCCTCCTTGCCGGCCGTGGGATTCCCCCCAAGCGTCTGGAAAGAATTGAGCCATCGTTGGAGGATGTCTTTGTATCCTTGGTCGAATCCGGGAAACATAAGAACCGTCTGGGCGATTCATGAATTCGCGCTACCGGTGTGTAGAAGATTGATGTCATGAGAGATGAAACGATAAAACCAAATCGCCGCTCGATTCGTTTGCAGGAATATGATTACCGCCAGCCCGGAGCATATTTTGTAACCATTTGCACCCGAAAACGGGAATGTTTATTGGGAGAGATCGTGGATGGAAAGATGGTATTAAATTCCTATGGAGAAATTGTAAAAGATGAGTGGTTTCATTCGGCCCAAATCCGGCCCGAAATCGAATTGGACTTCTTTGTAGTCATGCCCAACCACATTCACGGCATTATGACCATTAGGGAAGATATGCAAAGTTCTGTAAGGGCGACCGGCCGGTCGCCCCTACGCGATCATCGAAATACGTTACCCCAGAAATCTTTGGGTTCCTTTGTTGCCGGGTTGAAGGCCTCGATTACCAAAAGGAGCAACGAAATACGCGGGACCCCCGGGACCCCTGTCTGGCAGCGCAATTACTACGAACATGTTATCCGCAATGAGATCGACTTGGACGAAATCCGGCAATACATCGAAAACAATCCTTTTAAATGGCTGGAAGATGAAAACCATCCAGACAAGATGAAGAAGAGGTCATAATTGTAAGGGCGACCGGCCGGTCGCCCCTACAGCCAAATCAACATGAAACTCATCCGTTTAAAAGCCATCGCCTGGAAGGAATTCATCCAGATCTTTCGCGACCCGCGGTCTCTGGCACTGGCCGTTTCTATGCCCGTTGTTCTTCTGGTTCTTTTCGGCTATGCCTTGACCCTGGACGTAGACCGAATCCCCACCGTGCTCTATGACCTGGATGGTACACCCCGGAGCCGGGAGTTGGCCGACCGCTTTCTGCGGACCAAATATTTTCAGCTCCAGGCAACCACCCGTGATTACCCTCACCTCCTGAAAATGCTGGATAACGGGGAAGCCATGATGGGTTTGATCATCCCCGCCAATTTCTCCCGCGATCTGGAGTCAAACCGAGAAGTCAAGATTCAGGTCCTCATGGACGGAAAAGATGCCAATACGGCCACGATTGCCCTGGGGTATGCTTCTACCATCGTCACCCTCTATTCTCAGGACTTAATTCGGCACAAAATGAATCAGCTGGGGGTGGGGAAAATATCTCCCCCCGTCGTGCCCCAAATCCGGATCTGGTTTAACCCCGATTTGGAGTCAAAAAATTTTATTGTCCCGGGCCTGATTGCAGTCATCATGTCTGTTTTGGCGGCCATTCTCACCTCCGGAACGATTGCCCGGGAATGGGAGCGGGGCACCATGGAGCAGCTCATCTCCACCCCGGTGCGTAAGGTTGAGTTGATCCTTGGGAAACTCATTCCTTATTTTTTCATCGGGATGTTCGACCTCGCGTTATCGGTCGCCATGGGTACCCTGCTCTTTGGCGTTCCGCTGCGGGGGAATGGCCTGCTGCTCTTTTCCTTAGCCGGCCTTTTCCTCTTAGGGGCCATCTCTCAGGGAGTTGTCGTTTCCATTGTTACCAAAAATCAGCTCCTCTCCAGCCAGATTTCCATCATCCTTTCTTATCTTCCCGCTTTCATTCTTTCCGGATTTATCTATCCCATCGCCAATATGCCGATCGCCGTACAAATGATTACCGATGTTTTTCCCGCCCGCTATGTCGTATCCATTCTCAAAGGAATTTATTCCAAAGGGATTGGCCTGGAAATCCTCTGGATGGAGGCGCTTCTTTTGGGGGTCTATGCCCTGACGATGATCTTCTGGGCTCACCAACGGTTTCAAAAGAGGATTGATTAACGATGCTGCAACGCCTGCGCGCCATGCTTATAAAAGAATTCATCCAGGCTCTCCGCAACCCCCGGATGCGGGTGGTCCTTTTTGTTCCGCCGGTTGTGCAATTACTCATCTTCGGATATGCCGCCAACACCGACATCCGAAATATCTCGCTGGCGATTTACGATCTGGATAACAGCCCGGAAAGCCGGGACCTCGTTCAGCGATTTTCTGCCTCTGGATATTTTCAGAATTACCGTCAGGCAGCCAGCCCCAAGGACATTCGCCTCTGGATCGATAAAGGAGAAATCAGCGGCGCTCTGCAGATCAACCACGGTTTTGCCCGGGAGATGAACCAACCTACCGGAACCTCGGTTCAGGTCATCGTGGATGGAACCGATTCCAACACTTCTTCGGTGGTGATGTCCTACGCCCAGCGTATTGTCGCCGAATACTCCCGGCAGATTCTCCTCGAACGCATCCGGAACCGCCCCAACATCCCCGATCAAATGAAAAGGCCTTTCTTCGCCCAGGGAGGGATCGACCTCCAGTCGCGCGTCTTTTACAACCCCAATCTGGAGAGCCGTAATTTTTACGTACCGGGAATTATGGCCTTCCTGATCATGCTGGTGACTCTCATCCTGACCTGCATGGCCATCGTGCGGGAGAGGGAGATGGGAACGATGGAACAGCTCATTGTTTCCCCCATGCGGCCGGTCGAGCTCATCCTGGGAAAGACCATCCCCTTCGCCCTGATCGGGTATGTCGAGGTGTTGCTGGTGACCGGAATTGGAGTCTTCTGGTTTGAAGTGCCCATCCGGGGATCCCTTCTTCTCTTGCTCCTCTGCACGACCCTGTATTTGCTCAGCACCCTGGGCATCGGCCTTTTTATCTCAACCATCTCCCAAACTCAGCAGCAGGCCCAAATGACCATGTTCTTCTTTTTCATCCCCGCCATCCTCCTCTCCGGTTTTATCTTCCCCATCGCCAACATGCCGGAGATCGTGCAATATCTCAGCTATCTAAACCCCCTTCGATATTTCCTGGTCATCATCCGGGGAATCTTCCTTAAAGGAAACGGGTTCGATATTCTCTGGCCCCAAATGCTCGCCCTGGCCATCCTGGGGGCCGTAGTCTTTACCTACAGCTCTTTGCGCTTCAGTAAACGGCTGGAGTAAAATACAGGTAAAAGGCGAAAGGCTCGAAGCGCGAGAAAAGGAGAAGTTCTGCCGTGCGGGAGTGCTGCGGTGCTGCCGTCCGAAGGCACGGCTGTACGGCAGAACTGCAGCATTGCAGCACTTTTTTACTAATCTAATTGACTTAAATCTGCCACGCCACTTTCCAGCAGGGTCAACGCGTCCGCGTACATTCCCCGTTTTATAGTCTGGTAGACCTTGCGATCCTTGTTAGCCAGGGCTGCCGCCCGGCCAATGGCC
>Ga0187865_1002706_pt1 | contig 16154 bp, 14 predicted proteins | sample June2016WEW_11_1_2_FD_132989 | JGI IMG/M metagenome (GOLD analysis project Ga0187865, IMG submission 132989) | Peatland microbial communities from SPRUCE experiment site at the Marcell Experimental Forest, Minnesota, USA - June2016WEW_11_100 | ecosystem: Environmental > Terrestrial > Soil >...
CTCCGCTTCCTTCATGGTCTGCCTGGCTGTGCAAATCCAAAACTCCCTTGTCACCTTCCTACCCTCTAGGAGGCCTGCGATTGTTTTGATCTCATCTAATGTGCAGTGGGGGCATCCGAGCGCTACGAAATCAACCTCCGCTGTTTCGTCATTCAGTGCACGAAGCGCTCCTTCAATGTCGGCCTGAGTGATTATGATGGTTTCCTTGGGCGCTTCCTTTTGGCGGTAGGTTGCGTCGTTCGTGTGGAAGAGGGCTGTCCCACCGTAGGTCGCTATAGAGGCGCACAAACTCTTGAGTTGCTCAATGTGTGCGCCTTCGATTCCTTCGAACAGTGGAATCTTCGGTCCAATCTTCTTCCCGACGGCGTAGCCGAGGGCCCCGAAATCTGGGACGGCGGCCAACTTGGCGTCGACCTTCACGCTGACTTGGGGCTTACGATTTTCCTCAAGGTGCATGCCGTAGCAAGGCGTCCGCCCAGTAATCGCAGCAGCGAGCGCACTAGGTCCCCCTTCGCGGTTTGTCATTGCGCCGAGGATTGAGTTGGCGTAGGTGACTGCGGAAGACTCGCTCCACGCAATATGGTCCCCGCGGCCAGGCTCGTTACCAACGAGGTATGGGGTGCAAGTGCAAGAAGGTGTTACACCCATTTCCACAAAAGCACGAATCACCTGCTCTTGCTTTCGCGCGAACTCTTCGTCGATTCCGAGCTCACGCCAATTCTCCAAATCCATACCAGCAGGGTTCAGCGTCGTCTTCACCCTAGCCTTCGCGCCTTTGCCAGCTAGATTTTCCAAATATTCCAGGCCTGCGTCGCCGAGGTTGTAGTATGACACGCCAGCCACTTGCACCGAGGAAACCGGAATCAATTTGTCGGCGCCAAATATTTCGCCCAACGCCGTAAGGATTTGCATGCTTTTCTGCACCGCGTACCCTTCTTCTCCTGCAAGCATCTTTTCCTCTTGGCTAGTTAGGTGCATCGTGTTGTCAGCTCGCTAGGTGAACCTTCTCCAATCAACATCAGGAAACTTGGCTTTCTCATAATTCTTGCCCTTCACTTCAAGCAGTTTCGTCGCATCGAAACCAACCTTTGCTTCGGTCAGTTTCCCGTTGGCCCTGGAGATTTTCAACCCATTTTCTGAAGCTCAACCGGCCCATCTCTTGTATATGTCCGACTTGACGCCAAGTACGTCTAACACTTTCCCTACCACATGATTCACCAGGTCGTTCACAGTTTTGGGTTCATGGTAGAACCCTGGGCTGGCGGGCAGAATCACTGCGCCCAGCCTTGCAAGCTTGAGCATATTCTCTAAGTGAATCGCACTGAGCGGCATCTCCCGCACAACAAGAACCAACCTACGCTGTTCCTTAATCGCTACGTCCGCTGTTCGGCAAATCAAGTTGTACGCGTACCCGTTAGCGATGGCGGCAAGTGTCTTCATGGAGCAGGGGCAGACGACGACCGCATCCGTCTTCGCTGAACCTGAGGAGATATCGGCGTCGAGGTCGTGTTCCGTTAGCAGCCTACCTTGGCCTGCCAACTTTTTCAGCCGTTTCAAGCCGTCCGGTATCTCCGCTGCTAGAACCCGTTTCGCGGCGTCCGACACGATGATCGTTAACTCAGTTCCAGCCTTAGCTAGTTCTGATGCGAGACTTACGCCATAAACAACACCCGACGCGCCAGTAACCCCGAGAACAACTCTCAACCATGAACCCCAAACCGCGAAGAAATTGAAACTCAACCGGCTTTAAGCAGTGGGCCTGTTCTCCAACCATGAAACCGAAGAAGCAAAGTCGAAGCGACATGAGATGACGTAGCTCATCTTGTATGAACTATTTTATATGACGCCACGGCGCTCAAGAGCGCTGTGAAAAAGTCTAGTTTGTGATTGGTTTGAGAAGTTTCCTCCTGATAAAAGCGAAACCGGGCAAGGAGAAAGAAGTCTGGAATCGCTTCAAGGACTTGCCCGAAGTCCTGGAGACCCACCTCATCACAGGCAAATTCGACCTCCTCGTTGCCTTGGAATCCCCGGAAACCGGACTGGACCCCCGCCGAAAAGTTGTGGAACTCGTTACCGAAAAGATCAGGAAGGCAGGGGATGTTATCGACACGAGGACAATTATACCAATCGAAGCAGAACTCCCCCCAACGAAGGCCATCGAACGCCCCACCGCCAAAGGCTTCGTCTTCATTTCCAGCGACGCAGGTAAAGCCCAAGAACTCATGCGCAAACTACTCGAAGTCCCGGAAGTCCGGGGTGTCTACTTGCTCTTTGGGAAGGCGGACGTACTCGCCGAACTCGAAGTCGAAAAGAGCATCGTCAACCCGCCCCCCCAACATATAGCAAGGATCGTAGAAAGCCGAATCGCCAAAATGCCAGCCGTCCATGACACGGAAACGTACGTTCCGTTGGAATCAATGATCAAATGACCGATAGAAACGAACGAGTCCGAACTGCAATCCAAAAACTTACAGAAGCAATCTGGAACCTAGACCAACTCCAACCCCTCGACAAAGGGCTGCAGGAAGAGTACGTGCGTATCCAACTGGCCCGAGAGCGGTTGATGAAGCAAGTAAAGAAGATGAATAGTTCCGCGTGACCGTTCAGTGCAGCGGTCGAGCCATACGCCTAGCTGCGAAGACCTTGGCATGTTGTTGGCGACCGGCAGTTATCTATCGCAATATCGAGGTAACTGCTGGAAACTGTTAGAGGAGCTAGTTAGACCGCAGCCGCAAAGGCGAAGATGTGCATTTCTGCGAGGATTTGAATCGCAATCTTTATCTGTAGACAATTTGTAAACATCTCGCAGACATATATGTCAACGGTGGTTAGCGTCAGAGTGCCCGAGAGACTCCGAAGGGAGATGGAAAGACTGAAGGACGTGGACTGGTCAGCATTGCTCAAGTCAGCGATTGAGGAACGGTTGAAACGAGAAACACTCAAGACAATGTGGAAGGATGTTGAAGAGCTCAGAGCCAAGATTCCCCCATCGCCCGACCCTGACTTCTCAACTAAGAGCATTAGGCAGGATCGGGGCAGATGATTCTCGATGCCTCTGTAGCTGCCAAATGGTTTCTAAAAGGAGAAGAATACGAAACTGAAAGCCACACGCTGCGCCAGGATTACGAGGAAGGAAAGGTTGAGCTCCGAGCGCCGTCTCTTATACTCTACGAGGTCTGCAACAGTATCCGGAAGAGAAGAGACATACCACGCGAAACAGCTGCCAAACTAGCAGAAGCTGCTTCAAAATACCTCAGCAACCTCGTAGTCTCACCTAGCCCTCAAACTTACCGAAAAGCAGTATCGAACGCCAGACTCTGGGACATAACGGTCTACGATTCATCATACGCTACAATGGCCCAAGAAATGAAGCAACCACTGATAACTGCCGACGGAGACTTGGGAAAACGCCTTTCGAAGGTTTCCGTACCCGTCGTGCTCATAGCCAACTACGAAACATCTTGATCAGGTTCTATCCAGCTGGCTCGAGAGCGGTTGATGAAGCGAGTAAAGAAGATGGATGGTTCCGCCTGATCGTTCAGCGGAGCGGTCGAGCCATACGCCTGGCTGCGAAGACCTTGGCATGTTGGTTGGCGAGTGGTAGTTGAACTGAAGTCAAAGCTAGAGCGCCGAGAATACTTACAACGCTGAGCATTGATAGCGTCAGGCTAGCCGTACCTAGACCCATCAGCAAGGCTGACCCCGACAGGTAGGCGGCACCAATCATCAGCGCGCTACCGGCGACCCACCCGTAGGCTGGGAATAAGTGCGCTTTTACAGAGGCTAGGAATTTTGTTCGGCGCCGAACCAACCGCAGACTCACGTACGCAACCGGAGCAACGTATACTAAGCCAATGAGCGACGCGGCCATCACGCCCGCCGCTAAGGCACCCGCTTCGGCACTCATGGGTGATATGAGGGCGTAGGAGAAGTAGGCTGCGTATAGGATTCCGATGAGTGGGTAAACGCCCACTCGCAACGTGTCAAGGAACAAGCCGTTCCGAGAGGCGGTGTAGGTGAGTGAAGGCGCCCAGCTGTAGTACCAGGCGTTGAAGGTTTGCATGAACATGCGCCCCGCTGTTGTGTTCTGGATCTGATTGTTACGGAATGCCCGAAGGAAGTTCGCGTAAGGCTCCAGGGGCGTGCCAGAAGTAGCGAATGCCACTGGGCAACCCAGGGAGGGTAGAACAGTGGTCGTGCTGAATGCGGTGAACGTCGTCGTGTATGGCGTAGTACCCGTTTCGGTTGTCGTTGTGAGACTAGTCGCTGTACCCGTGTACACGGTCGACGAAATGAGACTTGTACTGGTCAATGTTTCCGTCGAAGTGAAGGAAGAGCTAGATGAGACGGATGTGCTAGTGGACGTTATCGACGTGACGGAGGTAGACGTCGCGGGTGTTGACGTGGTCGTTGTGAAGAACGTACTAGTCGTGGTAGTACTGGATGAGAAGGTTGTGGTTAGGGGTGGCGTAATGAGACTGAACACCCCAAGGGTTCCAGTCGCGGGCAGGGTGACCCAACTTGAAAGCGCCAAAACGGAAACAATCATTATTGTAAGTTGAAGAGCTGCGGAACGCAGATGCCTTCTTTGCTTCCGCTTACTCAAAAGAAAAGCCTCCTAAGAACCATCGGAGCCAGCAACATAAGGGCGGCAAACAAAGCTAGGACGTCATAAGGTGTTTGGTCAGACGAAAACAGAGGCCGAATAGCTGATGCACCCAGCGTCCCAGTCGCAGTTCCCGATGCCGTCACGGTGGTTGGAACAGAAGTATACGAAGTGGTAGTCGTAATGCTTGATGCCACAGACTGGCCAGTAAAGGTAATCGTGCTCAGAGCGTAACTAAGCGCCGTCGTAATACCTGTGAAAGTGAAGGTTGTGAATGACTGCGATAGGGAAGTGGACGTTGTAAACGTCGTGAAAGTTGTGCTGGTAATGCTGGTCGTTGATGTCGTCGTTATGGAGGTGAGAGTTCCAGTCAGAAGGATGACCTCCAAATAGTTCGAAGCAAAATCCCCCGTACTTCCAGTGACTGTGATGAGGTATGTACCTGAGGGAGTCGTGGGATCAAGCCCAATTGAGCCACCTACGGTTCCCCCCGAAATATTGCAAGAGAGGGTCGGGGCTCCTGGCAATCCGCTTATCGTGCAAGGACCCGTGTCGTCACCATTGAATCCGAAACCGGTTACACCAACTGAAGTACCAGGTAAGACAACGTTAGGTGAAACCGTGACCTGAGCATTAGGCGTACCAACGGTGAAATCGGTCGACGCCGCAAACGGAGTGGTGTCGGTTACTGTAATAACATACGTACCCGCAGGCGCACCTACCGCTACTGTGAAAGTACCGCTAACCTGACCGTTCCCGTTTGGACCAGGAACAATGAGATTACAGCCATTGGTTGTAAAGAGTCCCGCTGGGGCGCTTGTCAATGTACAAGATGTTGCCGCCGACCCAAATCCGGATCCGGTAAACGAAGCGACACTGCTGGCGACGCCATTTGTAGGCGTGACGGTAATTGCTGGAACAACTGTGAATGTCGTAGCGACCGTGTCACCACCCGGGTTACCCGTCACCGTCACGGTCCAAGGCGAACTGTCCGCTGTAGCCGTTGGGCCGACCGTGAACGTTCCTGTCCCCGTGCCGCCGCTAACGGTGCAGGATGGAGATGCTATCAATGTGGCACCGTTAACTCCGGTGTTTGATGTTATACTACATGACGTGTCGGTGGTAAGCAAACCCCTGGCGACAAAAGAAATGGTCTGGCCCGGGGAATTGTAGGTTGGGCTGAGCGTAAGGAGTGTTGCGACAATCACTTGGAATGTTCCAACGCCCGTATCGCCCAAGTTACCCGTAACAACAACAGTGTAACTACTGCCACTCGGAACAGCAGCCACGACGAAGAAAGTGCCCGTTAAGTCGGTTCCTGCACTTCCGATGCGGCAAGCCGAAGTGGAAAGCAGGCCTCCCGGTGAGGAAGAGATTGAGCATGATGTGTCTCCGCTACTGAACTGCCCCTGTGGGATACTGATCGTAATTGATACGTCAACAGTAGTTCCCGGAGCCTGCGGCGAGGCTGGAGTGAAGGTTAGAGTAGGCGTTGGGTCAACGTTGAATGTTGTAAAGGCAGTGTCTCCGCTGCTGCCAGTCGCCGTGATTGTGTACGGATTCAGAGTCGGGTCCGCTGCACTAGAAACGGTAAATGAAGTAGTAAATGTGCCCGAAGTTGATACAGTGCAAGTAGCTGGTGACGCGATTATGTTTGCGGGAGTCGAAGTAATTACGCAACTCGTGTCCAGACCGCTGAACGCTCTCCCTTGAAGAGCGATCTTCGTGCCTCTTGGGCCATCTTGCGGCACAGCAATCAATTGAGGGCCAATTGGAGTAGGCGCAATTGTGAAAGTCTCAGAGGCAGTGTCACCCAACGACCCTCTGACCGTTACAGTGTAGGTGCTTCCTGATGCAGCGCTGCTAACAACAAAGAATGTGCCCGCCAGGCTTTGCGGACTCTGTGAAAGGTGGCATGCGGAGGACTGGAAAAGACCACTAGGAGTCGATGAAATCGTGCAGGAAGATGTATCGCCACTGCTGAACGCCCCAACCCCAATACTTACCTGAATAGTTGTACCGGTCGGTTGTGGCGATGGGGGAGTGAACACTAAGGTTGGAGTCCCGTCAACTACGAACATTTCTGAGGCACTCGCGCCACTGCTGCTAGTGACAAAAACTGTGTAAAGACCGGCACCAGCGCCGGAAGCTACCTTGAAGGAAGCAGTAATTTTCCCGGAACCGATACTGCAAGTCGGTGTAGGAGTGGACGACATCAATGGGGTGGGTGCGGACGATAGGACGCAGCTTGAATCTAGAGAGGGAAAGCCTGTACCAGTAACCGTAATCGTAGTGCCTGCCGGCCCATCAGAAGGCGAGAGGAAAATTGCAGGTCCCACGACTGGGGGAGCAACCGTAAAGACGGCGGATGCAGTATCACCCAAAGTCCCCGTCACTGTAACTGTATAGCTATTACCCGAGGCAACGTTACCAACCACAAAAAATGTACCAGTCAAATCCGTTCCGCCGCCCCCAATTCTGCACGCAGAGGAGCTAGACAGACCGGACGTACTTATCGAACAGGAAACAGAGCTAGTAGTCGTGTCGCCGCTACTAAATTGCCCTCCTGTGAGAAGTACGGTTATTGTCGTTCCGGGAGGTTGCGGGGAGGATGGGCTGAATCCTAGCGTAGGGGAACCATCGATAGTGAAAGCCACTGAAGCTGAGTCTCCACCGGGGCTCGCGGTAACAGTGATAGTCTCAGGTGTGTTGACAATTTCGGCCAAACCCACATAGAATGTTCCTGATACTTTCCCTGAGCCCACACTGCAACTAAATGCGGGATTAGCTGCAATGGTCGATACGTCCGGCGACGCGGTGATCTGACATGAACTGTCCGAAGTGCTGAAGCCGCTCCCTTGCAGAGTAATCTTAGTCTTGAATGGGCCGTCAGTTGGTGTGACGGAGATTACAGTGCTCGTCGCGGTAACTGTGAAGATTGCCGAAGCAACTGCCAAGCTTGATGTTCCAGTAACGTCGATCTCGTAGGGTCCCGCTGAGACGGAGGCTACCGTGAAAGAGCCAGTAACAACTCCATTTGAAACCGAACACGCTTGCAGCGAAACAGCCGCGCCTGAAATTGTACAGCCCGTTTCTCCCTGGCTGAATCTGACGCCGCCCGACTTCACGTTTACAACGGTGCTAACCGGCCCCGAGGGAGGTGTCAGAGTTATCGTCGGCTGGAGCACAGTGAACGAGGAGGAAGCAGTGTCCCCAGTGCTGCCAGTTACAGTGACCGTGTAACCACCTGGTCCGATGCCCGGGCCTACAGTGAATGAGCCGCTCACGTCGCCCGCGGTCACTGTACATGTAAAGCCAGGAGAAATCAATCCAGACTTACTGCTAGTAACCTCACAGGAAAGGCCATTATCACCAGTCGCGAATCCAGTGCCCGTGACAGTAACGACGGTTGCAATGGGACCGTTTGGTGGCGATAATGAAATCGACCTGGCAAAAACCGGAATTTGAATTGATGAGAAAACCACCGCGAATGCTGTGACCAGAAGGAGCACTAAGAATACACGATTGGTTTTGGCTTTACGCTTTGTCAAGGATCCAAATATCCCCTAGTAAACCTCAATGAAGTAACGTACCCAAACAAACACAGGCAAGACATGAATGTGTTAGTTTACCTTGCTGACACCACCCTGTATAGTTCGCCCTCACAAAGGGTGCAATGTTGATGAAAAGAGCGCGAAAGAACAGAGTTAACCGGCCTAATTGACGTGAAAACACCCCGCTAACGAATAATCGACCCAATTCGTTCATTTCTTGACGCCACAACTGATTGCGCATTCCCTCGCCTTCAGGTTTTGTCGGGTTTTCTATTTAACTGTTGTTCTGTGCAACACAACTACAATACAATTTTGTCAACAATCGTGTACATAGAAGAGCCAAAGCTTCGCGAAGGAGTGCGGTTCATTTGCAGGATGAACGCAACGCTCTTCGGACCAAATTTATACCAGTTCCCCATAGAAATCCCGGAATTGTAATGACAAACTGGAAGGTTACGGCCAGTACTCTACTACTTCTGAGCCTTGTATTGCTCCCAGGCATCCTCAACACCGTAAGTGTAAATGTCTACGGACAAAATTTCACGTCTCTGACGATCACGCTTTCAAGCTCCACGGTCCCTGTACTTACAGGCACAGTTACTGTGTCCGCCCACCTATCCGGAGAAACAGCTGCAGCACTAGGTGACACCGTGACCTACCAGCTCTTCTCTAGCGCATCCTGTTCCCCTGGAACAATCGTCCAATCCGATCCCCAGACTATCCAGCCTGGCCTCGTCGTTCCACCCTCCACATCATTCACGATGATGTCTCCTCCTCTTCCCTCTTCTTCGCCCGCTGGCACCTTCAGTTTCAACGCCGTCTACAGCGGTGACGCCAACAACCGTCCTTCGACGAGCCTCTGCAAACAAATCACCGTAACCAAAACGCCAACAACGACTACGACATCAATCACTCCGCCCCTAACGATAACGGCCGGCGGATCAGTAACCGATACGGCTACGCTGTCAGGAACGAACATTTTTGCTGGTACGGTCCAGTTCAGGCTCTACTTGGGTGCTTCTTGCTCAGGCAACGTTCTTCAGTCGAACACGATACCTTTTAGTGGAGTTGGTCCCTACTCAGACACGTTCACGATCCCCAACCCGGGCACATACAGCCTACGAGCCTCTTATAGCGGTGACTCGCTAGACCTCGGTTCTACGAGTCCCTGTGAGCTAGGAGTTACAGTAACAAAACAATCTCCCACGTTAACGACCACGAGTATTCCTCTTCTTCCAGCGAGCATAACTTTTGGCGGCTCCATTGTCGACACTGCCTCCTTGACGGGGGGCACGTCGAACGCTGGCGGCACAGTTACCTATAATCTGTTCAGTAATGCCGGTTGCGCTGGAACTCCAGTTCAAACCAGTACTGTAACGGTCACTAACGGAATCGTTCCGAATTCTAAGAGTTTTATCATAAATTCTGGAGGTTCATACAGTTTGAAAGCTGTCTACAGTGGCGACAAGAACAACGCCGGCCCCGTAAGCAGTTCCTGTGAAGCAACGCTAACCGTGGGTAAAAGTACTCCGTCGATCACTCCTTCGTTTGTATCTCCAACGACGATTTTTGTTGGCCAATCGTTAACTGTTTCAGCTAGTCTGTCGAGCGCTACGTTCAACGCGGGTGGCACCGTCCAATACGACCTATACAGTGATAGTTGTGTGACTTTCATTGCCGCGCACACCGTGACCGTCAGTTTCGGCCATGTTCCTAACACGAGCTTCATCACCACCCTCGCAAGCATGAGTTACCATGTCACGGCGACCTATTCTGGCGACGCCAGTAACGCGCCCTCCGGTCCGAGTGGTTGTTCAGCCGGGGGCACCGCAATTGTTAAGCAGCTCACCCCTTCCATCTCGACCCAGCTCTCAACAACTACGGTAGCTCCCTTCGGCTCAGTTACTGATTCCGCCATGTTGTCCGGGACCAGTGGCAATACGGCGGGGGACCAAGTCATCTACACGATGTATAGTACTGGTAACTGCATGGGACCTCCAGTCGGAGCACCGACCACCGTATTCATAACTAATGGCGGGGGCGTACCCAGCGTAACTCTCATCACTAATGCAGCTGGCTCATACAGTTTCCAAGCCGTTTTCCAGGGAGATACCAACAATAATCAGGCAACTAGCACCTGCGAGCCCTTCACCGTTCAGTTGTTCACCCCATCAATATCCACTCAGCTTTCAGCTACGACGATAGTTTTTGGTGGCACGATTACTGATTCGGCTACTCTAGCCAATGCGGGCGCGCCCGCGGGCGGGAGTGTCACCTACAACTTGTACTCAAACGGCGCCTGCACCGGAACCATCGTCCAGGCTGATACTGAAACTGTCACGAATGGAGTCGTTCCATCAACCCATACCCCGTTGACACCCAATAGTGGAGGAACCTTCGGCGTCCAAGCGGTTTACAACGGCGATGGTGTTAGAAACAATCCGTCGGCGCCGAGTTCCTGTGAGGTGCTTACGGTGAATCAAGTTTCGACTCAGATTTCCACGAAGCTCACACCAACAACAATACTCGTCGGTTCAACCGCAACCGATACAGCTATACTGACAGGATTTGCGCCTAATGCTGGCGGGACGGTCACTTTCTCGCTCTATGCAGGATCGACTTGCTCAGGTACCGTTATCTACACTTCGTCTGGAATCCCAGTTACGAACGGAGTCCCAGTACACTCCTTCACGACGCGCACTTTCCAAGCAGGTAGCGGAGGACCCTACAGCATTAGTGCTGTCTACAGTGGCGACCCCAACAATGCAGGCGCAACAAGTGCCTGTAATGAACTTCTGTCGGTCCAGGAAACCCCAACCCTTTCCACGGTGTTATCGGCGGGTACAATAGAGGCTCTTCAGCCGGTAACGGATTCTGCTACGCTTAGCGGCGCGACCTCTCAGAACCATTGGCCCGCAGGAGGCACCGTGACCTACGCTCTCTATACGGGCGGCAGCTGCTCCAATGTTGCGCTAGACACAAGCCCCGTTACAGTGGCGAATGGAGTAGTGCCAAGCACTACTTTTCCAGGAACAGATTTCAACACCCCCGGCCCATACAGCATCAAGGCACGCTACAGCGGTGACTCCTACAACACCGCCGCCAGTGCCACATGCGAATCCTTTACGGTCACACCTGCGACTTCATCGATCTCCACTCAGCTCTCAGCTTCTTCTCCGATCTTCACAGATGAGTCAATCACGGACTTGGCTACTCTGAGCGGGGTAACCGCCAACGCTGGCGGTTCGGTTACGTACAGTCTGTATCCAAACGGCGTCTGCCTAGGATCAATTGCTACAGATACTGAAAACGTCGTCAACGACGTTGTCCCTACCTCGACACCATTCCATGTACATAACTCTGGCACCTTCAGCGTTCAGGCAACGTACAGTCCGGACGCCAACAATTCTCCGGCGACTAGCTCCTGCGAAGTCTTCACCGCTGTGCTCCATTCACCAACGATCTCGACGCAACTTAGCGCTACTAGCATTAGTTTTGGCGGCACGATTACTGATTCGGCAACTCTAGCCAATGCGGGCGCGACCGCGGGCGGAAGTGTCACCTACAACTTGTACTCAAACGGCGCCTGCACCGGAACCATCGTCCAGACTGATACTGAAACTGTCACGAATGGAATCGTTCTAACCTCCAATCCGTTAACACCCAATAGTGGAGGAACCTTCGGCGTCGAAGCAGTCTACAACGGTGACGCGAATAATAATGGCCAGACGAGCAGCTGCGAAGCGTTCACAGTGAGCCCTCTTTCACTTACCACCCAGCTTTCAGCGACGGTAGTTCCCACGGCCGGCAGTATTTCTGATTCCGCAACGCTGAGCGGGGCTACAAGCAATGCCGGTGGCACTGTGACTTACACCCTGTATGCTGGGCCTACATGTTCAGGTGCGGTTCAAGGAAGTTCGGCCGCTCTCACCGTTACGAACGGGGTTGTTCCGAACTCAGGCGTCTTCCAACTCTCCAATCTCAGTCCAGCGACTGGCTCCTTCAGCTTCCAAGCAGTCTACAGCGGGGACGCCAACAACAAAGGTGTAACGAGTACTTGCGAACCGTTTTCAGTCGTAAAGGCTTCCCCCTCGATCTCCACTCAACTTTCAGCAACAACGATCACAGCCGGCGGGTCCGTCACAGACACAGCTACGCTTATGGGCGCGACTTCTAACGCTGGAAATATTGTAACATACACCATGTACGCCGGAAGCTCATGTTCCGGGACCATTCTAGGCAAGTATATTGAAACGCTAACCAACGGGTTTGTTCCAACGTCAGGCGTCTTCACCGCGAACTCTGCTGGAACTTACAGTTTCCAGGCGGTCTACAGCGGCGACACCGGCAACAATGGTGCATCCTCTGCCTGCGAAATCCTAATTGCGACCGCACAGAAGTCCTCTCCCACGATTTCCACACAGCTTTCGACTACTAGCATTACAGTGTTCGGTTCCGTGACAGACAAGGCGACGTTGACGGGAGCTACTTCGAATGCGGGCGGAACGGTCACCTTCACGATGTACAATGGTGGCTCGTGTTCCGGCGGCTCTGTTGGATCGGACACAGAAACCGTCACAAACGGAGTTGTCCCAACTTCAAGTGCGTTCGGCACGAGTGCGGTGGGCTTGAACAGTTTCCAGGCAGTTTACAGTGGCGACACAAACAATAATGGCGCAACCAGCCCTTGTGAAGTCCTTACCGTGAACCCCGCTTCCCCCACGATATCCATCATTCTATCCTCCAACACCATCCTTCACGGCGGTTCAGTCACGATTTCAAGCGGCTTGATCGGCGCTACAAGTAATGCGGGTGGAACGGTAACAATCACAATGTACATTGGGGGCACATGTTCCGGAAGCGTTGTAGGGTCCCCGGACGCGTTAACTGTCACTAATGGGGTCGTCCCAATGTCAAGCCCATTCTTCGCTAACACAGCGGGCACGTACAGCTTACAAGCAGTCTACGGCGGAGACGCTAACAACATGGCCGCAAGTTCAGCTTGCACGATCCTAACAAGCACCTAATCGCAAACCGACCCTATACAACCCCCATTCTACTCCGCCAAATCAGCTCAACTTTCATCCAGTTCAATAACCTCGGGTCATACCATTGCTGATTCAGCTACACTGACAGGCGCGACTTCAAACGCGGGCGGTACAGTCACCTACAACCTGTAACCTAAGGGCGCCTGCTCGGGGAACATGGCAGCGAGCGGAACGGACACGGAAACTGTCACCAACGGCTTTGTTCCAGCCACTTCAAGGCAGTTAGGCTTCAATGGGGTAGGCAACTTCAACATCACTACGAGCTACAGCGGAGACAGCCGCAATAAACCAGTCAACAGCCTATGCGAAGGCTTCTCGGTCACTATGACGATCCTACCGTCGATCATGTTAGCAGCAAGCTCATCGCTATCAACTCCTCCGACTCAGCCTCAAATCTTCTCATCAAGAATTTGGTGACTCTGAAAACCGGGCGGCTCTACAGCGACGAGCTAGATTCGTTCTAGTTCGCACCAGGCATAATCAACATCCGCCCCTATATCCGCAGTGGGAGGCAGACTTCCTCACACGTTGAGGAGCGTATTTTTCACAGAGATACTTGTAGTGATAGTCAAGTAGTTGTTGTAGTTGTAGTTTTAGTAGTTTTAACGATGACGGAAGTAGTTGTAGATGTGGTGATAATCACATTTGTTTTAGTCCCTGTCACTGTGACGGTCGTGTATGACACGGTCGCCCTCGTTGCGGTCTGTGTTAGAGTATTTGTAGCCGTCGAGATGGTCACGGTTTGGACTGTGCGAGTTCCGGTTATTGATGTGGCCGTCGTGACCTGAACGGACTGAACGGTGCGGGTTGCAACATTTGTCGACGTAGAGACTATGAGGGTAGCTACGGTGCGAGTTGAAGAGGCTGTTGTTGTCGTAAAGGTTACAGCAGTAAAGGTACCCGTAGCGGTTGCCGGCACAACCGTGGTGGATGTAGTGGTCACAGTCGCTGACGCAGTACTGAACGAGGTTGTGGCCCTAGTTGCAACTGTAGTGGTCACTGTAACGAGCGAAGTTGAAGTCGTAGACGTAGCGGTCACGTCCACAGTTGAAGTCGTCGATGTCAAGGTTGTGGAATGAGCGGTAACAGTACTAGTCACAGTCGTAGGTGCAGTCGTAAAACTGGTTACAGACTGAGTTGCGACCGTGGTCGTGACCACGGTAGGCGAATAGGTGGTTGAAGTCACAGTAGGCGAATACTCAGTCGAAGTCACAGTAGGCGAATACTCAGTCGAAGTCAAAGTCGAAGTCAAAGTCGTAGTCGCCGAATACTGAGTCGAAATCAACGTCACAATCGTAGTAGGCGAATAGCTGGTTGAAGTCACAGTAGGCGAATACTCAGTCGAAGTCACAGTAGGCGAATAGCTAGTCGAAACCAAAATCACAGTAGGCGAATAACTGGTCGAAGTCACAGTAGGCGAATACTCGGTCGAAATCAAAATCACGGTTTGAGACTCAGTAGTAGTAGTACAACAGTAGTACGCAGTGATACTCGAAGTGACAGTAGGCGAATAGCTAGTCGAAATCAAAGTCACAGTAGGCGAATAACTGGTCGAAGTCAAAGTCGTAGTAGGCGAATACTCAGTCGAAGTCACAGTAGGCGAATAGCTAGTCGAAATCAAAGTCACAGTAGGCGAATAACTGGTCGAAGTCAAAGTCGTAGTAGGCGAATACTCAGTCGAAGTCACAGTAGGCGAATAGGTGGTCGAAATCAAAGTCACAGTAGGCGAATAACTGGTTGAAGTCACAGTAGGCGAATATTCAGTCGAAGTCAAAGTCGTAGTAGGCGAATACTCAGTCGAAGTCACAGTAGGCGAATAGGTGGTCGAAATCAAAGTCACAGTAGGCGAATAGCTGGTTGAAGTCACAGTAGGCGAATATTCAGTCGAAGTCAAAGTCGTAGTCGTCACAGGCGTCGTCGTGGTAGTTGTGGTCGTCACAACGGTGGGCGTAGTAGTAATGGTAGTTGTGTCCGGCGTTACTACTATTACGGTGCTCAGGGTGACAGGTTGCAATACGACGGTCTGCACGGTAACAGGCAGAGAAAACACGGTGGTAACAGTAAAGGGCTGAGAGAATGTGTAGTATGCTGTCCCAGTCAACGTTGTGTCGGAGCCGGTGACGATTACTTGTTGTGTAGCCGTTGTTACCGGCTTAGTAAACGAATAAACTCGGGTAGTGGCTGGCGTCGTTTCGGTGGACACGGTGGTTGATACCGTGGTTGTTTGCACCACGGTCGTTGTAACATCATTAACCGCTAACGCTTGTGAGAAGCCTGGCGTGGCAACAAACCCCATGACTAATGCCGTGACCGCTACCGCCAAAACTGCGTACGCGACATACCGTGCAGCATTACTCCTAGCAGGAACGCTCTGTTTGGCTTCGGCATTGTTTTCTGGCACGGTTGCTCAGCCTGAATAGCCCGTAAATGCGTTCTTGTTTGCGCCCCTGCATTTAGTCATTTTCCGGGTCCCCGTACGAAGGCATCTAGCGTAGGCACGCGCCCTTCGCCCAATATACAACAACGCGGCAATGCGTCCTCGAGCCCAGTTAAGCTAAGATCGGCCGGCTCTGTTACCTTCACGTTTGGTAGATGGCTTTCACTAACCTGTCCGCCTTAATTGCGAGGTCGGCCAGTCATCAGCCGATGAAGCACTGTCAAACACGAGATCTGGCTGCCCGTATCCGAAGTAGCCGACGGACCCGATGTTGGGCACCGGGTTGCTTTGACCGAGCGTAAAACCCTGAACTTATTTAAGTAAGGATTTCCTTACCTAGATAGGAGACCATGACGAGCGAACTTACCTTCAAGAAGGTGAAAGTCTCGGACAAGGGGCAGATTTCGCTGCCAATGGAAATCCAACGAGAAGTCGGTATAAAGAAGGGCGACGAACTCCTTCTGATCAGAAAAGGGCAGAAGATAGTTCTGGAGAAGCCTCGAAGAATC
>Ga0187865_1002707_pt1 | contig 16150 bp, 17 predicted proteins | sample June2016WEW_11_1_2_FD_132989 | JGI IMG/M metagenome (GOLD analysis project Ga0187865, IMG submission 132989) | Peatland microbial communities from SPRUCE experiment site at the Marcell Experimental Forest, Minnesota, USA - June2016WEW_11_100 | ecosystem: Environmental > Terrestrial > Soil >...
CTTCCTAATCAATACGACCCTCGTAGCCGCTGCGGTGGCGCTGGAAAGTTCTCGCAGCTTCATCGAAGTATGGCAAAGAGGGTTTATGTGGACTTGTGTGAATTATGTGGTCGGGGCTTTTGTCGCCGGATTTCTGGCGCAGCTTGCCGGATCGCTCTCTCCGGCCAAACTCGGTGCGATTCTCTTCAGCTGCACGGCCGTTTATGTCAGCTGTAGAGCTTACGTCCGGCTTGCCAAGATTGCGGAAGGCCGGGAAAATACGCAACATGTTCAAACAAGCGGCAAGTCATCCCATCCCCTGATCGCATCTGTGGAAATACCATGAAACAGTGTCACGCAAAATCAAGGGAAGGAAAACCAACATGAAAAGATCCAAACAACGCAAGTAAACCTCGGTACGGCAGATTAGAGAGGTCAGGCATCCCCCGTCTCGTTTGTACTGCAGGTGATTAAGAAGAGGCTGAAAAGCGTGTCCGCCCGGAGACGGGATCGAGACAGCTTTTCAGCCTCGTTTTTTTTGCAGCGCCTGGAGTACTGGAAGCGTAGTTCTCCATCAATGATTACAACCTCCTTCAATGCTTCAGGGGAGCAGACCTAACCGGACTGGCAAGTAAAGACCCAATTCGGTCGTATAGGAATGAATCAACCTTAGCCTGCTGGTCCCCGGTTAGCATGCTGCACGCTTTAGCAAAAGTCCGTGCCTGCAAAGCAAGCATCTGAGAAGAAAGGGAGCCTTGGTGATCGGCCATTTGGTTTATTTCTGAATCGCTCTTCCCTGCTTTGGCTGCCTCAAACAAGGACTGCTTTCCTTTATTCAGCTGTTCCTGGACTGGACCGGCAGTCTGGATTGCGCCGTCGAGAATTGTGCCTAACTGCTCTCTCTGGGAATCGTTCAATTCCAGCAACACAACAAATAAATCGACGGTATCCTCTTTCGTTACGATACTGACAGACGTTCCCCCACTCATCATGCCGCCTCGTCGCCCCCCCCCTTTGCGCGAGAACAGCGCCCGTACAGAGAACCAATACGAGCGCCAATCGCCCAATGACCTTTCTTCTTGGTGCAAGCATGCCTACCCTCCAAAGAAAAAAATGTATTCCTTTTCAACGAAAGCAGAATAATCCACCTCAACGCGTTGGGCGGATACACAGCTCCCTATGCAGAGCTTCCATACGTCTTTCGACGTGATCTCTGACTTGCTGCAATTGTAGGGCAAAATGGTCCGGCAAGAACCAAGTGTCAAGAGCGATGTACATTATTCTTTCCGCCAGGGAAATATCCGCCGAAAGCAGGTCCAAAGAATTCATGGGGTTTGAATTATGACTCAGGGGATGATGCATGCTCCAGTCCGGTTTTCTCATCGGCCATTCATCGTAGAGGGCATTGGTGAACCCGACAAGTTGTTCCAGAGTCCACGTATTAAGAAGCCCTTTTTCGTTGAGCCTCTGCAATATGGGATCATAACTTCTCAGATAGTAGACGAACACGGATGTCGCGTGTCTGCTGTACTCATACCAGGACATCCCTCCGACTGCTTTATCGAAGATCTTCATGGCGGAGGGGCTCAAGAATTTGAATTCCTCGCTTGCTTCGCAGCCGACGCTTCTGCAACCATTAGTATGATTGAAGAATCCCACCTGGTCACGTCCGTCGTAGCCTTGAGATGATTCTGCCCAGGGGTGGGCCATGCAACCGACTGTTCTTTCCCCATCAACAAATCCCAATAACTGACACTCCGGTAGTTCACCCTTCTGAAGATGCTTCGCCGGAACCGATCCTCCAAGAAATAAGGAAACGGGCCCTGAACTTGCCGCGGGCTTGTACTTGTACTCTTCATTTCTTTGTGCTGCTTTCATATACCGAGGCAGGGATTGTGTCGGGTGCTCCCGGTCATATATTTCGAGAAACAAGTTTCTTCTTCCTGAGAATCGCTTTTCCATCTCTTCTCTTCCGACATCCGGAAAAGAGTCCTCGTATTGTGACGCTTCAATTTGGGGATCCTTCAGGGGGTTGAAATTCTTGAACTTCATCAGGATGTTGCCTGGACCAAGATATCTGTCTGAATATTTGCGATGATATGCAAGGCTGCTTCTATTGAATAGAGCGGTTCTCTCTTCCTCGGAATCCTCCATGTGGGAATCTCCTCCTATGTGAGGCAGACAGCATCTGACGCAGGAGACGTTCTTGTATTGGCACAGATTCAAACTGTTGGCTTCTCCCGAGCGCATGATCGCTTGTTCTGCGAGGATTCTCTTTTCTTGTTCCGTTGAGTAGAACATGGCTATGGTTACAGAGATTGAGCAATGATGCGCGGAGTATTCCCAAAAGGTGGAACGCAAAGGAAAAGGATTAGAAGTAGCATAAATTCATCCGGTCCATCGCATGGACCCGGAAATTCAAAGCTACACTATCGGAAGAAGGCTGGCAAGGGTCCTGGCTCTCCATCGGTTGCTGCTCCCAAACCAGACAAATACAATAGGGCAATTATCCGTTCTTCCATCTCGACCCTAAAATTCCCGCATAGATGACAAACTCTTGGTGTAACATCGATCTTGTGAACGGCTTTGGCGAATACCCGGTTTTCAGATAATTGGGCAAGTGATCATGCCCAGGGCCAAAACCAGAATGTTCGAAGCAACACAGGAGACCACACAATGCTATTCCCTCGATTTACCAGGGCCAGCATCAAAACTTTCTTCCTGCTCGCCGCGGCGACGCTCGTGATGGCTGCGTCCGCCCTGCCGGGTGCAGCGGAATATCCGGCGACAACGTTGAGCACGCTGCTTGATAGAGCGCAGATCGAAGACATGCTCGTCGACTACTATGCCCAACTCGGCGCTGGGCGCAATGATTTTGGCGCCTTTTACGTCGGGGACGGCGTCCTCGATGTAAACGGCATCGTTGCGCAAGGCAAGAAGGCCATTGAGGATCTCTATAAGAAGACGGCGGAAGGAACCCCACCGCGACGTGGGACGTTCCGGATGCTGCTCACCAATCTCAAAATTGCCGTCAATGGCCAGTCCGCCACGGCGGATGTTCTGTGGACGGGGGTCAATTCGGAAACACCCAAATCGGCGCCTCAACTGATCGAGCAGGGCCGTGAGCATGATGAGCTTGTCAAGCGCGATGGACGATGGTATTTCAAGCGTCGCGTTATCACGAGTGACGGCGGCCTGCCCGCGATGTTCGAGAAGACCTACAAGCAGAGATAGCGCCGGATGACGCGGCGTGATCAAACCGAATGACAGTGGAGCTTGGACAAATCTCCCTTCTCCTGAAATTTGGCAAAGCGACTATTTGGCGTTGTCAGCTAGAACCTATCCGAGAATGAACACTCCACCCGCAGAACGTGTGGTATCAGGAAGCCTCTCAGGGGGAGGCAAGTGGTTGAAGCCCTGACAGGGCGCCTGGCCGGCAACGCCATAGCGGCAGAGCCTTTTCGAGTCGCGCCGCTTTAGGCGGCGGTTTACAGGAATGCAAATTATACAGAGCGTCATAAATGAATGTCGTGAAACAGAGGCCCGAAGGGCCACCAGAGAATAGCCCCGGCCGTGAGGCCGGGGCAAGGGATGATCTTCCAGTCGAGCACCGAAGGTGCGGCACTAGAAGTGCCAGTCGTGCCGCGCCTTCGGCGCTCGATCTCTCCACAATCCTATCCCGGCCTGACGGCCGGGCCTAGCCACTGCCGGCCCTTCGGGCCTAGGAAATTCGATTCTGTGCATCTTTGCTTGTAGCGGATTTATGTCGCCACGTATAGAAGGGGGCGCAGCCTGGGACACAGCCGGGGTATTTTGAGGCTATTCCGGGTGTTTGCTTGTCCAGACTCCTGATCCGATTCTACTCCACCTTGGTTGCAATCCACCACGTCGTGCCGCCGCTGTCCTTCACCGCGCCTCTCTTGTTTTCATCCCCCTTTTTTAGCGGTGGCTGGACCGAAGACGCACCGATTTCAAGTGCGCGCTTGTACGTTTCATCCACGTCCGATACATACACATGCACATGTGCAGGAATGGCGGGCCAGCCTTCGGCGCCATCCGTCAGCATTACGACGGTATCATCAATGAGCATTTCCGCATGGATGATCTTGCCGTCCGGACTCGAGATTTCTCTCAAGTTTTTGGCATTAAAAACCTTTTCGAGGAATTCAATTGTGCGGGGCGCACCATTCACAATCAAGTACGGTGATACTGTGGAGTAATCCTCCGGTTTATATTTTGCGATCATCCCCCCCTACGTCTCTTCACTGTAATGATAGCTCACCAATCTCACAAATCAGTAATTTCCGGGAAGAGGATAGAAGATTCAACCACAGCCAGTGCAGGCTAGGCTTTTCCCAGTGCTTTGAGGATCCTGTCCGGGGTGGCTGGGGGATCCACCCACTTGCCAATCGCATTCTGAATGGCACAGATAATGATATGGCTGTTCGCGAGAGAATGGCTGATGCCGCTTGCGCCGTAGGCGGCGTTGCCAGCTCTGGTCTCCAACAGATCCATCTCCGTTGGGCCGATATCCAAGATGGTCGGCTTCTTATAGTCAAACATATTGGAATTGAGCCTTACACCTGTGGACTTGTCCCAAACCAGTTCTTCGCTGAGCTGGCAGCCTTCGCTGAACATCATCGTCTGCTGAATCTGTCCTTCCAAAGAGGTCGGCCGGATGACTTTGCCTGTGTCGGCGGCGACGCTGTGGCGCAAGACCTCCACCTTCCCGGTTTCCATGTCCACGGCCACTTCACAGAAGAGCACATTCATGGTGTCCAGCTTCTTTCCAAACCAAGTCCATATGGCTTGCGGAGGCCTGCCATTGACGGTGGCACTCAAATACGACTGGATGTTGCCTGGAGACGGCGGCCGCATCTGGGCGAAGGAGATGCTCTTAGAAGGATCGGACCTGACGTATACCGTGGAGTCCTTGGTTTCGAGATCTTCCGGTTTAGCCTTCAGCATCGGGGCGGCTTCCTCCAGCACCAGTTTTTTCAGTTTTGCCGCAGCTTCTTTCATCACCCAGGCGGAGGCTGTAGTACCGTCACTGCCGCCTCCCACCGGCTGGAAAGGCGCCTTCATATCGTGCTGTATGAGGACATCTTCCAGCCTGGCGCCCAGCTCCTCTGCCACCACCATCGCAACGGCATCCGTAGCGAACATCCCGGTGCAGGCTCCCTGCGTGGGCATGTAGATCCTGCCCCCATGCAGGTAGACGGTGGCGGTGTAATCGGAAAAGCCGTGCCTGGGACAGATCTGATAACGGAAAGCCATACCGTGCATTCTTCCGTCGGACAGCTTCTTCGCGCCGGCCTTGTGATGCCGCCAATTCACCAGCTTCTTGCCGGCCTCCACACAAGCCTGATGGCTGGGCTGCGGCGAATGATCGCTCTGCGCCTCCGGTCCATGGATATTCCTGGTGGCGACATCGATTACATCCATTCCCAGTTTTTCCGCAATGAGTTGTTCTGCGATGGTCATGCTGTCCCAGCCGAACGGACAATGCTGGCCGCTGGTGTACATTTTGCCGCGGTTGGTGGAGACTGCCTCCATGGTCTGATGGATGTTCTCGCATTTGGTAGTGTACCAAGGACCGTAGTTCATGTCCTGGTACGAGCCAAACGGCGAGCTTCCCCGGTTACCGTTGTCTGCGATGGAATGAAGCTGGACCGCGGTGATCAGCCCGTCGTTTTTAAACCCGACTTTGGCATGCAGGAAGAGCTGGTTGATGGCGAAATCGTACATGTTGGCCCGGGTATTGACGCAGCGCACCGGCCGTCCCGTTCGCCTGGCCAGCAGCGGAGTGATCAACTGGCTCTTGCGCAGCTCCCAATCGCAGTACTTGCCACCCTGGTAGAGAGCGACCTGATGCACCTTATCGAGCGGGAGATTGTAGAGGATGGAAATCTGGTCAGCCCCTTGAGCCGCACCCTCAATCCATAGATCTTTTCCCTCCGCAGCCATTTGGTCGTCATACCAATAGGCCATTCCGCCCGAGGGGTTGGGAATATGAGAAGCATAGGCCGGCAGCACAAAATCGAATTCAATGATTCTATCCACCGCAGAACAGTCCATCAACGCAAAAGTGCTTCCCACGGCGCCCCGAGTCTGGGCGTGCAGATATGGAATCGAAGAATTGCTTTGGGCGAGAGTTCGAAGATCGCAACTGACGATGGGACACCGGAAGGGCGCCCGTTTACCAGATACCGGAACCCGCGAATTTGAATTCCTCAGCGGCGAGATGCCGCCGGGAACTTAAGCTGCTGGGAGAAAAACGTCAGCAGGTTATTCTGAAAACGTGAAGCCACACGATTCCCGTGATCGCCATCGTACTGCTCAAATACGTGGGTAATTCCAAGGCGCGTGAACTCCCTGTCAAGCTCGACATTCATGCCATTGAGGCCATCCTTGTCGCCGACATCCATTACGATGGCGCGGTATTGCTTCAGGTTCGGGACGTACTGACTCACCATCGCCAACGGTGAGTTCGCCACCCACTTCGCGGCAACCAGCGGCTGAATCTGACCATCCTTGGTGGGCAGATCAAAGTACTGCGGAGGGTTCGCCGGATCCGGCGACCACGCCGCTGCCTCTGCAGACATCACGTTCCCAAATCCAGCACCGCCGCGCCCTCTTCCCTCAGCCGCCGGACCGCGCGCATTATTTCCCTGGGCCGATGCAGGAGTAGGAGCAGGAGGAGCAGGAGCATTGCCTCGGCCGCGGGCTCCTTCCGGGGCCGGTGGCGGCAGCGCCGGATTGTTCATCAAACAACACGAACTCATCGCATAAAGCGCCGAAAATACCTCCGGATGTTTCATCCCCACGCGAACGGTGCCGTAACCACCCATTGAGTGTCCGGAAAGGCCGCGGCTATCGCGATCCGCCACGGTGCGGTAATGACTGTCGATGTAGGCAACCAAGTCGCGAGAAAGAAATCCTTCCCAATCTCCCGTCGTCGGAGAATTGGAGTACATGCTGCCGTTGTAAACCGTGAACGCATCCGGCAACACGAGGATCATTTCCCGCGCCCCGGCGGCAATTGCGTTATCTGCCATCTCCGGCAGATTCAGCAGCTTCACGTATGCCTCAACGCCAACGGAATAGCCGTGGAGGAAATAGACTGCCGGATAACGCCGTTTAGGCGATTTCGCATAACTCGGAGGCAGATAAACGACGACGTCCCGGTCCGGACTATCGCCTTCCAGGTTGCCCTCCAGCGAAGCACCATGCACTTTGATGCGCTCAACACTCCCCTTGGGCGCATTTCCGGCATTCGGCTGCGTCTGCGCGGGAAGAGTCCCGGTTAAAAGTGCAAGGCCCATCAGCGAAACGGAAAGAAAACCTGTTGGGGATGATTTCATAATCAACGCTCCATGTACGGGATTGACGTTCACAACATCGTTTCCATGTTTTTTGACTACGATTTCACAGTCGCCCCTTGCATGCAAGAATAATCATTCTCGATTAGAAGACGGGCATTGATAAAAGGTTTATCGCTCACAACCTGCCCAATAGGGCGGAAACATGGCTGTCAAACGCGTCCCGATTCCAGCCGGGATTCCTTGGCGAAAAATCCGAAACAACTTTTGCCTAAAATGAGTTAAGTTAGACTGACAAGCAACTGGTAACAATCCGCAAGTTCTCCGGAAAACAGGAGAACTGATTATTAATCGCTCTGGTTTCTACAGAGAACAAATAGGAGCGCGTTCATGAAAAAAAAGACGGTGATTCTCGGTGTTCTTCTTATTTTTGGAGCCCCTATTTTTGCCTCCGCTGCACAGCAGTGCGACCGGGCGTGCCTGGTTGGACTGATGGATCAGTATCTGGCGGCTGTAGTCAAGCACGACCCGACTGGAGTGCCGATCGCAAGCGACGTGAAACTGGTGGAAAATCTCAAACAGATACCTGTCGGCAAGGGGCTCTGGCAAACCGCTACCGGCGGACCGACTGATTTCAAAGTTTACGCTGCGGATCCGGATCAGGGACAAATTGGATTCATCGGGGTTATTGAAGAGAATAAAAAGCCAACCATTGCCAGCGTCCGGCTGAAGGTTGAGAATGGCAAAATCACGGAAATCGATCATCTTGTCATTCACTCCGATGGAAAACCCCTGAATCCCAATATGTCGAAAGTGCGGCCGGCATTGCTCGAGCGGGAACTGAAACTGGAACGGGTTTCGCGCGAGCAGATGCAGAAAATTGCAAATTCGTATTATGAGGCCATCATCCATAATAATGGGAAGCTTGCACCGTTTGCGGATGAGTGCCAGCGCCGGGAAAATGGAGGCATCTCCGCCAACGATCGAACCCAGACTCCGGAGGAAGCTGCGAAAGATGATTTCTCGACCTTCAGGAAGATGACCTGCAGCGATCAGCTCAGCACCGGCGTGATGAGCTATATCAAGGACATTAACAGCCGGCGCGTGTTTGCAGTAGATAAGGAGATGGGGCTGGTCTTTGCCTACTCGATCTTCCGCCATGACGGGACGCCCAAAGTGATGGAAATTACCGGCGTGCCCGGAATCACTGAGAGGGAGAACAAGTACCAAGCGTTCGATCTGCCGGCCGCTCATATTTTTAAAATCCGGAACGGCAAGATCTACGAGATCGAAGCCATCGGATATGTGACCAAACACGGCATCAAAAACGGATGGGAGTAGCTGCAGACGCAAAAGATTCGAGTCTTAGAGCCTTCGAGTCTTCAAGTTTAACTCCAAAACTCAAAGGCTCTAAGACTCCAGGGGGAGAGGAATGGCACTGAAATTCAGGGTCTTTTTGCACAGCTATCTGGGGTTCAACAGCAACTCCACCTTTATCTACGGGGAAAGAGATGCGATCCTGGTCGACGCCTCCCAGTTGCTTAGTGACACGCACCGGATGGTTGCCGAAATCATTCCGATGCGCAAAAACCTCACCCACATCTACGTTTCTCACTTCCACCCCGACCATCATTTCGGGCTGCGCGTGCTCCATCACGCTTTCCCGCATGCCAGAATTGTGGCGTTGCCCAGCGTAGTCAAGGACATCGTGTTCACATCGAGCGACAAGGTCGAACTGTGGGCGATCGACCGGTTCGGACCGGATGACATCCCCCGGAAGACCACCATTCCTACGCCGCTGAGCGAACCGCGCCTGATGCTCGAAGGAGAAGAGTTGCTGGTATCCGACGATTGGGAAGGGGACAGCGCCAACAACTCCGTCGTCTGGATCCCTTCGATCAGGGTCGCCTGCGCCACGGATATCGCATTTCACGACTGTCATCTCTGGCCTATCGAGAGCAATGTGGCCCGGCGGGCGAAGTGGCGCGCGTCGATCAATAAACTCAGGGAATTTGATGCGCGCATCGTCATCCCCGGCCATTGCGACGATGAAAAGATCCGGATCATGGAAGAAGTCCAGGCTGACGGCTCGCGCTCTTATGACGAGTGCATTGATTGGTCGCTTCGATACCTCGACAATTACGAGGAGGTCTATAACGCAGCCAGGACGGGGGCGGAGATGGTATCGGCTATGACTAAGTTCTATCCTGACGTAAAGGCCGAGGACTTTGCGATTCACTGGCAGGCCAGACTGCTGTTCCCGCGAAGCAGCCCAGATTGGCTCACGCCGCTGCCGGGCAAACCGGGAAAAATATTCCTTAGTCCGGCCGGCACGTATGACGGAGATCCTGCGCGGGAATAGCGCGCAGCCGGCAAGCCCTCCGCTATTTACGAAGGCCCTCGCGGCGGGAGCGGATACCATCATAACCGCCTGCGCCTTCTGTATGCATATGCTTCAGGACTCTCTGAAGCTCCTCAATTACGACGAGACGATGCGCGTCATTGAGGCGGCGTTCCTTACTACCGACAGCCTGGAGCCAGCGAAGAAACAGACCGCTTGGAGTCTTTGAATTCCATGATGCCTGAGAAACCAGCGCAGTCGTTTTTGCGCGCAAACCGAAGACTATTTGCAGCTTTGAGCTGCTATTTGGTGCTTATCCTGACTGCACTGTATACGCTCCTGCCGATTCGATCGTCCTACGACCGCATTGTGATCTGGTTCGTTCTGTGTGTTTTCGCAATCCTGATAGTCAAAAGCATTATCCGCGCTATAGAGGACGAGAAATCCGAATAAATTATTTCATTGCGGGCGGAGCCTCCTCCCGCTTGAAGGGCCCTTCGCACAAATACCAATAATCCAGGTTGAGAAGCTGATGCTGCCCGCCGGGCTTGAATTTCAGTTCATGAATTCCCCTGCCCAGATTGCCCAGCCGGATTCCAAAGGTTTTCCACTGGTCGGCCGTATAGCCGAAGCCCTGAGTGGACGGCATCGTGAAGGTATCGATAAAATTGCCGTCCAGAAGCAGGTAATATTCATGCGGGTTGTGATCCTCGAACGCATAACGCAAATACACGTATGCATCCGCGACGTCCCGGGGAAGTGTGAATTTGTATGATACGAAATCCTCCGTCCGGCGTCCCCAGAAATTTCCCAAAGCCTTCTTGTTCGACGCGCCGTCTTTCATATCAAGACTGCCACCCGACTTGGCATCGAAATCCTCCCCTCTTGGCATACGCATCAAGCATCGGGGGTACGATCTCGTACACGATGTAAATAGGCCGGCTGTCACGCTGGTAAAAAGTCCTGAGAATGCGGCCCTGAAGATTCCGCTTGGCCAGGATCTTTTTGAATGTCTCCAACAGAGGCTGGGTCTCAAAAGGCGGGACATGAAAGACAAAATACGTATTCATCCGCGTCAACAGGGATTCCATGCAGGTCTCCAGGTTGTTCTGTCGGCAGTCAAAATCTTCATATTGGATGCGCCCGTTCGAAAGCAGGACAAGCTGGTTGCTGAATCCCCATTCCATCAGAAGATAGTTCTTGCCCGGATTCTCGCGAACGAAGGAGGCGAGATCGTAAATCGCGTCGGACCAGAACCCGTAGCCCCCTTTTGCCTGAAAGGACTCCAGGTAGCGCGCGTCGAGGACCGTCTGGGCCATTATCAGAGGCAGCAGGCATACGCCCATGAAGACACCTGCGGCAGTCTGAGATTTGCCGATCCATCGTCCAAGCTCACAAATGGAATAGGCAATCACAATAAAAACGAAGGGGTAAAACGCAATTACGTGCTGCGCCCCCGTTGCTTTCTCATTCAGGCAGATCAGCAGGGCTATAACAAGGAGATGCGTCCCCATGAAGAGGATTTCCTTTTTTCTTCTTAGTCGCCCAAGACCCCACAGAACAAGTATCAACGCCAGGGATCCAGCCAAGGCAAGAGGAAGAGGCGATCTCCGAACCCAAGAGAGCCCGGCAAGGGCCCGGATTATGCGATCCCCTTGGCCTGCAAGCGGGGTTTTTGGAATGTCGGACGGGTTGCCCACCTCCCCATAATTAGAGCCAAATCAGATGCCGCCGGCACAGCCATTCTGGCATTGCCTGGCAGTCTCTCACTGCCATCAGAAAACAGGTCCCAAAAACCTCCTCATTTTTGCTGACGTCGAACAATCCAAACAAATATTGCAGGGCCGCTCCAGCGGACTATAATAGTGGCAAATCAGGGTGTTCCTATTGCAGTGTGCTGAGTCAGAAACCTCAGGCCAAGCCGGAGGCTTGAAAACCGTGAACCGCTCAAAGCGGTTGTTCTGTTACCGTTAGCCACTCAAAGTGGCCGGCCCTATTTGAACATATCCAGCTGATCCATTCGTTGGTCTTCCTTTTCTTGCTCCTTTATGTACTTGCGCACTTCTTCCTCGTCCCGACCAACCGTCGAAACGAAATATCCACGTGCCCAGAAATTTTCTCCCACAAAGTTGCGACCTCGGGCCCGGAATCATCGGTGGCTGCGGACAAAACGGCACAGGCTGTCTGGCGCCCTGATGGACAGATAAAACCTGGGAACGTTCCACACGTTTACCGGTCACCGCCCCTGAATCAGAGGATGGTTAATCCGGTGAAGGTGTGGAACCTCCCCAAGTTTTCAAAGAAGATATATGACTATCGATCCTACAATGTGGTAGACTGTCGCACCATTTCTTTGTAACACCCATTATGGTTATTGTGTTTGGAAAGCGTGTCGACCTTTATTGATTCGTCGCATCCATTTGCACCAGTGATGACGTGTCTCAATGATTCGAGGATAGCCATAGGGGTATGTGGACCTTTGGGTTCCGCAGTTCGTTCTCAGGGGCGAAGAGTTTCGCTCTGGCTCTTACGGAGTCGACATGTACCGGCTGGTGAAAATCATGTAGCCGATAAAGGAGAGTGATTATGAAGAACACCGTCACAATTAAAGTTGGGAACAACCGCCTAGTCGATGCCTCTCAAAGAGCGTTCACCATCAGCAAGAGCAAAAAGACCGGTCCGTACGACAGCGTTCAATGGGAGACCTCGGAAATGGGGACATTCAGGGTAGAATTCACAAATGGGACGCCATTCAGTGTAGTTTATGGTGATGTCGTTTCAGGCACACCCTGGACACCGCAAGTTGATACGGTCCATGTTGTTTTGCACCATGCCTATAAATACAAAGTTTATATCCCGGGGAACGCCGATAAGCCTATCGATGATCCTTATGTGGTTATCGAGGAATAGACAGAAAAATGGGAGACAATCGGTCTGTTGGATAAATCGGTTGCGATTTGACCGTCTGCTGGCAACTATTCTTCGACGACCTCTGGGAGAACCCGCGAGTCTAGGATTTGCTGAGAGGGAGATGACGCTCCAGCAATCTGCACCGGACCGCGGTATCGATACATCCCATCCCTCCCTCGGTTCATTGCTGGCTTTGAACGGCCTCTTTGAAAACGGGGTCGCTGCGGAGATTTCCAAATTCCGGCTCGCGCGCGATGAATGCTTTGGAATGGCCTCTTTTTGAAGCGAGGAGGATCCACGCCAGAGCTTCTCGGTTCTTGTGTGCGATGTCGGCCACAAGCGCGGCATTATACAGAAACTCCGGATTGTCGGGATCCATAGAAAGCGCCTTCTGTGCCTGCTCTTCCGCTTCGGCTATTTTGCCCGTCTTGGCCAAGCTAATGGCAAGGACGGAGCGGGCCCGCCCCTGTTCTGCATTTTGCCGAAGCTCGCTCCGGCAAAGCGAGATTGCCTTCGCATATGCGTCTGCGGCCTTGGATTTGAGTTCTGGAGTCCATCGGTAGGCATCCCCCAGGTTGACCCAGAACATATAGTGATTTGGACTCAAACGGACCGCTGCCTCATAAGCATCGGCGGCAGCTCTGGGATGACCGCGGAAGAACTCCATCGTACCGACACCCGAATACGCCATGGCAGTCGGGGCGAGAGCCAGGGACTTTTTGAATTCTGCGAGCGCTCGTTCGAAGTCGCCCATCAACTCGTAGGCCGCACCCAGATTCCCGAACGCGCGTGCGTTGTCGGGGGACAGTTCGGTGACGCGACGGAACGTATCGGCAGCTTGCGCGTACTGGGCGTGCCGCTGGTAGAAACCAGCCAATTTGCTGTGGCCTCCCCAGTAGGAAGGTTGCAGATCAATAGCACGCTTGTAAGTCGCTTCGGCTTCGTGCAGGTTTCCTGTAATCTCGAGAGCGTCGGCCAAACCAAGCAAGGCTGTGAAGTTATTGGGCTGTGCGGATAGTGCCCGCTGAAATGACGCAATCGCATCTTTGGCTCACCCTGAGGCCGCGCGTAGCTCACCTACCGTAACATCGACTTCGGGGAGATCAGGACTCAGCTGCTGCGAGCGTGTGCAGGCATCCGCAGCGTATTCGACCCACTTGCTGTCGCGGGTCAGCAGGAATTTGTTCAGATAGGCGCGACCGAGCGCCGCCTGGACCAGTGGCGCAGAGGGTCTGTCATGCGCCAGCGCAGTTAGGACCTGGATCGCCTCGTTAACCGCACTGTCTTTGTCGTAACGCTGCAGGTTTCCGATCGCTTTAATATACTGCTCCTGTTCCGCTGCCGTGTTGAGGCCGGTCGCCTGAAGTTGCGTCGCCGATGCCCCTGGAAGCTTGAGCGAAGCGATGAAATCCTCCGCTAACCGGTCCTCGATACCAAAAATATCCGACGCGGCGCCGTCCAGCGTGTCACCCGCGATCTGTACTCGCTGCTGTACGTTCCAAACCGAGAAAGTGATTCGCACGCTGTCTCCATTCCTCTGCAGAGTGCCTTGCATGAGCAGATTGGCGCCGAAACTCTGGGCGAGCCGGAAAGGATCGGCATCTTTCTCCGACGCCGGAATGACCACCGACGGCATCACAACTTGAATGTCCGCATGCCGGGCCAGGCGGGCGCTTAGCGTGGCAACCATCCCGTCTCCGATTAATTGCCCGGAGGCCTGACCACTCAGATCCTTGAAAGGGGGGGACGACGAGAAATTTCCGATCAGGAATAGCAGACGGGGCGTTTGAACGTCGAGTCAGGTCTATCCATGCGGTTGCGGCCGCCAGAAGCAGGAAAATCGTGACAATAACAAAGAGTGCCTTCCGCCCGAACCGAAAGCGGTTGGTGAAGCCTTCACCAACTTGGCTGGTGATAAGCACCGGGCCGACGGCGGCTCGTGCATCACTGATTTTCGGAAACCGCCGGTCTAAGTCTTTTTCCAAACACTGCTGGAGCAGGTGCTTGACGCTCTGGGGAATTTCTCTAGGAAGGGCATCCCAGTCCGGCTCGCGCGCGAGAATGGAGGCAATCTTGTCGGAAGCAGTATCGCCAACGAACGTTTTCTGTCCGGACAGCATTTCAAAGAGAATGCAGCCAAACGCCCATATGTCGCTGCGCTCATCCCCTGCTTTGCCGCGTGCCTGTTCCGGGCTCATGTATCCGGCCGTGCCCAGAATAGAGCCCGGTATGGTTTCTCCCGCCACGGCGGTGAGTGTCTGTGTAGGCTGGTCGGAATCAGCGGCCGGCCGGGATTGCTTCGCGAGCCCGAAATCCAAGATCTTTATCTTGTGCGCCGGCGTGACCATTACATTAGCCGGCTTCAGGTCGCGGTGAACGACGCCTTTCTCATGCGCGGCTTCGAGGGCTTCAGCAATTTGCAGCGCCAGCTTCAGGGATTCTTCGACAGGGATGGGACCGGCCTTTATCCGATCCGCCAGCGTTTTGCCTTCGACCAGTTCCAGGACTAGGAACTTTGTTCCATCGGATTCTTCCAGACCGTAAATGGCGGCAATGTTCGGGTGATTCAGGGAAGCGAGTAATGTGGCTTCCCTTTGGAACCGTGCGACGCGATTAGTATCTTTGGCGAACTCTTCCGGCAGGACCTTGATAGCGACATCGCGCCCGAGCTTCTCGTCTTTGGCCTGATACACCTCCCCCATCCCGCCCTTGCCGAGCTGTCGGGTGATTTGATAGTGGCCCAGAGTCTTTCCAATCATTGACACGCTCCCCGATCGAGGTTGCTTGCCTCCTACATGGTGGTACTTAGTGACCGGTGGAACCAATTATAAGTGGCTAATGCCGGTGTTAAAAGAAATATCCTAAAGAAACGGAGACAGGGCTGAGTCAGGCAAGCAAGACCCACAGATTGGGCTGCTCTATTCTGCGCATATGCTGATTCCCACTTCAGCAGAGATTTCCCAAGAGCTGATGTATGCACTTCTTCTGGCACAACGCTATGAGGACGACATCACGGTTGCTAAGGAGTATCTCGCTTTACAGCCCCACAATCCGTTGGTGCTGGCCGATCTCGCAAAGGCATACTTTCTATTGAAGCAGTACGAAAATGCAATCGCTGCACTTGAAGAGGCAACTGCGATTGACGACAAACTGCCTTCTGCTTTGTACAACCTGGCGGAGCTTAGGGCCTGTGACAAAATAAGTGACGCACTTCGCTGCAGGCCCCCAGGCCCGCTGGCAAGGCGCGAGCGACGAGCATACCGGGTAGTATGTGAGGAGCGAGCAACGCAGCCAGCGGGCCTGCGGGCCGCAGCCCGAAGGGGCGCGACGGCGGGCGGGCATCTGCCCGCCCGGCGCTCGCGCCGAAGTGCATCACTTATTTTGTCACAGGCCCTTAATGAAAGACTGGAGGAAGCGATTGATCTTGCCCGACGTGCAGTACGGGCTGATCCTGCCTCTGCGGCTTTTCAGGACAGCCTAGCAGCCCGTGGTGAAAGTACAATAGGTCGCGCGCATAGGTATTGCGGGCAAGATCAAGGCGCGAGGAGGAGGCGATGCGGGGACATCGTTGACGACGAGCAACGCAGAGATTGCCCGC
>Ga0187865_1002719_pt1 | contig 16091 bp, 14 predicted proteins | sample June2016WEW_11_1_2_FD_132989 | JGI IMG/M metagenome (GOLD analysis project Ga0187865, IMG submission 132989) | Peatland microbial communities from SPRUCE experiment site at the Marcell Experimental Forest, Minnesota, USA - June2016WEW_11_100 | ecosystem: Environmental > Terrestrial > Soil >...
ATCGTACTTGATTGAACCGTTCGGGCTGATTGTGGGGTTCGTTCCTTTTTCGTTCATGATAGCCGACCAGTCGAAGTCCCACCTTCCCTTGCCGAAGTCGAAGTACCGCGCCTTCATCGGCATGGTGCGTATCCAGTCAAAGCGGTCAGCTTCGAGGAGACGAAGGATACCAATGTCTTCCAGTTCCTCCAGCAGCTTGCCGTAGCGGCGTTCGTGCTTGGATGGCACCATCAGCATGATCGGATAATATCCGCTAGGAAAGGCCCGGTCATAGTGGGAGAGGAAGCAGAGCCGGCTCATCGCAACGAGGATGGCCTTGGCGTGGGGGAGGTACTCGTCGTCGAAGTCGATTACGGCACGAATCCTCTTGAACCCGAGTCCCTCGAAGTCCGGAACTGCCTGATACGCGATGCCTCTGTGACGCCCTAGTATGTTGTGATTGAACCAGTAGCGAACTGTCTCCGGACTCTCCCCCAGTTCCCTAGCGATCTCCGTGATCCTCGGGCCGCGTTCCTGCAGTAGCATTGCCAGCTTTGTTTGCTGCTCTCTGAGGTCAGGCTTCAACGGCCCCTCCCAACCCAAGGTTCCATGGAATCTCTACTTTGAGAATTGTGGAATATTTAAATGTGCCAGCATGAGGAAAGCTGCAACGTCGAACGTCTTGCGCTCGGGAACCATCCTATCTCAGATAATAAGCGGCCGAACGACGTCAGCGGGGGAGGGGGCTTGGTCCTAGAACCCAAGGTCAGAACCGAGCAGGCCAATGCAAGTACCGTCCAACTTGCAGAGTTGATTACACAGATTGGGCCCGAGATTCCGGAAATCTCCAGGAGGCTGGGGCAGTTCAAGGAATCGGTTAGGTACAGGTACAACGAGAAGATCCTAGGCAAGGGGATAGCGGTTCAAGCTGCGATCGACCACGAGAAACTCGGCCTAAGGCGGATTGTCTTCATCGTCGAATTCGCGGCCGAGTATGAACGCTACGCGCAGTCCATACTGATTGCGATGAGTGATCTTTGCTACGTGGCGGGGTTCGAGCTTACGATGCCCGAAGGAAGCTACATGGTAAACGCAAGTGTTCCAGAAGAGTTCGTGGGCCAGTATTCCGAATTCCTACGGGCCCTGGAAGAGAAAGGACTCTTCAGGTGCGTCAAGATTCTCGCGTTCGACTGGTTCCGAACAGTGCCGATGCGTGCGAAGTTCTATGACTTCGATACAGGGAGGTGGGATTTCGACTGGTCCAACCCAGGTAAACCGGACGTGTGGGAGTACAAGCCCTCCGAGAGGAGGTTCGATTATACGGACCTCTTGATTGTGAAGGAACTCAGAATTGATGCAACCAAGCCCATCAAAGAAATGGCAGAGAAATTCGGTATCGGCTACAAGAAGCTCGCCTGGCACTACAATACTCATGTAAAGCAGAGGCGTCTGATAAGAGGGTATACTCTCAACTGGATGGGCACCCGCTATGACTTCAAACTCGAAAAAGCCTTGCACAGGACGCATAGATACTTTGCCATTGACATGCTGGCAGAAGGCCTTTCACAAGTGGAGAGGATGGAACTCATGGCCAAGTCGAATTCACTGCCCTTTCTCTGGGCCGAAGCCGGTGGGGAGAATTACTGGGCGCAATTCGTCTTTCCGTTGGACAATATGGTGGAGGCTTACCAGTATGTGACGAGTGCCGTTAGGCCCGTAAGAGACAGAGTGCGTCTGATGGTCGTGGACCAGACGAACGCACTCTCCTTCACAATCTCCTACAAGCTCTTCGACGAGAAGAGGAGAGCATGGGCGTTCAACCAAGAAGAGCTTCTAGGAAAGTTTGGCGATCTGCTTCTAAAAATAAGGCAAGGCGCAAGCTGACGCTCAGCCTGCGTCGCTTCATTGTGGGTGGCTAGCCTGCTCCGAAGCCGCCCGCTATTTCCAGCGGGTTGAAGTGCACCCCTAGTGTAGCGAGCACGACGCTCGTCGCGCCTAGGGCGACCATCCCGTAACGGATCTTCTCATCCAGTGTCATGATAGCCAAGGTATGGAATGGCAGGCAAATAAGGTTAAGCAAGTGCCTAGAAACACCATGTCGCTTCCATGCGAAATCTAACAAACCTGTGACCGATGGTTTTGGTGGTCACAGACGGACATAGCGAAAGGAGCCCAGGAACCTTGACAACTCGGTCTTTTCTCATCAGTTTCGTCGAGCCCCGACCCCGCAAGGGCCTTCAGAGGGGTTGGGTGCTTTATCCGAACCCGATAGCCTTGGTCTTATGAAACGGAACCACGACACGTGTGACAAGTGCGGACGCGCGCGCGTCTAACGTGCTTCGAGTTCGCGGGGCGCAAGTGTCACAAGGGGGCCGTTGCGACAACTACGCACAGGGACGACGAATGAACGGCCGAGCGTTGGATTCTATATGATTCCTTCTTCGTGGTGGAAGTCTTGCGTCTTGGAAAAATTCGACGGTTGTTGTTCGACTTTCCAAGCGCGTGCGCTTCTGAGAGTGCTGCACTCACCAATGGATTTGGAATCCATAACGGATTATACCTTGATGGCATAGGTCTCCGCAACCATAAATGAAGAACTCCGAGTTCATCGCCGTGATAGTCATTGTTCTCGTTGCGGTGAGCGCTATCGGGGGCATGTTCTACTACTTTCGAACCCGAACAGGCACAGTTTACAGTCCTACGTCAGTGAGCACTAATCAACCGAGTTCCAGTGGACTTCCTATCTGGCACACCTTCGACAACGTCTTTAATTCGAATTGCAATCCAGACAATTGTCTCTCGGCATACTACACGGTCTCCTCTGGTTGCGACCTTGGGACGACCGTCTTGACTTGCTCTTACGCGGGAACATCCTACTATGGCTACATTGAGTTAGGGGCTTCCGTTCAGTACTGCAATCTTCAGCCGAACGGAGCCATTCCTGAGGTGAATGGGACGCTCGTGCCTTACCTTGGATGCGTACTCAGTCGCGCTCCGCTCAACTTTCTCTTTTCGAATTTACTCACTTTGAGCGGTTCTGGCAACTCAATCCAAATGTGGGCTGGTAGCTTTGGCCCGCAGGTAACGGTCTATCCGACTGAGAACTACCAACGTTATTCGTGCTCATACCAAGGGTCGGGAGCGATGAGCTGCGATTATCAAGGGTCGGTGTACTCTGGGACTTCTTTTGACTACTGCAATATCGGAACTGCGATTCAAGTCAATGGCGAACCAGTTCCGTTAGGTGACTGTCTGCTTCCAAGAGATTGATCTGGACGCCCGCGCGCGCGTCTCACGCCATCCGCATGCTGAATGCTTCAGTTAAGTGAATCCTCAAGTCAACACGCAAGAAGTGATTAAGGTGGAACTGCTCTCAAGTGGCGGGAAGCGGCATGCAGAGATGGAAGGGGCTCTTCATCGTGACAGCCTTGGCAGTCGCGGGACTTCTCTACATCCTGACTCCGACTCCCTGCCCTGACCCGTACTCGGGTGCATGCCAAGCTGCCGCCAGCACCGCCGTTCGACCCAGATTCATCTGGGTCTTCAGCGAGGTGCTGATAGACGAAATCCTCGCACTCCTTGCGGTCTTCGTCCTGCTCGTCCCTTTGATCGAAAGGCGCATGGGCCTCATCCTGAAGAAGAAGGTCAAACTGTCGAAACGGGCTAAGATCCTTTCCACGCTCGCCGTTGTCGTTGGACTCTCCCTCTTCACCTTCTGGGCGGCAATCGATGTGTTAGGAGGATATGCGGGTCCGAGCAGGCTCCTGTCAGGCGTCTACATCACCTATGATGGAGGCGTGGAGGCCTTCTCTGGATTCTGCATCGCAGGCCTCGGGCTGATCCTGCTCTGGTCGAAGCGTGGCATCGGAACCGCCGTGAGGGTTTGGCTGATCTTTGCAGCGTTAATCGTGATGGCACTCGAGTTCGCCATATGGTACTTCATGCCTCTGGACATGTGGCTTCACGTCACCAACCTCGCGTACTGGTCGCTGGGCAGATACCTGAGCGTCTCCCAGTTTGCGTACATGGTTCACACACCTTCCTTCATCTGGTGCGGGAACATCTATCTCCTTTCTAACTGGAATGTCTTGGTCCTGTCCTCTCTGGTGCTACTCGCATCCGTCGTAAAGCGCGCGCGCGCTGATGAGCAATAGAAGCCCTGAGATGAGCAAGCGCGCGCGCAACAACAACAACCCTTCACAGGGACGAGAAACGCTTAACGTTAGGGATACCCCGCTAGCAAGCGCATACTTGACCAAGATATGGGAACTGGCCCTTGGAATCATTATGGTGGCAGTATCGTTCCCTCTCTTGCTCATTTCGGTCTTCGTTGCTAGCATCCTCCCAAGTGCAGGCGGCATTGCAATAGTCACCCTCTTTCTTGTAGCGCTCGGAATCGGTCTCATGCATGACAGCACTTACCAGCCCAAATCGAAAACCCCCGCCGCCCAGCCACCAACAACGCCCAAAGCATCAAACTACTGCATCAAATGCGGAACACAACTCGGCAAGGGGGCAGAATTCTGTGGCTCATGCGGGAATCCAGTCCCAAACAGGCAAAACCCAAACTAGTCCAACACCATCAAAGTCGCTGGTTCAAATCCGGATGCCTCTGCCTTGTTCCCCTGACAAGTAGGGAGAACAGAACGCCTACAAGATTGTCGCAACTTATTCGGTTAACGACCATGCCAGCAAAATTGCGGCAATCAGAAACGAGATTATCGCTGGAACTATCCAATACGAAATTCCGAGAATGTGGCCCTCATTGGCATATGAGATTCCGCCCAGTTGCACCCCGCCACCAGAAAACATGATTCCGACACCGAAGAAGAAAACACCTAGGGCGAACAGAGTCTTACGAATGTGCAATTCTCTTCTGGACTCCCAACGCGTTTCTGAGCCACTCGTAGATAGGTGTTGAGCACGCGGGGTATCCCACTTGCGACTTCAATTGTGCTCAATGAAGTTGGCCGACATAAGAACTCGTGTAATTGGCCAATGGAGAAAGTTTCCCCGTAGGCTCGTAGTGCGGTTCGATGGCACTTCTTTCATAATACTCGTTCCAACTGTAAATCAAGACTAGTCCAACTTGGCTCTTGTGCTGAATGACGTAATTCCATTCATACTGATAGAGTCCAAGAGTCAGGTTGGAGTCGAATTGCAGATAGCCCCCTCGGTGCTGAGGGTCGCCAAGATAGTAGGACTTACCGTCAATACGCGGGACGATTCCCACTTCGCCATCTGAAGAAATGACCGGATTGCCTAGGTCGTTAGAGTAATTGACATTCGTTCCGTTTTGTCCTTGGTAGAACTGAATTGGGGCAGTCCACCATATCCAATCGGGTTCTTGACAAGAATCGACTGGCAGGCAGTTGAAATTGCCTATGGTTCTAACTGTGAACCTAGAATCGTTGTAACTCGGGACAATAGGGCTGAAGAACAGCAGGAGAGGCTTCCCGTGCCAATCGAAATACCAGTTTCCAAAGGACTTGACGAATGAAGAATAGACATAGTTGTAGTCTGCCTTGAGAGCGGAACTGGACAGGTCATGCGTCCCGTTGTAAGCGTCCACCATAATGGCGATACTGAAGTTCGAGTTGGTCTCCTTTAGGAACTTGAAGAGGTCAAGAGTCGCCTTGTTGACCGCCCCGTCGCGGGCCGAACTTGCATTACCCCACCAAGAAACGACCGCGAACGACAGCCCTGCTTGCTCCATCTGCTGAACCTGCCAACTGAATGTCGAGTTGCTGTCCGAAACATAATAGCCGATGACGGGCTTGTCCACTACCGCAAAGCCGCCTGTCGAATTGCCTCCTGTGACGTTCCAACCTGACGAGCCCCGACCCCCTGACCCCGCGGAACCGTAGCCATACCATAGATAGAGAACGGCCCCGATAGGGACAGGCTTAGTTGGCTGATAGAACACAAACGCGTAGACTAGGGCTGACGTCACGATGATGACCAGAATCAGGACAGCCCAAACGACTCGCGCCCTCAATCGGAGCATTTCCACGTGTTTGGGATATTTCAATCATGCTTCTCACTTGTTCGGGTTTGAATTCACCAGCCCTATCAGATTGAAAAGCGACACACATCAGGATGCCGACGGCACTCGTAAGAACACTGCAACAATCTGACTGCTAATAGATTTGTCATCCATATGCCCTAAATCGTTCCTTCCACAATCGTATTGCGTGGCAGTTGGCAGGGGAATTTGGATTGGGATTGCTGTTGCATTGGTCGCTATAATCGCTGTTTCATCATATGTCGCTCTCTATTATCCGAAGGGAAACGCTTCCGTCAACCAGACATCTAACTCGCATACGACGAATCCGACCCAGTCCATTCAGGAATCTGGCACTATCTCCTTGGTAGACTCTGAAGGAGGGCACTTTTCCATTGCGAAGGTCACCTTCTGCCCTGTGGGCATTATTTCAGGCATTGTTACAGAGTGCACGGATGCACAAGGAACGATGTGGGTATCCTTGTCCTCGGCCCAATCGGCACGTCTAAAGTTTGGTCAAGACCTTGAAATCAGCATCACCTACGTTCCTCTTCAAAGAGTCCTGTTCGATACTTTTGGCAAGGTAATCAGCATAACGACTGACGAAGCAAACATAGCCTTGCTCAATCCAAATGCAACAGAGGTCATTCCCGTCAATTGGAATCCGCAATTAGGGGACGAAGTCATCCTCACTCTGAACACCGAAACAGAAACCCCATTGGTTGTCATAACAGGACTACAATCACAAGCATGGACTTCACAATTCTCGGCTGTAGTCAACGGTCCATCCTGCCTCGGCTCCTCGACCCCTCCTCCACCTCCTTGCGTGATGATAGCGAACGGCGCAGGAATAGAGGTCAGCATGACTTTGTATTACCCCTGCAACTTTTCATGTTCGGTGTCGGTCACAACTAGCGATTCCGCGTTTACGATTTCTGACTTTCAACAGTCAACCGCCTTATTCGGACAACAGGTCTCCTTCGTCCTGACCATTCCTAATTCAGATCATGTTGGGGACATCCACCTGTCTTTCGTCTCCATCCCCAGTTAGACAAGGCCGAAACCGTCACGGATTGAACCCTTGAGAGGGGAAATAGAGCCTAACTATCTAGTCTCAAGCCAGAGATAGAGCCTAATTGGAAAGCCCTTTCCGCGCGCGCGCTGAGCAACTGCGAAGAATGCTGAGAGACGAACAAGAAAAGTCCCTCAAAAGATTAGTCTAGATTCCAATTATACGACTGTGTGTCTCCCCACTGCTCTGCATCACGCGGGCGTCCTCTCACACTACACTTATCAGCGCACATCCGCACGCGCAGGAAGAAACGTGCAGAGACTCTCTACAATTATGTTGCGCAGTAGCCAGCGATTGTAGTCGTGGCCGAAATCGCTGGTTCAAATCCGGCCGGCCCATTCGGCTGAATCGCCCAATCTGCATTGCCTCGGCTGTCCATCAGAGCCTTGAGCACTGGGCATGGATTTGTGCTCCATTTTGCCTAAATCTGATGAGAGTGTCTTTGCAACGGAGCGTCTGGCAAGTACTTGATTTGCCCGTCTTGTGAAGCATTCATCGACGAAGAAAACCCTGTCTCTTGCCCACACTGCAATGTGAAACTCACTTCTGGAATCTTCGATGAACTTCAGAGTTCGGCACAATCGTCTTCACACCCACAAACAGAATCCATCAAGCCCATCGCAGTTGCACAGTCTTCCTCACCGGCAACCGGCAACATTGCCTCTCCCATCCACAGCCATGTTGCATCGGATGGAAGTCAGGTCTTGCCTGAGCAGTCTTGGAAATGTGTGAATTGTGGACAATCGATTGACCACTCTGACCGAACTCCTTCGATACAGGGATGCCCAAAAAGTCCCATGGGTTTTCACGTCTGGAAGAGGGAAGGGGTCACCCATGCCAGCAATACGCATCCTTGGTTGCGGTTACCATTGCAAGAGGGCGAGAAACTCGTTTTGCTGAAGAATCTTGCTGGGGGGACTGCTCCTGCTGTGGTAATCATGCAATTGTTGAAGAAGGGAGCGGCTTTGAAGGGGTGGTTTGTCAAGACCATAGACCTTTCCTCTCAGCGAGTAGTTGGACTAAGATTGTTTGTAGTTACGAGCCATAGGATTCTAGAAGTCGAAAGGAGTCTCGACCAAGATGGTTCAAGCCAACTCATTCGGGCGTTTAATCTCGAGGACGTCTCTTCAGTGTCTTGGAGAGAGAGTCTGACGAGTGAGCAGGTAGGTGCGAAGATACGTGCAGGATTTACACTATCAGACCTGAACCGCATAAGGGGTTATTGGTGGGGCTACATGGACGTTCAGGACAAATTCACCGGTCGGCATGAATTTGGATTCGCAAGAGAAACTGTTCTATGGAAGAAAACGAACTCTCAAATTCCCCTACACTTATGGAGGCCATGGTCTCTTGTCCCAATCATCAATGATAACATCCTAAAACGTAAGGCAATGATTCAGAAGCAACAAACCAAGATCGTCGTAATTGATTTCTCATGGGTGCGAAGGTACTTAGATAAGGGTGGATTGGTGCTCACCGCATTCAAGTGTCCTCAGTGCAGTGGAAGCATCGATTTGCCGAAGGAAGGGAATGTGACCAAGTGCAAATATTGTGGGTCTAATGTCTATGCTCAGGACGTATTTGACAAACTGAAAGGGCTACTCTCAAAGTAGTCTCAGTTTGGCTAGCATCAGAGACAGACGAGAACGGCATAGATTTGTCCTCCATATAGCGCGCGCATGGCTAACGCTAAACCCGATTGGAGGTTCACAAGAGTTATAGTGAACAAAGCGAATTTCGCAAGCAGCAATGACTTGTCCTTATTGTGGGCAGATGGACGGTTCTGAAAATCACATACGTCAGTGCCACACTAACGCATGGAGCGGCAAGGTAGAAGTCAAACCAGACATGCCCAACGGCATCACTTTTGAGCCAAACGGATTCAGGGAAGTCAAGCGCAACGACGGGACAGTCTTCAAGAACGTTGACATGGAAAGGGACTACAGCATTGGAGTCACCGAAACCCCAAGTGATTGGCGTGAGCGTGTCCATGCACAGCAGGCAGCGGAAAGACAATCCCATGGACATTGGCAGCCCGGTGACCCCGTAGACCTTTCGGTGCCTCGAGCGCCTTCGACATCAACGGGAGCGTCAGCTTACTGGGGCCAGTCCAGAACAAGTGCGCGTGGATTGTCGACGCCGGAGAGGAGGAGAAGCCCGATATATGGCGCGAGCGTATTATTTGCCATCATTTCTCTTTTTGCCTGCATCTTTCTCTTTACCGGTTCCGCCGTTCTAACTTGCACCCCAGAGGTCTGCTCATATCCTATGCTGTTGGGCGTTCCTGATTATGATCTTGCCCTAGTGGCCTTTGTGTTTTTTGTATTTGCCTTGATTGTTGCTAAATTCTCCTCGAGCGCGCGCTCTCGCTACTACCCTTAATTGCAGGGGCTCAAGGTAGCGGCTGGTCCTCCCATTCTCTGATGAGCTCAAGACGCCTTGCGCTTCCGCCGGGAACATTTCATTCTCGCGAAAGGGCATCCAAACGGTTGCCCAAATCCCGGCCGTGGCAATTCCACGCTTTGCGCGCGCGTGTTGAAGGGAGAGAGGGGTCGGTAAAGGAACCCCCCAGCATTCACTCATGAGCAAGAGTCAAGGGTGGCGGCCACGGGTTAAAACAAGGCCTGAAGAGCCCGCTTGGCATGCAGAATCCCGTAATCCTCAGGGCAAAGCAAAGGGTTCTGTTTCACATCCTGAAGATGGGTCGAAAGTACCAAGCTAACATTAGCCAGGTGGCACGTGATATGGGGCTTTCTGACGGAAACGTCAACGCATACGTTCACCAGCTGATGGACGCGGGCCACCTAAAAATGGTCAGAAAGGGCGGTGCCGAGTACTTCAAAGTCACCTGGAAAGGGCAAATCAGTCTTTACCCTGTGATTCTGCCGCGGTTGCTCGCCTATTTCGTGATGGTCGTTGGGTTGACCCAGATCCTCTGGGCGGAACTTTCCTTTCTCAACAGGGGGTGGATCCCTTCTCCAAGCCTCCTCCTGGCCTCTGGCCTGATAATCACTGGCTTCGCCATAATACTACACTGGGCTGAGAACGAGATGGACGACTATCTGCTGGAGTCAAGGATGGTCTCTGGTGAACAGAAGGTAGTCTCTACCGAATAGAGCTAACCTGGATCGTCGCCAACCCTCACCGATGTCTGAAGGGAAAAAGGGGTTGTCCGAGGAAGTAAGGGCTGCGCTTCAGGCCGTCCTAGGCGAACTGTATCCTGTCTTCATTTTCTATGGTCTGTATGCCGCCGTGGTTTTCCTCTACGATGGGCTCCAGCCATTCAAACCCCTTCCTCTGGGTGCGGCGAACCTAATCGCGTTCACAACGAGCCCCTTCAGCTTCGTCGAAGCCACCCCACCCTACTCAAGTTCGACGACCGTAGGGCTGTACAACAACTTCCTCTTAGTTGCAGTCCTCATGGTGTTCCTTGCGATGTATAATCTCATCCTTTCCAGAAGCCTGAAGCCTTTCGTCACCTTGCCCTCGGTCTTTGGCGCCGGCGTGGCGGGGAGTTACCTCGTATCGCTGTCGATCTGGATTCTTTCGAAGCAACCTGCGACTGGAACTTCCATCATAGGGTTCACTGTCGTGGCGGCGATAGTCGTGACCACTCTTGCCGACCTGATCAGTCAGCTGAGGCTAATTGTGGCAGGGGAAAGGAGTGCCAGGACGTATCTGAGAGCCTACGCGGTGCTCATTTTGTTCGGGGTAGCGTCTCTGATTGCCTTGAATTCGTACATTGTGGGAAACCCTTCATTTCTACTCCACTTAGTGGGAGGGGCCGCCTCTGGTGGAGTCCTCGTTCTTTGGATGCTTTCTCGACAATAGTCAATCGAGATCTTCCGTTGTGTTTGTTATGATATGTAGTGTTTGATAAGAGATGACATCCCTGCAAGATGCGGGGAGTCGAAGTTCAAACACAGGTTCCCGGCCAGGACACCTACATTTCAACTTCGACTGTGTTCAAGGCCATGGGCCTGTTCCCAAGCTCAAAATCGTAGGCAGTTCTGCAAGAAATCAGGACCTTGAACCGACTCAGCGCATATATGGAAGGCGGTCCCGAGACGTGGCCAGTTGCCACGACAGAAGCCCGAGATCCAGGTCAACCCTCGAGCCGAGTTTGCCAGAAGAATAAGCAAGTTCATGGTGGTGACAGGGGTTGCAGCAGCCTTCTTCCTTGGTCTGGTGGTCCTCCTTAACACCTATGCGGGAATGCGCATAGACCCAAACTGGACCTATCCGTTTTCGTTCACTACTGGAGGTGTTGCATTTTACTACGAAAAGGCTCTTACGATAAAATACAGGCAGTTCACCGTAAGGAGCATCGACCCCGCCACTTCGTGGGGCCTTTCTAAGGCCTACACCATAGGTGGAGTGATAATGATGGTCGCTCCAGCCTACTTGGTATTTCGGACGCCGGTCCTGACCCTCCAGGGAACTCTGGTGCTCTCCTACCTCATCTCTTCGGGGTTTTTCATGCAGAAGTTCATAGACATGGTGGTTCTGGGGCGCCCGAACCTCCTTCAGAACCATGCAATGATCTGGGGCTTCCTAGCGGTGAGTTTGGTCCAGTTCATTTTTGACAGCTCGTCGCCGCTCGCAAGCGCCTCCGATGCGAACGCTGCGAGCTTCCTGTTCCTCTTGTTCCTCTTGTTTTATGGAGTCGCAAGCGTCTCAATCGTCCAAGAGAAGGACGAAGAGCTCGAGGACAAACATCCGCAGTACTACCTATCTTTGATGCATCAGGGCCTGTACTCCCTTGTCTTGGTAATGGGACTGTTGTTCGTCCAAGTATTGGGCATCGCCGAGAGGTCCCCAGGTCTTGCTTGGGTCTCGCTCGTGGCTGCCCTTGGGGTGGTGGTCGTCATGTCGCCAGTCCTAAGGCAGTACGCACGGCTCCGCCGATTTATGGGGGACCTCGTGAAGCGGAAGACCAAGGAAGACAGGAAGTACTTCTCTAGGGTCCAGAGAGATAGATGGCAGGAGGACGTATCAAGATCGTTCCGCCCTGCAGGCTTGGCGGCGAACCTTTCACTCGCTATTTCAGTTGCCGCACTTTATGTCGGCCTAGCCACTTTGGTTTTCGGGGTTGAGTCTGCCGGGCTCGGTACAGCGATTCAGGGGGTGCTTGTGGCCTACATGGCCATTATGGGGGTGCAATATGGTCTTCGCAGACGGGGAGTCCCGTACCAGTACTCGCAGGCAATGAAACGCCTCAATCTTTGGAGGGCAGAGTCTGCGGAGCAGTTGAAGAACTCGTTCGGCCTCCTGTCGAAGTTCTACTTCGGTCTAGTCACGGTCTTATTCGGGGCAAGCCGACTTTCCTCGTTGTCCGCCGGTTTGGAGACGCAAATCTATGTAATGATTCTTATCGCCGTCGTGCTAGGCGCTGTTGCATACTGGATACAGGTCAATTCTTTTGACGCCAGTGGGTACGAGTCATCATATCTTAGGCGCATGCGGAACTGGCTCAACGTCCTTTCGTTTCCTATCTGGGGAATCATCGGCGGGGCGACGGGAATAGTCGCGGTCCAATATCAGGTCCCCGCCATCATCGACTCGTTTTCGGTCGCGGCCATCGTCCTGGGCTTGATTGGGGTGCAGACTTACTTCTCCTACATCAAGGGCCGAGGGATAAAGAGACGCCCGCTTGGTTCATAAGTTCGCTAGGAATTCGGGCTTAGGCGACCTAGGGGACGGATTGGCGGGCGTCGTAAAGGGAAACCGAATTCATATGTGAGGGAACGAACTTGACTAGATCATTCGCGGTCAAGCGCCAGTTAGGCTTCACGTGAGCTTCTACCATCTTTAAGAATGTCAGAGGTTTGCTATGCATGCATGGTTGATTTAGGGACTGCCTCGACCCTTCTCGTGGCGATTGCCACCATGGCGGTGGCTTCTGTCTCGTACGCGAGTGTAAGGCAGAACAGGCGTCAGGTCAACATGCTCGTAAGGCAGACCATGCTGCTCAAGACCCAGCAAGACCCCATTCCGCTAATCAAGGCGTTCTCCTTTGACAAGAACACTCTCAAGATAACGCTCGAGAACGCCGGGAACGGTCCGGCATCAAGCCTCGCCATTGGCAGCTCCTTCGTGCTGGCAAGGCACGCCTTCTTCGCAGACTCAAGAGGCGAAAGGCCTCTTTCCTCATCCGAGTTTGAAGATGCATCCAAAGAAAAGAAGCAGGTTTTCATGAGATATGAACTCGAGGTTCAAAGGAACCTGCAGGACGAAGGAAAGAAGGTGTTCCCAACTCCGGTCGCATGCCAGCTCATCAACGAGGAGAGGGACACCACGCTTCTGTTGCCGCACGAAACTTGCACCTACAGCCTCGACCTGAAGTTCGGTCTGGGCCCGAAGTCGGGAGACCCCACATCATTTCCTCCATTCGATCCCTTGGTGGGGTTGTTGAAAGAGAACGGCATAACATGCTTTACAGTAGACTTCGACCTCATTGGTAAGAACATGGCAGAGGACCCGATACAGCGCCAAAGGATTGGCATGTTCGTCGTCGACCTTGCAAAGCACAAGAACCTAGAAGAGGCCTTCGCCGAGAAAACGAGACCCTACTTCATGCCCCTGGACAGCATGGAGGTAGCAAGGACCATCCCCCTGAGCGTAGAAATGTACCTCCAATCAAAGTCAATGGTCAACTACCCCAGGTACTTCGAGGAAGGCAAGACCTGGTAGTCCGCCCGATTTGTTAATCCTCACTAAGTATTTCGTTTAAGACCACGGGCGCCGTGGGATTCGAACTTAAAGTCAAGCGCACCGGAGGAAGGCACTTCATGTGGGAGGATAGCATTAGTTTCATTGGTGTTTATATCGAATGACGGCAGCATGAAATGGTATGAAAGAGCAGACAGGGCCAAATGCGAAGAGGGGCAAGGGAATTGAACTCGAACGAGTGCGGGCCCGACGGGACTCACCCATTATGGGTTCGAATCTAGGCTACGATATTCTAGTAGCGCGCGATGAACCTTCGAGTATGTCGGCCCTTCTACACGCACGGGATAACGATCGACCTCTGAAGATGACGTTCACAGGCGACACCTAGCCTAAGTTGAGAGGGATCCTCATGTCGTCAGCTATCCCTTTCAGAAGTACATCTGGTGGCCTGTCAGACTCAACCAATTTGTAAGGCACCGAACAGTTCTTAGTACTGTAAGTTTCAGTTCCGAGCTTATCATATGCCTTCTTCTTCTCTAACGTCGCCGAGTGGTACCGTGCGGAGAGTATGTCCGGGCTAACCTTCATGAAGACCACCAAGATTCGAGCGTTGTATTCGGAAGCTGCAGCATATGCTCCGGCTCTTCCACTATCGGTTCGATTAGTGGCATCAAAGATTACATTACAATGTTGAGAGAGTGCCAAACGAATCACTTCCCAGGATACATTGAATACTCTTCTATGTTCCGTGATGGTAAACTTCGGAGCAGTTAGCTTCATTTCAGAAACTACGTGCTCACGTACCGCATCATTCTCAATCAGTAGAGTAGACTCTAAAGCCCTACGAACAATTTCATTTGCAAGTGTGCTTTTCCCAGACAGAGGAGGACCTGCCATTATGACTAGAGTAGGGTCAATGACGTTACCAGTAGTACCCAATTTGGCCCACAAGTTCCTAGCCGTTGGAAATCCAACAGAATTCTCAAGTTCTTCTCTTGAGATTTGACGATATGTCGTGCTCTTCGAAAGCCTTTCAGTTGCTTTGGAAGCTTCAAAAGTCGCCGCGTATACTCGCCACAAACTGTACGATTCGGAACTCCACCATCCTCCTGATTTCTCTTCCCAGAAGCGAATCGCCTCTCCCTCGACGCGAGCATTCCTGGCTTCTTCAAGAACTGACCGAGTCGTTCTAACTGTGGAGAAAATCATTTGAGGCATGTATTCATCTCTATTGAGTTAATCTCGCTCAGATATTCATTATCCATATTCAAAGCCACAGAACGAAGGTATGGTGGTCGAAGCTTAAGCGTTCCTCAGTTCAACGAGAGGACTTCGTAGGACCGACCTTCCCAGAAGTTCGGGAGCACGCCGAGCTGGCTTCGATCGATGCTTACGAAAGAGACTCGAACCCCTAAGACCCCGTCGAAGTACCTTTCCACCATTTTCTTGTACCCCAGTGCGTCGCCGTAGCTTCGGTTGCGGATTGCGTTCAGTCCGGCCAGCCACCTCCGCCTACCGACGGGCGACGTCACGGCTTCCTCAATGAGCTGCCGCTCTTCTTCGACCAGCGACCCGTGCTCGTGGAGGTCGACGTCAAAGGCCAAGCCGAACATTCCGTCGATTACGCGCATGGCCCGCTCTACAGTGTCGGCGGGGGGCGGCCTCGGCTGGCTAAGCTCCGATATCCTTCTCGAAGCGAGCTTGTCCTTTAGCCCCAGCACGTCGAGGAGCCTCTGATTGACACCGAACTCGAGGAGAGAGTTGAGAAGCCACTGGAGCTGCGGCGAGAGCCTCGACATCGGGATGCGGGCTCCTTCGACGGCGACCGCGGACGACCTGGAGATCTGTGCCCTGAAGGGGAACAGCCCGGCACTAGCGAACGCACGGGCTTCCGCCGCATGGCCGCATTCATGGGCGACGGAATACTTCACGACTTCTCCGGTGTCCAATCCCTCGGTGCTCGCCTTCTCCACAGCATTCGTGAACACGGTGAGCGTATCATACTCGAAGTCGTACCTCGATGGATTGCCGATCTCAGTAGACCTGTCAGTCTTTTGCTCCGGTCGGACACCAAATACCCTCTCGCCCATACGGATTCCCTCCTCAATTTCGGCTGCGAGACTCAATGGCCTCTGGCGGGTCAGCCTAGATTATATTGGCTGCGAACACGCTGCGGTCGGAGGCCTGGTGTTGAGCTGGCAGGCCTCTGAGAGGGTGGTGCTTTTATCCGACATTGGGTTGAAGATGCAACCATGCCCAAGGGTACGAATCCACTAGGTTCCACATTTCGATTGTGGGCCGGGGAAAACAGACCCTGTAGGGTTCGAATCCCTCCGGGCCCGAACCCTCGGCCTGGTTAGGAGC
>Ga0187865_1002726_pt1 | contig 16035 bp, 13 predicted proteins | sample June2016WEW_11_1_2_FD_132989 | JGI IMG/M metagenome (GOLD analysis project Ga0187865, IMG submission 132989) | Peatland microbial communities from SPRUCE experiment site at the Marcell Experimental Forest, Minnesota, USA - June2016WEW_11_100 | ecosystem: Environmental > Terrestrial > Soil >...
ACGTGTTACCCATTTTCGTATTCCAGGAACAATCTGTGGTGCCAAGAACTTTTTGAAGGGACCTATTTCCCTATTATTCCACAACTTTATTTTTGCAACTGTTGAAAATCAGTAATCCAGAAATCCCCCCTGCCCCCTTTTAAGAAAGGGGGGTTGGGGGGATTTCAGAGAAAAGTTGCCAAGTCAATATATCTTACTGGATTTCAATACCTTTGCACACTGATCCTACTTACGGAATCATCGCGTAATTTTGGAAAAAAACCAATGTTGAGTTGCCGAAGTTCAAAAAAGGAGCTCACTGGATTGGCGCCACGGCGAAGATCACGGCGCTCCAGAAGGAATGGGAGGTGATTTGGACCAGGAGATCTCTTTTCCAGAGATACAAAATCCCCCAGAAAGCCCCGGCCACCAGAGCAGCCAGGATGAGGATAAGGTTCCAGGAAAAGACATGAACTCCGGCGTAAATAACGGTAGTGGCCAGGTAGCCTGCGGAATCTCCCCATTTCTCCATGAGGTGACCCTGCAAAAATCCACGCCAGAAGATTTCCTCTCCCGGGCCGGTGACGAAGAAGAGAAGGAGAAAGATAGGAACCCTGCTGGTCCCCGCCCCCAGCGCATAAATTCCCCCCACCTGGGCTTTCGCGCCAGCAAGAAGGTAAGGGGCCAGTCGGTGTCCGAGGTAGAAAACCAGATAAAGGACCGCAGCCGAAAGAAGACCCAGGAGGAAAGAGGAGAGATGGAAGGCGATATTCGGTCTCTCCCAGAATAGAGAATAGAGAGAGACGATGATAACCGAAAGGCCGATCTTTACCCAGAAATTCCCACCTGACCAGCCAAAGGTGAAAGCCCAACAGGTAAAGGCTAAAAGAACTCCACCCCAAATCACAAAGGTACCGTTTTATTCAGAATAAGGGCGACAATGAGAAGGAGTCCGAAGATGGTGTCAAGCTGGGCGGTTATGGCGTCGGCGGCTTCGGGAATCTTTTCCATGAAGGTTTTTAAAAGGTGAATCGCCTTGGGGAGAGAGAGAAGAACCAGCAGGCCCCAGGGGCTTAAGATTCCCGCCAGCACCACAACGATAACATACAGGTAGGCAGCCAGAATCAGGCCGGCATAAACAAAGAGACTCCGGCGGCCGCCCAGGAGGATGCCGATCGTTTTGATCCCCTGGCGGGAATCGTAAGCGATGTCCCGCATGTTGTTGGCCAGCAGGACCAGGGCGACCAAAACCCCGAAGGGGATGGAGAGGTAGAAAGCCTTCAGGGAAAGGGCCTGACGTTGAACCGCATAAGCCCCCTCAAACATCAAAGGACCCCACATGAGGAAGACAAAAAATTCTCCCCAGGCCCGGTACTTGTACTTGATCGGACCCGCCGTGTAAAATACGCTGGCCAGAAAGCCGATGAATCCAATCCAGAATACCGTCATGGAACGCTGCAACGACAGGATCAATCCGATCAGAATGGTAATCCCGTTGAGAACGATGCCTTCCGTTAAAACCTGGGAGGGAGTGAGCAACCCCGCGAGGATGGCGTGGGGACGGTAGCGCGCGGTGGGCGAATCCGGCTGGTCCACCTGGTAATGGGTGTCAAAGTAATCGTTGTATACGTTTGCCGTGGCGTGGAAACAAACGATCCCAATGCATACCAGTAAGTACCATCCCCAGTGGATGGGTCCATCTTCCGCCGCCAGAAGGGTCCCCACCGAAACCGATATCAGGGACATAGGGAAAGACCAGGGCCGAGTGGCAAGGATGGTATCTTTTACCCGCTCTTTGAACATTTTCCTTTCCTCCATCATGAAACCAGTATAAAAGAAAGGGTGTCCTCTGGCAAGGGAAGAATCAATGGGATTGCGGAATTCAAAAGGCCGATTTCGGAATAAAAGCAAGGAATAAGACAGATGGAAAGGAATCATCGAAAAATAATCCTCAGCTGGTGCCTCTATGACTGGGCCAATTCTGCATTTGCCTGCACCATCATGGCAGCCGTTCTTCCCTTTTTCTACAGTTCCGTAGCCGGAGCCAACCTGGCCAAGACTACTGCCAGCAGTTACTGGGGATACACCAACACCATTGCCATGCTTATCGTGGCCTTCTCTGCCCCGATCCTCGGGGCCCTGGCGGATCACAGTGGAACGAAGAAAAAATTTCTGGCCGGGTTCGCCTTCATGGGAATCGTCTCTACAGGGCTGCTTGTTTTTGTGGGGAAGGGAGACTGGTTTCTGGTCTCCCTGCTTTACATCGTGGGGATGGTGGGTTTTTCGGGGGGAAATAATTTTTACGACTCGCTTTTGCCGCATATAGCCGGGGAAGGAGAGATCGACCGCATCTCTTCTTACGGCTATGCTCTTGGCTATCTCGGCGGGGGGTTGCTCTTGGGTTTGAACCTGGCCATGATCATGAAGCCCGGGTTCTTCGGGATATCAGATGCCGAGTGGGGGGCCCGGTACTCTTTCCTGACGGTGGGGGTTTGGTGGGGGCTCTTCTCCCTCCCCCTCCTGAAGAATGTTTCCGAACCCCCGATTGTACCTATCGCAGGAGAGAGTTCCCATCCTCTCAAAGCCAGTCTCCAGCGTCTTTCCATGACCTTTCACAAATTCCGGAAATACCGTGAAGCGTTTAAATTCCTGGTAGCCTTCTGGCTTTTTAATGACGGCATCGGGACGATCATCAGCATGGCGGTGATCTTCGGGGCGGAGATCCATATTGCCCAAGGGCACCTGATCGGATCCATCCTCGCGGTTCAATTTATCGGCATTCCCTTCTCCATTCTTTTCGGACGCCTGGCCGCGTGGATAGGGACTAAGAGGGCAATTTTTCTGGGACTTACGGTTTACACGGGGATTTCTATCGGAGGCTATTTTATTCAGACCGCTCTCCATTTTTGGATTCTGGCGGTGCTGGTGGGGTTGGTGCAGGGTGGAACCCAGGCTTTGAGCCGTTCCCTCTTCGGCACCATGATCCCCAGAAGCCGCAGTGCTGAATTTTACTCCTTTTACGATGTGAGCTCAAAATTCGCCGGGATCATTGGCCCGTTCGTCTTCGGAGTTGTGGGGCAGATGACCGGTTCGAGCCGCCTGAGCGTGGTTGCCCTGGTGGTCTTCTTCATCGGCGGGGGTTTAATCCTGCTCACTGTAAACGAGAAGCAAGGGAGGGCGCGGGCCCTCTAAAGCTCAGCTCTTCTGGGCCTTGGGTTTTTCTCCTTCTGTGAAAAACCGGTTCAAAAATTCGCTGTCTTTGGGTGAAAGGTTGAAACGCACGCAGGCCTGGTCAATCAGGGTGGCCAGGGGGGTACCTCCTTCCTCTCGCATCTTGGATATCCACTGAACCGCCTTTCGAATTGCCGCCCCTTCGGGCATGATGGAAGACATCATTTCTCTCCTCTGAAAATATTTTAATCAAGGGTTCAAAAATAAGTACCCCATTATACCGTAAAACCCGAAAATTTTACCTCTATTCGTTACCGGGAATGGCTCCCTTTGGTTGCGCTGGCCAGGCTTACCCCCCCGATGACCAGGCCACCTCCGATCACCTGCTCCAGATGAATCTTCTCGCCCAAGAATAGACTGGCCCCGATGAAGGTGAAGACCGGTACCAGATTGGTGAAGACCGCGGCTTTGCTGGCCTCGAGCCTGGAAATTCCATAGTTCCAGAGGAAAAAGGCCAGGACCGAACAGAAAAAGGCCAGATAGAGAACGGCGAAGATAGTCAGGGGCTGTAGGTTCTCCCAGCGATGGGTAACCCGTTCGATCCCGGCCAATGGTAGAAAGATGGCCGCGGCAAAAAAAGCTTGAAACGTGGTAATGGTTAAAGGCGAATACCTCCTCATGAGATTGCGGCCTATCGCCATATAAAGACCGGCGCAGACGGCCGCTCCCAGGCCGAAAAGATTTCCCAATTGCGCCATCTTCCAGGCTGCCAGCTCTCCGCGATTTCCCGGGATAATAATCGCCACGCCCAGCACCGAAAGAAAAATGGCAACCCCACGCCAGAACCCAATTTTTTCTTTCATGATGAGAAAGGCGAAAAGGGCTGCAAAGATGGGGATGGTGGAGATCAGCAGTGAGACGCTAGTCGCCGATGAAAGTTTCAGGCCATAAGTTTCGGCCAGGAAGTATAGACCCGGGACGATGAGGGAAGCAAAGAGCAGGCGCCACCGGTCTCCCCGGAGCAGGGGGGTGTTTCTTCTCCTGTAATAAATGACGCCCAGAAAAAGAGAGGCGAGGGAGAAACGCAGAAAAATAAGGGTGAAGGGCGGAATGGACCTCAGGGCGAATTTCGTGGCCACGAAGGAAAACCCGAAGAGCAAAGCCATGGCGGTGAGGGCCAGAAAGGGAAGTATGTCAACCTCCTCTCACTCCCCGGTCCCCGCTTGAAAAGGGCAGGGGGAAGCGAAATATAAATTTCGGTTTACACCAGAGGATCGTAACTGAAAACTTGCCCGGAGGTTTCTAAGGGGACAAGGTGCATGCCCAGGGTGCCTTTGAACATTTCAGAGAGGCGATCGGGTGTCCACCCCTCAGCATGATGAATGGACCGGACGGGCCTCGGCTGAGAGAAGATGAAGATCTCTTTTCCCCGGACCCCAAAGACCTGACCGCTGACATATTGAGCTTCCTCGCTGGCCAGGTAGGCGACCAGCGGGGCGATGTCCGCCGGGCTCATCTTCTTCAGCTTCTCGACTTTCTTCTTCTGGACTTCGGTTTCCGTGGGTATCGCCCCGATCAGGCGGGTCCAGGCAAAAGGAGAGATACAGTTGGCAGTCACGTTGTACTTGGCCATGTCCAGGGCCACGACCTTGGTAAAGCCCACGACGCCCATTTTCGCTGCACCGTAGTTTGCCTGCCCGACGTTTCCCACTAGGCCGGAAGTGGAGGTGAAGTTGATAATTCGTCCGCTGCGCTGCTCCCGCATCAAAGGCACAGCTGCCCGGGTACAGCAGAACGTTCCCTTGAGATGGACCGTGAGCACAGCATCCCATTCCTCTTCGGTCATGTTGAAGATCATACGGTCACGCAGGATGCCGGCATTGTTCACCAGGATGTCCAGTCTTCCGAATTTATCCAGGGCAGTTTGGATAATCCGCTTTCCACTCTCCATGGTACCTACGGCATCATAGTTGGCCGCGGCTGTGCCACCGGCAGCCTTTATATCTTTGACAACATCGTCTGCTACTTTCGATTCCGCCCCGGTCCCGTCTTCCCGCCCCCCAAAGTCATTGACCACCACCTTGGCACCCTCTTTTCCGAGAAGCAGGGCGATTTCCCTTCCAATTCCTCTTCCGGCACCTGTAACGACTGCAACTTTCCCTTCGAGCATCATCTCTGAGCCCTCCTTAAAATCTTTATGGTTAAAAGTCCTCACCCGGGCATCCGGTCTCCCGGGACAAGAAGTATATAGTTAGCAAAAATTGGAAGATCTGACAAGGCTACTTTTTTGATGGCTTTTTTGATGAAGAACCTCTTTTCATTTCATTCTAATAAACCCCGCCTATCCCGGGGGACTCACAAGGTTTAACCGATCCGGGAATTTTCTTTTGTGCTCCCGCTTGGGTCTTGACCCGGGCCCAAGGGCGCTGCGCAAAGAAAGCATCGGCCGGGAGAAGGATCTTCTCAGAGATGCTACTGGGTTTCCGCAGGATGAGGCGGTCCCGGCGGGCGACCGACCGGTCGCCCCTACAGGGAATAGATCGCAAGTTCCCCTTGGACGGGTAACCGCCCGATCCATGAAGACCGAAGTGCCTCATGGTTTCTGCGCGCAGCGCCCTTGTGCCCGGGCCGTGGCCGGAGACGGGCCACCTCAGGGGCCGCCAATTCAGATCCGCTTTGAACGGTTAACCTTTTTCAAGCCTCCGGCTCTGCCGGAGGTCATGACTTCAACCTTCACTTTGCGCATTCGTCTGATGTCTGAAGTCTGATGTCGGAATCGGAGAGCCTGTCACCCGGTTACTTTCTTTTTGACAGATAGAAGAAAGAGGGAATATAAAAGAAGGATGAGTCGAGAAAAATTTGATCGTCCTCTCTTGGCCTTCCGGAAGACCCGGGAGAACCGTTACACTCTACCCGTTCTTCTGGGGTGCATGGAAGAAGAGGGGCTAAACAGAGATTTTCGTATTCTCATCGCCGATTCCGTGGAAGAAATTTCTCTAAACGCAAGCTCGCAGGAAGCCATCATCGCCTACTCCTTCATGACCCCGAACCTTGGCCAGGTCCGGGAGGAGGTGGAGAGATTGAGAAAAACTCTCCACCAAAAGTCTCTTTTCCTCGCCGGGGGCGCCCATGCTAGCGGGGACCCGGAGGGCACGCTCCACCTTGGTTTTGACTATGTTTTTTGGGGTGAATCGGAGAAGAACTTTCCCGACTTCCTCCATCAGTTTCTCAACGGGAAACTTCCCCCGCGGAAAATCCTCATAGAAGCGCAAAGGCCTAAAATTTCCCTTGATCACCCACCGCACTTTCTGGAACAGCGCTTTTTTGCCCCAATTGAAATTACCCGGGGCTGCCCTTATAACTGCGCCTTTTGCCAGACGCCGCGTATCTTCGGCCATTCGTTGCGCCATCGCAGCCCGGAAAATGTGGCTACCTTCTTGAAAAGAGTGGTCCCTTATGGATATCAGCAAAGCAAATTCATCTCCCCCAATGCCTTCTCGTACGGCTCGAAAGGTGCGGCGGAGCTTGACCTGGAAGGGATTGAAAACTTTCTGTGCGCCTGCCAGGAAGCGGGAATCCGGGGAATCCACTTCGGTTGCTACCCATCAGAAGTCCGCCCTGACTGGGTAAACCCAGAAGTCTTGGAGTTGGTGAAAAAGTACTGCCAGAACAGAACAGTTGTCCTCGGGGCCCAATCCGGCAGCAATTCTCTGCTGGCGAAGCTCCGGCGGGGGCACACGGCGGAACAGTCCCTGGCTGCCATCCGATGGATTCATCAGGCTGGCTTCATGCCTCACGTGGATTTCGTTTTCGGCTTTCCCGAGGAGACGCTGGAGGATCGCGAGATTAGCCTCGGCTTGATGAAGGAGGTCATCGAAGAATGGGGGGGAAAGATACACGTCCACACCTACCTGCCGTTGCCCGGAACTCCTCTTTTCGGGAAGGACCCAACTCCTCTGGATGGCGAAACCAAAAATGCCCTTCTAAAATGGGAAAAGAGGAAAAAATTGGACGGGTGGTGGAAAGACCAGGAAGTCATGGCCTGGAAGATCGTAGAATGGAGAGATAAGGGGTGGATCAAGGGGACTGATCAGAATGCGGAATAAAAAGAAAAAGACCTTTCCCCTGGACCGAAAGGATCGCTTGATCCTCAACGAGATCCAGAGGAATTTCCCCGTCACTCATCGCCCTTTCCTGGCCCTGGCACGTAAGTTAGGGATGAAAGAAAAAGAGATCCTGGGGCGGGTACAGAAGCTAAAGGAGACGGGGATCATCCGTCGCATCGGGGCGAGCTTCAGTTCCAATGCGGTGGGCTTCCGTTCAACGTTGTGTGCGGCAAAAGTTCCTCCTAAGAAGGTTGAAGAGTTCGTAGCCGTAGTGAATTCTTACCCTGGAGTGACCCATAATTATGAGAGGGAAGGGGATTACAATATCTGGTTTACTCTCATCGCCCCTTCCAGAAGAGAGATCGAGAGAATCCTGGGGGAAATTTCCCGCAAGACCGGCATTAAGAACATCCTGAATCTCCCCGCCTCCCAAACCTTCAAGATCGCCGTGGATTTTAATTTTGATTGAACTCGTTGCTCGTTACTTGTTCCTCGTTTCTGGTTCCCCATCTATTTGGCAATGATCAACGAGCAACTAGCAACGAGTAACGAGAACCCCTTATTACCCTTTCCCCCCCCTTGCTTAAGGAGCAACGAGGAACGAGCAACGAGAGAGTTTGTCCTATACCTTGCACCTTCCCCTTTTCTTGTGGCATACTCATATTATGAACATGGAGAGGAAGAGGCCGCGTCTATTTTTGATTGATGGAAGTTCTTACATCTACCGGGCATTTTTTGCCCTTCCCCATCTATCCAATTCCAAGGGTTTCCCCACGAATGCCATCTATGGCTTTACGAACATGCTTCTCAAGGTGCTGAGAGAGCGGGAACCGGAGTACCTGGCCGTGGCTTTCGATGCCCCCGGGCCTACTTTCCGCCACGAAGTCTTCGTCGAATACAAGGCTAATCGCCCGTCCATGCCCGACAACCTTCGGCCCCAAATTCCCTACATAAAAGAGATTGTGGCTGCCTTGCGCATCCCCATCTTGGAAAAAGAAAGTTACGAGGCCGATGACCTGATCGGGTCACTGACCAAGAAATTGGAGAATGAAGGGATCGATACCGTCATCGTCTCTGGAGACAAGGACCTGATGCAGCTTATTGATCATCAGGTGACTATGTACGATCCCATGAAAGACAAAATTTTCCAGATCCCCGATGTCCGGGAACGTTTTGGGGTAACCCCGGACAAAGTAGTTGAGGTTATGGGCCTCAGTGGCGATACCTCCGACAATATCCCCGGCGTTCCGGGAATCGGTGAAAAAACCGCGTCGAAGCTCATCGAAGAATTCGGGTCCATCGAAAAACTTCTTAAAAACCTGGACAAGGTCAAGAACGCCAAGTTGCGGACGAGTCTCACCCACTATGGAGAGCAGGCCCGTCTCAGCCGGGAACTGGCCACTCTGGATACTGAAGCTCCCGTGGAATGGGACCTTAATAGCTTGAAGCGGGAAAGTCCGGACCGGGAGAACCTGCAAAAAATCTTCAAAGAGATGGAATTTTCCAAGCTCTTCAAGGAATTTGCTGTTCAGACGGCCCCCTCAGAAAAAGACTATCAGCTGGTCACGAAAAATGAGGAGCTTGTAAAGCTTACCCAAGCCCTGAAAGATGCGGGAACCTTCGCCCTGGACCTGGAATCAACGTCTCTAAAACCCATGCGGGCCGAGATCGTTGGTTGGTCCTTTTCCTTCCGACCCAACCAGGCCTTTTACTTACCCGTGGGGCATATCTATACCGGAGCTCCCCCCCAGATGGATAGAGACGAGGTCCTTCGGGCTCTTCGCCCTATGTTGGAAGATGCGAGGCTGAAGAAATACGGGCAGAACATCAAGTATGACTATATCCTTCTGGCCAATGCGGGAATCCATCTTCAAGGGATTGCTGGCGACACCATGGTGGCCTCTTATCTCCTGAACCCTTCGAAACACAACCATAGCCTGGAAGAACTGGCCCGCGAGTACCTGGACCATCAGGTGACCACGTATTCCGACGTTGCCGGAAGCGGGGCCAAGGCCATTCCTTTTAGTCAGGTGGAGGTTCAAAAGGCCTGCCATTATTCATGCGAGGATGCGGACCTGACCCTGATTCTGGCCCACCTGCTCATGCCCAAGGTCGAGGCCGATGGGTTTGCTGAACTTTTCCACCGGGTGGAGCTTCCCCTGATTGAAGTCCTGGCTACGATGGAAATGAACGGGGTCAAGCTTGATCTTCCGCTCCTGGGGGTGATGTCCAGAGAATTCGAAAAGCAGATGGGAAAAACCTCGGAGGAGATCTTTGACCTGGCGGGAGAGTCTTTCAACATCAACTCTCCCCAGCAGCTGGGAAAAATCCTATTCGAGAAACTCAAACTTCCGGGGGGAAAACGCACCAAGACCGGGTACTCCACCGACGTGGATGTACTCACCGAGCTATCGAAAGATTTTCCCCTTCCGGCAAAGATTTTAGAGTACCGGAGCTTGTCTAAACTGAAGTCCACCTATGTCGATGCCCTCCCCCAGCTTGTCAATCCCGGAACTGGGCGAATTCATACTTCCTTTAATCAGACCATTACAGCCACCGGAAGGTTGTCCAGCAGTGATCCCAACCTCCAGAACATTCCCATACGCTCTCCGGAGGGACGGCGGATTCGAGAGGCGTTTATTCCCGGCGAAGGGGATCGAATCCTTTCGGCCGATTACTCCCAGATTGAGCTTCGGATCCTGGCCCATTTATCCCAGGACCTCTCTTTGCTGGAGACCTTCCAGAACGACCAGGACATTCATACGGCCACGGCGGAAGAAATATTCCACGTCCCCCTGGAAAACGTAAATCCGGAGATGCGCCGGCTGGCCAAGGTTATCAATTTCGGGATCATCTACGGGATAAGCGCTTTCGGCCTGGCCAAACAGCTGGCCATCCCCCCCAGCGTCGCCCAGGCTTACATCGCCAATTATTTCCAGAAATACCATGGGGTGCGGGACTACATCGAACGATCCCTGGAAGTGGCCAGGGAACAGGGGTATGTAATTACGCTCATGAATCGACGCCGCTACCTGCCGGACATTAAAAGCCCCAATCGAAGCGTGCGCCAGTTTGCCGAGCGCATCGCCATCAATGCCCCCATCCAGGGGACGGCTGCCGACCTGATCAAAGGCGCCATGATCAACATTCACCGCCGCCTGCTCGGGGAAAAGCGCCAGACCAAACTCATCCTTCAGATCCACGATGAGCTGGTCTTCGAGGTGCCGGAAAAAGAACTGAAAGCCATCCAGATTCTGGTCAAAGAGGAGATGGAAGGAGTTATGAAGTTGACGATCCCCTTGAAAGTGGAAATCGGGGTCGGGAAGAACTGGGCGGAAGCCCATTGAGAAATCGTGTCAGGGCGAGGGTCAGGAGAAAGATTCAGTCATGACCTCCGGCAGAGTAGGAAGCTTGAAAAGTGTTAACCGCGCAAAGAGAATTTGAATGGGAGCCACCTGAGGTGGCCCGTCTCAAGCCACGCCCCGGGCACAAGGGCGCTGCGCGCAGAAACCATAAGGCACTCTGGTTTTCATGGATCGGGCGGTTACCCCTCCAGGGGAAATTCGTCATAAATCCCCTGTAGGGGCGACCGGCCGGTCGCCCGCCGGGACCGCCTCATCCTGCGGAAACCCGGTAGAATCTTTGGGCAGGTCTTTCGCCCGACCGATGCTTTCTTCGCGGAGCGCCCTTGCGCCCGGGCCAAGACCTAGGTGGGAGCACAGAAGAAACCGCCACGAAAGGTCAAAACTTGTGAGTCCCCCGGCAGGGCCGAGGGTTTATGAAAATGAAATTATGAAAGTTGACCTAGCATTTACACCTTATGAATTAGAAAAAAAGGAACTCGAGGGAAAGTCGGTAGTGGTCATCGACGCCCTGCGGGCCACTTCTACGATGATCGTGGCTTTTGAGAATGGATGCTCGGCCTTTATCCCGGTGGCCACTGTTGAGGAAGCCAGGGACCTGGTAGCCCAAAATCCTGAATTCCTCCTGGCGGGAGAAAGGAGGGCGCTTTCTTTAGAAGGTTTTCATCTGGGCAATTCCCCTCGCGACTACCGTCCGAATAAGGTGAAGGGCAAGGTCGTTGTCATGACCACCACGAATGGAACCCGCGCTTTGGTGGCTTCCCAGAGGGGTGCGCAGATCTTTATCGGTTCCTTCCTGAACCTGAACGCCCTCAATCAGCGTCTGCTCGATACTGGCCGGGATGTCCTCATTGCCTGTGCGGGAGAGAAAGACCTCTTCTGTCTGGAAGATACGGTCTGCGGAGGGGCCATCGTCGAGCGCCTGGAAAAGACCGGTCTTCCCATTTCCAAGAGCGACGCCGCAAGTGCCGCCAAAGTTTTATATGAGCAGTGCGAGGGGGATGTTTACGGAGCCCTCTGCAACTGCGAATGGGGCCAATATTTGGAAGGCCTGGGCCTGGGGAAAGATGTTCGGATCTGCGCCCAGATTGATTCCTCCAGGCTGGTCCCGGTCTACCGGGAGGGGAAGATTTTTCTTGATCGTTGAAAAAGCTCCAACTTTGAAAATCGGCTCCCTGACCCTTTCCAACCCTCTTCTTCTAGCTCCTCTTTCAGGGATCTCCAACCTCCCTTTCAGGCTTTTGGCTAAAGAGCAGGGATGTAGCATGGTTTGCACGGAAATGATCAGCGCCGAGGGGCTCTTGAGGAATCGGAAAGCGAGCGAGAGGCTCCTGAAGAGCTGCCCGGAAGAACGCCCCCTGGCCGTCCAGATCTTCGGGTCGAATCCGAACTCTATGGCTGAAGCGGCAAAGGTCATTGAAGGCTATGGGGTCGAAGCCCTGGACATTAACATGGGCTGTCCGGTGAGGAAAGTGGTCAAAGGGGGCTCGGGCGCCGCCTTGCTGAAAGATTCCAAACGAGTGGGAGAAATCCTGCAATCGGTCCGGAGAGCGATCTCCATTCCTCTGACGGTCAAGATCCGCACAGGATGGGATGAGAAGAGCATAAACTTCCTGGAAATCGCCAGCGTGAGCGAAGAGTGTGGAGTCGATGGATTGACCCTTCATGGGCGCACCCGAACCCAGGGATACGGAACCGAAGCCGATTGGGAAGTCATTGCCCAGACCAAAAGACACCTCTGCATCCCGGTCATAGGGAGCGGAGATCTGACCTCTCCGGAGGCGATTCATCATTTCTTCGCCCGGACCCATGCGGATGGGGCCATGATTGGGCGAGGGGCTCTGGGAAATCCGTGGATCTTTCGGCAGGCCCTTCAGATCCTCCGGGGGTTACCACCCGAAGAGCCCTCCCAGGAGGAAAAGGAAAAAACCGTTCTTCGCCATCTCCGGATGATGGTGGAGTCCCAGGGGGAAGTTCATGGGGCCAGGGAGTTTCGTAAGCATCTCATCTGGTACACTCGGGGATTGCGGGAGAGCTCCGAATTCCGCTCCCAGATTCCCCGCTGGGAAACTTTGTCCGAGATGGCCGGCCGAATTCAGGAATATTTTCACACTTTGAGAAACTCCCTTCTTTTTTCTTGACTTTATTTTCTTTTCTCCTTAAATTTTTCGCTATACCCAATTTAAAAAATTGAAAAATTTAGGACCCAAAAAACTGAGGGGACACTCATATTTATAAATCCTCGAAAGTCTAAATTCAGGTAGGAAAGGCTCTTATGAATTCAGAATTCAAAACTGTTTGGGCAAAGCCGCTGACGGAATTCTGTCAGAAGGTTTTTGAAAAGATGGACGTACCCGCCAGGGATGCCTTCACGACCTCGGAAGTTTTAGTGCTGGCCGACCTCCGGGGAGTCGAATCTCACGGAGTGGCAAGGCTTCGGCGCTATTACACGGGCCTGAAGAATGGGATGATGGTTCCTAAACCGAATATAAAAGTGGTGAGGGAAACTCCCATTACCGCGCTCATTGAGGGCGGGGGAGCGTTGGGTCAGGTGGCCGGAAATTTTGGCATGAAGATGGCCATTGACAAGGCGCTGAAAAGCGGACTGGGTTTTGTAGCCGTGGCAAACAGCAACCATTATGGTATCGCGGCCTACTACTCCCTTCTGGCCCTGAAACACGACCTCATCGGCATCTCCCTGACCAACTCGGATAGTTACGTCGTTCCTACCTTTGGTAAAGAGGTTATGCTGGGAACCAACCCCATCAGCGTGACCGTCCCCGCGCTGAAGGAAAGACCTTTTGTCCTGGATATGTCCACCGCGGTAGCCACTTTAGGGAAATTTGAAGTTTACAACCGCATGGGAAAGAAAATACCTCCTGGATGGGCCACGGATGAGAAGGGCCGGTCCTGCGACGACCCGGGCCGGGTCCTCACCAATATCCGCAGCAAAGCAGGGGGTGGGATCCTCCCCCTGGGTGGAGAAGGAGAGGAATTCGGCGGCCACAAAGGGTACGGGCTTGACCTCCTGGTGGACATCCTCAGCGGTGTCCTTTCCGGATCGGGTTATTTGAACCTGCTATATCCCAAAGCTTCTGACGGCAGACCCCTTCCTTCAAAGGTAGGGCACTTTTTCGGAGCGTTGCGAATTGATTACTTCCGCCCTGTGGAGGAGTTCAAAAGAGACATGGATGACGCCATCCGGCGCCTGAAGAATTCGGCCAAGGCCGAAGGGCAAAACCGGATTTATGTCCACGGGGAAAAAGAATTCGAGCTCGAGGAGAAATATCACAAAGAGGGCATTCCCCTCTACTACAAAGTCTACGACGATCTAAAAGCCATCGGCGGAGAGGTAGACGTACCCTTCAATTTGTGAGGCGAAGTGGCCATCCATTCGCATCTACCTCCCAGGGTGGGGTAAACGCTTAGTGCCTAACTAATACCAACATGTTGGTGGGCAGGTTGCCTCACCGTGATAATCCTCACCGATTTGAACCTTCCGTAACAATTCCAGCTGCTCGTTCATTCCTGCTGCTGGCTCCAGGCCGGCCCATTTTAATAGGTCAGGCACGACCTGTTCAGGGTCCTCTCTTGGGAATGGACCAGAGGAGAGGTGATGGATGAGTTTCATGGTCTTTAAGGCGTCAAACCAGCCGTGAAAACCCTTCAATAAAAGGGAAGGGGAATGAAAGTTTTTTCTTAACTTATCCCAGTAAGTTTCGAATATTATTTTGTTTAGATAATCGGCTAAATAAATAGAAATATTTTCGGCTTTCGATTGAATGGCTTTTCCCTCGATCCCCGCGTTTTGGGCGACCAAATCCAACCAATTCGCCAGAATCTCAAAGCACTTCGTTTGGTAAAAAAACAAAACCCCTTCTTCTTTTGCCAGTAACCTGGACATACTCCGGCCCGTCCCAAAAGGAACGCGGTTGGAGGCCCTGGGCGATGGATAGACAACCGTTCCCTCAACCTGAGCAATTCCTCCCAGCTTGCTAAGATGCTCCAAGAAGTAGAAATCCTCTCCAGCGGCCCGGAGTTTCATCCCCCCGATTCGGACATAAGCATCAGCGGTGCAAGCCATGGCACTCCCCACTGTATGGAAGGCATAGGGAGACCCGGCCCGGGCCAGCCCGAGTACATAGGCTCGGAGGAAAAGTTCATAGCGACGGATCGCCCGGTCTTCCTCCGGAGTATCCCCGTGTTGATGGCAGAAGGGAATCACAGCCCCGGGGAACTTTGAATTTCGAAAATGTCGGATAATAGCCGGAAAGTAATCGGGACGACAGAGGGTATCCGCGTCCAGGGAAATAAGAAGGGGTGAACCCTGTTGATAATCGAGACGGGTTAGGGCAAGGTCGAGGCCAATTTTCCGGGCCAATCCTACCCCCCCCGTTTTTGCAGGGAGCTCGCGCCCGGGAGAAGCGGCATCCACCCAGCCGAGCTGAAGGTCCCCCAGAAAAGAACCCCCAGCCCTGAGCCTCTCAAGGGTCTCCCGATTATTTAATTTGTAGGAGGCAGAAGCATTCTGACGATGATTGACCACAACGAGGGTTAAATACCGTGAAAGAATATCCTTTGGATTTCGGGCGAGGGAGCAAAGGGTGGAGAAGAGAAGTTCATTTTCCGCCAGGGAAGGGATGACGACCGCCCCCTGGCAGTCCATTTTTCGGCTCCCCTCGATCGTCCAAGGGCCTGATGTGCCTCGTGACGCCAGGTATTTTTCAGCATGAGGAGGGATGATTGACACGATGAGATCCTAAGATTTGAAGAATCGCTTTCGCCGGCTCCCTGCTGCCATCGATCCAGTGGATCAGGGTTCCCTGACGTTCCATCCGTCGAAACCAGGTTTCCTGCCGTTTGGCAAACTGATGGATCGCGCTCCTTAGCTTCTGGACCATGTCATTCCGGTTCAGTTCGCCCCTGAGATACTCGCCTATGAATCGGTATTCCAGGCCATAAGAATCGAGAGTTTGAAAAGAGACTCCCGATTCAAGAAGTCGTTTTACCTCTTCAATCATGCCCTGGTTCATCCGCTCCCTGAGACGCAGGGTGATCCTCTGTCGCAGGGCTCCCCTCGGCCACCGTATTCCGAATACGATCGGCTTCAGGCAGGGAAGAGGAAATTTTTCCCTATCCTCGGTGTTGAATTCAGCGATTTCGATCGCCCGGATTACCCGCTCCCGGTCGAGAAGGTCGGTGGTGTTATGCAGGCGGAGGTTGGCCTTCTCGAGGCGGGCCACGAGCGTTTCCAGAAATAGAGGCTCGAGTTCTTCTCGGAGGCGGTCATTCCGGGGAACTTCAATCATCCGATACTTTCGCAGAATTGCATCCAGGTATAACCCCGTTCCTCCTACCAGGATCGAAAGTTTGCCGCGGGCCTGAAGGTCGGTGAATGCTTCTGAGAAGCGACGCTG
>Ga0187865_1002728_pt1 | contig 16013 bp, 15 predicted proteins | sample June2016WEW_11_1_2_FD_132989 | JGI IMG/M metagenome (GOLD analysis project Ga0187865, IMG submission 132989) | Peatland microbial communities from SPRUCE experiment site at the Marcell Experimental Forest, Minnesota, USA - June2016WEW_11_100 | ecosystem: Environmental > Terrestrial > Soil >...
AGGTTTGATGTCGCGATGAACGATGCCTTCGGTGTGTGCGGCGTCCAGAGCGTCAGCGATCTCTATCCCTAACCCCAGTAGAACATCGGTGTCCACGGGCCTTCCGCCGATGCGATGCTTCAGCGTTACGCCGTCGAGAAACTCCATGGCGATGAAACGTTTGCCGTCTACTTCGCCGATTTCATGTATGGTGCAGATATTGGGATGGTTCAGGGTGGAAGCGGCGCGAGCCTCGCGTCGGAAGCGCTCCAAGGCTTGAGCATCTTCCTCCAGATCATCGGGTAAAAACTTCAGCGCGACGAAGCGCCCTAGCTCCGTGTCCTGGGCCTTGTAGACCACACCCATCCCACCGCCGCCAAGCTTCTCGACGATGCGGTAATGCGAAATGATCTGGCCGATGAGCGCGTCAGTGCCGGTCATGCGTAGCACATGTTAGGTTGGGGGCAGGAAGCAAGTCAACGACGAGGACCTTGGAACAAACCAATTTACTGGTGGAGATTTACAGGTGAAGTTTTCTGGTGATTTTTTCTAAGTGATTGAAACAGATGATAGGCTCGCGGGGACTCGAACCCCAGACCTCTAGCGGGTCCTTTTGCTTTGGCAAGTTAATCATTTCGAGGAGGATGCGGAATCGCGCAAAAGAATGACGTCGGACTCGGCTTGGTGACGGATCACTGCAAGTTTCTTGCCGTCGGGTGACCACATGAACCCGAGAATTATCTCGGACCTGAAATCCGTAATCCGCTGCCCATGTGTGCCGTCCAGGGGCTGTATCCAGATATTGTCCACTCCCTTTTCCTCGATAGGGAAAGCCAGCGCTCTTCCATCGGGCGTGAAGTGAAACGTGCCGTTACCGGGAGGGCCCGTAAAGTTGAAAACAAAATTCGCCTGTGGATCCAAATTAATAAAACGAACAGACTGTTCTGCTTTGTTCTCAAGATTCAAGAGCTCGATTTTCTGGGACGCGGTTCGGGTTTCAGGAGACGTCTGATCCATGAAGACCGCTAGAGTCTTTCCGTCAGGTGACACAGCCGTACCCTCCGCTAAGGCGTTTTCGATCCTAGTCCCAGGCACGAGTTCTGAGTTCCCTCCCGCCGAAGAAACACGCCGCAGTCCATCTCCTGTCATCCGACGTTTGAGGTAATAGACCCATTTCCCATCTGGCGAACAATTCCACAGTGCTTCAACCAAGGCGGGACTCAACGGAGTCGGATCAGAGCCGTCCGCCTTTGCCCTCCAGATTCTCATCGAATTTCCGCCACCGCCGTGGAAGAACCAACTCAACATGACGGAGCGGCCACTGTCGCAGGCTGCGACGTCGCTAATATAACTGGCAGGATCGTTGAGAATCGTGACGGCGCCGCTTCCGTCTGGCCGCACCCGCACTAGCCGTAGACCTTGCGAGATCAGTAGTTCTCCCTCTGGTGTCCAGTCAACACTGTTTGCGAATTCCTGCCGCGGAATGCCCGGAATAACGGCTGGCGATCCTCTGCCCGTTCCGGGGAGGACGTCGATTTCGTTCTGGTTGTGAGTCTGGATGGTGGCTAGCGTCTTTCCATCCGCGGACACGCTTACGGTAATGTGGTCCGAAGCATCGTTGGTGATCGCCCGGAATTTTGCGTCCGGGTAGGAAAGCGCCCCAATTTGATTAATCAGTGCCAATCGATCGCCCCGGGGTTCGTAGTTGGCATAAATCCAGCGGCCGTCGGGAGACCATGTGATTTGATCGATTAGCTTGTCATTTCCTTCAACAAAGCCATTCATACGCCCGCTGGCAAAATCAAAAATCTCCAGTTTGCTGATCCCTTTACCGCTAAGATTAAGGAAAGAGGCGGCAAGCCGTTTCCCGTCTGGTGACCACGCCACGGTCTGCATCACTTCATTCCCCGTCACGATGAGCAGCACCTTTTCCTCACTGCCGCCGGCATTAGCCTCAATCAATCGCCACTTGCCAATCTCGGGGTCATTGGCACGAATGTATGCGATTTTCCCCCCGTCGGGCGAAAATGTGGCATTGGTGTCCACGTCCTTGGCTATCACTTCAGGTGTACCACCGAGAACGGGCGCGCGGAATAAATTGAACGTATTAGAGGCCCCCCGAACTGTTTCGCGAAAGTAGATGTAGTTGCCGTCGGGAGAGAATGCGGGCGTCGCGAAATTTTGTCCAGTGGGGGCAACGACTTGCGTGTCGCTGCCGCTCAGAATATTTCGCAACCACAGGCTGTGTTCCCCATTTTCCTCCTGAACGTTTAGAAGAAACTTCCCATCTGGAGAAATGGCTGTCTGAACGGTTTTGCCCGTTTCGGTCAACTGCGAAACCTCGAAGCTCTGGAACGGTAAGGTGCGAGATCGATTGACTAGAGAGTAGATTCCGTAAGTCGCAGCAGTGGCAAGCAACACAGCAATCGTGGCGATGACTACAACGCCAAATTTGTGTTCACGCGCCACCTCCACGACGCTGGAGGAGCCTGTGCGCTGAACACCGAATGCTGCGCTCGAAGAAGCACCTTGCGACACAGTCATGCCCACGGAGCCGCCGCTCGCTGTCGGCACCGCCGTCGCAACAGAAGAAGACGACAAGTCATCTGTCACCGCAGGCCCCGCCCTTCGACTGGAATCGTGGTCGCGCTTCAATCGCTGCAGATCCGCGCGCAAATCCGCTGCATGTTGGTAGCGAAGGCTACGATCCTTTTCCAGTGATTTGTTGATGATCTCTTCGAGCTTCGTCGGCAGATCGGAGTTCAAGCGCACCGGCGGAGTTGGGATTCGATTCAGAATTGCGTCGAAGACCACTCCGGAAGTCTCTCCGGCAAAAGGCAATTGGCCGGTCGCCATCTCATACATCACCACGCCAAAAGAGAAAAGGTCCGTTCTCCCGTCAACTTCCTTCCCACGCACCTGTTCCGGCGACATATAAGCGACCGTACCCAGAGTGGTTCCCGGGCTGGTGAGATGTTCGGGTCCTCCTGCAAGCGTCCGCAGTGTATCGTCGCTGCCGACGTTGTCCCCTCGCGTGGGCAGCTTGGCTAGGCCAAAATCCAAAATCTTGGCATGGCCGCGTTTGGTGACGAAGATGTTGGCTGGTTTAATGTCACGATGTACGATCCCTGCCGAGTGCGCCGCATCGAGAGCGTCGGCCACGTGAATGCCAATGTCCAATTGCCGTTCAATTTCCAGTGCGAGGCTACCGATGACATGCTTCAAGGTCTGGCCGTCTAGATACTCCATGGCAATGAAAGCCCGCCCGTCCTGTTCGCCAATATCGTGAATCGTGCAGATGTTTGGATGGTTCAATGCCGAAGCGGCTTTGGCTTCGCGTCGAAACCGCTCGAGCGCCTGATGGTCGTGAGCAACACCTTCGGGTAAGAATTTGAGGGCGACAAAACGGTCAAGCCGTGTGTCCTCGGCCTTATAAACAACACCCATACCACCACCGCCGAGTTTCTCAACGATGCGGTAATGCGAAATGATCTGGCCGATGAGCGCGTCAGTGCCGGTCATGCGTAGCACATGTTAAGTTGGGGGCAGGAAGCAAGTCAACGAAATCAAAACCAATCCTAAGTCTTGATTAACCTCGTAACCTGAAAAGTGGTTGTGAATCGACGTTCTCGTCATTTCTCCGCTTGGCCTTTTCCTCAGCTTCAGTGGAATGTTTTGGTTCGCTCTAAAACCCAGGTCGTAAAACTCTGCCATATTGCGGTACGTCCAATCGGCAGCTCCAATTCTTGCATAACTACTAAGAACAGCCCTCCCCAAATCGTTGCTCGATGCACCCTACGCGTCGACCACAGGTCATAGGCCACCATCATCACCAAGAAGGAATAGGCAACGACATCAATCATCCATGGTGATTGTTGGAAAATCGCGAACGGCCATCGGTTGATGGGTGCCTCCAATAGAGTAATCGTCGCGAGCAGAATCAACCGTTTGTGCACCGCTGGATGAAATCGTTCGCGAAACGCAAAATAGACCAAGGTTCCAAAAATGACCATATCTCCTAAGGTTGCTGCGTAGAACGCTTTCGCGCCTGCGCCCATGGCCGCTCCATTCCTCCGGAGCAAATCCGTTCCTGCCATAGTGCCCAACACCACCATCACGCAGGCCAAGCCAAATCCAAACATGCCCAATCGCCGATGAATATCTGTGTTCCCCGTCGAAACCAGCGACGTCTGAACGATCAACAAGAGAACCCATGACGTGAACGCCGCACCGTGTACGTGAATCACCCAACTCGGCAGAGGTGCTCTAAACACGCCGGCTAGAAAATAGGTCTTTGCAAAACCCAAAAACACTGTGGCCAGAATCAATGCGGCCATGGCAGAAAAAAAGTATCGCTCGTACCTACGCCTCTCAGGTGCGTGTTCAGATTTGATCACTATTTTATCCCGCACATGTCGCAGACTTTGCCCATTCACTTACGCCGCGCCGTCGATTTCTTCCTTGCTGAGCGGGCTTCCAAGCAGCGTCAAGCCATGCTTTTCGAACTCCGCCTTGCGGGCTTCCTGATTCTTAGGATCTGAGTCTTGCGCAACGGGCGACCAGTCCTTATCCATCAAGCCGGCGGGCGAATAGAGATGAATGGCGCCGCAGTGCTGTTCCTGCGCCACACTCCAGCGGTGTGGCACGTTCATCAGCATCAGCAAGGAATCGCCAGGTTTCAGGCGCATGCGCTTGCCGCCTACTTCGGCAACGAACTCGCCCTCCAAGATGTAAAGCCACTCATCCTGCTCGTGATGCACATGAAGAGGAGCGCCGCGATATGGGTGATGGTCGCCAGCAGGAAACACAAAAATGGCAAACCGCCCCTCGGAGTCGGACGAACGAACGACCTCGGTATCGAACATCCCTGACGGCGAGGGCGCGCGCTCATCGGTACCGTCGGATGTGCGGGTGAAGCCGGACCGCACCAACAGCGGCTGCCGGGCATTTCCGTTAGTGGTTGCCTGATTCACGTCTGCGAAAACTTGTAAAACGGTCGCCGAGCTCAGCGAGAATCCCTCGAATGAAGCGAAGGCGCTGGCCGCAAGAAATGCTCTCCTGTCCATTGTTTTTCTCCCTTGAAAAACGCTTCTACTTTCGAGTTACCGGGACGCTACTTTGAATCCGCCCTACTCCTGTTTCTTGAGCGTCAGCACTGTTTTTTGATCTTCTTTTGCCGGCGCCCAGGTAGTACGCGTCAGAGTGTTGCCGTCCTCCGAAACTTCGAGGGTGGCGAGGTAAAGAGTCTTATCTCCAAGTTTTGTCTCGGACGTCATTTTTCTAGGCCCCGCAATCCGAAAGGCGGTCGTCATTCCCGGAGGCGACATCGGACTTTGCACCGCCATGAAGGTGCCGTCGGCGGGGCCAGCCCAGGTGTTGTCGATAGGATCGACGTAAATGTACATTTGACCTGGCGCGGGAAAAGCGATGGTCATCGTATCTGGCTCCTCTACCCTCTTCAGCATCTTCCAAGACCCCTCCAGGCCTGGCCCACCGGAGACTCTGGTGTAAACGCTGGATCCGATCGCCGTACGATTTGTTGGATTGAACCAGGTGTAGGTCATCGTGAGCGTCTGTCCCTCAGCAGACAAAGCCAGATGTATTTTTCTAGTCACTCTATCCCTGATTTTTTCCACGCAATCCCATGAAGATGGCCCCGTGCCGACCCAATCGACAGTCGAAGCTGGGCGATCGGTCGGATATTCTTTTCCGTCAATCGCGAAGTCATACTCGCTGTTTCGATTGTTAGAATAGTGCTCGCCGCCTGTAGATGACTTCGAATACGTGATGGTGCCGGGCGTGGGGACCGGATTTTCGGTTTTCCATGTTCCCGCAAACGGGTTTTGCACGGCCTCTGCGACCTTGGTGCCGTGAATTGTGACTGCTCTTTTTAGCGGGCCGCCGACCTCTCCCACGTCACCCGTTTCCGTGAACGAAGTCGAAGAAATTTCAGACCAAACTCCGTGCCACAACATTTTCTTGCCGTTTTGCGGAAACTCCATGTCGATGATCAACTGCTTTCCGTCCCACTTCAGTGAACTGTTGGAGTAGGAATTTAAATCGCATGCCGCTGGGCCAGAATTATCGCAGAGCATGCCGTGCAAACTGTGCGTGTTCTTGTCCCACCAATGAAACGCAACTAGATACACTTCCCCAATTGCGCCACTGACATGCTCTTCTTCCATGAGAACGTAGCCTCCGGGCCCGGTTCGCCAGATTACTTCGCCCGTGCCGGTGCCTCCATTTGGAGACTTGCCACCGGGCTCAAACTCATAAGTTGTAGACCACTTGCCTCCAAGTGTCCTTGTGAGGCTTTGCATCTCCGGTACCGGCGCCTCCACGTGCGAATCCAGATCGCCTTCGACACTAAGCCCCGCTGTGTTGTTGTTGCGCGCGGCTGCCACCTTCGTGGCGTGAATCGTGAAAATTCGCTTCCGCTCGCCCCCTGGTGGTCCGGACTCTCCGGTCTGCGTGAACGAAGTCGGAGTGATATCCGACCACACCTCGTGCCACAAAGATTTCTGACCGCCCTTAGACGTTTCGATTTCGTCGATGACATACTGTTTGCCATCCCAGCTCATCGTGATGTCGTTCTGCGCACCCTTTACATCACACGTGTAGGGGAGCAGGTTTTGGCACTCCATTCCTTGCAACGTTTTTGTCGTCTTATTCCACCAGATAATTCCCAGCAAAAAGGCATCTCCCTGGGGCAATCGCAAATGCTCCTCTTCCAGTAATGTGTATCCGCCCGGACCTGCTCGCCAGGTTTCCTCTCCGGTGTTGACAACCCCGTTCGGCATAGAGGCGTCCGCCTCAAACTTCACACTGAGGGACCACTCACCCGAAAGCGCCTTCGTCAGAGACTGCAAGTCGACGGAGGGTTCCGGCGCCTTGGTCAGCGACTGGCCGCGCTCTCTTGCAAAGCAGGCAACCCAGAGGGTCAGAACACCGATTAGGATTAGCCCGATTCTTAGCATTGTTTTCATCGAATTTTCCCCTTCAAGATGTCTTCTTGACCTAGCGCGGCGTCACCTGATAGCGCGCCACCATCCCTGCCAGCATGTGATCGCTGATGTGACAGTGGTACAGCCAAATACCGGGCATATCTGGCACCATATCCGCGGTGATCATCTGCGCCGAAAGCACTGATAAAACATCCGTCCGCTGCCCCCCGACCATTACTGTGTTGCCATGCCAGTGCGGCGTGTGCGCATTGTTGAAGTCTCCCAGCGTCGTGACGTACCAGCGCACGCGGTCTCCTGCCTTCATCTTCATCAGAGGCATATTTCCGAAAATGTATCCGTTTATGGAAGATTTGACGTTCGTCCCCCCAAAGCCCGTGACTGGGAATGACACAACAATTCCCTCCGGCGTAACCTGGGAAAAGTCTGTGCGGTCCACTCCTTTCGGGTCCGTCGTGTGGTCGCGGATGTTGTCTTCCAGATACCTGCTTTCGTTTTCATTGAGAGCGACGAACATCGTCACAAATTCGTGGTCGACATCTTTCGGGCGCCCATCCGGCAGCGCCATTCCCCGGCGCGTCACTACAATCACGCCGAACAAGCCGGAAGCCACGTCCCGCAATTCATCGGCGTGCGAGTGATAGAGCCAGAAGACCGAGCTGGGATCGTTCGGTCCCGGTCCGGCGCGCTCCGGTACCTGCCAGATATAAGTGTGCGTCCCGCCGGCAGGCACCGACCCATCGCTTTTGTCCGCCCCAGAGGTTTCATCGTTGTAATCCGCGCCTTCGGAGTCCTTTTGGTATAGGACTCCGTGTGGATGCATGCTGAAGGGATGCGTGGCGTTGTTCTTGAAGACGACTTTAATCGTGTCGCCCACTTCCGCGCGAAGAATCGGCCCAAGCAGGCCAAGATACGCATCTTCCGCGCTTCGTTCCTTTAGGACCGTGAAAGTGTCGTCCGCATATTCCCGATAGATCGCCTTCTTGTAGACGCGCCCGATCTGGTGCGGCCCTGATTCGGTGTAGCCCTTCTGTAGTGCGTCAAATGGATGGCCCATCGCCTCATCGCGTCCCGTCGGTGCATAGTCCCAGTTGACTTCGTCGGCGGCCACATAATAGACGCGAGTTTTTCCAGCCATCGTTTGCGCTCGAAGCGATAAGCCACAGCAAAGCAGCACCAGTAAACAAATGGCATACCGCAGAGCCACTGCGAATCGGCAGTTGTTCACGGTTCTTCCAAAAGAAACGAAGCCGGCGATCGCAAATCGTCGGCCCGCGGCGATTCGAATCAGGATTGTTTTCATCGAGTTCTCCCGTTCCAAACGTCTGCTGGCAGAAATTGCAGCTAATCCACGCCTACCAGACTCCGGACAGCCCGAAACAATCTCGCCGAGCTGTAACCGATCCCCTTCTTAAAAACCACCTCGACTCGCCGGATCTCCGGCCTGTTTGCCGACCGCGGAGGTGCCAATGCGCTCCGATTGCCCAAGGAATTTCGCGTCATCCAGTCTTGTAGTCTTCATCACAGCACCAGCCGCTTGGCTATATCGATCCACAGCTGTGTTCTGCTCAAAAACACGAGAGCAGGGAGCACCGAGACAAATAGGAGACCACCCCATAAAAAGGCGGCGTGCAGCCTGCGATTTTGTGCGGTGTCGAAAAGGATGAACGTAACAGGAACGGTTTCCACCATTGCGATGGAAGACCATAACCCAGCAGCCTGAATGAAATGGAACGGGAGTCGAATGATAGCAGCTCCCAGTAAAGAACAGGAGGCGAGAAGCATAAGGCGTTTGTGATAATCGCTTCGCTGACGGAACAACAGCGCAGCGACGAAGAAGCCTACAAATGGAAGAAGTTCGCCAAGAAGCAAGAATGCGAGGAAACTGAGCGCGGCGTTTGATCTTGGATCCGCTAGAAAGTCGCGTCTGGTAGCGTGGATCGCTACGGCGGAGCTAATCAATACAACGGATGCGGCCAGGACCACACCGCAGATGCCCAGGAGACGGTGCCAGTCACTTCGGCGCGCAGCGACCAGCCGGACCTGAACCAAAAACAGGACAAACCAGAGAGTGAGGACGAACCCGTGCAAGTGAAGCAACGGCGGAAGCGCCGGAGTACCAAAAAATGTTTTCAAGTAATAGGTGCGTGCAAACCCGAATAAGACAAGTACGGCGGCGGCGACCGCCGCATACGTATAATACGGGTTGCGGACACTCTTGTAGGCGTTGTCACTCATTTGTGCAACCACCTTTGCAGTCGGTCGACATTCGTCAGCCCGACGTCTGCCAAAAGTGCAAGATCCACGAGGCTAGGGCACGCCATGCATGGGAATGGCCGATCAAAGTCTGAGTCTCTTCGTACAAGATGAGGAAAAGCCCTCCCCATAGAGTCGCGGGATGAATTTTCCGGCGGGAGTAGAGGTCGTAGGCCACAATCAAGAGCAGAAAAAAGTATGTAACCATCGTGACGCCATGGGAGATTTTGTGGATCCAGTGCACAGGCCAACGAAAGATGCCAGCTTCGCCGATGACCAAAGTCGCGAGAAGGATAAGTCGCTTGTGTGTTTGCGGCGCGTTCCGAAAGCGAAGAGCGAAGCAGACGAGGCCTGGGAAAGCTAGCAAAACTGCGGCCATTGAATCGTAGTAGAAAACCCATGGGCCGTCGAAGCCGGGTGGGATGTTGTTCCGCGCTACAGCGCTCGTGACGGTCAAGGCGCCGACGACTGGCATGCAACAGACAAGGAAAAATCCCACCAACCCAAGACGGCGATGCCAATTAACGTGACCGGAGGAAACGAGAAATGCTTGAATCAATAGCAGGAACATCCAGGCGAAAAATAGCGACGCGTGGATGTAGACGAGTAAGCTGGGGAACGGAAAATATTCCGCTCTAAACCGGACGTATTCGGAACCGAACCCGTAGAGCACAGCCGCGAAGATCAACACACACATTGAGAGGAAGAAGAATCGCTCGGTCACAATAGGGCTGCGCGCGAAGAAGTAGCGGGAAGTGGCCATCGTCAGCTCATTCCGAGACAAATCGCTCTTGCGCGCGTATTCCATAGGCAATAGCTTTGGTCAAACTCTCTCGCGCAACTCTGTGGGGCATACCTCGGGCCGTTTCCACGCAAGCGCGATCGTCAAACTCGCGGTTGGCATGCGGCTCGGCGGGCAGCGCCAGACACCGGAACCCAATTCACTGGCCTTTGCGATGGCGTTTCGCTTCACGGCAAAAATGTGTCGGTTCACAGTTGACCCCTGAATCCTGAAACGTATTCATTGCCGGGCCGCAGCGACGTCTGCTAAACGAACTTGTCCCATCATTTGACGCAGCTGACGATCGAGTACCGGGCCGTTATCCCGTACCCGACCTAACTTTTCTGTAAACGCGGACGAAGCGCTATAAACGATCATCGTCAAGTCGCGGCGCTGGTCGTACCCCCAGGAAACAATCACGTGCAGGGTCAGATCATGATAGAGGGAAAGTCGATCTTTCCATTTCTCTGCCGGTGGCATGCCGATATGTTTCGCAAGAGGAGTCGTGCCCGGGCCGAGATCGCTGTGAGTCTGCATGTCGAATGAGCATAGCGGACGTTTCGAGCCGTCAATCATTGCCGAGCTAAAGTGCGGGTTCTGCGAAACTGCAACCGGGTTGGGATCACCCATCGCCTCAAGCCATGAACGTTGATCGTACTCACCCAGCTTGGCAGCTGCCCGGCAATCTTGAGTCTCGTCTCCGGACTGAAACTTGGCCTTTCCGCCTGCCACCACGTACACGCCAAACCAAGCCTGATAGAGAGAAGAGTCTGGATCACTCCGAGCGGAAAAGTCGTTTCCAGTAGTCAGGCCTCCATAGGCGTAGTAGTTCACACCTTTGAGTCCGAGGGGCTCCCATATCGGGTCCATAACATTTTGCTCGGCAACCCACCCTGGTGGTAACGGGTCAAAGAGCGCGATCATGGCCTTGGCCACCGACTCCCCGGTCGCCGCCTGGGCCGGGACGCGGCTGTCAGGTGCTCGGTCCTGCGCATACAGCCTACAGGGGTTCGTCCAGAGAAAAGAGATCAGGATTGCGGCTTCGTATAGCCTTGTTGGTTTCATGGGTTCACTTTCGTCTCTGCTCTGCCGCCGCGATCGCTCCGCAACTTGCGCATGTTCTCTTTGGGGTCTTCTGCGGTTGACTCCGGCAGACCATAAGATTCGAGTCTTCCTTCGGGTCTCTCTCGAATGGAATCCAAGTAGGACGCAGGGATCAGGACATGCCTTCGCGGGTTCACTCGATTCTCCCTTCCGATTCGACCCTCGGAACTACGCTGCAGACTCTGACAATTCGTGCTACGCGAACCGCGGCATGCTCGCCGCACTCACAGCATCCAAATTCAAGCATCAGAAGAACGTCTTTGCCCAACGGCAGGACAACGCGCTGACAGCGAGCGAATTCCAAGTTGCAACGGGCTCCGCCCCCCGTCGCGACCAGATCCGCAGATGTCATTTGCAGTTCCACTGTCATCGCCCCTCAGGCTACTGTTTGCTCGCGTTCCATCGTAGGAAGCGGGCTGCGTTGTTATAAAAGATGTCTCGTTTCTGTTCTTCCGAGAGAAAGTCTGCTGAACGAATCCCTTCGATCGCGATGTCGATTGCCCCCGGCCAGACCATTTGGTCGGAGCCGAACATGATCCTCTTGCCAAATCCAGCCTCTACGAGGCGGCGCAGATACTGATGGAATTCTTTGCGCGGAATGGCCCAATCAATCACGGCAACGTCCACATATACCTGGGGATGCGCATAAAGAAGAGCAACCATCTGATCGCTCATGGGCCAGCCAGCGTGCATCACATAGAGGCGCAGTTTTGGATGGCGCACCAGCACGTCCTCCAACAACAAAGGGTTGCTGATTCGAGCGCGGTATTTGGGTGAGCTGAAGTAAGAGGCGCCAGGTGGCCCCAGTCCCGTGTGGATTCCGACGGGAATATCCAGTTCTTCGCACAGCGCGAAATACGGCTCCCAGGCCGGATCATCGGGAGAAATGCCTTCGTATTGCGTGAGGGCCTCGCCCAATACGGCAAACTTGCCACTCTTATAGAGCTGCCGTAACGTCTCCGCACTGGGTGCGCCCTCAAGATTGAACGCAAGGCCAGGGATGATCCGCTTTGGAGAGAGCTCGCGCCATTTGCTCACCAACTCAGGGGAGCCGCTGGTCACCGCCGCGATGTTGTATTTATCCAGTCGATCGAAAGTATCGCGCTGTAATTGCTCATCACTCTGAGGCGCCTGCATCGGCGCAGAGCACGCTTCCATGCTAAGTAGGCTATATCCATTCTTTGGGTCGATAGGTGCGAAGGCCAGATCTTTGTCCCCGGTACACACTGGTGGTGTCGGGCTGCCAAAAGAATTGGCATGTAGTGCGTGCAGGTGTACGTCAATGATAGACGGCACGTCCTTCGTCTGCTGTGCCATCGCGGTTGTTGATACCAAACAGAAGACCACAGCCATCTCAAGCGTGAGTTTTCCCAACCTGCTCATTTGTTTCTCCTCCTCGACGGCCGGTGGCCCTCTTGCATAGCCCCGAACATGCGCAACTTTGCGGGGCATACTTCCGACCGTCAATCTAACTGCCTGCTAAGCCTGAGCTAACCGCCAATGTGTTTTGTTTCAGTGGGTTGGAGAAAGTTACTAACTAGTGGCTCGATTCTGAAAGCCTGTGATACCCTCGCGCACAAGGATAATTTCGTGGGTGAGAACTCTCTACCTCCGACTGGCCCGCCCGTGCGGTATCGCTTTGGGCTGTTTAAGCTGGACCCGTCAGCCCGGCGGCTAATCAAGCAAGGAATTGAAGTCCGCGTTCAGGACCAACCGTTTCAGTTGCTGGTCGCTCTCGTCGAGCGAAACGGTGAGATTGTCACGCGCGAGGACCTCCGGCAGCGACTCTGGGCAGGCAATACGTTCGTGGACTTCGACAAGAGCCTCGGCGTTGCTTTGACAAAGCTACGGGACGCACTAGGAGATAGCGCGGCGAGCCCGATTTACATCGAAACCGTGGCACGCCGCGGTTATCGCTTCATCGCTCCCGTCGAGCGAAATGGAACACCTGCACCCCAGCCGATCTCTGCGATCGCCGAGACTGCAGACGTGCCAAATCAGCCGCCAGCCGCTGCCCAGCGGATGCTTTCGGTCATTCGGGTCACTTTAGCCCTGGTGCTGATCTTGGCTTTCTCGGGCGGACTATATTGGTACTACCGGCTGAGGCCTAAGCTTGGTCAGCATGCTGCAATAATGGTCGGAAGCTTCGTGAATCTCACGGGTGACTCCGCCTTCGACGGGTCGCTTGAGCAAGCCAGCGTCGTCGAGTTGTCGCAGTCCCCGTTCTTGACAATCCTGCCGCGGAAGGCGTTTCGCGATGGATTGCAGAATCTGGGGCGTTCGCCCGATGAGGCTCTAACTCCTAGCCTCGAGCGCCAAATCTGCCAGCGAGCCAATGCGGCAGCTCTGGTTACGGGCTCTATTCATCGCTCGGGCAACACCTATGTCTTGTACCTCGAAGCAGACGCGTGCAGTGACGGAGGTGTTCTCGCGACAGAAAGGGTTACACTGTCGCGAAAGGAAGAGGTCTTGCCAGGAATCGACCGAGCCGTCGCAAGCTTGAGGCGCAAGTTTGGCGAATCTGGCGATTCTCTGCAGAAACATTCCGTCCCTGTCGAGCAGGCGACAACCGATTCGCTGGAAGCGTTGAAAGCGTACCAACTCGGATTGGATCTACGCGCACGGGGGAAAAACCAGGAAGCCATCCCGATTCTCAAGTCTGCTGTAGCCTTGGATAGCAAATTCGCGATGGCTTATGCTCAACTCGGATCCAGCTATTCCAATCAGGGAGAAACAGAGGAAGGCGCAAAGTATTTCCGAAAGGCTTTCGAGTTGCGCTCACGCACCATTGAGCCAGAAAGACTCTACATTGCGGGAAGGTATTTTGACATCGTTACGGGTGAGCTTGAAAAAGCGATGGAGACATATCGGCTGTGGGCAGATTCCTATCCTAACGAATGGCGCCCACTAAATACTTTAGCAAACGACGCCCTCCTCCTTGGCCGGTACGAAGAAGCAATCGACGCTTCACGGCAGGCACTGAGGCTGAACCCTGACCAAGCGTTCAATTATGAGATTCTTGCAAGCGCACTCCTGGCCCTTAATCACGTGGACGAGGCGAAAAACGTCGCAAGACAGGCGGTATCCCACGCCAGAGACGACGGAGGTTTGCATCTGCTTTTGTTTGCAGCCGCAGTGCTGCAATCGGATCAGACTGCTCTAGAGGAGGAACGCAAGTGGTCGGCCGAGTTTCCCGACGACTCGTTCATACCTTACGGCGAAGCGGAGTACGCTGCTGCGCGAGGCCAAATGAAGCGGAGCGCCGATCTTTTCGAGAAAATCGCGCAGCAGCAAATTGCGGCCGGCGTTCCCGGCTACGCGGCAAATCTCTATGCAGACGAAGCATTCATGCAATTGCAGATGGGACAGCCTGAAGAGGCAATCAAGAGCGCACAGAAGAGTCTGAAGAGTGGAAAGACGGACATCAATTTGGGTCTGGTCGCCGCCGTGTTCGCTTGGAATGGGGACTCGAATCGGGCAAGCGCTGTGAAGCGCGATTTCGACAACGAATACCCGATTTCAACTTATAACATGAGCATTTTTTCATCGATGATGGCCGCAGGAACCGCCATCCACCGTGGAAAACCTGCCCAAGAGATCAAGAGCCTCATGGCCCCGGCAGTTCCCTATGAAGCGGGCGGCACCGCGACTTTGAATCCGGTCTACATGCGTGCAGTGGGGTGTCTGAAGGGCGGTTCGCCAAAGGACGCATTGGTCGAATTTCAAAAGATACTCAATCACCGGGGAGTGGATCCTTTGAGACCATCCATAGCCCTCTCGATTCTCGGTGTTGCACGCGCCTCTGTTTTGCTCGGAAGAACAGAAGACGCCCGCAAAGCCTATGAAACCGTCTTGCAATTCTGGAAGGAAGCAGATCCCGGTTTGCCAATTGTTGCTCAAGCCCGAAAGGAATACGACAAGCTGCTGAAGCTTGCCGAGAGGTAGTTGGCGGACTTGGAGGCGAACCGCATCGCGCGGCTTTCGTCTAATAGTCCGTTGAGCAGATTTGAGCCGACATGCCGCCGACTTGGCTCCCTCCGCGCCCCAATACGTTTCGAGCCTCCGGCGAGTTTAGAGTTCTTGAAATTGTTGGCAGACAGAGCGCACCTGCTTTCTAAGCAGTGTCGTCCCTTCCCTGCGTTTCTATTTACCCGAATACATTCCTAAGTTTCAACGGCTTATGATCTATAGCGATTGTGCACAGGAGCCCTATTCGATCCGTTCTTGCACAGTTCGTAGATGAGCGGACATGCGACCCAAAACACTAAGGATTGGTGGACGTGGCCGGGATAAAACCGGCGGCCTCCGCTTGCAAGGCGCGAGAGTCGCCTCTAACAAACGCCTCATTCATTTTAACTGCTAGCGTTTGCAACAAATCGGGGAATTTGCGTTCGCCCAAGAGCTAACCCCAATAGGCTGAAAACAACCCATTCGTGCACAGCTCGTGCACAATCGAGGTTCAAGTCAAGTGCCTGCCGCCCGAATTCCTTGCTATGCCGTTGACCTTCTTTCGTTCCACTCTGCGCTCCTTTCTCGCAGAAAGTGCAGGATGGAACTGTTTCACTCCACATATTCACAGGACTAATCCCGCCGTGGAAGCTATCCAGAAATGTCTGTTGACTATTCTGAGCCACAGCACGCCTAGAGGGGCAAGTCGTGGTTCAACGGATATGCGGCAGTGTGCCATCCAAGGGGTTCACCCCAAAAGTTGGGTCCAACTTGGGTCCAAATACTGACAAACTAGGTCCAAAACCATGTACTATGACGCAGCACAAAGCTAGGCGGACCAATCAGATAGCATTCCTACTGCTGCCTTGGGCGCAGGCGCACAGTGTTGACCAGCCCGAGTTCTTGTATCAGTGGACATGAAAGAGCTTGCATCGCCGATCGCACTGGTCCATTTCTTCCTCGCTCTGACTCTGTCTAGTCGG
>Ga0187865_1002729_pt1 | contig 16009 bp, 18 predicted proteins | sample June2016WEW_11_1_2_FD_132989 | JGI IMG/M metagenome (GOLD analysis project Ga0187865, IMG submission 132989) | Peatland microbial communities from SPRUCE experiment site at the Marcell Experimental Forest, Minnesota, USA - June2016WEW_11_100 | ecosystem: Environmental > Terrestrial > Soil >...
CGCCCCCGAGACGGTCGTCGTCGTCCTCGAACAGCCGCAGCGCCTCCGCACTGCGCGCGGCCGCCGTGTCGAGGTCGAGGCTATCACGAGCGACTTCGGCGCGGGACAGCAAGAGACGGGCGCGGACCCGGGGCGATTCGGTCCCGAGCCGCTCGAGGGCCCCCGTGAACCGCAGGTCCGCGCTATGGAAATTGCCGAGAGAGTAGTAGAGGTCCCCCAGGGCTTCGGCGACCTCCGCCCGCTCGTTCCGACGGTCCCCGGGAAGCGAGGCCAGGTCGAGGAGGACGCGTTCGAGTAGGTCGGCGGCGACCTCGGGCTCGCCCGCCGCGCGCGCCGCCTCGGCCGCGTGACGGTTGTACTCGTAGGACTTTGCGGGAACCTTCCCGAGGAAGTAGTGTCGTCCGAGCTCCGTGAGCACCGGGAGGGTCGGGTGGGGGTACATCCGTTCGAGCACCTCCCCGATCTTCCGATGGAGGACCCGAAGACGGCTCTCGGTGAGCGACCGATAGATGCGCGCCCGGAACTCCTCCTCCACGAACGCGAACCGCTCTCCGCCCGTTCGCTCCACGAAGACGCCCAGGTGGACGAGCCGCTCGACCTCCTCCGCGAGCGCCTCCTCGTCGATCCCCATGGCCCCGAGCAGGAGCGAGAAGTCGAACTCCGAGCCGATGGCGCTCGCGTAGGCCAGGATGCGAAGCTGCTCGGGCGAGAGCGATTCGAGCGAAGGGTTCGAACCGCCTCCCGGGGGACGAACCCCTGCGGCTTCGTCCGGCATCGCCTCCCCAATAGTCGCCGGGCGGAGTTAAGCACCTGCCCACGAACCGCTCCCGACCCACCGGCGACCGCTGACCGTCCCGCAAGGGTTATCTAACGCCCCCCAGGTCGACGGCGGACGATGGCGACGGCCGAGCCGGCGGCTCCTCCGACCCCTCCCCCCCGCCTCCGGGGAATGTCGGTCACCCGAAAGGTCTCCTTCTGGGGGTTCGCCGCATTGGTGGTCCTGGCCGTGGCGTTCTACGTCTGGTGGGGGGTCACGTTCGGGGTCTGGATCGACAACGGTGTCTACGCTGTGACGATCACGCTGCTTCTCTTCGGTCTCGCCGGAATGTGGCTCGTGTTGCCGAACCCCCCGATCCCCCCGCCCGCGCCGCGCTCGTAAGCGGTCCGTCTCAGAGAGGGCGTCCGGCGAGCGCCCAACGGACCCCGGTGCCCGAGCCGCAGGAAATGCAGGCGGTGGGAGTGTCGAGCTCGAGGGGAAGCGCGCTCTCCGGGGTCCCGAGGAGCTCGCCCTCCACGGCCGTCTCGACCGCGTGGCCGCACTCCTCCGAACCGCACCAGCCGACAATCCCCACGTGCGAGAACTCCTTCAGCCCGTCGAGGGAGCGGACGACCCGGAACTCCTCCCGGAAGCTCGCGAACGCCCGGGCATGGAGCGCTTGGTCGAACTCCTCTAGGAAGGCATCGACGTCCCGTTCCAGGGTGTCGAGCGAGACCGTCTTCTTGCGCCCGAGCCGGTCCACCGCGGTCGCCGTCCGGGACGCCGCCTCCCGCCGGCCGACCTCGAGCCGGACGGGCACGCCCTGAAGCTCCCAGCGGTAGTACTTGGCGCCGGGCCGCTCGTCCCCCGAGTCGAGGTGGACCCGGCGACCGTGCCCACGGAGCCGCTCGACGATTTCGGTCGCGGTCGTCTCAGGGCCGGGTCCGGCCCCCGTGCTGGGGATTGGGACGATGACGACCTCGTACGGCGCGACCGAGCTCGGGAAGACCGCTCCCTTCTGGTCCCCATGGACCGCGACGATGGCCCCAAGCAGGCGCTCCGAGAGGCCGAACGTCGTCTGGTGCACGAGCCGCTGGGCCCCGTCCGCGTCCTCGTACCGGATGCCGTACGGCCCTGAGAAATTCTCCCGATAGTGATGGACGCTGCCGATCTGGAGCGTCCGACCCGCGCCGACCGGGATGTCGAACGCGATGGAGTAGGCGGCGCCCGGGAACTTGTCCCACTCCGGTCGGCGAACGGCTACGTACGGGAGCGCGAACGCCTTCGCCATCCCACCGAACGCCTCCAGGTTGGAGCGTACCCGCCGGTCGGCGGTCGCCTCGTCGACCTGGCAGGTGTGCTCCTCGAAGAAGTGGATCTCGCGGACCCGCAGGAACGGTCGGGTCGTCTTCGTCTCGTACCGGAAGGTGTTCACGATCTGGTAGACGTTGAGCGGCAGGTCCCGGTGGGAGCGGACCCAGAGCGCGAAAATGGGGTACATCGCGGTCTCGCTGGTCGGGCGAAGGACGAGGGGGACCTCGAGGTCGGAGAGGCCTCCCTTCGTGACCCAGTAGACCTGCGCGTCGAACCCCTTGATGTGCTCCTTCTCCTTCGCGAACTCGTTCGCCGGGATGAGCGCCGGGAACTCGACCGGCGACGACCCGGTGGCCTCGATCTCCCGGACGAGGACCTCATCCAGGTGGCGCCGGGCGAGGAATCCGTACGGGGTCCAGACGTTCATCCCCTTCACACCGTAGCGTTTGTCGGTGAGGTTCGCGGCGTCCACGACGGCGAGGTACCAGTCGATGAACGCGGCCTTCTTGTCCGGAAGCTCGGGCATGAGGGACGGGGAAAGGGGGACACCGGGAGTATAAGGGTATAGGGCCGAACCTGCACGGTTTCGGCCCCGGGTCCCTGGGCCGCGTCGGGGTCGACGTCCGGGGCCAACGGAAGGCGTACGGACGCCGGAGTCGACACCAGTGAACGCAAGTTGTTAAGCCGAGAGCCGGCCATGTAACGCAAGCCATGCGCCTCGTCGTCTGTATCGACCGTGACGACGACCTCGGCCGCAAAGCCTCGGTCGCTGGGCCGGTCGTCGGCCGGGCCGCCGTCGTCGATGCGGCCGTCCGGCTGGCCACCGTCGACCCCGAGGACTCCGACACCAACGCGATCTTTGCTTCGGTGAGCCTATTGGACGAGCTCAAGGGCGCGGGCGAGGAGGCCGAGGTGTGCATCCTCACCGGCTCGCCGAAGGTCGGGGTCCTCTCCGACCGGCGGGTCGCCGACCAGTTCGACCGCGTCCTGGCCAGCCTCCACGCGAGCTCGGCGTACCTCGTCAGCGACGGGGCCGAGGACGAGTACCTGTTCCCCATCATCGCCTCGCGGGTGCGCGTGGACGGGGTCCGTCGGGTCTACGTCCGCCAGAACGCGAGCATCGAGTCGACCTACTACACCATCGTCCGGGCGATGAAGGACCCGAAGCTCCGGGCGAAGACTATCCTGCCGTTTGCCTTCGTCCTCCTCATCCTGGGGATCGCGGCCGCGAGTGGGGTCCTCCTCTGGGGAGTAATCGGGCTCGCGATCGTCCTCGGAATCTACCTCATCTTCTGGACCTTCGACATTGACGAGGCGTTCATCGACTCCGTCCGCTCCGCGTCGGCCGACATCCGACAGGGCTCGGTCGCGTTCGGCTTCGGTCTCTTCTCGCTCGCGCTCGTCGGCGTGGGGTTCCTATCCGGCTACAACACGTACTACGCCAACCTCTCCCAGCCCGCCATCACCCGAATTCTCCTATTCATTCAGATGGGACTGTTCTATTGGATCCTGGCCGCGATCATCTGGGAGACCGGCCGGGCGATCCGACGCCGGTTCGCCCGGGGCCGCTTCCCGCGGACGTTCGCGGTGGCGACGACGTCCATCGTCGGGATCGGTTGCATGAGCTACGGGATCGTGTTCCTCGTCCGGTACCTCGAGGGGACGGCCCCGGTCCCCCAGCTGGCCCTCGTCATCGGCCTCCTCGTCACCGGCTTCGGCCTCGAAATTGGAGCGGGGGTCCTGCAACAGTACTTCAAGTCGGTCGCCCAACGGGCCGTGGTCGAACCGGCCACATAGGCCCCGCCCAATCCGCGGGCCGGCCTAGCGGATCGGAACGGACTCGGCGACCCGTTCGAGGTCGGCGAGCGGGACGTCGAGACCCGAGCGCGTGCGCAGGGTCTCTCGAATCGTAGCCACCCCGCGACCGTGCTCGGCCGCGCGGGTGGCGAGGGCGGCCAGGTCCTCCCAGTAGTTCCACGGGAACACGACCCAGACCCAGCCCGTCCGGGGGATCTCCTCGGCGAAGTAGGTCGGAACGAACTTCGAGTGCGCGATATGCAGGAAGGCAGCCGTCTCGAGGCGGGCCGGATGCTGCTCCCCGACATGGGCCGTGGCAAGCGAGAGGCTCTCCCCCGTGTCGGTGATGTCGTCCACGACGAGGACCTTCTGGCCCTCGACCGGCCCGCTCAGCCCTTCGGTGAGCTTGGCGGTACCGTCCGGCGTCGCGGTGACGCCCCAGTGCTGGGCCCGAACCGAGACCAGCCGACGGACCGCGAGCCGGTCGCAGAGGAGCCGGCTCGGGACCCACCCCCCACGGGTGAGCGCGACGATCGTCTCGGGGACCGCCTGCGCCGAGCGAATGCGCTCGGCGAGGCGGTCGGCCCAACGGTCGACGTCGGACCAAGTGGTTAGGCGACAGCGGGGGAGGTCGGCCATCCGGTGGTCGACCCCGCCCCGCCCTTTTCTCTCTTACGGATAGATGCCCCGGATCCTGATCGCCTCGGCGACCCGCTGGATCGCGAGGACGTACGCGGCGGTCCGGTTGTGGACCTTGCGCTCCACGGCGATCTTGTGGACGTCATTGTACGACTGGACCATCACCCGCTCGAGGCGCTGGTTGACCTCGGCGAGGGGCCAGAAGTACCCCTGGATGTCTTGGGCCCACTCGAAGTAGCTGACGGTGACCCCGCCCGCGTTCGCGAGGATGTCCGGGAGCACGGTGATCTTCTTCTGGAAGAAGATCGAGTCCGCCTCGGGGAGGGTCGGGCCGTTCGCCGCTTCGGCGATGAGCTTCGCCTGGACCTTGTCGGCGTTCTTCGCCGTGAGCTGGTTCTCGAGCGCGGCGGGGACAAGGATGTCCACCTTGAGCTCAAGGAGCTCCTCGTTCGAGATCGCCTTCGCGCCCGGGAATCCGACCACCGAGCCGGTCTTCGCCTTGTGCTCCTCGAGAGCGTGGGGGTTGAAGCCGTCGGCCTTGTAGATCCCGCCCTTCGAGTCGGAGGCCGCGACGATCTTCGCGCCCTGCTCGTCGTTGAGGAGGTTCGCGGCGACGCTGCCCGCGTTGCCGAATCCCTGGACCGCGACCGTCCCGTTCTTCACGCGGACGCCGGCGTCCTTCGCCGCTTCGCGGATGGTGTAGGCGCAGCCGCGCCCGGTCGCCTCTCCGCGGCCTTCGCTGCCGCCGAGGCTGATCGGCTTTCCCGTCACGACGCCCGGCACGGAGTAGCCCTTCAGCATCGAGAACGTGTCCATGATCCAGGCCATCGTCTGGCCGTCGGTGTAGACGTCCGGGGCCGGGATGTCGCGCTCGGGGCCGATGATACCGGAGATCTCGGTCGTGTAGCGCCGGGTGAGGCGTTCGAGCTCGCCCTTCGACATGTGCTTCGGGTCGCAGATGACGCCGCCCTTCGCGCCGCCGTACGGGATGTTGACCACGGCGCACTTCCAGGTCATCCACGCCGCGAGCGCCCGGACCTCGTCCAGCGACACCTGCGGGTGGTAGCGGATCCCGCCCTTGCAGGGCCCGCGCGCCATGTTGTACTGGACCCGGTAACCGGTGTACACATGGTACGACCCGTCGTCCATCCGGACCGGGAAGTTGACCGTGAGCTCCCGCTTCGGGTGCTTCAGGACTTCTCTCATGCCGCTGTCGAGACCGAGGAGGTCTGCGACAATGTCGACCTGTCTCTTCGCCGTCTCAAAGGGATTGGTTGTGGAACTACTGTTCACCATACCCGAGACCTCCGGGCAGTCGGAGAGTTCGGCTTCTGATACTTGAGGGTAACGTGGACCGCGCGAGGGTGCCGCATGGTTTCGACACCAAACGAACCGGACCGGTCAGAGGAGCCGACGGGACCGCCGAGCGAACGGTTGCCAACCGGCGGGCGGCATCGGTCGGACACGCCCGCCGCTCCCGAGCCAGGCCCCCCGCCCCCGGGTCACGCGGCCGACCGCGGTAAGTCGGCCCCCGGAGCGACGGACGGCTCGCCGGGCCGCCGGAAAGGCTCGGGCCGGGAGGGCGAGAAGGAGTTCGTAGTCGCCGCCGTAGAACGTGCGTCGTCGGCGTTCGGACGTCGAGAGGTTCGGGTCCCTAAGGGCCGGCGTCAGGGGAAGACGGTCCTCATCGACCTCCACCCGAACCCGGCTCGCTTCGGCGAGTAGGCGGGACGCCTCCGCGAGGCCGTCGGACGTGTCGAGCATCGCGTGTGCCCACCGAACGAGGGCGACCCCTTCGGCGACGCGCGGGCGAACGTCGAGCATCTCCGAGAGGATCCCTGCGCCGGGGCGTTTTGTCCTGCCCAGCCGAGCCGCAGCGACGCCCCCTCGTCCGACGGAGCCGGTCGTCGCGATGAGATCCCCCGGACGCGCCCCCGACCGGGGGGCGAGCGAACCCTCCCGGGCCCAGCCGACCACGCTGCTCACCACGGTCCGGACCGGTCCCGGTTTCGTGTCCCCTCCGACGAGCTGCATCCCGAACCGCTCGGCGGTCTGTTCGGCGCCGCGGGTGACCGCTTCGGCCCATGTCTGAGGGGTTCCGACAGGCACCACGATCGCGAGGAGGAGGGCGGCCGGCTCCGCACCTTTGGCGGCGAGGTCCGAGAGGCTGACCCCGGCGGCGGCCGCCCCGACCCGATGCGGCGGGGACCCGCGACGGAAGTGGGTCCCTTCCACGAGCGCATCGATCGAGAGCACCGCGACCTTGCCGGGAGGGAGGCGAATGGCCGCCGCGTCGTCCCCGAGAGGGAGAAGACCCGCGCGCCCCGCCGGTAGCTCCCTCGCGAGCCAGCCGTGGAAGCGTCGCTCGTCGATTGCCTTCGCCCGCGAGGTGCGATGTCCGGTCATCGAGCGCTACTTGTACGGCAGGAACTCCTTACCGAGGAGCTCCCGTCCGAGGATGATCCGCATGATGTTGAGCCCACCCTCGGCCCCGACCATGTACGACATGATCCCCCGAAGCCCGAGCTCGAGGCCGACCTCTTTGGTGTAGCCGGCCGCGCCGTGCCACATCATCACCCGCTTCACACATTCGAACGCGATCTGTGGGCCGGCGAGTTTGACCGACGCGACTACGCGGTCGACCTCAGAGCGGTGGGACGTATCCCCCTTGAGGGTGTACGTGTCAATCAACCAGGCGGCTCGACGGACCTGCCATTTGATCGCTTCGAGCTGGGACCACAGGTCCGCGAGCTCGAACTGGATCGCCTCGAACTTCCCGAGCGGCTGGCCGAAGACCGACCGTTCCCGGATGTACGTCATCCCGGTCTCGAGCGCCCGCTCGGCCGCTCCGATGCATGCCGCGGCGACGTAGGTCCGAGCGACGGTGAACCCACCCATGGCGAGACCGAACCCCTTCCCCTGGGTTCCGAGAAGGTACCGCGACGGGACCCGGGCATCCTGGTAGCTCAGCCCACCGGTCGAGATGCCCATGCGGCCCATATTGTGGAACCGCTGGGTCGAGATTCCCGCGGTGTTGGTCGGGACGTAGATGAAGTCGAACCCCCCCGCGGGGTCCTTCGCGAGCGTGAGGTGACCGCCGCCGAGTTCCTTCGCCTCCTCAGTGCCGGAGATGAATGACTTCTCACCGTGCAGTACGAACGAGTCGCCCTCCCGGCGGGCGGTGGTGTGCATGCCCGCCAGGTCGCTTCCCCCGGTCGGCTCCGTGCTGGCGATGCCGAGGAACGCCTTCCCGGCGCAGACCGGCGGCAGGACCTCGCGCTTCCCCTCCTCCGTTCCGTGAAGGGAGAAGGCCGTTGACCATCCCGCCTCGAGGAGGAAGAAGACCGCGGTCGCCATGGAGGAATCCCCGCGTCCGATCTCCTCGGCCGCGAGCTCGGTGAGGACCGCGGAGGCGCCCATGCCGCCGTACTCGGTCGGCACCGGCATCGCAAGCAGACCAAGATCGGCCATCGCCGCGAGGACGTCCGCCGGGATCCGTCCCTCCGTGTCGATCTTGGTCTCGTTCGCACGGAGTACCCGGTCGCCGAAGCGGCGGACCGCGGCCTGGAACGCCTGCTCCTCATCGCCCAGCTCGAAATTCATGGTAATCGGGCGCTGACGGACGCGCTGGGATTTAGCCTATCCGCGGGCGCGGCCTCTCGCGGCAGTTCCTTTAACCTCGACGAACTTCGACCGCCCGGAGGAGTGGCTCGTGCGGGTCCGCGTGGCCATCAACGGGTTCGGGACGATCGGTAAGAGGGTCGCCGACGCGGTGGCGAAGCAGCCGGACATGGAGCTCGTCGGGGTCGCCAAGACGCGACCGAGCTACGAGGCCCGGCGTGCCATGGAGAAAGGGTATCCCATCTACATCACCGGAGGGGGAAAGCCCGAGGAGTTCAAGTGCGCCGGCCTTCCCGTCGCCGGTTCCATCCACGACCTCCTCGGTAAGGTCGACATCGTGGTCGACGCCGCCCCGGACAAGATCGGCCGGGAGAACCGGAAGCTGTACGAGGCCGCTGGGGTCCACGCGATTTTTCAAGGCGGAGAGAAGGCGGACGTCGCCGAGGCTTCGTTCAGCTCGCTCGCGAACTACGCCGCGTGCCGCGGCAAGCGGACCTTGCGGGTCGTCTCGTGCAACACGACGGGCATCGCACGCGCCGCCGCCATCCTTCGCGAAGGTTGGGGGATCGACCACTGGGAGGTCACGATAGTCCGTCGGGCCGCCGACCCCGCGGAGACGAAGAAGGGACCGATCAACGGGATCATGCCCACGTTCCAGCTGCCGTCCCACCACGGCCCGGACGTGCTGACGATCCTCCCGGACCTTCACATCGCGACCCTGGCCGTGGTGGTCCCGACGACCCTGATGCACGTTCACGTGAACCACGTCCGTTTGACCCGGGCGCCTAGGGACGCGGCGGAGGTCACGGACACCTTCCGCAAGGCCCCGAGGTTTCGGGTCTTCGCCCCCTGGGAGCACGTGGACGGGACCCCGCAGGTGATGGAGTACGCGAGGGACCGCGGTCTCGGCTTCAACGACATGATGGAGAACGTCCTCTGGGACGAGGGGTTCCGCCTGGACAACCGGGACGCCTACTTCTTCCAGGCGATCCACCAGGAGTCGATCGTCGTGCCGGAGAACGTGGACGCGATCCGGGCGTCGCTCGATCTCGAGGCCGACGGTCGCGTGTCGATCGCGAAGACCGACCGCGCCCTCGGGCTCACCCCGGCCTAGGCGCCCTCCGCGGCCGACCAGAGCCGGGTTATCTCCTGCGACCCGGTGGGACGGCCGTGCCAGCGCTTCCGAAACGAGAGTCGCGGTCCCGGGTGCGACCTGCGACCGATTCGACGGTGCGTCGCCGTCGGATCCGCGAGCGATTTGATGCGCAGGTGGACCGAGAACGACGCCGGTATTCGGGGGAGGCCTGGCGGGTCCTCGTTCGCGAGCTCCGCGACCGGTTCCTCGTCCGTCACCTCCCGAAGGGAGGCGGCTGGGTGCTCGAGCTCGGCCCCGGACCCGGTCGGTTCACGCCCACGATCCTCTCGTCCGGGGCCCGGGTGGTCGCAGTCGACCTGAGCCTGGCGATGCTCCGGGCCCTCCACCGCAGAAAGCCGGTCCGAGCTCAGTCACGTCGGTTGGCCAAAGTTCGGGCGGCCGGAGAGTTCCTGCCATTCCGCGATGGGGCCTTCCGAGGGGCCGTTCTGTACGGGAATATCCTCGGCTTCTCCGCTAGGGACGGACGGTGGCTGCTCTCCGAAGTCGCACGCGTCGTGCGACCCGGAGGAACGCTCATCATCGATGTCTCCTCCCCGGTCGGGGCGACGACCGAGTTCCTGGAAAACGGCGCGCGGAGGAGATTCCTCCTGCGGGTCCTCCGGGACCCCGAGTACTACCTCCTCAATGCCGTCATCGGGTCCGGTGCGCGCGTCCACAGCCCGTTCGCTCCCGAACGTTGGGCCTTCTGGGAGTTCGATTTCTATACGGTGCCGGCCGCGCAAAAGGCACTGTCCGCCGCGGGGTTCCGGACGATCGATCGAATGGCCGTCGGTCCCATCGGCGCCTTCCGCGAACGCTTGACCGCGATCGCCCGCCGAGACCGACGCGCGTGGCGGAACCTCGTCGAGCTCGAGGAGCGAGTCGGCCGAAGGCCCGGCGTCCTCGAGACGGGTCACGGGTTCGTGATGGCGGCGGTCCGGGAGGGTCGCAAGTCGCGGACCCGCTCGCACGCTTGACCCCAAGAATCTTATAGCCCCCCCCGCTCGCGCGCGGCACATGTACTATCTCGACCACCGCCGGGATGTCGTTCGCATTCCACCCCAGCGGCTCGGGCCCGACCTCGCGAACGTGCTGACCGAGCTCGCGCAGCAGCAGTTCGAGGGGAAGCTCGTGGACGGCCAGAGCGTCGCGGTGACGATCCGCGACGTGACCCCAGTCGGCGAAGGGCACATCATCCACGGCGACGGCGGCGTCTATCAGGAGGTCGAGTACGAGGCCCTCCTCTTCCGCCCTGAGATCCAAGAGGTCGTGGAGGGGCTGGTCGTAGAGATCCGGAAGTTCGGCGCGTTCGTCCGGTTCGGCCCGCTCGACGGCCTCCTCCACGTTTCTCAGATCATGGACGACCGGGTCAACATCGACGAGCACAACCAGCGGCTCGTGGGCGTCGAGTCGAAGAAGGACCTCAAGGTCGGGTACAAGGTCCGGGCGCGCGTCGTTTCGCTCTCCCTCTCGGAGATCTCCCCCCGCGACAGCCGCATCGGGCTCACGATGCGCCAGCCGGCGTTGGGGCGGCTCGAGTGGATCCAAGAGGCTCACAAGAAGGCCGAGGGCGCGGCCAAGAAGGCCGGACCGGCCCCCGGCAAGAAGACCGCCGCCAAGGCCGCCCCTAAGCCCCCCGCCCCTAAGCCCCCCGCACCGGCGAGGTGAACGATGATCAACCTGAAGGCCTGCAAGAGCTGCAGTTCGATCACCGACCAGGCGAAATGCCCCCGGTGCGGAGGCGAAGTCTCCCGCGAGTGGCAGGGGTACCTCATCGTCATCGACCCGGACAAGTCGGAGATCGCGCGCAAGATGGGGATCCATGCCGCGGGCCGGTACGCGCTCCGCGTCAAGTGACGAGCGGGCGTGGGCGGTCCCGGAGTCGCTGCGTGCGACCCTGGGGAAGCGATACGGTCCCGTCTATTCCGGCTCGGACGCCGACCGGCGCCTGCTCGCTCTCGGAACGTTCGGAGCGTGCGGGGACCGCGTGACCGCGCGAGCGATTGAGCTCGATCATCCCCCCCTCATCGGCATCGTCGACTTCAAGACGCGGCGGAACGAACCCGTCGACCCGAAGCTCTTCCGTCTGCTCGCGCGCCGGCGGCTCCTTCGGGTCAAGAATCCCCCCGGGCTCCTGACCGAGCGCCTCCGTGCCGCCGTCCGTGAGCTGGTCGGCTCGGGGGGCGGGCTCATCGAGGTCGACGGCGAGGAGGACCTGGGGTCGCTCGCGCTGGTCGAATCGCTCCCCGCCGGGGCCACCGTTATATACGGAATCCCGGGTGCGGGGGTCTCCTTCGTCCGCGTCGACGCGGCGTCCAAGGAGCACGTGCGGCATCTCATCGCCCAAATGGAGCTTCGGAGAATCGACCGTGGAGATTAGAATCCTCGAGGACCGGGCGAACCCGCTGATGAAGCGTCACGAACTTCGGTTCGAGGTCGCGCACGCGACCGCCGCGACGCCCAGCCGGGACGCCGTCCGAGGGGAGCTCTCGAAGCTCGTGCAGGCCCCGAAGGACCGGGTCGTTATCGAGCGGATGAACGCACGCTACGGCACGGCGGTCACCCGCGGGGATGCCGTCGTCTACGAATCCGCGGACGCCGCGAAGGCGATCGTTCGCGGGCACATCCTGATCCGCAACGGCCTCAAGGAAAAGCCGGTCAAGGCTGCGCCTCCCGCGGCCGCAGAACTCACCCCTCCCCCCGCTCCTGCTGCCGTCGAGCCGGCGCCGCCCGCCCTCGCCTCCGAGAAGAAGGAGTGAGCTCCCACGTCGAAGGCTCGCGTCGGCCTCTACGAGGTCAAGGGAGATACGCTCGCCCGGACGCACAAGTCCTGCCCGAAGTGCGGTCCCGGTACCTTCCTCGCGAACCACAAGGACCGACGCTCGTGCGGGAAGTGCGGCTACTCGGAGTCGAAGGCCCCGCCGCCGCCCGCCCGGGTGAAGGCCGGCAAGGGCTAGCGACCCCGCGGTGGACCCATCAATTCGATCCAGATACCGTCGGGGCCTGACACATACGCCGCCCGGCCGCTGAAGGGTGGTCGCGGAGGCACGACCACTTGACCGTCGTACGGGGCGACCTTCACTTTCCCGCCCACCGAACGGAGCGTACGGACCCATTGGTCCACGTCGTCGACCCAGAAGCCGAAGTGGTCCATCTCGGAGCCCTTTCGGTACGGCTCGTAGACCGAGCTTCCCCGGGGAAAACGGTTCAGCTCAATCGTGAAGTGACCTCGGGGGTGCTCTAACTGGGCGAACTCCCCGATCGAAGTGCGGCCGCGGAGTGTTGGACGGAACCCGAGCGTCCGGTAGAACCGAATCGAGCGGTCCAAGTTTCGGACCCGCAGATCGGTGTACAGCGGGCGCACAGGTACCCGGGTACGCGACACGAGGGCCCCGTGAGTGCGTTCGCCCGCTCAAACATCAACCGCCCCGGTTCAACCTAGCCTCGCGGCGCGGGTCCCCGACGTGAGGAACCTACTCCCGGCTACGTGCGGAGGACAAGGACCTCACCCGGCTTTGCCGGAGGGTGCTGCTTCCCGTGGCTGGTGGTGTCGTTTCCGGGGCTCCATCCGTGCCATCGCCGCAGCATCTTGACGCGGACCGGCAATCGTGCTCCCCGGAAATGATGACGATAGAAGTCCATCGTGATCACGTGTTCCTCGAAGACCACGGATTCATTGTACCCCTCGACCGCCTCAAACGCCTTCCGACGAACGGCCGCGAACCCCGACATGAACAGCTTGTAGCGGAACACGGAGGTCAGCACGTCGAGCAGCGTGCTCTCGGCCCGCATCATGAACCGGTTCACCACCGGCGCCGGCCAGTAGAGCTCGGCGATGGCGAAGTCCCAATCCCATTTCAACCAATCTTCCCAAGACCATTCGGAGATCAGTTGCACGTCATCGTCCACGAAGACGAACACGTCCCCGGAGGCCGCGGCCGCTCCGATGTTGCGGGCGTGGGCCGCGCCACCGGGGGCCGAGACGACGATGAATTCCGAATCCTTCGGGAGCATCGCCTTGATTCGTTGGATGGTGGCCGCATCGGGGCGGCGCATCGGGGTAATGAACGAGATCACGAACTCACCTACCGGTCCTCATCGTTCTAAGAACCGCCGTACAACGGTCCGAATCGGCCGCCGCTTCAGCCCGGGCACCCGAGACCCCTCCCGGTCCCCATCATGAATACTTTGCGCGCCACCGGCTGACTGGCCGGAAGGGCTTCGCAAGGTCCCACCCCGTGAACGTGAGCCGATGCTCCGCTCCTTCGTGGGCTCCGGCTACGGGCTGGCGCCCCGGTCCCCGCATCGACCTATAGAGGACGGTTCCCTCGCATGGTCACAGGTAAGTTGACCCGGAGCATGTCCGGACAGAGGGTCCCATGGCGGAGCCCGCGGGCCGGACCATGATCGTGGTCGACGGTCGCGTCCTCGAGATGCCGTCGTACCGTTCGGCCAGCACGGCCCGCCTGGAAGGCTCGGTCGCGTGGTGGGGATCCCTAGCCCTTCTAGGCGGTTCGCTTCTGGTCTTGGGCGCGTTCGTCGGCGCCGACCTGGGTTCGGCCACGGCCATCGGCGGGGTCGTGTTGTTCCTCGTCGCCGCCATACTCGCAGGAGCCGAACGGTACGAGCTCGCGACCGCCCTCGGCGTCTCGGCCGTCCTCTGGACCTCGGCGGGGATCGCGGTGTACCTTGGGACGGACCCTTCCTTGATCGGCTCTCTCCTGGCGTTTGCGATCGTCGGCGTCGTGGCGCTGGTGGCAGGGGGACTCGGGGCGCTCCGGAAGCGCTCCCGAGATCTCCGACCCGTCGGCCCCTCCCCGTGAGACTCTCCCCGTTCCGCGCGTTCCTCAGGGGTCGGTCCTCAAACGCGCGCGCCTCTACCCTCCGGGGTCAGTAGGGCGAGCGAAGCTGTTGGACGCTCGCCGTTATCTTCCAGAGTGCGATGAAAGATACGTGGAGCACTTCTCCTATCGGATTCGGGACAAACCCCCGCCAGAATGGATGGCGCTATCGAGCGGAATCCATGCCCGCGTCATGGTCGAAGGGAACGGATCCTCGATCACGCTCTACCGGCTAGAACCGGGGCGCCGGTTTGAACGGCACATCCACCCTTTCCCCGAGCTCGGAGTAGTGTTGGTAGGCCGGGGGGTTGCGCTGATCGGAGACGAGAAACGAACGCTTCGAGAGGGAGACTCGTTCTACTTCCCGAGCGGAACCCCTCACGGGTTCGAGGTCGATGCGGAGGAACCCGCCGTCCTGATGAACGTCACCGTGCCCCTGTCGTCCGACGTGGCTGAGCCCCCGGCTTCCGAGGTGCTCCGTTCGGCCAAGCAGGCGATACGGAGAGATCACGATACCTCCGAAGCACCGGGATAAGCGAAAGCTCGGATTCGGCGTAATGGGACACCCGCGCCCGCCGGATCTCCTGCCGCGCGACTGGCGCAAGGCGGCGAGATTCTACGAGCGGTGCGGGATCACGGAAGCGCTCTTCCCGAACGGGGCCCCTTCCTTGGGACCCGCTCCGGGAACCGAACAACTCTCCGCCCTCCTGGAGGTGTCCGTCGACGCTCGGACGGAAGCGCGAAGCCGGGCGGAGGTCGCCACGAGGACGACCACCTAACAGATCCCAACGCACCGCTTCGGGGCGTCGAAACTGGTAGGAAAGGTCTTTCGAGTCGGCCCCCCATACCCTAGAGATTGGGGCGCCGATGAGCGCGATTCTAGAGCTCCCAACCGAGCTGCAGCAGTTTCTGTCGCAACCCCTGCCTCAGACTCTCCTCCTGCGGGGCGCGCCGGGTTCAGGAAAGACGACCCTCTCGCTTTCGATGCTCCACAGCTTCCCGGGCCAACGCTTTCTGGTTTCCAGCCGAGTCACGGAACCGGAGGTACGGCGGGAGTTCCCATGGGCCCAATGGGACACGCAGGTCCAGTTGATCGACGTAACGGAGCGCGCGGGTACGCTCAAGGATGCGTCTCGTGTGGTTGCCCATCTGAAAGAGGTTATCGAAAACGCTGAGAAGGAGCCCAAACTCCGTGGGCTCTGGCTTCCCTCCCCCCTCCAGGACGCGTGGAGCCGGACGGACCCGAACCGTCCGAGCATGGTCGTGATCGATTCCTGGGATGCGTTGGCGGAACGCTACATCGGGATCTCAGGCCACGAAATCGGCTTCCCCGACCGTGGTGAGATCGAGCGCATCCTGCTCGACCAGATGGTCCAGGCGCCGATGTTTCTGGTGCTGGTGGTGGAGCGCTCGGAATCCAGCCAGCTCGATTACCTCGTCAACGGCGTGCTCGAGACCAGCTCGGACATTCGGAATGGCCGCCCGGAGCGCTGGCTCTACCTGAAGAAGCTGCGGGGAACTCGGATCGATACCCCGCTCTATCCGTTCACCCTGGAAGGCGCGCGCTTCCAGTGCATCTCTCCCATCGGCCCGACACTGGCGGGACGCGTGGTGCGGCCCGAAAGCGAACCTAACTCGGTCCCGGGATACATCTGGCCCGGTTGCTCGGACTACGCCTCGGCGTTCGGCCGCCTTCCCACCGGAAGGCTCACCCTCATCGAACGGGATTTGTCCGTGCCCATTGAGGCACTGATCCTGCTCTTGCGCCCGATGGCCGGCCACGTCGCCCGTTCCGGGGGGCGTGTGCTACAGATCCTCCCGCCCACCATCGGCCCTGAGGCGGTACTGAAGACGTACAGGGAGTTGCTCTCCCCGGAGCAGATTCAGCAACAGGTCCGATTCCAG
>Ga0187865_1002736_pt1 | contig 15945 bp, 15 predicted proteins | sample June2016WEW_11_1_2_FD_132989 | JGI IMG/M metagenome (GOLD analysis project Ga0187865, IMG submission 132989) | Peatland microbial communities from SPRUCE experiment site at the Marcell Experimental Forest, Minnesota, USA - June2016WEW_11_100 | ecosystem: Environmental > Terrestrial > Soil >...
AATTTTCCCAATGAAGTACGGCATCATAGTACAACAGTTCCACCAGATCGGCCGAGCTGTCCACCAATGGCTGGCGGTGATCCGAGAATGGTAGAGACACCATTCGAGACCCCCTCAGCCAGCTCTTTATGCGGCACAGTACCAGCCCATTCTTGAGGGGCTGCCCAGACTCGGTAGTGGTTACTACAATCTGGATATATTTATAAGTCCGCCGCAAAGCCTCAAGCCAGCTTCTGGAATGAAAAGCCGAGGCCGACGGGTGTGTTTCAACCAATTCTGCCCTACGCGAACCCTCGAGTGGATCAATCTCGTAAACAGCTATCTTGGATACTCAAACCTTTGTTAGTTAATCAAGGAGGGTGGATCGAGGAAAAGAGGACGCTCCGCCACGCAAGATCTTGCTAATTCCGCAGGGCAGTTGAGGAGGAAGCGCCTGCATTTTCAACGCAGACAAACCTTCCCGATTCGCCAGGCACATCGCGAAACAAGTTCAACACCGCGCTCTTAACTTCCGGAAGTTTCCGCTCGAGCATCTGCCGCGTAATGGCTCGATGGTCATATGATTCTTCAACCACTCGAAGGATCTCACTTACACTTAGCCTGCGCGCGTCAGCTACCATTGATTCAATTCCGACGGTCTCCATAACACCGGCGAACTTGTCGCTGTAGGCAATGCAAACGGCTGGAATCAATTGAGAGATTGCTGCGATACAGGCGTGCATCCGAGAGCCTACAAAAAAGTCGCACTGGCCAATCAAGTATTTGATCTCGCTTTGATTATAGGTCCCACGCACCAAGCCTAAGCGGCCTTCGTATTTTTTCTCCAGGGTCGCGAACACTTGCTCGCAAACCACAGAGTCGCTCTCGGAGTCCGGCTGCATCCCGAAGACGTGTGGAACTAATAACACTGTAGCGGCTTTCTTGGAAATCAAAAAGTCGATGAGGCTTGTAACTAAGACCCTATAGTCGTCGCGAAGTCCAAAGGCGTTGTTGCGGGTGTAACCGCCCATGAAAAGCAACCCGCTGATATTAAGTCCCACCAGAGGCGATCGGCGTTGCTTGTCAACAGCCAGGCCGACTACTTCCTGGTGAGAGGGCGCGATCGGATCCACTACAAACCCCACGTCATAACAGAATTTGTACCTTTCCGGATCAAGGCTCAAGCCGAGCAATGCTTCCACATCTTTGAGGCTTCGATAGTCTCTAGTGTACACCCGAAAGGCGTGCCGCAAAATGTACCGCGCGATCATTCGGGAAAAATGGCCCTTAAAGGGCCCGAGGGTCTGGGGAAGCAAGACCAGCCTTCTATCGAGCGACAGAACCAGGATTTGAGGTAAGCAGTCATAAAGCAACCTTCGCATGCCGTAAATATCGCTGAAGCTGTCGCCGCCGGCTATTGATGCGATCAAAGTCGCTTCCGTGATATGGCGCAGGCATTCGTTTCGCGCAAGAACCCATTCCCGCACTCTCCGGAGCGGCATCAGCTTCAGCAGACCCACCAGTAGCAAGAGCAAGGCGATATTGTTTGGCTGAAAAAACCTCTTGGAAAACCTCATGTTGACGAGGGGGACCGAGACGTCCCTGCCCTCGAGTCTTAGCGTGTAAAGCAAAGGCTGCTTCGCGTAATCCAGGAGAGATATCGCAGCGGAGGGATACTGGCTCAGGATACATTTGATCGTGCCCTCCGTCAGCGCGCTCACACCCATGTTCTCGGTCTCGAAGGATGCACCCAGGACCGAAATCCGCATCTGGCCTTTGTAAGACATAGGAATTTTCCGCTTGCCGCTTACTTCTGTCGCCTCACCGAATGTGGCTGCCGTCACCGCAGCCTTCCTCCCATTGCGGAATGATCACGCCTTCTCGCCGAGAATTGTCAAGTGCGATGCAAGGACAGCGCTCAGGAGTCCCCCCGAGACTATATATAGCCCCTGCGCACGCCGAGGGATGACAGGAACGATCTTTCGCACAGTGAGCTTGGCCTTCGTAAACCACCTCCTGGCTCTCCTATATGACGTCAGATGGAGTCCAGATCGCTCAAAGCTGCCAAGGTCTCTGAAAGCAGGGCTTCGTTTTACACGGGTCCATAGAACCGGCAATTGTGCGAGGTTGGGAAGGGTGGCTATTACAACACCGCTATCTGAAAGGAGTTTGGCCAGCGACTCCAGCAAACGCACCGGTTCTGAAACCAAATGGAGCACGTTTGGAATCAGGACGCAGTCAAACCGCTTATGAGCAAGGCTGGCGAGGGCTGTCTCGGAATCTCCATGGAGCACTTCAATGCCCTTGGCCTCTGCACAGGCGCCTATTACCGAATCAAGGGCAACAGCCGTCACGCCAATGCCTCGCTTCAGCAGATCTGACTCGATCGCTCCCCAGCCGCATCCGTAGGACAACACAGTCTGAGTGCCTTCCGGAATCAGCGCCAACACTTCTGGGTCCGATGGTTCATAGTAGCTTTTGGACCACCTCGCTCGCCAAACCTTCGTTTCGCTATTCAACAAAACAGTACATGGGCGTGTTTTGTTCTGGATAGCCTCCAGCGCTTGGATTTGTCTGAAGAATTCCGTATCCCGGAGCCCCAGTTTGCCAAAGTACTTATTCGGGAGGTGCGGCAGGATAAAGTATTCGATCTGAGAAATGCAGATCACCTTCCTAAAACCGCACTGCGTATAAGGATCTGTGGCTGCGGTTTCCGGCAAGTGGTACCTCCCCTGGTGGGGACCGACCAGGAATCCACGGGACTGAATCGCACGCTTTAACTGCGCCTGCGTCAGCAGGTAGCATCCCGAGTGCTCGTTGGTGAAGAATGCGAACACATATGGGCCGCGTACGGCCACTGAGTGAGGGTCCCAATGGAAATGGGCGTGCGCTGTAGAAATAAATGTTTCTCCGCCAGGACCCTTTTCGGACCTGATAAAGCCCGCAATCTCGTCCTCTGGAAGGACTTCGGAAACTTGCAAGAACGCGTCGATATTCCTCTGCGTGATAAGCGTGTCGTCTTCAGTGTAGATGAAAAGGTCGTAGTCATTCGACCGTTCTGCGAGTATCCTCCTGAGGGCGAACGGAAAGCCCCACGGGTCGCCCCGCGGTGTCTCTACTACCACTTCAACTTGCTCACCAAGCTCCTTCGGGACATTCGTGAAGACCGCAAGGTGAACGTCATATGACATCGACTGGTATTCTTCAAGTAGTCTCCGCAGGTACTGATCGTTCTTCGTGCCGTAATTGGCAATTACAACCAGAATCCGCAATCTTGCCATTAAAACTGCCCCTCTCGGCCAATCCCCCGCACGACCCGCTTCAAACCCACACGAATGCAGCCTGGCCGCAAGCTATGTTGTGACGGCGGTCTCCTCACTTTGCCGGCTCAACGCAGCGCCGGGCGTCGCTTCTTCTGGTCGCCTGAATTCCCGCCAGATGGTGATAAGGCTAGGTATCCCGAAAGCCATGGCCAGAGCTAAACCCACTGGGGTTCTGAAAGTCGCAAATCTCGTGGAGGGAAGAATTCTCACAACCAGAGCTGCCGCCACGCCTGCCAGCATCATCCTCTTGTTCCATGCCGTAAAGGTTAGGGGAATCTTGCGGCGGATGATAATCCAAACGGTAACATAGTAGATTATGGAAGTTGCCACAAAGCTGATTCCAAGGCCAGACAGCCCGAGCCAGCGGACGGCCAGCCAAGTCGTTAGAAGGAGAGCGAATCCTGCGATAGTCTCGGTAAGTAAATAGACCGTGCTCCCGCAACGCGCCAACAAGGCGTATGCCATTGTCCAACTCGCAAATTTGAACAAGTCACCGATGAGTTGCCATTCCAGGATCTCAACTGCGGGGCGGAACTTCAACGAATACACAAGAGGAACCATGATGGGAACCATCGCGAGAGTTCCGAGAATCATCGGAACGGCAAGCAGCATGACGAGTCTGTGCTGCGCATTGATGAGCTTTACGATGGCGCGCGGGTCTTCTTTCACAGTTGAAAGACGCGGATAGTAATCCTGCCCCATGGCGGTGACCAGGAATCCGAGGTAATTGACGGAGATTGCAGCAGCCGCACGGTAGTAACCAACGGACTCCGTACTAAGCATATGCAGAACCACCATGGGCAACGCGAGCTGCACGCCCGTCCCGAGCATAGCGCTGGCAGTAAAGGGCCCTCCGAATCGGAGGAGAGACCTAGCCGCCTGCAGCGATTGCTTGTAGGAGGATTTCGCGCGCGCCGCTCCCACGTCCCGGTGGAGAAGATAACCAGACACTCCCCAACTGACCAGAGCCCCAGCAATGACGGCAGGTACAACACCCCGAACGTCCCACACCAACACGGCGATTATCGTGATCGTTGCGCCAAAAATTGCATTGAGCACGCCACATTTGGCCAGCGATCCCACACGATGGTAGGCGTTCAGCACGCCTATTTGCATATTTCCTGCCGCCGTGAAGAACAGAGCGATGCCCAGCCATACGATGGTTGTTGAATGGTCGTTCATTCCCAACGCCCACTGGCTTACGGCCCTCCGAAAGAACACCAATATCAGAATAGCGCTCCCGCCTAGCCCCGAAAGCAAAAGCCATGCCCCTCTTCGCAGGCTGGCAACAGTGGCTTCGTCTCCGCTCGTGGCCGCCCCAGCCCCCAATCGAACCAACCCGGTGGCCATCCCCATGCCGGTAAGCAGGCTCGCGAACCCCACAAAACTCTGGACCAAGCCGTAGTAGCCATAACCGACCGGTTGGAGGACTACTGCCAGCACCTTGGCTGAGACCACCCCGCATAGGATGCTGACAACGGAACTTGCACTCAATACTGCGGTAGCTCTGAAAATCGATTTCACTCGTACCCCGGCAGTTATTTCGTCACACCTGGGGCTTGCGACTCAATCCAATAACCAAGCAACTGAGTGCTGGAGCTGGCCCCGTAAGAATGTCCCCGCTTTATGCCCTCGAAAGTTTCTTTATCCTCAATGCGTAGCCCGTCCCAGATGTAGACGCCGCACTTGACCGTGACATTATTACCAATGATTACATCATTCTCGATGAAGCAATGGCTGCTTATATTGCAGTTATCGCCGATTGAGGCTTTTGGCAAAACAATCGTAAATTGCCAAATCTTAGTATTTGTCCCGATGTTTTTCGTCTGGCAGTCGGCAAGCGGATGAATGTAATATGCGGCAGACATGTCCCACTCGTTTGAATAACAACGGCACTGCCGCTCAACATCGCGGCAGCTTTGAAGATAGACTTCCTTGGCAAAATTCACATACGGCCCGAGTTACAGTTTCCACTTGCGCTTCGGTAACATGCGGGCCGATCGGCAGACTGACAACCTGCCGGTGAATTCTTTCGGAAATGGGCAGCGTACCAGCAGCAAGGCCAATTTCGCAATACGCCTGCTGTAAATGCGGTGGAACTGGGTAATGGATCAACGTGCCTATACCCTGCGTTTTGAGGTATTGCTGCAACGCGTCTCGCTGCCCACTCCGCACGACGAAAAGGTGATAGACAGGGTCGGCCCACTCGGGAACATAGGGCAGAATCAGGTCGCACCTCTCCAAGTCCCGTAGATACAATTCCGCAATATGGCGTCGCCTTCCGTTCCATTCGTCCAAGTGCTTAAGCTTGACGCGCAGTACGGCTGCCTGAATTTCGTCAAGCCTGCTGTTGAATCCCCGCACTTCGTTGAAATACTTGGTTCGGGACCCATAGTTTCTCAGGACGCGCACGCGGTCAGCCAATTCGCCGTCGTTGGTGGTCACGGCGCCGCCATCACCGAAAGCTCCGAGATTCTTTCCGGGATAAAAGCTCCAGCCAGCGATGTTGCCCAGGCCGCCCACGCGCCTTCCTTTGTAGCGGGCGCCGTGGGCTTGCGCTGCGTCATCCAAAACCCGGAGGTTGTGCTTCCTTGCAATTTCAAGAATCGGGTCCATGTCCGCCGGCTGGCCGTACAGGTGAACTGGGATGATGGCTTTGGTACGGTCGGTTATGGCGGCTTCGAGCTTTTCGGGGTCGACATTGTAAGTCCTCTCGTCTGGCTCGACGGGCACCGGCACGGCACCGGCGTAACTGACCGCGAGCCACGTGGCGATGTAGGTGTTGCTGGGAACCAGAACCTCGTCCCCCTGTCCGACCCCTAGTGCTCGTAACGCCAACTGGAGTGCATCAAGACCGTTGCCAACGCCCACGCAGTATTTGACGTGAAGAAACTCGGCAAACTCCTCCTCGAACGCTCCTACTTCCTTTCCCAACAGGTAATAACCGCTACCGAGAACGCGAGATACCGCCTCGTCGAGTTCTGCTTTCAGCTCCTCGTACGCGGCGCGCAGATCCAGAAAGGGAACTTGACTGCTCCTTTTTGAGAGCTGCTTTGTATTCTTTGTGGTCTCTGTAGTAATCGGATTCGTCATATTCCTCCGAGGAGACGACCAAACAGATGGAGCCTGACGAGAAGTTTTCCAACTCGCGCCAGATCATTCGAGGGACGTACAGTCCATAGTGTGGCCGATTCAGATAGAACTTCTTCCGCCTTCGTCCGTCGTCGATGACGACAGTGAAACTGCCCGATGCCGCGATGATAAATTCCTCGGTCACCTTGTGGGCATGCCCGCCCCGTGTGGCACCGGCTGGAACGTCGTACAGGTAGTAAGTCCGCCTTAGCGGAAAGGGTATGTGGCGGTTTCCTTCGATAAAGGTCAGGTTGCCCCTATTATCCGCGATCTTCGGGAGATCAATAATTCGTACGGTCTCTTTCTTCATCGAGCCTGCCTTTGGGGGTATGGACCAGATTGGTGATTTTCCAGTGTCGAAGAACCTGGATTAATGTTTACGTTCCGAATAACCGATCATGGGGCCCGCGGCTGCCCCGAGAAATCAAACGCACTAGCTGTAAACCTACCAGCGGACCCCGTGACACAACGCGCAGTTTGCACTGCGATTAACAATAGAGATTGCGGACCCAGCGGCGCCGGGATAGAACCTCCAGGGTGGCCGGAGGTAGAGGGCTGGTTGACATTCTGTGTCTGGTTGCCGTAGGTCGCAGTGATGGTCGCGTTGGCAGAGAATGCCACCGCGGTGGCGTTCACGGTGAAAGCGGCGGTGGTTGCTCCTGCCGCCACCGTCACACTTGCGGGTACCGAGGCCACCGCCAGGTTGCTGCTAGCCAGCGTGACCGTGGCCCCGCCGGACTGGCGCTGGCGTATTCAACCTCACAGTCGCTGTGGACGCACTCCCCCCGGTCACCGTGCCAGGATTCAGGCTCAGAGTCACAGGCGGTTGGATGGCACTCTTGAAGCCGATCACAAATGCTGCCCAGTCCGCCGGATTACAGGAAGTCGCCGTCGCAGTATAGCTTCCCGTGGCAGTCACAGAGCGGTCTTCCAGCATGGTACTAGCCTCGCCCTGGCGGAAGGTGAAGCCTGCCCCCGCCCTGTAGGGGGACGCATACGTGGAGTAGCCGAACAACCCGATGATGGTCCCGTTGCTCACCGTTGTCGTAGGAGACGCCCCGCTGTCTTGGGACGTACCGCTCCCCGAGGCCGAAGCAAACACATCCAGCGGTGCAGACTTATCCAGCCCCGAGTACTCCATCGCGTCCACCACGGAAAACGACGTCGTCTTCCCAGAGTAGGTCACTGTGATGCCGAGCAAAGGTCCGCTCCTGATGTTCTTGGCGTACCAGGCCTGGAAGCGGGCGGTCCTCCCCGCGTTCACGGGTCCGCCGATGGGTACGTATCTGTTTCCCGCGCTGTCGCTAACCGATGCGGTCAGTGTTTGATTGTCCCAATGGGAGAAGACCAACATCAGGTTTCCGGTCGTCACGGACTTCAGATAGGTTGTTTCAGACGAGGACGCACCGGAATCGCCGGCCGTCCACTGAACAAACTTCCCTGTTGTTCCGACCGTCAGGCCAGTAGTGGAACCATTAATCGAACTCGAAGCCGCCCGAATCGTCGTGCTGCCCGTGGCTAAGCCCGTCGCGAGACCCGCACTCGTGATCGTCGTCACCCCGGTGTTGGTCGAGGTCCTGGTCACGGAGTTGGTCAGGTTCTGAGTGCTGCCATCGCTGTTGGTCCCGGCGGCGGTGAACTGCTGCGACATCCCGCTCGGGACGGAGGGCTTGGCCGGCGTCACCGCCAGCGACGCCAGTTGCTGCCCTAGCGCAGGCGTCGCGACCACCACGCGGGCCAAAGGGAGCAGAAGCCAGGCGAGAATCAGGAGCTTACTCGAAGTTTTCGCTTTCACTATCGTGGGGATGCCCATGGTAACCTCACTTAGGGCAAGATTTTTTTGAGCCCGCCGATCCAATCGGAACTGTGAGCTATACCCGAGACCTGACCTTGAATGGTGGCCGATGGGTGTTGAAGCGACGGCCCCTTTCATCTTCACGAATTGGGTTGTCGCTTAGGGTTTCCTACCAGTTCACGCCGTAATACTTGCGCATGTCGCGCTGTTCACGACTTATCACGATGTGACTTGCAAGTCTTGGAAAAACTCGGGTTAGAAGCCATTTGATCGCGATACCCGGGTCAAGATGGTATTTAGCCGCGGTGGTCACAGACTCGAGGGCCTTCTTGTAGTCCCTATTTGCCAGATACCAATTTGCCCACTTACTGTAATGCGCCCGCAGATTTCGTCGAGCTTCTTGCCGGATGTCAGGCGCCATTCCCTCGGTCAAGCTTAATTGTTTTTCCAACCGGCGGCCGTCCATCGTTAGCTTGAAATCCTTCTTCTTCCAGTTCTCGGCCGCCCCTATGTGACGTTTCGCTGATGGTGGTCGGTCGATGAGGACCATCGGCATGTTGACGTAGCAGAACTTCGTTTCAACAGCCAGACGAAAGGCAAAATCAAAGTCTTCACTAAAGCGGAGCTTAGGGTCAGCTCCACCCAAGCGGCGCACCAAGTCCGTACGGGCAACAACTGTCTGCATCCAAACCACCCGGTGACGGAGTAACAACCTCACGGGGTCCTCGACGAGGCCGAGATCACCTTTCAGTTCCTTTGGAGCCTCCGTGAAATAATTGGTCCCTGCGAACTGGAACAGGGTCATCTTCATGTAGGGGTTGTTCATGAACCAGGCGTCCGTAAAACAGACACTGCTTTCACCTTTGTATTTTTCGAGGGCCTTGAACTGCCATTCGAGCTTTTGCGGAAGCCACAGGTCATCGTTCCCATCAAATCCCAGCCATTCGCCTTTTGCCATGGCGACGCCAACGTTGCTGGCAACACTCTGGCCCTGATTCTCCTGGTAGTGATAGCGAACGCGCTCGCGCCACGCCGGCCTTCCCTGGATATAGCGCTCCACCATTTCGGGCGTGTGCTCTGTGGACCCGTCATCGATAAGGATGACCTCGGTGACGGGAAGGGTTTGCCCAAGAATGCTCTCCACGACATTTCCCAGGAGATGGAGGCGGTTATACACAGGGATGATTACGGAAATGGTTGGGTTCATTCGATCTCCTTATGATTTGTGACCCGGGCAAAATAGCCTTCGGAAGCTCACGCGAGCGACCTAGCCAGGTCCTTGGTGGCAATGCAACAATAAACCCCACCTTCTGGCAGAGGGCGGCGCTGCCTCCAACTGTTCGCAAGACCACTATCCGAAAAGAGCGGTAGACGCGGGGGCCGCAGTCATGCGATAAAGGGGGTTGGCCGAGACGATCGCCACGTGGCCTGACGGGCTCCAGGGGGCAGGAGGGGTGGGTGTGCGTGGGAGCATCCACCCTACGCGCGAAAGTCCGCGCTGGATTGAATTGGAGCCACCGATATGCAAGACTTCACGACAAGAGAAATCGCTGCCAAACTTTTTCCAATGGCGATCATATTTCTCATAGTTCCGGCAAGGGGCATGTAATTTTTTCCACCTCTCACTGTAAAATATGCGCTTGTCGGCGCACCTTTAAGGCACTAAGCTTCGGTCCACCACCACCAGATCAGATCGTCCGGTGCGTTAAGGGTTTTGGCAGATCGTTTGCTGCGAGATCCCCGAGGAGTTGCGTGCGGCTCGGCTTCTGGTTCGGAACCCGGCAGTTGGGGGTTGGATCCTGGTACGATTGAGTGTTTTGGGCTCAGTAATTTTGGTAACTCCTTGGTCACTCAGCGCCCTTGGCACACGAGCCGTAGTATAGTGCTATAGTCCAATAGGCGGTGTCGAGCGCCCAAGACCCGCGGCTGGAGTTGTGGACTGGTATGATCACCGAGATTGCCTGACTGGTGGGACTCATCACAGCGGATCAATTTGCCTGTAAGTGCTTATAACTCAACGTGGTAGAAAAGCACTCACGCTTTACCTGGGAAGTACCTATGTACTATTGAAAAGGCCTCGCCGGCGGGGTATACTTCGGTCGGTGTGGTCAGGTCCAAGTGGCGGGTGGCTTTGTGCCTGCTCGCGGGGCCTGCGGTTCCCTAGCCGACCACGCACACCGGGAACCGAACCGCCTGGACTTGCTATTCTGTGCTACCAGCGCCAAAGCGTGCTGCGAATTATTTTCGACTGGCATGTGTAAAGTGTTGACCGTTAATTGACGATATAATAAGTAAGTGATGAAGTGCCGGTCGCAAATGTCAGGTTTCGTATCGCCAACCCCAGCCGCTCGCCGTGCCATGATGAATCAATGCCGAGGTACCAAACTCTATTATCCTCCAGGAGGCTAGTACAATGATGATGAAGCGGGTTTCACTTTTATTGCTTTTCGTTTTCTCTCCTTTGCTTGCCTGGGCATCCAACTGCGACGGGGCGGGGAACTGCTACGTATATGCCAGTGCAACCGGTAGTGGAAACGGGTCGAGCTGGACGAATGCTTGCACGGGGTTCACCGGAACGTGTGCTCCTTCCAGTATGACCCGTGGGGTAACGTATTGGGTGGCAGCGGGAAGCTACGGTGGCGTGAACTTTAACACGCCGGTCAGCGGCACCTCGGTCGTTACTGTCCAGGCTCCCACCACTAGTAACCACGGTCCGGCCTCTGACTGGAATAGCAGCTTTGCTGGTCAAGCTGTATTCTCGGAAAGCGCTATTTCGACCAGCTATTGGACATTCAACGGGCAGACGCGAGGCTCCGATTGGCAATCGGGCTATCTGTTGAAGTTCTGGAATCAGACTGATGGCAGCGGCGCAGCGCTCAACCTGCCCAATACCACGACCAACATAACTCTTGAGTACGTGGAACTGGAAGGCACAGGAGCTGGATTTCCCAACAACATCTCGACCCGCGATCAGTGCAACACTGACAATTGCGGCGTCTGGGGAGATGTGGCAATCTTCGCGACCCCGGCAGCAAATAATTTCTATGCTGGGTATTGTTACCTGCACAACACCGGGAATGAACAGGTGTCGATGAACCAAGGTGTCAGCAACACATCGACTTGGGAATACAATTGGTTTGCTTACAACCATACCGGCCAGAATGGTCTGCACGATGAGGCTTACTCCATCCTGGCTAATAATCTCACCATCCGCTACAGCGTATTTCAGGATATATCCGGTTCGGGGCAGATCACGACGGCGAGTGCATCAGAATCCTCGATTTCCAATTGGGCCATCTACGGCAACTTATTCTTTTGGGACCCGACCTACAATGCTCTTAATGGCGCGTACCAAGAGGCAACGAACGCCAATTCCATCTTGGATTTTCTTGGCGAGAATCTGTCGGGCTATGTCTACTTTTACGATAACACTATCGCGGGGATGTATAACTCTAGTATGCTTGCTTCGGGTGTTGGGGCGTCAACTATGGCCATTGGTGGCCAGAACGGTACATATAGCCTCGGCAACCCCACGGTGGTGGTGGAGAACAACCTCTGGTATGGTTGTGGCTGGGTCTACGGAGATTATACCCCCTACTGTTCTGCCAACGTCAATGCAGTCTGTACGTACGATTATAATGCATCCTACCAAGGGGGAATTGGTTCGGGGTATGATTGGCAAACCCAAGCTACTCCAGCAGCCCACGACTATAACGTGAGCGGTAGCAGCAGTCCCTTCGTAAACTTTTCAGCCGCGACCATCGCGGGACTGCAACTTGTGACGCCCGACCCGTTCGCAAGTCACGCGGGAATAAGTTTGGCGTCGCCTTACAATTTCGACGGCTTCAACCAAGTTACACGCGGTGCGAATGGAACCTGGGACCGAGGAGCTGAACAAATCGGCGCAGCGACATCACCACCGGCTCCTCCGACAGGTCTGACCGCGACGCCCCATTGATCGAAAGCCCACGAGGCGAGGCAGGCGTGGCGGGCCGACGCGTGGCGGCTGAAGGATCAATGAGTCGCTAGCGTAGAACATGTGTGTCTTCTTTTCTTAGACGATTCCGCCAGACCCGTTTGACCTTCTCGAGCAATTTGGCTCGGGCTAACAGCCTTTTGGCGGTTTGATCAATAACGACGGCGGGTAAGCGGAAGACCTTAAGCGCGATACCTCTAAGGTGCGGAGCGAATATGGAAACCGACGCTTCCTGCCATTGGCGATTACAGAATACCCCTTTGTACCACGCATCCCCAAATCCGAAGTCAATCTCCGTTACAGAGTTGCGACACGACTCTTCGATTATTCTCATTAGAAGGAACGCCCCGGGCGAATACTTACTCAAATCAGGATCGTATGCGGTAAAATCCCCGTGCAGTATCCCACGGTAAAGAGACCCGATCCAAAACCCAGCGGGACAATCTGCAACGTACAAAACGTACGCGCGGAGCCATCCCTTCTGCGCCGCCAAAAGGAGACGACGGCGACTCTCGGTACTGTCAATAAACCCAACCCCGAGGCCTCGATGATATGTTCTTTTTGCAACCTCCTCAGCATCGCGCACCACGCGTTCGAGCTGCGCAGGCGTGCTAAAGCAAGTCACTCTAACGTTGCCTGAATGATCTCGAAGGAGCTTGTGCGCTTCCTGTCGCCGCCTCCCTAGGGTCTTGGAGGACATGCCCCGAAAGGCGTCCTCGACAGCATTAGGCAGCCGCAGCGCCCAATGCATCTCCGGCGTTGGGGCGTGGTCGCGCCACAGGAAGCCGGGCAACTCCAAGGCCGCGCGGTAGATCGGCGAGTCACACCTTATGTTGTAAAGCACGGCAACATCGGCTTCTCCGACCCGGAGAGAGCCTATAATCTCGCGCACCATGACCCGGCAGTTTTCATATGAACTGTCTCCCAGTAATCCCCCGTAAATAAAGGTCATCTGTCGAGCCCGCAGTCCGAAGGCCCTAGCGTAACCCACCTTGAAGTCTACACGTTGGTCTTCGACCCTCCCAACCAATATCGTCGCCGGCAACCTGTCTCGGTAAAGTACAATCACATGCGGCCTGAGGATCTCAGCTCGGGAACGAAGGATGGTAAGGTAAAAGTCGATATCCGCATTTGGATGCCACTGCATTTGCATCCAGGCGTCACGTACCTCCTCGATTTCCGAAACGCTTCGGAGAACCCTGAGGCTCACCGGCACGGCGGTCCCGTCATTGGCAGTGCCGCTGACCATTGCCTTCCCATCTTGCAACTCTATCGCACCCATTGGCAACCTGCCCCCACACGGCCGTCTGATTTCGTCTCACTCGGCAGTAAGTGTCGCCCTCGGTTTATTCAGTGAGTACCACTCAGAGCACCAGCCGTGCCGACATCGGAATGTCGGATCCGCCAAAACGTAATGCGCTGTCCCCCGAAGCTGTCGATGTGGCCCACTCTTTCTAGCCAGTCCAGAGTTGCGAGCACCGATTCGTGGACCGAGTTGTAATAGACAACTCTTATGGGTCGCGGCTTCTTCGACAGCGAATTTCTAATGTTCTCGAGCGTGTCGCGCAGGGTCTCGGCCCCCAAGGGATTGAACATGCAGTAGATCGTTCCCTTCCCTAGGTCTGCAGTCGCAGCAGTGAGAATGTAATCCTAACCAGATCCTTGAAACCGAGCATGCCCGTTTCTCCAATCGCGGGAGCCTTCCAGAGGAATAAGCCTGAAGCTGCACGGGGCAGCCGACCTAGTCCTGATTTGCCTCGCAAACCTCAGAATGCCATCGCTTCGACAAGTTGAGGGACGGTCTGCGCAGAGTCGTCCGCCGCCCCTTCATCACGCTGTAGGTGAGGGTAGGTCATAGCCAGTGCAATCAGAATCCACAGCATGTAAGATTGTTGTCCCCATCCGTAGATGGCGACATTAGTCATCAGAAAATAGAAGGCAAGCATGTTAACCAGCAACACCAGGCAGAGGGAATTCGCGGGCTTTGCCAGCTTTCGGAAGCTGCGGTATGCGACGAATGCAGGCTTGAGGAGAAGCAATGCTGTGATGAGCAATCCCACATAGCCGGTTTCGATCATGAGGGCTGCAATGGAACTGTCGCAGCTATCGTACGTTACCATGTGGCCCTGGAATTCGTCCTCGATTCCCAGGTAGAAGAAGGACTCGGGACCGTAGCCCCACAATGCCCGACCGAAATCCTTGTCCAGTTCCTTGACGGCGATGCGATACAGGGCGTACCGCCACTGATAAGACACACCCTGGAGCGTGTCAGGATCCATAGTCTCACCGTAAAGATCCCAGATTGTTTGCCACACTCCGGGCCTCACAATTAGGACCGTCAACGTCATCAGGATAATTACCAGCACATACTTACGTAGCCTGTCTTTGTTGAGTAGCAGGAGAACCGCTAGGGAAAGGAACACCGCGATCCACGGACCACGGCTGCCAGTCTTATAAATACTTACAAACATCAGCATGATTGCCGACCAAAGGAATACTTTCCGGCCCCGCGTCTTCGCCAGGGTCAGCAGATACAGGGCCTGCGGGATGGCCATGGCTAGCGCACCACCGAAGAGAATCGGATGGCCAAAAGTCGACTGGACCCTGTTGCCTCGATATGACACCGCTGCGTAAACACCGGTCGAAAGTCGGTGTACATACGGAGGGAACAAAGAAATAACGCTCCATCTAGAGTAGCTTTCAATTGCTCCGAAAACCGAGCAGATGACCATGCCGACGACAAGGGAGTATAGGATTTTGCGGACGGTTTCCACGCCCCCAATGGCCCTGCTGAACACGTAAAAGACGACAAAGTAATCCAAGATCTGCGACAGAACCGTCTTCAAGCTAACTGTGAACACAAAGGAGTTGGCGGTTGAGACGAGCATCCAGACTATCTGAACCATCACGAGGTACTTAAGGGGCAACGCCCGCTTCCGGCCGCCCTCGTCGCGTGTCTTGCCCAGCGCGATGTATAGCCCCAGCAAAGTGATCACAACAACTCTTTGAGTTGTCAGACTGAAGAGCCCAGGTAACTGAATCTGCGATTCGATGGGGAACAGGAGCAGGAAGCATGCGGCCACCGGCAGCGTGCGCTCGAACCCCTTGGTGAGGGCAATCCCCACGAGGGCAGCAACGACGATAATGTCGATAACAACGATAAGAGTCATGCCTAGGTGCTGGGGGAAGAGGGAGCAGTGCAGTCGGCCGGACGCCTGCGGAGCCACGGGAGTAAAGCGACCCTCCTCCGCTGTTGCTCCCGTCGAGTTTTTGCAAAAGCCCGGTCCTGAATGCATGAATCCCGGACGATATAGCGGGAAATGAAACCGGCCACGTAACAAACGGGTATTAAAAGAGAGAAGTTCTCAATGGCGCTCTTAAAGGTCTTGGCCAAAACGAAGAGAGGGTGGCTCCAAGTGTAGTACTCGGCTTTGCCACGCTCCCAGTAGACTCGGCTGGCCTGAATCCCATCTCCCGTGGGCCGGCGATGGATTACGCGGTATTCAAAGAGGCTTTTCGTCTTCCATCCCTTGGTCCACGTATTGACCTCCTCGATTGTGTCCCAGCCAATCCATGTGGTAAGCGCGCCAATTTGTTGGAAGCATTGGCGGCGGCACATCTTACTGAATCTCGCATAATATGGTGACAATCGTCTGCATGGTCGCTATACTGTGGCCATGCATACGGTTCTTCCTCCGCGACGAGATTTCCAGGAATTGGAGCGTCGGCGTAAGCAAGCG
>Ga0187865_1002762_pt1 | contig 15803 bp, 17 predicted proteins | sample June2016WEW_11_1_2_FD_132989 | JGI IMG/M metagenome (GOLD analysis project Ga0187865, IMG submission 132989) | Peatland microbial communities from SPRUCE experiment site at the Marcell Experimental Forest, Minnesota, USA - June2016WEW_11_100 | ecosystem: Environmental > Terrestrial > Soil >...
AAGGCCATGGCCTGGGCGCTGCGCACCGAGAATCCCCAAACGCAGTCGGGGCAAGCGCTGGCCATCATCGGCGAGAACATTGACATGGCCTATCAGGACGAAGGCGCGATTTGCCAGGACACCGGCATGCTCACCTTCGAGATCAAAACTCCCCTCGGAGTGAACCAGATCGCACTCCGCAAACAGACTCTGGAAGCCGTCGCCGAGGCCACCAAGCGCGGCAAGCTGCGGCCCAATTCCGTGGACTCGATCACCGGCAAAAACAGCGGCAACAATCTCGGGCCCGAAACGCCGATCTTCCATTTCGAGCAATGGGAGAAACCGGAGGTAGAGGTGCGCCTGATCCTCAAGGGCGGGGGTTGCGAGAACAAGAACATCCAATATTCTGTGCCCTGCCAGCTCGAGCACCTGGGCCGCGCCGACCGGGATCTCGAAGGCGTCAGGAAATGCCTGCTCCACGCCGTGTGGCAGGCGCAAGGCCAGGGTTGCGCGCCGGGGGCCATCGGCGTGTGCATCGGCAGTGACCGCGCAGGTGGTTATCATCTAGCCAAGCAACAACTCTTTCGGATATTGGACGACACAAATCCCGACCCGGTGCTGGCGAAGCTGGAGCAGGAGATTATGGAGCAAGCCAACAAGCTAGGGGTCGGAGCCATGGGCTTCGGCGGTTCGAACTCTCTCATCGGATGCAAGATCACGGCGGCCAACCGGCTTCCCGCCAGCTTCTTCGTAACCGTGGCCTACGATTGCTGGGCGTTCCGCCGGCTGGGAGTCCTGCTCGACGCCGAATCGGGCGCCATCACCCAGTGGTTATATCGCGATCCCAGCCGGCCCGTAGAACGCCTGATCGCGACCGGTACGGGCTTCCAGTTGACAGGCCGCGAGGTGCGCCTCGAGCCCCCCCTCAGCGAGGAAAAAGTCCGCGCCCTGAAAGTTGGCGACGTGGTGCTGATTAATGGCCCCATGGTCACCGGCCGCGACGCCGCGCATCACTACCTGCTGCACCACGATACGCCCTACGACTTGCGCGGGGCGATCCTCTATCACTGCGGCCCGGTGATGCTCAAGGAGAATAACGAGTGGCGGACCAAGGCCGCCGGCCCTACCACGAGCATCCGTGAAGAACCTTATGAAGCGGACATCATTCGCCGTTTTGGTTTGCGGGCGGTGATGGGCAAAGGCGGAATGGGGCCCAAGACGGGTGCGGCGCTGAAGGAATACGGCGCGGTGTACCTGCACGCCATCGGCGGGGCCGCACAGTTTTACGCGCGCTGCCTGCCCAAGGTTCATAGCGTCTATTTGCTGGAGGAACTTGGTGTCCCCGAGGCCATGTGGGTCTACGAAGCGCGCAACTTCCCCGCCATCGTCACCATGGACTCACACGGCAACTCGCTGCACGCAGAAGTCGCGGCAACAACCGGCGCGGAGCTGGAAAAGGTCGGAAAGCGGTAGCGGCTTTTCGGCTTCCATTATGACGCCGCAGAAGCGGCGGCCCGGTGCTCCCCATGCGCCCGCTGGGGCGAGTGCAGGTCACTTCTCCGGGGACCAGGGCGTGAGTCGAGGAATCCAGCGAGGCACGGCTTGGCAGTAAGCTTGATAGGAAGCGCCGAACTTCTTTCTCAGCGTAGGCTCTTCGTAGGCCAATACAAACAGATGAAAGCCGATTCCGAATAGAAGTGCATACACCAGAAGCTTTGGGGAACTGAAAAGCAGCGCCTCACTGAAGAGCACCAAATCAATTCCCACATACATCGGGTTGCGGACGAATCGGTAGGGCCCGCTCACCACGAGGGATTTCGGCGGGTCGATGGGGGCGGGAGTGCCGTGTCCGACGACCGCAAAGTTCCATGCGCACGTCAGGAGAATCAGAGCGCCCAACCCGCACGGCGCGAGCGCCAGCCAATTCAGCCAGCCTTCCGGCCGGGGCACATGCTTCGTCAGCAGTATATAGGGAACGCATACGAGAACACTGCCCGGCACCAAGATCGCAAACAAGAGGGTCTTGAGAATCGGTCCAACGACCCGTGGGGACATAGGGCACCTTCGATGGAATAAACCAGTCGCGATGAGGCCGGACTGCACGTTCTACATCTTACCTCCGCCTGCGGCTTGCCTATCAATGCCAAAATTTCTCTTGACCATTGCAATCCGGTAGGCTATAGTGGGAGGTGAAGAGTGGCGGCGGGCCAGCCCTTCGGCGGGCCAGCGCGTGTTACGCTTGGTGCCAACCCGCGCTTACGCGGACGGCGTGCGGAGCAAGAATGGATTTAGGATGCCTACTGCCGAGCCTCATGAATTGCAGGGCGACTTCATGTCCATCAGTCGCACAAAAGCCGAAAGCTGAGAACATATTGAAAACAAAGGGTAGGGAGAGGGCTTTTTTTCATACCAAAGCTGAGAACATACTGAAAAGAAATCCACTTACAAAAAAACATAGAAACTCCGAAATAGCCTGACAAAGTGCCCGACATAAGAGATGCCCCCTCGCTGGTGGCAGGCGGCGGAAAAGGCGCCGATTGGCAAGATAACTGGGCTATGCTGAATTGAGCAGGCTTAGGGGGCGGAGAGGAAAGTGGGCTTGCGTTCCGCGAGCAGCGGCTTGGCCGGACGACTTGTGTCGGGGGCGAGTGCGGCTTGAAAGCTGGAATTGATTTTGATGTCGATGGGAAGAACGTCGGCGATCTGCTTGTCTCGCACCGTGACCCGCAGCATCAGGCCGCGATGCGCGGCGGGATTCTGCTGGTCGAAAACAAAATTGCCGAGGCTGTAAGCAATCCAATGATCGTGGTATTTTTCGAGCGGTTGCACCACGTGCGGGTGGCTGCCCACAATCATGTCCGCGCCCGCATCGATCATCTGGTGAGAAAGCTCCACCTGGCCGCGGGTCGGCTTGAAAGCGTATTCCACGCCCCAATGCGGGCACACGATCACCAAGTCGGCAAGGGGCCGCGCAAAGCGGATGTCCGCCAGCGTTTGCGCGGGATCCAGCCACGCCACGCCCGGGCGATCCACACCCGCCGCTGCTTCCTTGGGGTCAATGTCCACGTAGGCAAGGAAGGCGATGCGCAGGCCGCCCACATGAACCAGCAGCGGGTAATGCGCCGCCAAAATGTTCTGTCCCGCGCCCACGGGACGAACACCCGCCGCGCGCAATCGCTCCAAACTATCGAGCAGCGCCTCGGGGCCCCAGTCGTAAGCGTGATTATTGGCCTGCGAAACCACGTTGAAACCCGTGGCCCTCAGCCCCTCGATCGCCCGGGGGTCGGCGCGAAAAGAATACAGGTGATGCAGATTGCGACCGCGGTCCGATACCGGGCACTCCAAATTGCAGTAGCGCAGGTCGGCGCTGCGCAGCGTATCCGCGATGAGATGGAAGGGAAGCGACCAGTCCTTTTGCGCTGCCATGCGCGAGCCCACCGCGCGTGAAAGCATGACGTCGCCCGTGAAGAGCAGCGTGTACTCGCGTCTTTCCGGCGCAGTCGGCGCAGCAGGGGTTTTCGCCGAAGATGTCTGCGTCGGCGCGGCATCCTGCGGGGGCGTGAGCGGGCTCAACACACACCAGCCCCCGACCGCCATCGCGGCCAGAAAGCCCATGCGCAACCCATGCTTCATACCCTTCATCCGTGCGCCTACTTGAGATTGTCGGGAATCAGGAATTCTACCAGCACGAGGTCGTGCCACTCACCGCCCAACTTGCCGTGCTTCTCGTGCATGCCCACTTCTTTCCAGCCGGTCATCTGGCAAAGTTTGCGCGCGCCCTCGTTCACGGCCATGATGCGCCCAATGATTTTGTAGAAACCCTTCTCGCCAGCGACGCTCTGCATGGCCTTCATCAATTCCTGCGCTACACCGTGGCCCCGCAGGCTGCGCTCGATGTAGATGGAGAGCTCCGCGATCCCGTCGTAGCAGTGGCGCGGGCTGTAAGGGTAGAGCGCCGACCAGCCCATCAGCGTGTGCTTGACCTCCGCCACCAGCACAGGGAATTTGTCGGGCCGCGCCGCGAGCCACATGTAACGCTCTTCCGGCGTTACGAAAGCATTTTCAAAAGTCGCCGCACGGTCTTGCACGCCCTGGTTGTAAATGCGGGCAATTTCTTTGGCATCATCAATGCGCGCGGGACGAATCTTCAGAGGACCGCTCCACTCCGTCATGAATCCCCACCTTGAATGAGAATTGAACGCGATGGCGATTCTAACCCGACACCGCGGAGAGCGCAATTATCGGATAAAGAACGTGTTGAAGGAAGAACTGCGGCTCGTTGAGTTTTGGAGGGATGACGGCACGCTAGGACGGACCGGTCACCGCCTGGCGCGGTCCACGGGAGAGGGCATGAACTTGCTCCGAAACTGTGCTTGACAACGGCATGGCGGCGAGATATTCTGAAGGCGAACAAAAGACGAAGACAATGCGAAAGCCCTCTACCGGCAAAATCCTGGTGGGCCCTGCGGGTTGGTCCTATGCCGACTGGGAGGGCATTGTCTATCCCCGCAGCAAGCCGCGCGGCTTCCACGAAGCCGCCTACCTGGCGCAATATTTCGACACCATCGAAATCAACACTTCCTTCTACAATCCCCTGCGCGCAGAAGTGGCTGAGTCGTGGGTGGAGAAGGTTCAGCGCAACCCATCGTTTCAATTCACGGCCAAGCTTTGGAAGCGCTTTACGCACGAGCGCAGCGCCAGCCTTCAGGATGAGAAAGCCTGCAAGCAGGGGCTTGATCCCCTGGCGGCTGCCGGCCGGCTGGGGGCCCTGCTCTTGCAGTTTCCGTGGTCGTTTAAGAACACGCGGGAGAATCATGAATACATGAGCGGGCTCTTCATGCAGTTCATGGAATACCCGCTGGTGGTCGAGGTGCGGCACAGCTCGTGGAACCAGCCGGAGATTTTTGACTGGCTACGCGCGCAGGGCGTGGGCTTTTGCAACATCGACCAGCCGGTTATTGGCCGCTCCCTGGCGCCGAGCGAACACGTCACCATGCCGGTGGGTTACGTGCGGCTGCACGGGCGCAATTACGAACACTGGTTCACTTCCAACGAGCATCCCGAAGAGCGCTACAACTACCTTTACAGCATCGAGGAGTTGAAGCCCTGGGCCGAGCGGGTCGCCAACATCGCGCGCACCGCCGAGCTGGTCTTTGTCATCACCAACAATCACTATCAGGGAAAAGCGATCGCCAACGCTCTGCAACTGATCAGCATTCTGCGCGGCCCGCCCGTGCCCGTGCCGGAAAGTCTGCGCGAGCATTACCCGCAACTGGCGGAGATCGCGCTGCCGCAGACTGCGCCTTCCGAACCGAAACAGAGTGCCTTGGAGTTTGGGACACTCCCGGCTGAGGAGTAGGGGGCCGGTTGAGCGTAGAGCCCACGTGACCTGCCCCAATGAAACTGGAATGCCGCCCGCGGGCGGCGCCAAATTTCGAGGCCGCGGTTTCAACCCCGCCTTCCCCAACCTCGCCTGAGAAGAACTTCACCTCAGAAGAATATTTGACAGTTGGAAAGTGCCGCTGCTAGCATGGAAAGGTTGCGCGTTGCAGTCGGGATCCTGCTGATCGAATCTCGCCGAAGCTCGCCCCAAGAAAGCACCGCGCGTGCGTCAAGTTAATGGAATAGTTGCCCGCCACGTCCCCGTCGTCTAGCCCCGCCTAGGACACCGCCCTTTCACGGCGGTAACACGGGTTCAAATCCCGTCGGGGACGCCATTTCTTATCAATCAGTTACAGAGCTTTTCTCCGGCAATTCCTTTTGCTCGGGGACGCCTTGGGGACGCAAAACCCCGAAAACGCCGTCCAGTCGGGTTACCGCATCGGCCAGAAATTCAGGGCTCAAGTGTTGATAGCGGGCAGCCATCCGAAGGTCTTTATGTCCTAAAAGGCTCGCTACGGTATGAATGTCTGAACCTTTCATGCGCATCCAACTTGCCGCGGTGTGGCGCAGATCGTGAAAACGAAAGTCCTGGATCCCCACCGATCGGCAAGCCCGAAGGAATTTCATACTCGTTTGCTCGGGGGTTATGCCAGGAAAGAGCTTCGCCGTACCGTCGCCGGCGGGCAAGGATTCGATTGCGGCCAGGGCATTCTGATTCAGATAGACGATCCGGCCTTCGCCATTTTTCGTTTGAGGCAACAAGATGCGCCCGTGGACCGCGTCAACGTCAAGCCAGCGGAGCCCGAGAATTTCCGAGCGTCGCATTCCGGTGCATACAGCCAGGGCCACGACGGGCCAGAGCCAGGGCGGGCATACTTTCAGCACGGCCACGAGTTCCGTGGGCTGCAAATAGCGGAGCCTTCCGGCGCCGACGCGAGGGGCCTTGACACCTTGCGCGGGGTTCACGGGGACGATTTCCCATTCCGTAGCGAGCCTCAGCAAATGCTTTAGGCAATTCAATTCTCGTAGGACGCTTGCGGCGGAGACCTTTTCCGAGCGGATGGTGATATAGCGCTGCACATCACCACGGCGGATGGATGCCAGTCTGCCCTTGAAGAATGGCGAGAGGTGCGCCCGCACGATGCTATTCTCCCGCTCGAAAGCCTTCGGGCTGAGCCGCGCGGCCTGGTGGTTCAAGAATCGCTTGGCGGTTTCCTCGAAACTATCTTCAGTTGGCGGGGTGAAGCCAAGGATGCGGGCTTGCGAGACGCGGGTGATTTCGGCGGCGCGCTCACTCCGGGCTTCGCCAAGGGTCAAGCCCTTTGCCTTGCGCTTGCGGCGCCGACCTTGGGCATCAACCCATGATAGAAAGTACCCTTCCCGGTCTAAGCGCTGAAAGATCCCGTCCATACTATTTCACCTTTCCGCTTTTCTGGAGTTCCCGATAGTCTCTCATATACTGTTTTCGATGGGCTTTAAAGTCTGAATTTTTTCTATAGTGCGATTCTTGGCAAGCAGGTGAACAGAACTTCGCATGGTTCTTGGCCGCGTAAAACCACCTACCGCAGCGGTGGCATTTTCGAATCCGACCTAGGGCACCGGAGGAATTTAGAAGGAGGATGTCGGAGAAAGCGCGCTGGAAAACGTAGGCGCATTTTGCGGGAATTATCTCAGGCAAAAGCCTGATTGACAGCGAGAGATAGGCGCCGAATTCGGCAGCGTGCGCCCCTCCAACTGAATAGCGAAAGGGAAATGAATACAGAATTTCGCTCACTTCTCGGCAGAGCAAAAGATACCGGCACTTCCATTCCTGTGAGGGCTCAAAGCTATAAGGAGGTTCGCTCGGAAGTTCCCTGCAATGGCGAAAAAGCGCGTCAATCACGGGCATGATGAGGGCAAGCCTTTCGCTCGGCGAGTCATCATGCCGGTCATTGAGCCACGCCGCCAGCCTCCCGCCCACAGCGGTCAGAGGCTCCCGTAACACATGGTTCGGTAACAGTGATTCGCTTATGGTAATTCTTGCCATGGTTACGACCCTATGCTATATTCCCCCCCGTTGTCAAGAAGTATTTTTAGAACTGCTAGGAGTGCCTGTAAATGACTGGAAATATAGATAAGCCAGGGCGGTTACTTTCACTGCAAGAGGGTGCAGAGCGGATTGGCATTCACCCGTCAACACTCAGGCGCCATGGGCTATCCGGGGAGATCCCCCTGGTCCGCGTCTTTGGTAGGGTTTGCATCAGCGAAGCAACCGTCGAGCATGTCGTTGAATTCGGAGTGGGCAGTCGATCGCGGCACCGAAAGCGGTCGACCGTACCGGCGGCACGGACGCAAGGACCGGAGATGGCGGCCGGAAATTGAATGGAAGGGGCATATCATGAACGCTGGCGAATGTAAAATCGAAAGGATGACCGAGAGGAACGCAGCACCAAGCGCGCGTTCACAGGGATCGACTCTTCGGAGAGACGGGCAACACCAATTAACCCTACAAGAGATCCGTGCAAAGCCCAAATTGAAAGAGGCGCTGAGCCATTTGTCCCAATTGAGCAAGGAAATCGCGCGTAACTGCGGAGAGGAGTTCCCCGCTCTCCACCTGCCGACCGGGTTACCTGCGAACTTGACCGGCAGTTCCAAGCGGAAAGCTTGCGCAGCCCTCGTCTTCGCCACGCCTCGGCAATTAAGCCGGATTCTCCGCAAGTTATTGAAGGCGCAACAGTAATTCCTTCGGGGGATTCAGATACTAGTAGACCGTGGATTAGGTTTTGATGGGTAGGGGCGGGCCGGGTAACTCCGGCCCGCATTTTACGAGCGCCTGCGGGCGCAGAGGAGCAATACACAATGGAAATGAACACAGTAGTTGATACCGGAGCGGCCGCGCGCGCCTTGGTCGGCGACGTGTCCGGCATCCGTCCGGGCTACACCAGATTGACGCGGACCGAAAACCGGCGATATTCGGTTGCGCGTGCGATTGGCGTGTTGGCCGACTTAGAGAAAGACGCCGGGTTTGAAGGGGAAGTTTCCCGCGAAATTGAACAGCGTTGCGGAAAACCGACAGGCGGTGTCTACATTCCGACCGGGATGCAAGCCAGCCCGTATGACTCGCGCGCCCTATCCAATACGGGATCGGCAACTGGCGGAGCAACGGTTTTCGTGGAACCGCAAGAGTTGATCCAGTTACTTCGCAACGCGATGAAGGTTCGCGCGCTCGGCGCCCGTGTTCTTTCGGACTTGACAAGCCCGATTGCCTTCCCAAAGCAGACCGCTCCCGGTACGCTTTATTGGACCGGCGAGGCCCCCGGTGCGGACGTTCCAGACGCGGACGTTGCCTTCGGGCAGGTGACCTTGAGCCCGCACGCGGCGCAAGCGAGCACTTCTTACACGCGGCAATTGCTCGTGCAATCCAGCCTGGATGTCGAGCAACTTATACGAGAAGACCTGGCCATGATCAACGCTATCGGCGTTGACCTAGCCGCGATCAACGGCCTCGGCACGGGCAACCAGCCTAAGGGTATTTTGCGAACTTCCGGCATCGGCAGCGTTGCTATTGGCGACAATGGCGGCTACCCGGTTTACGGGACGCTCGCCAAACTTGAGGCTTGCCTGACCACTCAGAACGTGATCTTGAATACACCAGGGTATCTAACCACGCCGGGCGTGCGAGGCTACTGCAAGCAGACACCGATTGTCAGCAATTTCCCCTTGATGATCTGGCCCTCCGACAATACGCCTTACGGCTATCGCGGCGAATTCTCCAACCAGGCGCCATCCGGCCTAACAAAAGGCGGTAATAGCGATTGCCATGCTATCATCTTCGGTAATTGGCGGGATTTGCTTATCGGCGAGTGGGGCGTCCTGGAATTGATCGTAGACCCCTACCGGCTCAAGAAGCAGGGTGTGATCGAAGTCACCAGTTTCTTGATGGTGGACGTCGCCTTGCGCTACCCCGTGTCCTTCGCGGCCTGCCTGGACGCGCGGATTGTGGCGTAACGCTCGCGCGCCTCGCGCCGCGCTCGGCAAGTAGCCCACGAATTGCGGCTTTGCCAGGCGGCGCGGGGCCGCATGTTTCTTTGGGGTTCGCTCATGCCGACAGGGGTCCCGGCTGAGCGGTCGGACGGTAACCGGGCTCGACCTTTTCCCCTCCATTGGCACTGCCGGGCCGTCCGACAAAATTTAAAGGGCAACATTCTCGCAAGATCGGGGGGTGCTTTTTTGGGCACCGCCTGATTTTCCAGGAGCAAATAATGGCAGGCAAAGACGCGCAAGTCAAAGTTCAAATCACCGCAGACGACCAGGCGGCGGTAATCCGAAACCTCGGCCGCGAGCTTGAAGGGTTGGCGACCCAGGTGTCGGGGCTTGGGACCCTACTCTCCAGCATGTCCGTGGGCCTCGGCCCTGGCGCGTTTGTGGGCTTAATGGCGGGGGCGGCAGGGCTGGCGGCTAGCACCGCTGAATATGAGGCGGCTATCTATCGAGCCTCCGAAATCACCCATCTCTCGACAGAGAATCTTTCCGGGCTCCGAGTGGTTTCCGACGAAATAGGAGAATCATTCGAGAGCCTGAGCATTATACTCGGAAGGTTAGGGAAAAGCATTGCCACAGCATTCGACGAGCCCACTTCGCAGGCGGGAAAAGTCCTTAGCGCTCTCTTTAGCCAGGCGGAAATTGATAGCCTCAAACTGGCGCCTGTCGATGAACGCATTCAGCGGGTCGTCAAGGCTATTTTCAGCCTGAAAGACCCCAATGAGCAACAATTGGCCCTGAGCATCCTGGTCGGCAAAGGATGGCAAGCCATCACCGAAACTCTAAAGCAGTTGGCTGACGGTTATGGCCCTTTAGTCGAAAAAGCCAAAGCACTGAATGAATGCGTTGACCCGACACATGGCTCAGCCGCGCACGAGTTTGAAAAAGCCTGGGCGGATCTGACGGGCACCTGGGCGGGAGCGGCCCACGTTCTAGGCGAAAACCTGATCCCGGCGCTGACAACATTGATGCAGCTTTTTTCCGGTCAACAGGATTCTTATTTCAAACAGATGCAGGACCGCGCGGAGTTTCTGAGAGGTGAAATCGCCGAGGCCGGCGCCGGAGCCGGTGATCAAATTGTGAGGGTGGACGTGGATAGCGACATCCGCGAACTCGCCCGAATTGACGCATGGCTCGCCTCGCAGAAGGCGGCGGCGGCTGACTGGAAACCGCCAGCCGCCACGGTCTCACCGCCGAAATCCCTTGCGGGGGCCTTTGGAACCGGCGACAAGAAAGCGGACTCCGCAGCCGAGCGTTCCGAGGACCCCGCGTTCAAACTTCTCGAACCCATCCTTAAGGAATATGAGGCCTTGGGCAAAACCACTGACCAGCTTGAGCTTTATGAGCTGGCCCTGAAGGGCGTTGATCTGCCGAACAGGGAATTTGCTGCGCGTCTGCTTGCCAATGTTGACGCTTTCAACGCCAATAAGGCGGCGCTGGCATCGTGGAAGGCCGGCGCGGATGCCTATCAGGAGAGCCTAAAATCCTTCGGCGACCGCATTCGGGATGAGGTCGCCACCCCCGCCGAGCAAGCGCAGCAAAAACTTTCGATGCTCAGCCAGGCCCTTCAGGCGCGGTACATCACACCGGAAATCAAAAGGCGCGCGGAGGACAAAACCCAGGATGAGCTCGACCGCGCCAACGAGGATGCCGCCGAGAAAGCTCTAGGCGACGACCTGAGCAGCCTCGATACCCTCTCACTGAAATTCGGCGAGGACCTTAGCCACTCTTTCGACACATTGATCACCAGCGGCGCCAATTTCACGCGGGTCATTGACGGTTTGCTGGTGAAACTCGGCGAGATGATCGTCCAAATCGAGATATTCAAGCCCTTAGCGGAATCCTTCGGGGGCGCTGGGGGCGGATTATTCGGCAGTCTTTTTACCGGACTCGCCGGAGCTATGGCGGGCGGCGGCGACGTGAGCTACGGCCAAAGCTATTTGATCGGAGAGGAAGGCCCCGAGATTTTCACGCCCAGCATGTCGGGCTCGATTACCCCTAATAGCGCATTGGGGCCCGGGTCGGATGCGGGTGGGGGCCTTACCGTGAACGTTGACGCCCGAGGGGCGGACGCTGCGGCGGAGTATCGCGCCAGAAAGGGCGTCGTAGCGGGCTTGCAGCAGGCATCCGTCAACGGCTACCTGTTGAGCCGCGAAATGGCCAGGCGCGGGGCTTGACGCGAGGGCTCACTGAGAAAGAACAAAACAGCGTCCGTTAAGGGCGCTTCAGTGAAAGCCAGGAGGAAATATGGACCCCATTTCCAAGCAGCCAATCGGCTGTGAGCCAGAAATCACCTTACATCCCAGAAGGCGCGAGCGACTTGACGATATTTATAGCTCGCGGGTTTTCATCCGCGCCGGGCGGAATCGAAAAACCGGAAATTTGGTGCTCGCTTGTCTTGACCTCACCGGAAAGCGCCGGAGATGGCATTTCATGGGACCTACTTCCTCGGATGAGTTCCGCGTGCATTTTCTAGTTTGGCTGAAAAAGCTCCAGGCCCAGCTCGAGGAAGCCGGGGAGTTATGGGAGCGGATCGACCTTCCGGGGAACGCAACAGCCGAGAGGAATGTCCGTGCGAACCTAAAGCGACGGCTTACGGAAATCGCAAGAGAGAGAGACGGGGAACCTCCGTCCGACCCACCCCGCGGGGGGAGATTGCACCCGTGGGGTTATTTCATTACGGCCCCGACAGTCGTCGGGGCGAAAAAGGAAAATGATGGCAAAGACCAAGCGGTGGCCGAAAATCTGGAAATTCGAACCAATGACGCCCGAGAGAGACGCGGAAATATGTAAACTTTTGATGCAGGATGCGGGCATAAGTTTACAGGCCCCGAAGCTCCAGCCGAGCGACCTAAAGGGCGACTTTAGCAGAGATCGGAAGATGTGATGTCGGTTGACATTATGTCAGCTATTTTTAGGTCAAGCTACCCGCCTGACGCGGCCGCCACTTTGGTCTTATTGGCGCTGGCGGATAATGCGGACAAGGAGGGGATTTGTTGGCCCTCTATTCGCACAATTGCTGAGAAAGCGCGCCAGTCCGAGCGCAATTGCCAAAGGGTTATTAAGCGGCTTGAATCCGATGGCGTCTTGACGGTGCACAGGGGCACCGGGCGCTGTAACTCAAGCCGATACGTGATAAACGTTGAGGCGATCCGCGACCCACAGCGAAGCCTTGCAGCGCATAATCTTCGCTATGGCCCGAAAAAGGGTGAAACTTTGTCACCCTTTGCGGCTAGACCTCACTGGTGACCGCATGTCACCCTTTCCGTTAAACGTCCGCTATAGCGTAAAGGGTGACACCAGAGACACGAAAGGGTGACACCAGAGACACGAAAGGGTGACAAGCTTTGTCACCCGAATCATAAGGAACCGTCATTGAACCATCAACAAGAGCGTGGCGCGCAAAATTCGGCGCGCCTACGTGCTCACAACGAGGATATTTGGAAGGCTACCGAGGTTAACAGCTTCCAAGAGATTCACGGTTTCCAAGTTGGGCAACTTCTTGCCGTCGAGCGTGCGGCAAACGCCTTATACGCCTTCATCCAATGCCGCGTGCGGTGTTTACATGCCACAAAGGGCCGCTATATGCCGCACTACACATATTCTCACAAGGACAATATACACTTAAAGTGGAGGCCATTTATTTTCAAGAACTTGCGTCATCCATATGACCGTCAACGTAGGACGCTTACACGTGATCTTACGTGTAGATCAAAAGGTACTTCCCAAGCCCATCCCCTCGCGGGTAACGCGCGAGGGCGGGGGTGCGCCGACCATAGGCCCAAAATCAGGGTTAACACCCAGAAAATCAAGGAGATAAGATGACCAAGAAAAACGTCAAGGAAATTGGGACCGTAGGGGGCGACGGCCTCCTAAGTGAATTGGATGTTTCCAAAATTCTGCGGATAGCCCCGCGCACGCTGCGCGCCTGGCGCCGGCGAGGATACGGGCCTAAGCATGTAAATCTCGGGAAGTTCGTTCGATACGAGCCACAAACTGTGCAGAAGTTTATCGAGGATTCCCGGCAAACGGGCAGCGGTGCGAGAGCCGCGTGAAGGAATTCCCGCATCTTCCGGGGTTTGAGCCGGGCGGGATCTGCTGGCACTGCGGAGGCAAAGGAACATGCAACTGCATAACCTGCGTAGACGGACAGAGGCGGCCGGGGCCGTGCGTTTCGTGCGCGTTCCGCCGGCGACAATTAAAGGAGGGCAATTATGGACGGAGCGATTTCGGAAACGGACCGGGCGCCAATCGAAACGGTGGAGTCAATCCGGGTAAAGGCCACAGCCGAGGCAAAGGCAGAAGCCAAGCGCGTGTGCGACATTCGAACCTTGGCCAGGGCATACAACATGGAGGACCGCGAGAGGTTGTGGATTTCCACGAACGCTTCCCTTGATGCCGTGCGCCAGGAAATCCTCGCGGACATTTGCCAGGGGGCCCGTGGTCTAGATGCAGCCTGGATGCCTTTGTTCCCCGGGAGCGAGCCGGATGAGCCCCAGAGCCGGAGGAACGTGCGGCCACGCACCTCCGGCTAATGGGGGAATTTTCACGCCGCCAAAGCAAGGTCGTCCTGTATCTGGGACGTCATCTCGCTAAGGTGTTTTTCGGCTTGGTCGGTTAAACCGAGGACGGCATGGAAGAGTCCCGGTATTGGGCTCGGCGTTTCACTTCTCAGGAGATTGGACGCGCCATCGGAAATTGCCGAGGCCCTTTCGAGCGGCAGAAGGATTTTCTCTCGAAGAACGTTGTAATCCGCGCCGGCCATCTCGCTCGCGGTTTCACAGGCTTCGTCGATTAGTTCGTGCAGCGCCGCGAAGGTCCCACTGATTGATTCGTCGTCGGCGTCACTTTCGTCGCAACAAAATCCAACACCGGCAATTGCTTTTACCATATCCAGTCTCTGGCAAGTTCGGATCCGCAGGGAATTGAAACGGGCGAACTCGCTTTCTCTGGCCAGACCGGATTGAGTTTCGACTTGCGCTGCTTTTCGAATTGGGATTACAGTTTTATTTGATCTCACGGTACAGTCACCTCGTATTGTGGGATTAGGAGGGCCCGCCGGACCGATTCTGACGGGCCTTCCGTCTTTCAGGGAGAAACAGACTTCCGGAAAACTTGTAGGATAGGGCGCCTTGAAGCGAGGTTGGCCCAGGATCAACGCGGGCGGCTCGGGTAAGACCGACCTATGCCCGCGTTGTACGGAAGCACGGGGGGAAACCGGGTAGGCAACAAAAAGTACACCCTGTTTTAGCCGATAGGGAAGATGAATTAAAGGGAATTTACGGGGACGCTGTGGGGACGCGGAAATGCTAATACATGCTATATTCTGAATAATTCTGCATTCCTTTAACATCGCCCAGACCCGCATAAACACTGGCAAATTTCCTAGTATCACAAACTTAGATATTACCATTAAATGCTCTTTCACGGCGGTAACACGAGTTCAAATCTCGTCGGGGACGCCAAATCCTTTCAGCGACTTACCTTCAATTCCGAGTTTTTTGCCGGGGACATTTTGGGGACACAACTCTCGGATTGGGCACCCTGTGAGCGAAGGCTTGCCACGACTCTTCCTTGAGCCGTGCGCTTGCCGCTTGCTCCCGAAGGGTCTGACTCACCCGCCTCAGAATCTGGCAGCCCTTCTTTCCATTCATCTGCGCTCACGCGGCTCGCAGAACCTCTAGCAGCCGCACCATTGCCAACGTGTCCTGCTTGCAGTAAGCCAGCAGGTCGTCTCTATATTTCCTTCTCTCGTCGCTTCCCGCCTCAGCGCGAACCATCTTTTCCCAGGTAAGGCCGGCTAGGTTGCCTTCCGCGACCGCCATTCCATCGTAAGACATGTCGGGCACAAGGGCAGGCAAGACGCTTTTCAATGAGTAAGAGCCGCGGAACGCCAAGTCGTAGGTATGGGCGCGCATGACCGGCAGCAGGTCCCACAACCTGTCCTGGATGTTGCCGATTTCATCTTTGCATTGCGTCAGCTCTTCCGCCAGGCTTGCAAGGCATCCTGATTCGAATCCGCTGTTGTATGCGAGGACGCTCCCCTTCTTTCCGATAACTTGGCAAAGCGCTTTAACGAACTCCGGCCGAGGGTCATTGGCGTCGTCAGCCAGGAATTCATGGTGTTCCAGCTCATTCCCAGGTTTGCGCTGGATGTGCAACGACCATTGGAAAGGGATTTGGTCGTAAGGAGACGTGCCGGCGTATCGAGGAAGCGCCACCGCCAAGGTTTCAAAGTCCATGAAGTAGAGGGGATAGCAAGCGGGTAGATTCTCTCTTCAATTTCAAGAGTTTTTTCTTTCTATTGAGTTCTGCATAATACAGTGACATTCATAGAACCTTCAAAACGGCAACGTACTTTGCTTCCAGCAGGAGGCGACGATAGGGCGCCGCCGGCGCAACCGCCGGAGGGCGCGGCGGGT
>Ga0187865_1002770_pt1 | contig 15783 bp, 17 predicted proteins | sample June2016WEW_11_1_2_FD_132989 | JGI IMG/M metagenome (GOLD analysis project Ga0187865, IMG submission 132989) | Peatland microbial communities from SPRUCE experiment site at the Marcell Experimental Forest, Minnesota, USA - June2016WEW_11_100 | ecosystem: Environmental > Terrestrial > Soil >...
ATAGTGCCTCGGCCGGGGTGAGGAAGTCGAGCCACTTGCGAGGTCGGCCTTGGGTTCACCCGTAATGGCCTCGAGATCCTCTCCACCGAGGCGGTGGATGTCAGTGGGCCGAGGAAGGTAGCGACGCACCAGGCTGTTCATATTTCCTGCCCTTTCGGCCAGCGTGCCCTGCAGCCAGTCCAGGGGACTGGCTCGACGCTGCCCTTCTCCCAGGAATGGCATGGGCAGCAGAGGAAGAACCCGATGGGCAGGATCTGGGAGATCTGCTCGTGCTCAGCTTGCTCGCTGCCAATGCCGGCTGTCAGGCTATACTGCGGTCTTTCCGCCAGTTGCCGGTTGGGGACGCAGCTCTCTTGAGCCGTGCGCACGGTGAGTTTGGTCACATGGGTGAAGCGGCTCTGGCGGTCCATCAAGACGCTGACGGCCTATTCGCGCGCACAGAGCAGTGAATCGGCCTCGCCGTGTCCCGGTTCCGTTCGATCATCGGCCCTTCGGAGTCGAAAATCGATGAAGACACGGTTGGAAATGGGCCTGACCTGGACAGGATGGCCCTGGCGGTGGCTACGCTTCTCCTTGCTCCAGCGCAGGCACAACCAGAGCTTTCTCCCCACGGCCGAGGGGCAAGTCGCAGATCAAGCCGTAGAGGCTCTCGTGGTTGATCGCGCCTTTTCCCTATTCCGCCCGCAGGCGACCCGCGATTTGCGCGCGGCCGCTGCCGCAGGCAGGAGCTAGTTCTGGCGACCAACCGCACCCCTGGAGGAGGAGGACGGTTCGGCGCAAGGTGCCATGGGCCAGACGGAATCGGAGATGGCAAGCGGAGGCGCCAGGTCGGGTAGCGGCCCAGGTGCATCGGGAAGGCCACCTGTCGGGAAAACCGCGTTTCCGGTGCCACTGTCCCAGCTGGCGAGCCACCTTGGCTTGAGAATCATGTTCGCGGATCCCTTGGAAGGGCAACATGCGCTCGCCCCTGGGCAGCCGATCGCAGGTCTTCATACAACGCTATTGTCCTCATAGCGTTGCACTTAGAATTAGAACTCGGGGAGCCCCCTCGCCAGAGCACTTTGTCTTAGAATAGAGGTCCTTGTCCAGGCCGGTAGCAGCCAAGGCAAGCGTCCGTCGGTCTCAACCCCTGCCCTGCAGCCAGGGACTAGGATCCGGCGGCCCGGACATGAAGCGGTTCGGAGGCTGACTTGAGGACTGACTCATCCCCCCAGACCCTGTGGGTCAACCGGTTGCTTGTCGTGGACGCGATCGGGCTTCTCTTGTTTCTTTTCGGGATGCAGCCTGGGTTGCTCGGCCTGCCACACCGGCCGGGCTTCGGTTACTTCAAGATCTTGGTTTTCCTTACCGCGCTGGCGGTGATCACACTCTCCTCCTACGCCGTTGCCAGGCTCATGCGGCGGGAGGATCACGCGCCGAGCCTATTCCAAGATGTGGGCGCCCGCTTGATGGCGACGGGCTACTTCCTCGCGGCATTCTCCAGCAACGTTGACCTGATTGGCCTGGGGAGCGAACGATTCCCCCAGCCGATGCATTTTGGCTATCTGCAATCCTCCGGACTCGTTCTGGGCGTGGTAATCATCCTGGTTGGTCTCCTCGCCTACTACCCCCGAAAGAAGAACAACCCCAGTTGAAAGAGCAGCGGCTAGCACCCAAGAATCCCTCCCAGACAAGCGGCAAGGCACAGGCGTGGAAAATGGCCTCTCACGCCAAACGGCATGCGCATCGCGCCCTTTTCGTCTTGCGTACGGCAGGCAACAAAAAAAGGCCGCGAATCCGCGGCCTCATGCCAAAGGCGCCCCCGGCGCGACTCGAACGCGCGACCCCTTGCTCCGCAAGCAACCCAACGGTTTTCGGGGTGAGGAACCTCAGCTCCTGTAAAACTCACCTTCCCTGATCAATGCCCGTCTCTCAAAGTCGGGCGGCAATTCTTTTACCACGTTTCCGCTGGTTAGTCGAGTGGCGATATCACTGGCGAGCGTTCGACTCATTGCCGAGGCGACGATCAAGAGCGGGGTCATGGAATGGTATGTTGACAATCTGATCGATAATGTTTACAATAGGACCTAGAATTGTTTAGAATACGGAGGGGTCCGCACTATGCCATCTCAACGCGCCGGCAGTGAGAAGATAAGAGCCTTTCTGGTCGCCAATGTGGCTGACCACCCCAAGGACGTCGTCTCATTCACGGCAAGTCAATTCGACATAAGCAGACCCGCTGTTCTTCGTCACATGCACCAGCTCATCCAAGATGGACAAGTGGGCGTGGAGGGTAGGACGCGGGACAGGGCATACAGGCTCCTGCCCATCGTCGACAAGATTTTTCCATATACCGTATGGCCCGGACTGCAGGAAGACATCGTCTGGCGCGACGACGTCCGCCCCCTGCTGGCCAACCTCCCCGAAAACGTGGTCCACATCTGCGAGTACGGGCTCACTGAGATGCTCCAGAATGTGGTTGACCACTCAGAGGCGATTTCCGCCTCGGTAGGCCTTACCTACACGCTGGCATCTGTGCGACTCGTGGTCTCGGACAATGGGGTGGGCATCTTCAACAAGATCCAGCGGGCTCTAAACCTGCCCGACCCCCGCGACAGCATTCTTGAACTCGCAAAAGGCAAGGTGACTACCGATCCCAACCATCACACCGGCGAAGGCGTGTTCTTCACCTCGAGAATGTTCGACGATTTCGTGATGATGTCGGGAAGCCTCTTCTTTAGCCATACACGACCTGTCGGCAAGCTCGAGGATTGGCTCTTAGAAGCCAATGGCAAGATCACTGAGGGCACCTACATTCGGATGTCGATCTCGACACGATCCCAGCGGACAACTCGAAAGGTCTTTGATCAGTTCACAACGCAAGATGGTGAGTTCGGTTTCACTCGAACCGTCGTCCCCGTTACGCTTGCCCGCGTCGGTGAGGAAAACTTGGTCTCCCGATCCCAAGCGAAACGTCTGCTTGTTCGATTCGAGAGGTTCAAGGAAATTGTCCTCGACTTCCGTGGCATCAAGACAATTGGTCTGGCTTTCGGCGACGAGGTCTTCCGCGTGTTTGCAGGAAGTCATCCCGAAGTCCAGATATTCCCAATTAACACCCGAAAGCAAGTGCGGGAGGTGATTGCTCGGGCTCAGTCGAAGGAATTGTAGCCGCGTCAGCGTGCTACCTGGACAGGGCGAGGTCCGAGCCCGTCGTGTTCTGTCGGATCCGAAGCTGAAGCGAGAGGTGATGAGCGGGGCGACGTCGTGGGAGTTTCAGCCAAGATGGCGGAAACTGAAGGATTCAAAAGGTCGCCCTTGCGAGCGGCCTTTGCTTAGGGGGGCCAGGTCAAGGTTCCCCACGGCAATGTCACCTTACAGCGGATCGGAGGCGAGGTCAACCGCGCAGCGGATCAAAAAAATGGCGAACGGCCGCCAGTCTTGGCATTGACTTGAGTGCTATCATTGGAATGTACGAAACCGCCCGCGTCGTTTGAGCGACCGGGCGGAGGCCAACGCAGGCGAGTGCGCGGCAAGGTCAGATTAGCACCGCCCGACCGCCTGCGCAAGTGGCAGACGGTTTTTGCTCCGGGGTGCTGAATGGGTTGGGCTTGGGATCGGCAGATGGAGAACTGGATTGACGAGCGCACTCCGGCGCTGATTCGTCTAGCAGGTTGCGGAAAAACGTCTGACTGAAGCCATTGAAAACGAATCTCTAACCCTCGACCGGGTGTTGTAGCCTGCTGCGCGGCCACTGCGTAGTGATCAAGCGATGACGGAGGTCGAGGGCCATGCGCGGAAATGACAGTGATGACACCGGGATGTGGTCGTATGTGTCTCAGGAGCAGAGGATTCCGGCCGATCATCCCCTGCGGTCCATCCGGAAGATGGTGGACGAGGTCCTCGAGCGCTTGTCGCCCCGCTTCGATAAGCTGTACTCCAAGGTGGGACGACCGTCGATCCCTCCGGAGCGGTTGCTGAGGGCCCTCTTGCTTCAGGTGCTTTACACCATCCGCAGCGAGCGGATGCTGATGGAGCAGCTCGACTACAACATGCTTTTCCGCTGGTTCGTGGGGCTGAGCATGGACGACCCGATCTGGGACCCCACCGTGTTCAACAAGAACCGCCGGCGGTTGCTGGAGGGCAAGATTGCCCAAGCCTTCTTCAAGGAAGTGCTTGCCCTGGCAAGCGAAAAGGGGCTTACCAGCGACGAGCATTTCACCGTGGATGGCACGCTGATCGAAGCCTGGGCGGGAAACAAAAGCTACCGGAGGCGGCACAAGGCGTCGAGCAAGGGGCCGGATGATTCCGGGGCCAGTTCGCAAGAGGACTTCCACGGCGAGAGGCGGACGAATGCGACCCACCAATCCACGACGGATCCGCAGGCCAAGCTGTATCGCAAGGGCCCGGGGAAAGAAGCCAAGCTGTGCTACCTGGGGCACGTCCTGATGGAAAACCGCAATGGGCTGGTGGTGGATGCCCGGCTGACGCAGGCGACGGGCACGGCGGAGCGAGATGCGGCAGAAGAGATGGTGCGGGCGGCCAAAAGAAGGCACCGGGGCGGCTGACGGTGGGAGGGGACAAGAGCTTCGACACGCGGGGCTTCGTGACGACGTTGCGAGAGATGGGGGTCACACCTCATGTGGCCCAAAACGAGAGCCATCGCCGCAGTGCGATTGACGGCCGCACCACTCGGCACAAGGGATACGAGCTCAGTCAATGGAAGCGAAAGCTGATTGAGAAGGTCTTTGGCTGGATGAAGACAGTGGGAGCCTTGAGGAAGACGCGTCACCGGGGTGCGCCGCGCGTGGGTTGGATATTCATCTTCTGTCTGACAGCATTCGACCTGCTGCGGATCAGGAATCTCGAAGCCGCGAGGGCCTAATCGCCAGGCGCTCGCAAGGCTGAAGATCCGAGGCACATGAGCTCCCCAAAAGGGTTTTTCGGGAGCCCTGACTTGGGCGGTTGACCAACTGAGGGTGGATTCAAGAACTGCCATGAAGGTCATTCGCTTGTTCGTTCCAGATTCTTCCGCAGCCTGCTACAGGAACGATATCACTGGCGAACGCCCGCCAGGGCTGCGACGTGCGCAGAAATGGATCGCCGGTATCAGGTCATGCAGTATGTCGCCGTGGTGAAGTCTACATGGGGCCGGTTCCGAGTCTTCACGTGTGGCGACCCGGCCTTCTACCTCTTCTCCCAGATCGACCCCGACGGCTGCGACACCGGCCTTCAGTTCCCCGTCAAGAGATCTGACCTTCGCCGCGAGGTGCGCTCCGCCTTAGCTCATGGCTGGGGCAACAGCCTGTAGATCCCCCGCGAACGGTTGCGGCCTGTCACGGCTGCGCCTACAATCGTGGTGGGGAATTTGGGCTTATCTCGGCACAATAGGAGGATGCATATGCCAGGCGCCAACATATCAGAATTGAAGGCCAAAGAGGACAAACTCGGGTCGAGGAGGAGGCAACTGCTAGACAGATTAATCCCGTTTCGCCAAGGTCTGCTTGAAACGTTGGAGCTGTTTACTCAGGAGGCCGAGGCAGCTGGCCTGAGGAGCGTCAAGCGCTACAAGAAAACCGCCGATGCCCAAGGAATGCTCCAGGCGACGCTGACATTGAACGGCTTCGACCTTTTCGTGCTCTCAACTGATGAAACCTACTATGACTTGCCGTCCCAAGTGGACCCCACCATCCATGATGAGTCGTCTCTCTCAGTGAAAGTCTTTTTCTATGAGAGCGCTGACGACGAAAGCACTCCATTCGTTGAGGTCTTCGCTAGGGAGGCCCCCAACAGCTCATATGCCTATGGCGCACGATGGTTTGGACAGGGGAAGCAACATGACATAACACGAGGCAACACCGTAAACAAGGAGGAAGGGGTCAAGACCGCACGGGCATTGCTCGATTGGTTCTACACCGTGGAGAGATACTGGCTAGACAAGCCGACAAGGAAGGCGGTTCTCCACAAGGAAGCTAACACGTCGAGGCCGATTGGATTCAAGCCCCCATCAGAATAGCCCCCCCGTTCCTCGCGTCGCCGTGCTGCCTAAGGCCACCCCTATGGCCAAGAGTCGAGCCCGTGCGCCTGGAGGAGGACCAATGGCCGAAAACCGACCCTCAATCAGACTCGATTTGGCAACCGAATACATTCGGACTCAGATGGCGCTTTGGGGGAGCTACCACAACCACAAGGAGCTAATGGCCTGGGGGGCTACCGCGCTCTTTCTGACGGGGGCTACTGCCCGCTCCCTCGCCAAGCTCCCCCGCTACGCCACTTTTCCTTGCTTCGACTTGATGGTGTTTCTCGCTCTCATCGTCTTCACAGAGGTGAAGGCGATCCGCTTTGTCTTCTGGCAACTGTGCCTGCGTGAGGAAGCTGCCAACGAACAGATGGCATGTGGGATCCTCGCTGTCAGATGGATTTCAAGCCCTCCCGAACGCTTCGATCTAGAGCTAGTCGAAAACGAAGACGGCCAGCCCATGCTCCAAGCTGTGCGGACCGAATTGGGCCGACTGCCCAAGCGAAGGAGTGGTCATGACCCCCGACTCGCCCGACGGATAACTATTTCGCTCATGGCCATGTGGGGAATCGCGGCCCTAGTCCGCGTGGTATGTGCCGGGTTGGCGTCGGGAGCCTTTCGGCCCTCCTGTTAGAGCCACGAGTCGAGATCGGCCTTTTCGTGCGCCCGGATCAAGTCCTCGTCGAGCAGCTGGCAAGAGTGTTGCGTCATGCTAAGGTCCGCGTGACCTAGCAAGCGCTGCAGCGCGAGCACGTTCATTCCTCCACGTAGGGTTTGAATGGCGAACGTTCGCCTGAGCGCATGCGGGGTGACGTAGAGTCCCTTCCGCTTGCCCAACTGATGAACCATGTGGGACAGCCAACAGGGCGCGAGTCGCCTCCCTCCCCTGCCCTGGATCAACGGCGACTCGGCGGTCGGCGCCGACTTGAGAGTACTGCGGTAGCGGAGTAGCGCTCGCCTTGCCTTCGGGCTGACCACCGTGGTGCGATCTTTGCGGCCCTTCCCGCGATGCACGAAAAGCAGGCCGGTCTGCATGTCCAGGTCTCCCCAAGTGAGATTACAGAGCTCAGCGGCCCGGACTCCCGAGCTGGCCAGGAGCATGACGATCGCCCTCTTCCTGGCGTCACAGTCCTTCAGGATCCGATGGACCTCATCCGCTTCGAGGCAGGGAAGTCGCCTCTTTTCGAGCCTGGGCATTTGCACTTTCACGAGGGTGGGAACAGTCTCTTCCGTGTGGAGGAAACGCAGGAAGGTGCGAACGCCCCTCGCCCTGGCATGCTGCGAGGTGTCTTTCAGGCGGCCTGCATTTTCGGCCTGCCACTGGCGGACGTGGCCAGCCGTGACCCCTTTCGGATCTGTCACGCCTTGGAGCTGGAGCCAGGTGACGAACACGCCAGCCGTATAGCGGTAGTGCTGCATGGTCGCGTCCGTGCAAGGCATGGCCTGCCGAGAGAGGAGGAAATCCTGGTACGCGGTGTCCAACGGGGAAAGCTGCAGGCCAATTCCAACCTGCCCAAGCAATTGTCTTTGGGACACGAAAGAACCTCCTTCCGCAGATACTTCAGCGGTTGCGAGGCTCCTCCATGAGAGTGTTTTCGCCTGGAAAATCAGGCCGATTTGGTCACTGACTTCCAGGTTTAGGCGCCCCCGGCGCGACTCGAACGCGCGACCCCTTGCTCCGCAAGCAAGTGCTCTAATCCAAACTGAGCTACGAGGGCATGTTCACTTGACGTTCCGAACTGCGACCCTTCCCTTGGCCCAGGAGCGTCCAGCTCCAAGGTCGAGCAGATAGCGGGGAGGCAGGGATTCGAACCCTGGGTAGAGCTTTTAAGGCCCTACAAGCGCTTAGCAGGCGCCCCCGATCGACCGACTCCGGCACCTCCCCAGAATGGCGGAGGGAGAGGGATTCGAACCCCCGGTGAGGTTGCCCCCACAGCTGTTTTCAAGACAGCCGCCTTAGACCACTCGGCCATCCCTCCAAAGCGCAGGTGGGTCTCCCTCGCCGAGCGCCACGATATTGTACCATACGGGAAGGCAGCGGAGGGATTCCAGATTCTCACGGCGCGGTTGGAGAAGGACTCCCCGCCCTCAACGCCCTCAGCTCATCATAGGCATCGAGGCGAAGAGATTCTGGCGCACCGTTGAGGCCGACAAGCTCATTCCAATCACCTTGGGCCAACCGAGCCTCCCCAAGAAGCTTGTAGGCCTCGGCGCGCAACGACAGCAATGTGCCTAATTCCTCGGGCCCCAGTCCCTGCCCCATGGCACGGGTCAGGACCGAAACCGCCTCTTCCCCATCCCCCGCTGAAATCAGTGCCCGCCCGTATTGAGCCAGAACGGCGGTGGAATTGGGAAACAGCGCGGCGGCCTGAGCCGCCACGGCGGTTCCTTCGCCGAATCTTCCCTCCATCCCCAGGGCCTCGCTCCTCCCGATCCAGGCATCGGCAATATGGCTGTCCAAACGCAGGGCGGCCGCAAAGGCATCGTCCGCAGAGCCGAATTCTTTTGAAGCCAGATAGACGTCCCCGAGATCCGTCCAACCCGCAGCATCATCGCTCTTGTAGACCGTGTAGACCTGGAGTTGCGACATGGCCTCTTTGGGAAGACCCATGGCAAGATATGCTCTTCCCAAAGCCAGATAACTTTCCAGCTCGGTCGGGTCGAGTGCCTGAGAGCGCGTGGCATCCCTCCAGGCCGCGTCGAGGTTTCCTTGCGTCACTTCCATCCCACTCAGAAGCGCCAGGGCCAGAGCGTTTTGGGGAGCCACCTGGACGGCGCTTTGAAGGTTTTCGAAGGCCCCCTGAGAATTGCCCTTTCGCCCCAACAGGTCTGCCCGCAAGAGATAGGCCTCCACGAAGTTGGGGTCAAGCTCGATCGCCCGGTCAGCCTGGTCAAGAGCATCATTGGGCTTGCTAGCCGCCAAGTCAAGATACGCTACCCCCAAGTAGGATGGGGCGAACCCGGGGCCGAGATTGACCGCGGTCGCGAACTCCGACAGGGCTTCCGTGGGGCGCTGCGAGCGGCGATAGGCCTCTCCCATCCAATAGTGAATGTCAGGCGAACTGGGATCAACCTCCAGCGCCTGCTGGAAATAGCTTTCCGCCTTGTCCCACTCCCCATCTTGGTAGGCTTGCATCGCCAGGGAATAGGCTCCAAGAATCGGATGGGGTGTGGCCGGGTAGAGTGAAGTGGGAGTAGTGGAGACGCCCAGGGATTCTGCCAGGGGAGTGCTTGCCGAGGGCGTCGTCTCGATCCGTGCCGTCGGCGAAAAAGCTGGGGAGGGAGTGAGAGAGACGGTCGGGAGCCTGGTTGCAGTCGGAGGGCCCATCGACACTCGCTGAGCCCACCCCAGGGCAACCGATCCCAGGATGAGGATCAAGGCGATCACCAAAACCAAGCTGATTGCCCCGATCCCCAGATTGACCCGGCTCCGTCCCTGGGCCCACCGCCTCTCAGGATTCTTTCTCTGCGCCGACAAGGGAATCGGTGCTCGAGCAACGATCTTTGAGGGTCCCTGGGGCTGGGTTGCGAGATCAGGACTTCTTGAACCCAGGATGACCAGCCCGCGCTTGATGAGTTCGTTTTCTGGGTCGAGCGAAAGTGCCTGCTCAAGACAGAACACCTTCTCCTTGCGATCGGCTGCGACGGAGCTCATCCATATCCAGTACTCTGGATTCTTCGGATCCCCCCGAATCAACCTGGCAAGTAGCTCCCTGGCAAGGGGCGCCCTGCCCGATCGGGCAGCCTCCAGCGCCTGCTGGAAGAGGTCTGTGCCTGGCATTGCCCGCCTCCGCTGGCCCTGAGCGAGCGAATCGAGCTACAGTATAATCGCGCGGCGAGGTTCCTGCGACTTGCACTCAACCCAGGCACGACCTTCGGCCGGTTCGGGACGGATTCCCCTCATCTCCCTCTTGCGCAGCGGAGTGGCCGGGGTGGCAGTCGTCTGTCTCCTGGCGGGATGCTCGCTGGCCTGGCCGCATCCTTTTCCGGTCCCCACTCCACCCACGTCAACTCCTACCCTTTCACCGACGGCCAGCCCCGAGCCGCTGGCTGCTCTCGTGAACGGCGAACCGATCACCCTGGCCGAGTTCCAGCGCGAGGTCAGTCGCTTCGAGCAGGCCCAGAGACAATCGGGCACCGATCTTGCAACCCTTGGGGACTATAGAAAAACTGTGCTGCAATCGTTGATCCAGGAGCGGGTAACGGCCCAGGCGGCGCAAAAGGCAGGCCTGACCATAACTCCCGGGCAGCTCACCCAGGCGCTGCAATCGGCCATTGAAGGGCGTGGAGGACCAGGCGGCTTCGATGCCTGGCTGGCGCAGGCGGGCTACACCCGCGAGGAATTCACCGCGGAATTGCAGAGGCAGATCCTGGTTCAGGAAATGACGGACAAGGTGGTCGGGCAGGTTCCAGCAACAGCCGAGCAGGTCCATGCTCGCTACATTCTGGTTGCGGACTCATCCCAAGCCGGGCAGTTGCTTAGTCGGTTGCAGGGGGGGGCCGATTTTGCTTCTCTCGCCTATGCCTATTCGATTGATGTGAGCACGAGAGCCAGCGGGGGTGACTTGGGCTGGTTTCCGCGCGGTTATCTGGCGCTTCCCGAGGTGGAAGCGGCCGCCTTCTCGATGAACGCGAATCAGATCAGTTCCGTGATTCAGACCAAAATGGGATACGCCATCGTGCAGACACTGGAACATTCGTCTTCCCAGCCTCTCTCGCCGGGCGCCCTCCAAACGTTAAGATCCGCGGCGCTGCAAGCCTGGCTGAGCCAGCAGGTTTCGGCCGCAAACTTGGTTATCCCGGCCGCACCATGAGGCCGGCTCCAGCGGCGAAGGGACGATGGGGGCCATCCCTTGGCACTCTCGCATAGAGGGCAGAAAGGTGAAACGAGCATGACCGACGACAACGCAAGCACCCCGACTGGTTCCGGTCCAAGTTGTGGAGGTGTGGCGCTCTATATTCTCAGCGGGCTGATCGTGCTATTCACCGTGGGGATGATTGCCTTGTACGGCCTCCTCTTCGTCAACCCGAATCTCCCCTTCAACCCTTTCCCGCCCGCGACGCTGCCCCCAACGGCGGCATTGCCGAGTGTCACGGCCACCTCCATGCTGGTGCTCCCTCCGACATGGACCCCGACCCCGACTTCCGCAGCGAAGGCCACCCTGACAAGCACCGCAACTCTCCCGCCTGGGACCTTGCCTCCCACGCAGACACCGGTGGTGGCGGTGAGCGCGACCCCCACAATCCTTCCGACCAGCACGGCCACGGTCCCTCCGGCGGCCACGGCCACTATCCCTCCAACGGCCACGTCCACTGGGCTGCCCACGGCAACTTCCACCATCGCTTTCACGCCCACGGCGACCCCCTACCCGCTCGCGCTCTCCACGAGCGGTGTGCTGGCAACCCAGGCTTCAGACCCCCGTGGGTGCTCATGGGCTGGGGTGGCAGGGCAGGTGTTTGGGCCCAACAACGGGGCACCGATTGCCGGATTGGTGATTCACCTTCAGGGGAAATGGGGCTCGAAAACCTTCAACACGGATGCAATCACGGGAAGTGCGACTTCCTACGGATCCGGTGGTTATGAATTCGTCTTGGGCACCACGCCTGTCGCCTCGCAGGGGACCCTTTGGGTCCAGGTGCGCGATGCCTCGGGGCTGCCGATCTCCGCTCAGGTCAGCCTGACGACATATGCGGACTGCGCCCACAACCTGCTGCTCGTGAACTTCAGTCAAGTTCACTAGAGGGGACTGGCTGTATAATCCCGGCGTGCCCGATTTGGCCGCCTGGGATCGCTTCATCACCCACCATCCGGAGGCTCATCTCCTTCAAACTCCGGAATGGGGGCAACTGAAATCTTCATTTGGCTGGAAAACCGATTGGGCGCTTCGCGATGACCATGGCGCCCAGGTTCTTTTCCGGCCTCTCCCCTTCGGCCTTAGCCTCGCTTACCTTCCCCTGGGACCGGTTCCCCCACCCCTGGCAGGCTTGGAGCGTCTGCTGCCCGAGCTCGACGCGCTTTGCAGGCGGCGGCACGCGTTCGCGCTCAAGATCGAGCCGGACCTGGCAGATGACCCCCGCCTGCAGGCTGGTTTGAGAGCGCTCGGGTTCCGGCGCAGTCCCCACACGGTGCAACCACCTCGCTCGATCATGGTCAGCTTGCGCGGCTCAGAAGAGGAGATCCTGGGCCGAATGAAGCCGAAGACCCGATACAACATCCATCTTGCTCAGCGCCATGGCGTTCTGGTCGAGCGCTCGCAGGACGTGCGATCTTTTTGGAATCTAATGAGGGTCACCGCCCAAAGGGACGGGTTTGCCGCCCACGCGGAACCGTACTACCGCCGGGCCTTGGAACTCTTCGCCCCAAGCGGCCGGGCTGAGCTGTTCTTCGCGTATGTCGAGCGGCAGCTCGTGGGCGGACTCATGGCTTTTCGTCAGGGCGCACGCGCCTGGTATCTCTATGGAGCTTCCTCCGATCAGCACCGCGAGAAGATGCCGGCCTACCTGCTCCAATGGCAGGCGATGAGGTGGGCCAAGGCTCAGGGATGCCATCAGTATGACTTCTGGGGAGTCCCGGACTTTGAGGAGGCAGACTTGGAACGGAGGTTCCTTGAGACGGAACGCGACCTCTGGGGAGTGTATCGGTTCAAGCGTGGGTTTGGAGGCACTCTCCACCGAACCGTGGGAGCCTGGGATCGGGTGTACTTCTGGCCTTTGTACGCCTTGTACGCGGGAGTCATGACCCGGCGCCAAGAGCCGCTGACATGATTGGCCCGCGAGATGTACTTGACCCGGAAGCCTGGGACCAGGCCATCGCCAGCCTGCCTGGGGCACATTTCCTCCAGTCCTGGCGGTGGGGCGAATTCAAGAATGCCCATGGCTGGAAGCCACGCCGGATTCTGTGGGAAGAGCTCGAGGGCGCGCATGCCCCTCGGGCGGCTGCACAGGTTCTGGAACGGGAGGCGCAGGCCGGACCCGTCCGTGCCAGGGTTGTCTATGTGCCCAAGGGACCGTTGCTTGCGTGGCAAGACGAGGCCCTGCGGTCCATCGTCCTGGCCGAACTGGAGGCCCTGGCACGCGAAAGCCACGCCATCCAGGTGAAAATTGACCCCGACGTGGTTGAGGGATCGGGCCTTCCCGGGAGCCCAGAGGCGGCGGAAGACCCCTTTGCAGGGGTCCTTCAAGGTGTGCTGAAAGCCCGGGGCTGGCAGTACTCAGCCGAGCAGGTCCAGTTTCGCAACACATTCGAACTCGACCTGCGCCGCACCGAAGCCGAGCTACTTTCCGCCATGAAGCAAAAGACGCGCTACAACGTGAGGCTGGCCCAAAAGAAGGGCGTCCGCATCCGCAGCGCCTCTGCCGAGGAGCATCCCATGCTCTACCAGATGTATGCGGAGACCTCGGCCAGGGACGGCTTTGTGATCCGGGACAGCGAGTACTACCGCACGGCGTGGGGGCTCTTCCTGCAGGCGGGCCTCGGCCACGCTTGGGTGGCCGAGGCCGAAGGCGAACCCGTTGCCGCCCTGATCCTATTCTGCTTCGCCTCCAGGGCTTGGTATGTGTACGGGATGTCCAAAGACACGCACCGCGACAGAATGCCCAATCACCTTCTTCAGTGGGAGGCAATTCGCTGGGCCAAGTCTCAGGGATGCCATACGTACGACTTCTGGGGAGCCCCGGATGAATTCACCCCGGAGGACAGGCTTTGGGGAGTGTACAGCTTTAAGCAGGGCTTTGGCGGTACCCTGGTGCGTCACCTGGGAGCCTGGGACACCACGGCACGGCCTTATCTCTACCGCGCCTATCACGTTCTGGTCCCGAGAATCCTCGGGGCGATGCGCATGGGCGCGCGCCGACGGGTGCGTGGGGCGGTTGAATGACGACGTCCCTCCGGCATCTGCCCCGCCCCTCTGGCGTTCCATCCGGCTGTCTCGTGGAGATCCGATGATGAAACTCGACGCTCTGCCTCGCCTGCACCTGGCCCAATTGCCCACCCCCGTTGAGGAATTGCCGCGCCTCTCCAGAGAATTGGGGACGACGATTCTGATCAAGCGAGATGACCAAACGGGCCTGGCCCTGGGTGGCAACAAGACCCGCAAACTCGAATTCCTTTTGGCGGACGCACTGTCCGCAAACGCGGACACCCTGCTGACGACCGGTGCCCCTCACTCGAATCACTGTCGCCAGACTGCCGCCGCAGCCGCCCGGGCCGGCCTGCGGTGCATCCTGGTGTTGCCCGGGGAGGCGCGTGCGACAGACAGCGGGAATCTGCTGTTGGATGAACTCCTGGGTGCTCATATCGTCTGGGCTGGCGACGAGCCGCGAGATCTGGCCTTGCAGCGAGCGTTCGAAAGCGAATTCGCCTCCCACCACAGACCTTACCTCATTCCCTATGGGGGATCCAATCCCCTCGGTGCCAGCGCCTACGTCGCGGCCATGCGGGAGTTCCTCGAGCAAAAGGTCCCGGTGGAGCTTATCGTGTTGGCTTCCTCGTCCGGCGGAACCCAGGCCGGCATGGCCGTGGGAGCACGCGCATTCGGGTTTCAGGGGTTGATCCAAGGGGTGAGCGTGGATCAGCCCAAGGCGGCTCTGGCCAGGCGGGTGGCGGACTTGGCCAATGAAACGGCTACGACTTTGGACCTGCCTCTCACGTTTGCACCGCCCGATATCATTGCGGATGATCGATTCACAGGAAAAGGGTACGGGGTGATGGGAGAGCCTGAACTGGAGGCCATCCGTCTTTTCGCGCGCACCGAAGGGATCCTCCTCGATCCGGTCTACACGGGTCGGGCCGCGGGAGGCTTGCTTCAGATGATTCGACTGGGCGAGGTGGAACCTGGCCAGAGGGTCTTGTTTTGGCACACGGGTGGAATCCCTGCCCTTTGGGCGTACGGGTCCCAACTCGTTGCCCGCTGAACGAGCGATCCTCCCAACCCATAACCCCTCATTTCCCTCTGAGCGAAAAACAACCCACGCGGGCCGAGGCCAGTGACCCCATCGGGCGGTTTTTGCCCGCCCCGCAATGACTGTTTCGGGCCGAGCAGGAATGGGTTCCCGTCCTCATTTCGCATAGACTGTGGAATGTTTGAGATTCATCGGCTCAGGTCGATCATCTCATCGTGTCTATGCGAAATGGACCCATCGCAACCCTCCGAATAGCTGCCTTTTCTTCCCTTCCTCTGGCTCCTTAGCTCCAACAAGGTACAACCGCACCTGGCCAGGGTGGGTTGAACGCCCCTGCCCTTCCCCGCATTCAGCTCGTAAACTATGGGTGAAATTGGGTCAAAGAAATCCACGAGGGTTTGTCAAGAGGGAGGAAAAGATGGCAACGGCAATCTCACGCAAGGGTGAACTTATTCAGGATCCACCTCTGATTTCCTGGCTTTTCAATGACACCCGGGCGGCTTGGCTCTGGCTTCCGGTCCGCATTTGGGTGGGGTACCAGTGGCTGAGCGCAGGCATTAATAAGGTCCGCAATCCAGCCTGGATGCAGACCGGCTCTTCCCTGAAGAGCTTCTTCATGAGTGCGGTCGCAGTCCCTGCTAGCGGCAAGGCTCCCATCGCCTTCGCCTGGTACCGCACCTTCATTCAGATGCTGATCAACACCCAGGCCTACACGTGGTTTGCCAAAGTGGTTACGGTGGGGGAAGTCCTGGTTGGCGTCGCATTGATCCTGGGAGTTTTCACGGGCATCTCTGGCTTCTTCGGCGCGTTCATGAACTGGAACTACATCATGGCTGGGACCGCCAGCACTAATGCTCTCCTTCTGGTGCTGGGTCTCCTCCTACTCG
>Ga0187865_1002773_pt1 | contig 15773 bp, 13 predicted proteins | sample June2016WEW_11_1_2_FD_132989 | JGI IMG/M metagenome (GOLD analysis project Ga0187865, IMG submission 132989) | Peatland microbial communities from SPRUCE experiment site at the Marcell Experimental Forest, Minnesota, USA - June2016WEW_11_100 | ecosystem: Environmental > Terrestrial > Soil >...
CGGGGCCAGAATACTCTCGACGCGATGCTCTATATCGACACCAAATCCTGGCTGCCCGACGACTTGTTGATCAAGGCCGATAAGATGACGATGGCTAACTCGCTTGAACTGCGGGTCCCTTTGCTCGACCACAAGGTCCTGGAGTTCGCGGCTGCCTTGCCTACTAACCAAAAGGTCCGAGGTTTCACCACCAAGTACCTTGCCAAGAGGGCTCTGGGACGTCGGGTTCCCAAGTCCATCCTTAATCGCCGCAAGGCCGGCTTCCCGGTTCCCTACGAGTCCTGGCTCCGGAAGGACTTGCGGGGCTGGGTGCATGAAGTTTTGTTCGACCATGCGACCACGAGCAGGGGTTACTTTGCGACCCCGGTCGTCCGCGAGTTACTGGCTCGCGACGAGGTAAAAGGGGGATACTCCAAGGAGATCTTTTCGTTGGTCACGCTCGAGCTTTGGCACAGGACGTTTCTGGAGCATAAGCAAGTTGTCCTAAGCTAGGATTCGGCGTCAGTGAGCGCTGCCTCTGGAAGGTCTGATTACTCGACGACTGTCGGACAGGCAAACGCCGAAATGATCGAAAACGGCTTGCCTAGGGGATACATTTTGTTTCCCTATAACAAATATGAGCGCGGCGGTCGACAGGCCGCCCTAATCTAGCCGCGGGAAGATTTTGGGCGGGCTGTTTCGAGATTGCGCGCACCCTCCGCCCCTCTTACTCATTGCGGTGCGTCGCCTTTTCATAACATCTCAGCCGCGGAGTCGCCGTTTACCCGTGGGATGGGCTTAAGTATCTCCCCCACTGACTTCGAGGCGGCGCTGAAGTTTCTTACCAGATACTACACTCCCGTCCACTTACAGGATGTTTTGGCTGACTCTGATGGCTGGGACCTCCCGCCGCGGGCGGTGCTGGTGACCTTTGACGACGGCTATGCATCGGTAATGGAATCGGCAGCACCGTTCTGCGGCGAGTTTGGTGTGCCGGCCATGCTCTTCCTCAATGCCGTATTTCTCGATAACCATCGGTTAGCTCCGGACAGTCTTGTATGCTACGTGGCCAACGTACTAGGAATGGGGACCGTAAACGCAGCGGTGCCGGCGGACAGACCCCAGCACTCCCTCCCCGATCTGCAGCCGTCGAACGTAGACGTTCAGATACATGCAGGCAATCCCTTTCACCTCCAGGGTCACGTGCTGGTAAAGAACCTCGGCTAGGCTCTGTGGTAGGGTCATTACCGACTCCGCTTTTTGGCTGGCCCTCTGAGGCCCACCGACCGCCTCGGCCGTCGAATGAAGGGAGGTAAATATCACTTCCGTGTTACGTGCAGAAGTGGAGCCATGGCGTTCTTACATGGTCGTCGGGCTGAGGCGAAGCCCCGCTAGTGTTGTGTGTTCTGCAATTGTCAGGGCAGGTCTGGCCAGGCGTCGTATGCTCAACACCTGCGGGGGTGCTTGGCAGATTAGTCAGGGGCTTAACTGAGGTGTCTTGATGCTTGGCGCGGTAGGATGGATACAATAAACAAAGTAATTGAAAAAACTGTGCGACCTTAGCGCTGCTTAAATCATCGATTAGTGCGGGCGTTTGGGTAAAAGGCTGATGAGAACGGCTGTGGGAACCCTACTGGAATACCACCGCCGTTCAAATAACTGACCCTGCTCTCCGCCAGACAAGTTGGAGGAACACGGACATGCGAATCGCTGGCGAGTTTCCACGCCATCTGCTGCCTGTACTCCGGTGTGGCCGGGATGCAGGCCAACTTTCCCTTTGCCAAGAGTTTAGGAGCGGCCCCTTCGGAGTGACCGATGGAAGTCTCCGCTGCTCTGAATGTTCTGCCGAGTATCCCATCGAAAATGGCATCGCGCGCTTGATGACACATGCCTTGACGCCGGAGATGGAACACGAACTCGCGCTTAAAGACCAGGAATACGCAGCGATGCCGGACATCTTTGAGCCCCCTCCTTCCGGCTGGCGGTCAGAATTCGCCGACCGCATAGAGATTCCCCCACATCTGGATGCCCTTGAGCCGCTGGAAGGCTGCCGGGTCTTGGAGCTCGGCTGCGGAGACGGCCGATTCACCCTGCTCATGGCCCAACTGGGAGCGGAGGTGCTTGCTATCGATTTTTCCATCGCCGCACTGCACAAACTGGCTGATTCCTTGTCATCGGGCGCAGCGCCCACTACGTATAGAGTAGCCCCTCGGCGCCCTGAAGGCTCTTTAACCGCGCATGTAGGACTGGTGCAAGCGGATGCTGGTCACTTCCATGTTGCTCGTCGCAGCTTCGACCGCGCGCTCTCCGCCACCCCGCTGGACTCTCGAGATGAACGAATGCGGATGTACCGCACCATCGCCGAGACACTGACTGACGATGGGCGCTTCGTCGGAGGTGTCGAGCACGACGATTTGGGTCGAAGACTCCTTGGCCTGCCGCTTGTCCGGCGCTATACGCCTGGGGGGATTCTTCTCGAGCACCTTGACATCCCGACTATGCGACGCGAAACTGCACCCTACTTCTCTCAATTGCATTTCCGCCCCGTTCGTGCGCACCTTCCTTTCGTAAAACGGCTGCCCATGAAGGTGGCGGTTTTCGTGTCTCTCGCAGCGAATGCTATTCCTGGGCTCAGACTATTCGGTGAACTCCTTCTACTCTGTGCGGAAGGCCCTATAAGGCTTCCCGCGGAAGGCACAAGACGTCCCGGCAGCTCTGTGGCAAAGAGCCTCTACAGGTGGTACAAGCGAAGGAAGGGCGAAAAGCCCCTGTGGGACCCGGGTGTTGAGGTTTGAAGAAGAGCGGTGCCGAATTCCAGGATCGGCAAGTACGTCCCAACCTGGGATGAAACATGCCGAATAAGACCGGTGAGGCCTCCTATCCCATGATCATTCGGAACGCCCCCCGGTCCACCTTACTACGAGGATTCCCGCACAGACAGTCAGCGGCCTAAAGCGAAGTAACCCCTCTCATTTATCTTTATGGATATCTCGGTTGTCATCGTCGGCTGGAATGCCAGGCACTATTTGGAGTTGTGCCTGGAAAGTCTGGCAGCAGCGCCGCCCCGTCGCAGTATGGAAACCTTTGTGGTTGACAATGCTTCGACCGATGGCTCTGCGGAGATGATCGAGACCCGGTTTCCCTGGGTTAAGCTCATCAAAAGCGGCGAGAACCTTGAATTTGCGGGGGCAAACAATCTATGATCCAAGCATTGGTCAGGAAGATACATCTTATTTCTAAACCCGGACACAAAGCTCGTGAGTCCAGCGATAAACATGATGCTACAGGATACAAGCCATGAAACTATCGATTGTGATCATTTGCTGGAACGACTGGAAGGTAATCGAGAACTGCCTGCGCTCGATCTTTGAGGGCACGCACAAGATCGAATACGAGGTCATCGTTTCGGATAACGGATCGACCGATGAGTCGGTCGAGAACATTCGGAGAGAATTTCCGCGGGTTCGCATCGTAGAGAATCGTGCGAACCTGGGTTTCGCCAAAGGCAACAATGCCGGCATCCGCGAGGCGCGCGGCGAATATGTTCTCATCCTGAATCCGGACACGATTGTTCATGAGGGCTCACTGGACCGGTGGATGGAATTTGCCGAGTGCCATCCCGAAGCCGGCGGCTTCGGATGCAGAGTGCTGAATCCCGACGGAACTTATCACGAGACGGCGCGCCCGTTTCCCACTGCGTCAGGCGAGTTGATCGCCGCCCTGTACCTGCGCCCGCTGGCGTTGTTGGGACGGGCGTTCCAGTCGGACATTTACTACCGGTGGAAGGGAGACACCGAGCGGGAAATCGATTGGCAGTCTGGATGTTGCGTGATGTTCCGGGGCGAGCTGCTCAGAAAGCTTGGCGGATTTGATGATCGCTTCTTCTACCATTACGAAGAGGTCGATCTGTGCCACCGTGTTTCGGAGGCGGGTTTTCGGCTCCGCTTCACGCCCGAAGTAACCATCACGCATCTGGGCGGCCAATCTGTGGGGCGGTTTCCCGTACGGTTTGCTCTCGAGAAAAATCGCAACCGATACCGTTATTTCTACAAGCACTTTGGCAAACGCGGCGCAAGACGCTGCCGCCGGGTGACCATCCTTTCGTTGCGTGTTCGGCAGCTCGGATACGGTCTATTGAATCTGTTCCGGCCCACCGATGTGTTGAAGCGGCGTCTTGAGATGTACCGGGTTCTCATACGCTGGAACAAGTTGCTCGACCCTGCAGAGTTCGTTGAACGCGGGGACGAACCGCAGGTGGAACAAGTCACGTCACTCCAGACCTCTTGAGTGATTTTTCCTCCGACGGCGAAGGAATCAATCTGAATTTCCAAAACGAGAAGAAAGGGTGAAACAAATGCCGACCTCTTTGGTAACGGGTGGTGCAGGTTTCATGGGATCGCATGTGGCGGAGCATCTGCTCAAGACGGGACACGACGTGGTCGTGTTGGACGATCTGAGCGGCGGGTTTGAGGAAAATGTCCCGAAGGGCGCAACGTTCATCCAGGGGTCCGTGGTGGACCACGAACTGAGCAATCGCCTTTTTGACCGCTACTCGTTCGAGTACGTGTATCACTTGGCCGCTTACGCCGCCGAAGGGCTCAGCCATTTCATCAAGCGGTTCAACTACAATAACAATCTAATCGGCTCAGTGAATTTGATCAATGCATCGGTGAATCATGGGGTGAAATGCTTCGTATTCACCTCGTCGATCGCCGTCTATGGGGCGGGGCAGAGCCCGATGTCGGAAGACTTGATTCCGGTTCCTGAGGATTCCTACGGTATCGCCAAACTCGCCGTCGAGCAGGATCTGCGCGTCAGCCACGACATGTTCGGGCTGGACTACGTTGTTTTTCGTCCCCACAACGTATACGGAGAGCGGCAGAATATCGGCGACCGGTACCGGAACGTCGTCGGAATTTTCATGAATCAATTGCTCCGCAGCGAGCCCATGACGGTCTTCGGGGACGGGACGCAGCAGCGTGCCTTCACCCACATCGATGACGTGGCGCCGATTATCGCAGCATCGGTGGATTACCCCGAGGCGCGGAACCAGGTCTTCAACGTTGGCGCCGATGTGCCCTATACGGTGAACGAACTTGCCGCGGTGGTTGCAAATGCGATGGGTCTGCCATGCAGCGTGGTTCACCTGGGCGCCCGCAATGAAGTAAAGATCGCCTTTTCGGATCATTCAAAGGCTGAGCTGGCGTTTGGGAAGCGCGAAAAGAAATCATTGCGGGATGGTATCCTTGCCATGGCCGAATGGGTGCGCAATCACGGCGCGCGAGAAAGCAGCATCTTCGAGGGAATCGAAGTGGCAAAGAACATGCCGCCGAGCTGGGCGCGCATCCTGAAAGTCCACCCTTAGTGGGTTGTTTCTGGATGATGCGTGGAGAAGCCGTCGGCCTATTGGATGACGGTTTCTCTTAAAACTAAACCAAGCGATATACGTAAACAGGCAAGTATGGCCCGCCTGCGGGCGTTTCTTTCAAAGGGCGTTTCACGCCCGGCCTAGAGGCAGCTTGGCAGCTATCACGATGGGCATTTCGACTTCCAACTCGCGCTTCGTGGCTTATTGCACACGCCACGGCTTCGTGGGGACAGCCCAGCGTGCCGCCCTGGCAGTGAGACGGGCGCTATTTTCGAACCGCAGCGTCCTGTTTTATTGCGACTTGGCCACGCAGAGTGCGCCTGCGGCAGGCATCCCGGACTTTCTGAAGGTGGAACGGAAGAAAAGCTCCGCTGAGCTTAGCCCCGAGGATCTGCAATCGATGACCAGCCTTTGGAATCCCAAGCTGGGCCACCGCAACGTGAAAGAGCGATTCGGTAAGGGGGCGTCTCTGTGGTTGATCAAGTCCGAGGGCAAGCTGGCGGGTTTCGGCTGGACGCTACGAGGACGCACGATGGAACCGCATTTCTTGCCCCTCGGAAAAGACAATCCTTATCTATTCGATGGGTTTATCTTGCCCCAGCATCGCGGTCGGGGTTTGATGCCCTCGTGGCTGAACCACGCCCTCCACGAGCTGACTGCCGAGTGCAGCGGGCGCGCATTTACTGGAATAGCAGAGTGGAACCAAGCGATTCCAGCATCTTTGAAGAAACTACCTTTCGTCGCCTGGGTATAGCCGGAAAGTTGACGATTTTTGGTCGCACCATCGTGTGCTGGGGCAAAAAGGGAACCAACACGCCGTATGCCAAAAGTACTATTGACTATCGGCAGACTGACCAGTAAGCTGGCTTGCTGCGGGTGCTTATGGAAAGGTGAATTGACGAGCACTCGCCGGGAGACGAAAATGATCGGAACAAACCACCGGGTCCCTCGTGGCATCGTATCTGCTCTGACAGTCTGTGGGGTGCTTTTGACTTGCGTTAACGCCTTCGCTGCCGGGGGAACCTGTCCAGCAGGGGTGCCTTCGGGCGTGACAAGTTGTTTCTTCATCTCGGCGGCAGGTGCAGACACAAACAATGGAACTAGCGAAAGCGCGCCTTGGCTCCATGCTCCAGGGATGCCGAACTGCGCGAATACCTGTAAATCTACGACTCCGGCAGGAGGCGAAGGATTCATCTTTCGCGGTGGCGATACCTGGCACTTCGGGAACAGTTCAGCTTCGCCTTATACGGGTGGAACATGGACCTGGCTGTGGAGTGGGAGCGTGGGGAACCCAATTTATGTAGGCGTAGATCAAACCTGGTACAGTGGAGGCTCTTGGGCGAGACCGATTCTTACGGGCGACAATCCCCTATCCACTTCGCCGGTTTCAAGCTGCACATATACATCCAGCACTTTCTTGAATGCCGCCATGGAGGAGGATCATCCCAATTACGTCATATTCGACAATTTCGAGTTCACGGGCAAATGCGGGATGGCAGATTTCGCCGTTATGGGCTGCGGCACGAGCTATTCTACGTTCACCAAATGGTATATGCACGGCTGGACCTACACCGCCGCGAACGGTGCGCAGAATGCCGAAGCGATACGTGGCAACACTGGCGGATGCTCGCCGTGGCCGCAGACGAACAATACTTTTTCTTACCTCGTCATAGATGGCTCAGACTCACCCCCACAGAGCGGGACAGGGCTTTTCGGGGACTGCTACAACTTTGAGGGCAATATCTTCCGCCATTTGTGCAATGCCGTGGTCTGCAACAACATGCATCTTGTCCACGACAATTTGTTTGAGTATGTTGATGAGAACTCTGACGGCAGCGGTCATGGGAACGTCTTCGAGTCTAATTCTGAATCGAATCAGATCAATTCTTTCTACAACAACGTGATCCGCCACATCGGTACGCTGGCAGCAATCGGGGTTAATGTCTGGCTCTATCCCTACAGCACGGACTACATTTTCAACAACCTTCTCTATGACATAGTTGCGGGAACCAACTATTGGGACGCGAACACAGGTTCAAGCACCTCTTGGTACCTCTTTAACAATACCTTCCAGGTTGGCAGCGCGAGCCGGATGGTGTTCAACCAGAACAATACCCCTGTGATGTACAGTTATAATAACCATTATATCACCGATTACGGAACCAGTGAATCGTCCGTATTCGCCGTGACGACTAACCTAACGTACAGTAACGACATCATCCAATCGAACTCAACGGCGAACGGTCAAGGATACACCTCAAGCGAGGGCTATGCCTATTCGCCTGCATCAGGAAGCGCCGCAACCGTGGGCGCTGGGACAAACAAGCAATCCTATTGCACCGCACTTTCAAGCGCGGGGCTGTCCGATGCCGCAACTGCCTGCCAATCGGATACTCGATACGCCTGCACTTACAACAGCAGCAACCATACGGTGACCTGCCCGGCGCGAACGGTTGTGGCAAGGCCGTCAAGCGGCGCGTGGGGTGTGGGCGCTTACCAATCTGCATCGGATCCGCCAGCATCTCCGACTTTATTCCCCCCCTCCGTGCACTGAGGCTGGTTAGCCGGAGAGCCAGTTCGAGACCGAGGCTCAGAGCGGAGCCCCGGGAGAGGGGGGGCGTGTTGCCCTCGGACGTCACATGTGGCCGCAGCTCGTCGGCGGTGGGTCAGACATCGAGTTCGCAAGTTGATTCCTCGGAGCCCTAACCTTGGGTTTCACCGCCAACTAGGGTATGAAGGAAGCACCGATGCAGGTTTCGGACAGAATACCTAGTGAAGGGTCAGATGGATATTCAGCTACTGTACATCAAAATCGTTCAAAAATTTCGCACGGATGGTCTCCAGGCCACAATTCGCAAGGCGTTCGCGCATCTTACGCGCCGCCGCACGACGGATGATTTTGACGTGAGACACGGGACCGACACAGCCGGCATCGAGCCGTTGTGGAAGTTTAAGATTCGCTCGCCGAACGCGCGCCTTGGCGTGCGCTACCAAGCCAGTGGCGAGCAGGAACTCGTGGAGGCTGTAAACTTCCTGCACGAGGACCCGCAAACTTTCACTTTTATCGACCTTGGTTGCGGGAAGGGCAGGGCTCTTCTCGTGGCTTCGAAATTGGGCTTTCAACAGGTTATTGGTGTGGAGTTCGCGCGGGAACTCGTGGATATTGCGAGAAGTAATCTGGCAAAGATGCGAAGCAGCAGTGCCGTCGTGAGGCACGCCGACGCGGCCGAATTCCACTTTCCCAATAGCGATATGGTTGTCTACCTCTACAACCCCTTCTCGCAAGAGGTTATGCGAAAAGTTGTTGCAAACCTCCGACAGTCCCCCGCGAAAAGGCTATACGTGATCTACAGCGACCCAAAGTTTGGCCAAGTTCTCGATTCGAGCGGTTTCCTGAACCGTTTGGGTTGCCCGCCAGGATTGCAGAACATTCAAATCTGGACGGCAGTCAGGTGAGATCGCCGAAAATCGGCGCCGCAAGGTAGAGTCGTCATCACTAGCCCGAAGTTCAGTTGCGGAAATGAAACGAGCCCAGTCAGAGACACTGACTTCCGTCACTACAGTTGGGGGTGGGGGAATATCGGGTCTGCCACTCCGGCCTTTGGCTCATCGTGCATACCGCTGCTCGCAATGAAAACGCCTAATTGCCAGTCCCTTCGCCCTCTCACCCCCGGCACTGTTGCAACGATGGAGCGGACGAAGGCACTCGTCTCAAGAACCCTAACAATTTGAACCCGATGAGTAAAGCACCCATTGACACGCCAGTCCGCGTCAGAGTTCTCAGAACGTTGCCTGAGATTGAAGAAATCCGCCGCGAGTGGGAATCCTGGCCGGGCAACCGCGATTCCGATATAGACTCCTTCTTGACGTTTCTGCGGTCAAATCCAGGAACAGTGCGCCCGCATGTTCTGGTGGTGTATCGCGGAGGAAGGCCAGACGCAATCCTGGTGGGACGGATTGACCGCGGGCGGATTGTCTGCCGAGTGGGCTATCTGGGGGTTAGCCCCCGGGCTCAAATCATGTATTTTGTGTATGGCGCCCTCAGGGGAAACCCCTCGCGCGAAAACTGCGAGTCGATGGTAAGCGAAATTCTCCGGTCTCTCTCCAAGGGCGAAGCTGATGTCGCCTACCTCAATTTCCTGAGGAGGGAATCAGACCTTTGCAGGTTGGCCACGAAGAAGCCTGGCCTGTTGAGTCGTGATTACATCCGTATCAGTCAGCCCCATTTCGCCGCCGTGCTACCGGCCACTGTGGAGGAATTCTACGGCGGCCTGTCACCAGGATCCAGGTGGCAAGCGAAGAGCAAGCAAAAGAAGCTCCTCAAAGACTTTGCCGGTGCTGTAAGGACCCGCTGTTTCCGCGAGCTGGCAGAACTTGACAACATGATCGAGGACGTGGAGCAAGTGGCCAGAAAGTCCTATCAGCGCGGTTTGGGAGTGGGGTTTATTGATTGCCCGGACACGCGAGAGCGCCTGCGCTTGAAGGCTGAAAGGGGGTGGCTGCGCGCTTACGTCCTTTATGTCTCAGAGCGCCCATGCGCCTTCTGGATCGGTGACATCAATCGGAGCACATTTGGCAGCGACTATCTCGCGTACGACGCTGAGTTCGGAAAGTACTCACCAGGGATGTTCCTCATATTAAAGGTCATCGAGGGCTTTTGCGACGGAAACCGCGACGGAGTGACGGAGGTAGACTTTGCCACGGGATATGCTCAATACAAAGCGGTCCTGGCAAATCGTGAATGGTCCGAGGTTTCCGTTTATATATTTGCTCCATCCTTTAAGGGAATCAGCCTCAACATAGTCAGGTCTTTCATTGGCGCGATTGACCGAGCACTGAAGAGAGCACTGGTGCATACGAAACTACTACAGAGAATCAAGAAGAGCTGGCGCGACCACGCAAGGACCAATGAGGTGACGAAAAGCTAGATCTCGGCCATTACGATATGCCTGCTGCAGGTCCCCTAGCCCCTGTGCTTGCCGCAAGTAGCAGGGAGCTGCTCGAAGACAACTTCCCGGCCTGCGCTTTGCTTGTGCCAGCAGTCCGATGAAGAAGCCACGTTACAGTGCATATCGGTGGGTAACCCCGCTCGCTCTTGCCAGCAGCGCTTCCTTAGCTGAAGGGTGGCTGAGGGGCGACACGTCCTGCGGACAACTATAACCGATGGAACCTCAAAACCTCCGATTTGGTGGCGGCGCCGCTGGCACGCTGCTCCATCCGCTGGTGGCGGTGGAGCTAGCGCTTGCTATCATCCTGATCCTGTGCCTTCCTCGCAAGTACGCCATTGCGCCCCTGCTTCTGACTATCTTTACTGTCCCTTTGGGTCAAGTCGTCGTATTGGCGGGCGTGCACTTCACGATAGCTCGCATCCTCATTATCACCGGATTGGTTCGATTGGCGACATCAAAACGGGAGTTGCCAACCGGCCGGTTTACCGACGGCTTCAATTCCCTCGACCAGGCTTTCATACTCTGTGCGCTCGCTCAATTGATAATTTTCTCAGTTCAGTGGATGGAGATGCAGGCTCTCATTAAGAGCCTTGGGGGTTTCCTGGACACCGTGGGGGGCTACTTTGTTCTAAGATTTCTGATCCAGGACAGGGGGGACGTGCGGTGGACAATCAAGGTGCTTGCCATTATTGCCGTGGTCCTGGGTGCCTGCATGTTGAACGAGCACTTTTCTAACCAGAATGTCTTCGGGCTTCTGGGCGGCGTCGGAAGCACGCCATCGCAGCGGGACGGGCAGATTCGTTCCCAGGGTGCATTTGCGCTTTATATTACGGCCGGGGTCTTTGGCGCGACCTTACTCCCGTTGTTTATATGGCTGTGGTCTGACGCGAGATCCAAGGTTGCCGCCGTGTTCGGAATGGTAGGGGCGACCGTCATCACCTTCACCTCCAACTCCAGCACACCCCTCCTGGCTTATGTGGCTGGAATTGTGGGGCTTTGCTTCTGGCCGCTGCGCAAGCACATGCGCCCCTTCCGGTGGGCGCTTGTGTTGACCCTGGTGGGCCTACATCTGGCTATGAAAGCGCCTGTGTGGGCCCTGATTGCGCGAGTTGATCTCACGGGTTCTTCTTCGGGTTATCACCGCTATATGCTTGTGGATAACTGTATAAGACATTTTAGCGACTGGTGGCTCCTGGGGTTCAAGGGCTATGGCGCCTGGGGATGGGACATGTGGGACCTGTGCAACCAGTATGTTGCCAACGCCCTGACCGGGGGTCTAGTAACATTGGTCCTGTTCATAATGGTCATTTCCCGGAGCTTTGGCAGGCTTGGAACTGCGCGAAACTTGGCCGAGGGTAGGCCAAAGGAAGAATGGTTCGTATGGTGCATCGGTGCGGCCCTATTCGCTCACGTAGTGGCGCTATCGGGGGTCGGGTATTGGGACCAGATCCAGTTTGCCTGGTTCACATTGTTGGCCATCATTCCCGCCGCAGTCGCTGAGGCCACGCGCTCATCGGTCCCCCACGTCCAGGAGGCGCTCGCGTCGAGTTACGAAGCGGATGCTGCCGTGAACTCGGACATGCTGGAGACGAATCATTGAGCCACAATAATGGACGCGTTCGGGTATTGTACAGCTTTCCCCACAAGCTGGGGGCAGACAGGATCTGTTATACGGCTTGGCAGCAGGTGAACGGCCTCGCGGCTGCGGGAGCGGACCTCCTGGTTTTCCCCGGCGCTGTCCACAGGCCGGTTCCTCCCAATGTGAGAGTTTGCCCTACCCTCGCCAGAGGGAAGCTACGGATCCCGTATAGGCTCCTGGGTAGCATGCGTGCGTTTGCCTTGCACGACTGGATTGTTTCGCGCCGCATCGAGAAACTGGTGGGCCAGATCGATATTATTCACACTTGGCCGCTGGGAGCGCTCCAAACGCTCAAAACGGCCGCCAGGCTGGGGATCCCGACCGTACTGGAAAGGTGCAACGCCAATACGCGGTTCGCCTATGAGGTGGTGAAAAAGGAGTGCGAGCGCCTGGGGGTGGCTTTGCCGCCGGATCATGAACACGCCTACAGCCAGGAAAGGCTGCGTAAGGAGGAGGAGGAATACGAACTGGCCACACGCCTCCTCTGCCCATCCGAGTTTGTTGTGAAGACCTTTCTGGATAAAGGGCTTGCAAAGGAGAAGTTGGCCCGGCACATCTACGGGGTTGATGAAAAGGTGTACCACCCGAGCAACGAACCACGGGACCCCAAGCGCGGACTGACAATGCTGTTTGTGGGGGTCTGCGCGGTGAGAAAGGGTGTTCATTACGCGCTGGAGGCGTGGCTGCAATCTCCAGCCTGTCAAGACGGTACATTTCTGATCGCCGGGGAGTTTCTGCGGGCATACGCCGCAAAACTCGCGCCCATGCTCGCGCATCCCAGCGTCCGCGTCCTCGGGCATCGGAATGACGTGCCGGAGCTGATGCGGAAAAGCGATATTCTGGTTCTTCCCAGCATCGAGGAAGGCTTCGGTCTTGTCATCACGGAAGCCATGGGGAGCGGATGCGTCCCGCTCGCTTCGGAAGCCTGTACCGAAATCTGCCGGCACATGGAAACGGGGCTTGTGCATCCAGTCGGAGACGTTGCGACCCTCGCGCAGCAGATCACCATGCTGCATGAAGATCGCGCACTCTTGGAGAGGCTGCGCGCGGCGTCACTGAGGATGATCCCCAAGATTACGTGGACCGCGGCCGGGGCAATGCTTCTTGATGTATATCGTGAGACAGTGGCAGCCCAACCAGCAAATATCCTGCGGGACCCCAAATGAGAGCGGCGGGTCTGTTATAGGTTGAGATCAGCTTTGCAATGTGGCGAGTAGAAACAAATACGCCATCGAGCAGTGATCCAGGAGCCATCTCGGTTGGGGGTTGTCCGTGCTGCGGCGGGGATCGCTCCACACGCTGGATGTCGGTTCCCGACAGGTCTCAGAGTGGAGCTAGCGGCTATGAGCTGCTGCAATGCCCCACCTGCTCGCACGTTTGGCTGGGCAATCGGCCGACACCGGAAGAAATGAGCCATTACTACGGAGCGAAGTACCACAGCGAAGTCGGCCACTCCGGAGAAACGTCACCGAAGCGCTGGAAATGGCATCTGCGAGTTATATCAAAGTATAAAGCCGCTGGGAGTGTTCTCGACATCGGTTGTAGCTCCGGCGGATTCCTGGGATACCTTAAGGGCGGTCCTTGGAAGCTCCATGGGATCGAGGCTAGCCCGCCTACCGCGGAAAGAGCTCGTGCCACAACCGGTGCGGAGGTTTTCGCGGGGGACGTGCTTGGTGCAAACTTCCCATCCGAAAGCTTCGACCTTATCACGTGTATGGACGTCTTGGAGCACCTCTACGAGCCACGCGAGGTGTTGCGGAACGTTTGCAAGTGGTTGAAGCCCGGAGGCATATTCTACGTATTCGTGCCTAATATTCTGTCTTATGAGGCGCGGATCTTTCAATCCTTTTGGTACGGACTGGACTTGCCGCGACACGTTCATCATTTCACGCCAAAGTCCCTGGCGCATGTGGCCACTTCTGCGGGCCTTCGCCAAGTCCGCATGGTTACGCCTGCGGGATGTTATCTGGAGGAAAGCGCGTGGATTTTGGTCGATGACCTGGCTCGCAGAGCCGGGCTTAGGCGGCCATCTTGGGACTTGATCGCCAAGCCCGGTATTGCCGGGAGGGTCGTGCGCAAAGGGCTGCGGCTCAGCGTGGAGGCACTGTTTGGCGTGGTCGCTTCCACCTTCGGAGCTGCGTCGAGCATTCAAGCGGTGTTCGGAAAGGACGCTGGTCCCGATTCGGCAGGGGATAAGTCGGCGGAAGTGCAAGGTTCAGCCAAGTTGCTCAAGGCAGGGATCTCTTCGGTTACCCAACCTCGAAGCTTGGGAGTGGAAGCTCCGGGCACGGTCAAAAGCGATCCCGACTAAGTCGAGTCACCGTCCGCGCGGGCGGAAATCCGCTCCACATGCGACACCCAAACCAATGATGGGTTTCGGGAGGGGAACTAAGCACGTTGAGGATCGCCAACATATTAGAGGATGAGGATGGATTTTGTGAGGATTTACGACCGCGTCAGGGTTACGGTCGACCGCGTGCTGCTGGGTGAGGGCCTCAGGGCCAAGGCAACGCGCGGCGGGGCGTGGCTGGGAAGCGGAAGCGCCACTGAACAGGTTAGCCGGTTTGCCCGGAACATGCTGCTGACACGGCTGCTGGCGCCAAGTGCCTTTGGGGCCATGGCGATTGTCATGTCCTCTTCAGCAATCGTTGGGTCTTTGACCGATGTGGGAGTGAAGGCGGCGGTCATTCAAAACCCGCGGGGAGGGGAGGAGGCATACCTCAGCGCCAGTTGGTGGATGGGGATGGGTCGGGCGATCTGCATGTACGTCATTATCTTTGCCATGGCCCCTTGGGTCGCCCGTTTCTATGGGATCGCAGAACTGTCTGCGTTGCTTCGAGTGACGCTGCTAGGCACTCTGTTCGATGGCGCCATGAGTCCCCGTTCCATTCTCCCGCAGAAAGAGATGAAGTTCGGGCGGTGGGCAGCCATTAGCAACGGGGGCGCCATCTGTGGCGTCGTCTTGACGGTGATTCTCAGTTTCATTCTTCGCGATGTGTGGGCCCTGGCCATTGGCTTTGGCAGCGAGAACGCTTTCCGTTGCCTTTTGTCTTATATCCTGTGTCCGGGGTTGCCGTCACGCGGGTGGGACCGCCACGCTGCGCGGGATCTCTATAAGTTCTCAAAGGGAGTATTCGGGCTATCGTTTCTAAACCTTATCTTCTCACGCACGGACATCTTCGTATTGGGTAAGCTTTACTCCACAACAGCATTGGGGCTGTACACGATGGCGGTTTACCTGGTCCAGACTCCCTCAGTTTTCCTCGTAAATATGTTGGCCCAACCCCTCCTATCCGCCTTCTCCCACGTTCAGGAGGATAAGGAGCGTGTCAACCGCATCCTTGTGGAGGTGACTTCCTGGTTAATCCTGTTGGGGCTTCCCTGCGTTGTTGTCATTTACTTGTGCGGACACTCCCTTCTTTTGGTTATCTATGGTGTTCGATATGTCGCGGGCGCCGGACCGCTGGCGGTCGCCACCGCCGTGATCTTTCTGAATGTGCTGAACGCCATGATCACGATCGTCTTTAGCGCTATGGGCCTTCCGGCGCTGCATCGCCGCGCGGTCGCCGCTTCCGCGGTCGTAATGCTCATCGCGATCTATCCTGCCTGCAAGTTGTTGGGTGTGGTGGGAGGCCAAGTCGCAGCACTGCTTGCGATTATTGTTAGCTATCTCCTTCAAGTCATACGCATGCGCGGGCTCACGGGCTTGGACCTGCTTCGCTATGGAAAAGCCTTGGTGCCGGCGGCTCTGGTGTCCGGGGGGATTCTTGGCGTCGGCCTTGGCGCTCGCTTTCTCGGCTTGGCGACCAGACCGCTAGCCAACATAGCTCTCGGCGCC
>Ga0187865_1002776_pt1 | contig 15771 bp, 16 predicted proteins | sample June2016WEW_11_1_2_FD_132989 | JGI IMG/M metagenome (GOLD analysis project Ga0187865, IMG submission 132989) | Peatland microbial communities from SPRUCE experiment site at the Marcell Experimental Forest, Minnesota, USA - June2016WEW_11_100 | ecosystem: Environmental > Terrestrial > Soil >...
AAATATGCCTTAGCCCTATCCCTCTTGCGAGGGACGGCTCCAAAACCAATAAAACTAGTGTTCTTCAAAATTATACCTCAAAGAACCTAGGGAGCCGCCCTTCTAAAGTTTTGATCTACTGTTGAGAGGCGAGCCTATGGTAAATGATTCCACGACTCAAGTTAAAAGTTTTGCTGAAAGCAAGACCGTAAGAACCGTTTTTACTACACATCGAAAGGCGCCTAAGTCCTCTATTGATATTTGCCGTAAGGGGTCAATCGTTAAGGAACGCTGTAAACAATTAATCGCCATTATCAATGATATGTTTCCTAGCCAAGTCTTATCTGATGAAGATTTAACCTGTTTGATTGAGGATTACATCGGAGCGGATAAAGAAACTTTACGAAGCTACAAAGGATATGGAGGACACGTTCGCACCGGGAGATGTGGCGACAACCACATAGTCGGGATATCACGCAAAGGCTACCTTGAGAAATTCGGGTTTCTGCGTAAGATTGGCGGTCGCCGTTGGGCTGTTTGCCAAGCGGTCATTTTCTCTCAAGCTTGTATGAAAGGTGATAGTGGTTTAGTTGCCAATGAAAAAATCTCTATCTCCGTTAATAGTCATGTTGAGGCACTCATTCCTAAGGGGATGGGGTCGGAGGGGAAACCGATTCTGGAGGTTCCCCCTAGTAAGGAACTAGAAGAAGAAGCTACCGAGAAAGAGAGAAATTTTACTCCAATGATTTCTCCAATGATTGAAGATAACGACCCTAATCTTGCATATCTGAAGCTGTTAGCTGAAGCAAGTAAAAAACAAGAAGAAAAAGGAGAGGCTTAAGATGTCGGTTAAAGCAATTCTCGAACGATATACCAAACTGAAGGTCGATCTTGCAAGCCTTTCCACTAAATTCAGTGAGCATGTTCTTGACTATAACGGCAAGTTAAGGCGTCCTTGCCCTAGCTGTGGACGGCCTTTAAGAACCTACAAATCGAAACTCTGCAAAAAATGCAACATGCAGAACGTAGGCAAAAGGCATCTTGAAACACGTAAAAAGAAGGGGTTTTCTTAATGGTGTTGAAAGCTCAGACCGTTAAGGTTCAAAAGCAGATGCAAGAGGCGCTTAGTCGTTTAAATGTTAATTTGATTGTACTCTGGAAGCCTGATAAGACAAAAAGCGTTCATGGTGAAATTAAGGGTAATGTTATTTTTCTTTGTGATTCTGAAGAAAAAGAGGCATGGGATACTTTCACGCATGAGGTCACAGAATATAAGTTACAAGCGGTGACACGGCCCTATAGAATCTTAATCAACAACTTAATCGAAGCGGTTGAAAAGTCGATTTATGTAGAAAAAGAGCAGTACATTGATTTCCTACCTAAAATGATAGAAATCATTAGAGAAAGCCAACTTAAAAGTGAGGCTTGAGTTTTTTGGTTGACGCTGATCGTGTTAAGCGTAAATTGCCAAGTTTGCTATTAGACGGCAGCACTAATACTAAAAAGGGCTGGAAAGCCTTTATGAGATCACGTTATCGCCTTGACCGATTCAAAGGAAAGCATCCTGAGCGATTCAACACTTTAATAAACAAGGTTATAGCTGATCTTAACGAGTTGGAAAAGCCGTTTCTGACTGATTTTTTCTTGTTTATCCTTATTTATAGTTAATAAGTCACCCTTTAACGTGACACTTATTCGGGTAAATTAGCCTCTCTCTTATTTTTAACCAATTTTTCCCCAAAAATTATTTATTCTCTACTGTAGACGATAAAACTAAGAGAAAGCTGTCTACTGTATAGGTAAACTTTGTTCTTTGGGTGCTTCGACTGGTTCCTTAGCAACTGGCATTTTAGCTAGCTTGTTTCTTTCGCTAAGTAATTTCCAAGCGATAATGGGTGCCCAACCGCTAATAATCATCACAGTTCCTGGAAAACCGCCGATGTCTCTGCCAACGATTGGCTTTAGCCCATTTATTATGTCCTCTAGGAATGCTTCCCAGATGCCGAAAGCTACGGCCATTCCCACGGCAGCTATGAAGGCAGTCTTTTTACCGAATTTGTTGTATGTTTGAACGGTTAATACTCCTGCAAAGAAAAAGTCGCCTAAACCAAGCCCTCTAAGCAGAATGCCACCGCTCTGCGTAATAAGGGGAATGTTTGGCAACCAAACCAGCACTGGAAGCCCAAGTGAAGTGAAAGAAGTTGCAGCCGTAACCATTGCTGGTGTCAGTATGACCAGAGTAATGTCCATTGCTGTTAGGAGAGCTGCGAAGAGCCCAACAGTCTTCCAGCTGAACAGTGAGCTAAGATACAGAATTATTAAAATCGCGAAGGTTAAGCCAAAAACATCCAGAAGATACGGAAACCAAACTGCTATGGTGCCTTTGTTGCTAATGAAGTTAAAGAACACAAATAACAGCACAAATATTGCTGGCGGCTGAACAGCCACATACCAGCGCTCTTTAAGGGATGTCTTTTTCTGTGCATAAACTAAGCTGCCAAAGCAGAAGGCGGCTAGACCAAAAAACGCTATTACCCTATAAATTGTATATGCATCTTGAAGTGGAGCTAAAAGGCAAGCGAAGCCAGCCACTAAGCTTGCAACGCCGAACCCCACGGAAATTAACTGCGCTCTTGTTTTTGGGAGGTTAGAGAACACGTATGAAAACGTGAAAAGCAGCACAGTGTACGATGAGAGAAAGAACACAAGAAGGACGTTTTCAAAGACCGCGCCTGGGTTAATTAGTGATGTGTAAGCAATTGCGGAAATTATGATAGTCATGAAGATGACAAGAAGGATTATGTCTTTTGTCTTGAACTCTTTTTCCTCAACCGTTGCCATCAGTTTTCCTTCAGCACGTTTGTTTAAAAGCATAGCAACAGTAACCACAATCAACAACGCAGTCGGCATTGCAACGTCAAGATACAGCATAGAGAGCCAAATAATCAAAGATGCATTTATTTCTTTAGCTAAAAAACAAAAAAAACAATCGGGCAAAATATGAAGAAGAATGAATTATTTAGCTGTGAAATTGTATGTTCAAAATAGCTAATGAAGCCAAAAGCGCCTCTTCAGTCCTAACTGTCGCAGTACCCTGCTCAGGAATCATGTTTACAACAAAATCAACAATCGCCTCAAGCCTTGCGCCTTCCTCTTTGGCAATCTCATGCAAACCACGCGACGGAGCACCAAAAGCCACTAAAACATGCTGCGCGTCGCTCAATTTTTGCCCTATCTGACCTGCAACATCCAAGAATTTATCGCCAATCCTTGCAGTAGCAATAACCAAATCAAACCCGCCATCCCTCGCAAGTTGCCCAAAAGATCGTTTTTCCACACGAACCCTGAAACCCCAATAAAACGGAACGCTCTCACGATCTACAGTTTGAACTTCAACCCGTTCGCCCACTTTAACAACTTGTACCGTTAAGCGGTCACCGTCAGCGAACTGTTTTTCCCTCAAAAGTGCCGGCTGATCAACGCCAATGTCCACAAGCAAACCCTCTTTAGCTTGAGACAAAACCACTGCTTCACGGTACTCGCCAACCTTCAAATCCCGAGTTTTACCGCTCACAGGATGATGAGGCGTACGCAACGGAGGCAAAATCCCAGCAAATTGCAAGCTGGGCTCAAGTTTGAAGAGTCTTTTGCGAAGATACTGGGGCGTTTCCAAGTAACTTAGCAGCAACACGATAAAATCCAAGTCTCTTACCTGATTGGCTTTAGGGTTGTCTGGGTAAACTATGATTTCATCCACCCTGAAAATCGCCGCTGCCCTTCCAATCAAGCCGATTTTTGATGTTTTCTCTCGCAAATGTGGCGTGTCAGAGATTACGGATGCTGGAATGGCGATTGCAAGTTTCTTTTTATCCATGACGCTTTCTGCTTCCTGCCGCTTGGTTAATGTGTGTCTGCGTTGAGCTTAAAAGTAGGGATGAGATATAAAAGTGCGGGTTATTGGAGGATTCAAAAAATGAAGACACCCATTTTAGATGAACCTGAAAAAATTAAAGCTATTGATAAGAGCAACATGATTAATTTTTGTTTGGACTCCGCTAAGCTTTACGATAAAGCAGCTAAATTAGCTCAGAAAATCCAAGTAAACTACCCCAAACCAGACAACATTATTGTTAGTGGAATGGGTGGCTCGGGAATCGGCGGCGACCTACTGAAGGATTGGGCTCGAAACAAAACAGATGTGCCGATTGAGGTTAACCGTGAATACCAACTTCCTGCATACGCTGGCAAGAGAACCCTAGTGTTAATAACCAGCTACTCAGGCGACACAGAAGAATCCCTAGGCGCTTTTCTTGACGCACTAAAGCGGAAATGCATGATTTACTGCGTAAGCAGCGGCGGCGCCCTGCTGGAGAACGCTGAAAGGCTCAATGTACCGTATCTGCGTGTTCCGGGAGGTATGCCTCCTCGTGCAGCGCTTCCCTACCTGTTCGTTCCCCTGCTATTGTGCATGGAGAAAATGGGGTTGGTTTCAGGCGCCTCCGAAGAACTCTCTGAAGCCTTGACACTTCTTGAAAAAATCAGCAAGGATAACTCACCTGAGAAGCCAGCTAAAGAAAACTTTTCCAAAACCTTAGCTTTAGGCATCGGGCAGACCGCTCCTGTCGTTTATGGTTTTGGTTTTTACCGCAGTGTAGCTGAGCGGTTTAAGACGCAGTTCAATGAGAACAGTAAGATTCCTGCGAAATGGGAGGTTTTCTCAGAGCTTAACCATAACGAGATTGTGGGTTGGGAGAGGGCTGGTGAACTCGGCAAATGCTTCTCTGCAATCTTCATCAGAGACAAAGAGGAGCCAACTGAAATTCGCAGCAGAATTGAAATCACAAAAGAGCTGGTGGGCAAAGCTGGCTTGGGAATGTTTGAAGTACCAGCTCAAGGCAAAAGCCCATTGGCAAAGATGCTATCGACCATTTGCATCGGCGACTTCACAAGCATCTACTTGGCACTTCTGCACGGCGTAGACCCGACACCTGTAAAAACAATAAACTATCTAAAAGACACATTGAAAGAAAACGGCGTTAAAGAAAAAATAATAAGCGAATTGGCAAAGCTTTAGCTAACTTGAACGTTTTTAAGCTATGAACTTGGCAAATTCTTCTGCTGCAACCTCAAGCGATACCATTCGGGGTGGACGTTTAAATGCGTAAGCGCAAACTGGCTCAACGGCGCCATTAAGCTTCTTGTTCAACGCCAATTTCATTGCACGCACTATATCGAAGAGTACTGAGCCAGCGTTTGGCGCGTCAACAGTTTGGAATTTGAGGTCAATCTTCATAGGTGCATTGCAGAAGTAGACGCCGCTTATCCAGAAGTAACTGTCACGCTTGTTCTGCAGGAAATCCACGTAATCCGTGGAGCCAGCCACAATCTCAGCCTTGTAAGGTATTGAAGCAGCCACTGACTCAGTTTTAATTTGGCGTTTAGCATCACGAGTGCGATCCAAAGTGTCAACAGATTCGGTTCCTCCACCAACATCAAGCTGATAAGTCTCATCTATCCTTACCCCATTATCTGAAAGCAACTTAAGCAACGTTTTGTGCAAAGCAGTTGAGCCCACCTGATCTACCAAGTCGTCGCCGACGAGCGGAAGCTTTGCATCAGCGAACCGTTTAGCCCACGCAGCATCGCTGGCAATGAAGTTCGGCGTTGCATTGACGAAAGCGCATCCTGCCGCTAGGGCTTGTTCAGCATACCATTGTGAAGCTTTTGAGGCTCCGCTTGGAAGTAAATTAACCATTACTTCAGCGCCCGCATCCTTAAGAACCTTAGCAACGTTCGAGTCGGGCGCACTGCTGACTTGAATAATAGCTTTAGTTGATTTTCCTACACCATCAAGCAATGGTCCCTTGTTAACTTTAACGCCTGTTGAAGGCACATCAGAGACCTGCGGCGCATTATTTGGATTAGCAAAAATGGCTTCTGAGAGGTCTTTTCCAACCTTGCGTTCAGCCACATCAAAAGCTGCGACCACCTCTATGTCTTTTGGGCTTAAACCTGCCAAAACTGGATTACGCAGTCCAATGCGATCTTCCGCTTTCTCAAGTTTCCCATAGTATTGTATGCCTTGGATGAAGGCTGAGGCGCAGTTTCCAACGCCGATTAATGCAACTTTTACTTTGGGCATTCCATTTGCACCTTGCTTGGCTTTTCTATTTGCGTTTGCCTTATAAAAAGCTACGCCGCATTTTCTTGGGGTAGATTAGCTCTTATGCGATATTTGTCATAGATTTTTTAAATCAAACTTGTTTATTCGGTATTGACCTTTGATCAACCGGTTCTTTAAGCATCAACTTAGTTAAAAAAAAGTAAGCACAGAATTATTGCCGCTATACCGAGTTTTTAATCGTGCCCTGATGCCGTTCTGTTGTTAAATTGTTTGCCAAGATATTTCTTTTGTTTTGCTTCTGGAAGTTCGCTTCGTTGTCTTGCGTAGGTACTATTTTTTGTTTAGGAAAAATTTAATGGTGAAAAATGAGTTTTTAATATTTAGTGTTGGAGGGCTGGTTTTGTGTGTTGGCTACTCTCATTGCCATCCGTCATCGAGGAGAAAGGAGAAGGCTTCGAAAACGGAAAAACTCTTTTGGCTTGAGTGGTTTAGCCTTCAACCTTAACTAACCCTCCAATCACTAACAAGACTTGAGATACTGGTAAAATACTTAAAAGATTTGTGAATTAAAAATAAGGATTAAAAATATTAGCTTACCCTATCGCTAAAACGCCTTCCAAAATATTTGTTTCAGGAACATCCAGTTGCTTAGACAACGACGCTTTCAGAATAGAAGAAAACTTTGGAAGTGCACCATTATAAGTGATAATTTGGTTACCCTTAAGCGCATCAGCTTGGAAAACCTTCTCATCTTCCTTATAGCTAAAAGACAACGTTTGAGCTCGGAAAGCTAAAGTTTGAAAATCTTCCCACTGCTTACAACGCAAAATCACGGAAGGCCCACCCTGAACCACCGGAACAGGTGAAGCTTGACTTGTTTGCTCCTTGACTGCTGCGGGAAGTGCTTCTTTTGGTGCGCTGCCTGACACGTAAGTGATCAAGTTTGTTACTTCTTTCTGCAGACTGTTTATTTTTTCTTCAACTTTTTCTACTTTACCGCTTAATTCGCCTGTATCTCCAAGTTGCTCGGTAACCGTTGCCAACTCATTAATCAATTTGTCCAGATCTCTCTCATGCTCTTTGAGAACGTTCACTATGAAATCTAAAGCCTCTAATGAATCATCCTTTGACTGTGGATTCTTTGTCAATCTATATATCCCCCATTACCTGCCAACTCATTATGAGGAAACTGTAAATAAAGATAGCGAATCCTCAAGTAATATCACAGTGAAGGCATACCTATAATTATTAAGAATCATTCTTTCTAATATATGATGATTTACGATACTATATGACGGTTTACGATACTAGCTAATTTGCCTTTCCTACACCTGCCACTATAAATAAAGTAGCCTACTGCCACCAACTCCATGGTTATTCCGAGAACAATTCCATTTACAATTAAAAGTGGAAAGCCTAAGCTTGAACCTCGTGACTGGAATCTGGAGGCAGAGCTGCTTCAGGTGCAGGTTGAGTACCATTTGTTGGAGGTGCAGCTGGCTCAGTGCTGACCCCCTCAAGTATTCCGTTAACTTGATCTACCAATTTACCAAATAAGTCAGTTTTTTCCTTGGTGAAAAATGTGTAGGTAGCACCCTTCCACGTTACGCTTAACTCATTTCCAAACTTCTCAATGTGCTCAATTTCAAGAAGAGGAATTTCCTTAACAACAATCCACTGTTTTTTACGGAAACCTTTGGCAGCAAAAAACTTGGCTATATTGTCGGAAACTTCAACTTTAGATACCTGTATACCCTTCTGCTTTTTTTCGTCTTTAGAGACTGGCTCAGTGACTGGCTCAGTGACTGGCTCAGTGCTGACCTCGACTTTAGAGACTGGCTCGGTGACTGGCTCAGTGCTGACCTCGACTTTAGAGACTGGTTGGGTTGTGGTTAAAGACTCCTCTTTGGGTTTTAATTGCTGTTTTAGTTGTTGCTTGAAAATTTCTCTGCTGCGCTCAATAACGCTTTCTCTGTTGCTGTCAACATCGATTTTATTGATGGTGCTCTTTAGCTCGTCAATGTTGACTTTGAAGTTAGTTTCGGCAGCTAAATTCTGCAGGGCACTTTCAAGCTGACTGATTTCTTCCTTGTTTTCTTTGTCTCCGACAATTTTGCCGAGTAAAAGGTCGTTTAACATGAAATACGCTGAAATTACAGCTTTCGCATCGTGAAAGTTCGGTTGATTCTCTTTGGGGTCATCGTCAAGGCTTAAGCCGTTAAAGTATCCATACGCCGCTTTTAAGATGCTGTAGGCTTCGTTTGAAGTTTCTTTTGGAAGTTGGCTTTTTACGGCGGAGGCGATTTTTGAGAAGTCCAAGTTCAAAGGCGGCATCGTTTGCCCTGTGAAACTTAGGTTCTCGCCAAAACCGTTAGTGTAGCCTTCTATCCGTTGCCAATTTATCCGTTTCTCCTGCAAGCCAATCAGGACATTAAACGATGAGTCAATGATGCCTATTGAAGTGTTAATTACTCCTAACAGCTCGTTTCTTCTTATTTTTCTTAGAGCGGCTTTCTCGTTGTTCTCCTTGGATTTCCGTTGGTCCTCAAGCTGGTCCTCAAGCATTCCGTTAACTTGACCGACCAATTTACTGAATAAGTCAGTCTTTTCCTTGGTGAAAAACGCGTCAGTAACATCCTTCCATGTTACGCTTAACTGATTCCCCAAATTCTCAATGTGTGTTATCTCATAAACGGGAATTTCCTTAACAATAACCCACTTTTTTTTACGGCGCCCTTTTGCAACAAAAAACTTTACTGTATTATCAGCGATCTCAACTTTGGTTACCTGAACAGCGACATCGGCGGGTTGATTCTTCTTTCTGCTCATTTTGCGCGTGCGCTTGCGCCACGCAAACAGGATTATTATTAGGAGCACTGCTATTACGACGATGGCAATCAATAGGTCACTTACCCAAGGGGGTAGCGCAGCACGCGCATTAACAGTCACTGATGCGGCAGTAGAATTCACCGCTGCACCCGTACTGTCAGTCACCTGAAGTATGAAGCCCCAACTACCCGTAGCGTTGGAGACTGAAGTGATAAAGTTGTAACTCGTAGAACTCGTACCCACCGTAGCATAGCTTCCGCTTGGAGCCTTCGCAAACCACTGATACGTGTAACCGCCAGAGCCAGTGGTCACTGCAGAAGAAGACAAAACCGAAGTCTGGCCCTGGTCAACCGTAACCGGAGCAGTCGTCACCGTCGGGGCAACAAGAGCGCTTTGAGCTTTGCCAAAGTGTACAGTGCCAAATAAAACCAACGAACTAACCATTAAGGCTATTAAGACTATGCTTAAACGTGATTTATTCATCCGCTCAGCTTCCTCTAAATCTTATTATCGCTTATTCGTTTCGTTTTCTTCTTTTGCCTGCTTAGGCTATTTCTACGCTATGCAGATTTAAGACTTATTAAGCATTCCGTTAACTTGACCGACCAATTTACTGAATAAGTCAGTTTTTCCCTTGGTGAAAAACGCGTCAGTAGCACCTTTCCAAGTTACGCTTAACTCATTTCCAAGCTTCTCAATGTGTTCAATTTCAAGAGCAGGAATTTCCTTAACAATAATCCACTTTTTTTTAACCAAGCCTTTGGCAACAAAAAACTTGACTATATCGTCGGAAACTTCAACTTTAGATACCTGAATACCCTTCTGCTTTTTTTTCGGCGATTCCTCTTGGCCTGCAGAATCTTTGGATTGCTTTCTTCTAAGTTTCATTTTGCATCTATCTTTAATTGATTTTTCAATTTATAAATTAATGCATTAAACGCTGTAAAGTTAGCTGTAACTTGGAACTATTAAAGGAAGCCCACACGGTTCTTTAGCCTAGCGATTTGTGTGTGCTCTCTCACAGCTTACCCCCTCGGTCTACTAGATGATCCTAATAGGCTCCAAATATGATTCAACATAGTTCAACATACACTCAACGTCCCGCACTTTCAACATGAAACAGTGCTTTTGTATGTTGAATAATTTAGTTATGTTGGTTTTAGACAAGATTTTAGAGCTTTGCCGAGCTAAGTAGTTTTGAAGGCGGAGTGCACGAACAAAACAGGTTTTGTATCCTCCATAAAAGACGATTGACTTTTCGGCTTAGTTTTCAATCTCTTTTGAAACATTAAGAAAACCACTGCGGCAACAATAACTACCGCAACTACCGCCCCAATCATAATGGGTAGAGTGTTAGACGACGTAGGTGAAGCCCCAAAAGCATAAGCGCTGCCGTCATCTGAGCCTACGTAGACCACGCCGTTGACAACAGCAGGACACGAATCAACCCAGTTGCCTGTGGTGTATTTCCAGAGCAACGTGGAAGTAAGCACCGGATTACCTGTGCCTGCGCCGCTGTGAGACGGGTCCGCGTGGAACATTATCCAGTCCGCGTTCGCAAACGGAATCAAAACTAAGCTGAAAAGAAAAATCGTGCAAACTACTGCCGCTACCACACGCAACCTGTGCATGTGAATAAATCACCATCTCGTCTTTCAGCGTTAAAGAACTATTAAAGGTCTTTTGCTATCGGCTCTCTAAAGTACTTCCACGGCTAAAACAGTAAATAAAGAAGCATTTATTTAGTTTATTAAGCGATTTCCAAAATTTTATGCGTATTCTGGTTCAATATGAACTGTGACAACCGCGTTTGCAAAGCGCTCTTTTGTTTCTTTCTCAACCTGTGAGGCAATCCTGTGAGCTTCTTTTATATGAATCTGCTTGGTGAAGCAGCAGTCGATGTTAATGTAACGTTTACCCTCAGCAGCGTAAGTTACTATTCGTTTTATGCGCAGGTTACCTTCGATGCCTTTGGCAACTTCGTAAATGACTTTTCTAAGCTGTGCCTCATTTACTTCGGCGGCAGGAACCGCCATACCTGAAGGCTCTATATGTACAGTGACGTTTTCAAGCGGCTTAATTTCAGCCTGCATTCTTCGCTCGATAGTTTCAGCTATTTTATGTGCTTCTTCAACTGACAGTTCAGGATCTACGTAAGCGTGCAAAGTAATGTAGAATTTACCGCCAGTGTAAATAGTGGAGATTTCATGCACCTCTTTTACGCCCTCCACCGTTGCCAGTTTTTCTACTAGCTGATCCATTTTTGTTTCTTTTTCTGATGGTTCAATATGGATGGTGGCGTCTACATTGCCAAGGGCTTGCTTCAAGTCAGCCTCAATCGTAGATACTAAAGAATGCGCCTCTTCCAAGGGCATATGGCTTGGAACTTGTACGGATGCATCTATGAAAATTTTAGAGCTTACTTTGCGAACTTTGAGGTTTTCAATTTTCACAATGCCCTCACGTGAAAGAATCACTTTTCTTGTTTTCTGAACAAGCTCCTTTGATGCCGTATCGCTGAGTTCCATCACGCTGGATCGCACGAGCTTAACGCTCAAATAACTAAGCATAACTCCGAGGAAAATTGACGCCAAAGCGTCTCCATAATTAAACCCTAAAGTGGCTAAGCCAAACCCCAAAAGAGCTAGCAAAGTTGAGCTTAAATCTGAAACAGCGTCGTAAAAACCTACTTTCATAGAAGGGCTTTGGATATGCTCTGTTTTCCTGAAAACCGTAACTCTTAAAGAAGCAATAAAAAGAGCGTAGCCGATTGCGATGAAACCCGCAAACTCTACTCCTTTAACAATCTGCGTGTTCTCTATCAATCTTATTGCGGCTTCGTAAAAAATTAAGAATGCCACTGCAATTAAGACTACTCCACCAATTAGTCCACCTATGGTTTCAAACTTCTCATGTCCGTAAGTGTGTTCCTCGTCAGGAGGCTTAATTGAAGCGCGAACCGCAAAAAACAACATGATAGTTGACACAACATCAAGCAATGCATGTAAACCGTCGCTCTGTATAGCTAAACTCCTAACAATCCAGCCTATCGAAAGCTCAACTATTACAACGCTGAAGATTGCAATAGCTGAAATTTTCAATGCTTTAAGTTTGTATTTTCCTTCGCCAGAGCCTTGCATTTTATTAATCTAAATATGCTCTTTGCAAGGGCGATTTAAGAATTGCGGGAAAAATGAACCAATCATTTTTGAATCAAACGCTCTTTTCGCCGTTCTTAATTTAAATATGCTTGAGCCGATTACATAAGCATAATGAAGTTGGCAGCGCTTTTTCGCGGAGACTCAGTCGTTCTTAGAGGAAACTTGCTAACTTATAACATTAAGTTGGATAATAATGTTCTTTGCGCAGCCGATCAAATGTATCTAAAAGTTAAAAGCCTAAAATCGATAGGCATTTAGGTTTGAAAATAAGTATTAATGGAAACGGTTGATGCTTGATGGCTTTGGTAAAAATAAGCAAAGTCTTAGAAGGATGCTGTCCAGACCAGAAAGTAGCTGTACGCGGCTGGGTTTACCGTAAACGTGAAGGAAAAGAGCTTGTTTTCCTAGTAATCCGCGATTCAACAGGAGTAATCCAATGTACAGTAAAAAAAACCAGCCCATGCTGGAACGAAGCACTGCGCTTAACAATTGAATCTTCACTAACGCTTGAAGGCACCGCCAAAGAAGATAAGCGCGCCCCAGGCGGATACGAAATAAGTGCAGAAACCATAACGATTATCGGGTTAGCAGAAACCTTTCCAATAGCGAAAGATAAAAGCGAAGAATTCATCCGCGACATGCGCCACCTTTGGCTTCGCAGCCGAAAAATGAATTTAGTCATGAAGGTTCGCGCTGACGTGCTAGAAGCAACACGTCAATACTTCAAAAGCCAAGATTACACTGAGGTTTCGCCGCCAATGTTTATTTCAGCAGCAGTTGAAGGCGGCTCAACACTTTTCGGCTTAAAATATTTTGATCAAGACCTTTACTTAACGCAGAGCTCTCAGCTTTATCTGGAAATTCTAATCTACTCTTTAGAAAACGTCTACTGCATCGCTCCATCGTTTAGAGCTGAAAAAAGCAGGACAATCAGGCATTTAACCGAGTACTGGCACATTGAAGGAGAATGGCCCTTTGCGGATATGAATGATTTAATGAAGTTTGAAGAGGGCTTAATGGCGCATGTTTGCCAAAGCATCGGCGACAAATGCCAAAAAGAGTTTGCAGAGTTAGGCGCTGACATACCAAAGCTGAAAGCAGTAAAGACTCCGTTTCCAAGGATAACTTATGCAGAAGCAATCAATAGGCTTAAAGTTAAAAATCAAGCGTTGAATTGGGGTGTTGATTTAGGTTATGAGGATGAGAAGGTTTTAGCTGAGGATTTCGGCAAACCCTTCTTCGTTTATGATTACCCTACAGCGATTAAGGCGTTTTATTGCAAGACGTACCCTGACCATCCTGAAGTTGCAATGTCGGTGGATATGATGGTTCCACGAATAGGCGAAATCAGCACAGGCGGAGCAAGGGAAGAAGACAAGGACATACTTATTCAACGTATGAAAGAGCAGGGCTTGAAACCTGAAGATTACGAATGGTACCTTGACTTAAGACGCTACGGCACCGTGCCCCATGTTGGCTTTGGCATGGGACTAGAGCGATTGATAACTTGGATGCTTGACCTCGACAACATCATCGACGCTATTCCGTTTCCAAGAACAACCCGCAGGTTCTACCCATAATATTTTTTTGTTTACGGGTAACCCGTAAAATACTCAAGTTTTAACTGTGCCTTCTGCAAGCCGATGCTTACGACAAGTTCCTCCATCGCTGCAACCATCGGCGGCGGTCCACAAACATAAAACACGTTTTCCAGGTAATCAGGTAGTTCCTTCTTAATAATGTCTGCAGTGATTACGCCGGTTGCGCCTTTCCATTGACTGGTTGCTTCGTTAACGATAAAAACGACTTTTAAATTCTTGTTTTCTTCTTGCATGTATTCAAGTTCTTGTTTGAATGCTATGTCATTTTCAGTGCGGCAACCATAGAAGAGCGTAATTTTCGAATTCAAGCGTTTGTCTGCGGCGTATTTGCATATGCTCACAAATGGGGTTATTCCTATGCCTCCTGCAAGCAATGCGATTTTGGGATACTCACCCTCAAAGGTGAATTGGCCATATGGTGCGTCTATTCTTGCCCAGTCGCCTACTTTGGCGGCTTTTAGCGCCATTGAATATTCATGGTCAGTCAGTTTTTTAGTAAATTCAAAGTGTTCTTTTTCTGTTGGGCTGCTGCTAAAACTAAAATGTTTAGTTAACTCTTTGTCGCCCTGTTCTATAGTTATGAAAAAGTATTGCCCCGGCTTGTAAGTTAATTCAGGTGGTCTGGAAAACCTGTAACTGATTACATCAGCAGTTCTAGGTATAATTTCTTTGATTTTTGTTTCCAGCTTCATAAAAATCATATCGCTATTTAGAATGGGCGGATTAGAGTATAATTATAGATTACAATAAACTTTGCGCTAACTCATTTTAAGAAGACAGTATATGAATCTAAAACATGGTTTAAAGCAAAGATCTTCAACGCTAGAAGTTTTCGGGCGACCCTTTGGCTTTTCTTTAAGTCCGCTTTCCTCTTCCGTCTGGCAACGGTTCCACCAGCGATAGAACAGGTCCCTGCTTATCTTGGCAGAAGTGAAGATTTCAGTAACCGAGCAACCTTGCAGTTTCTTCCTGATAATCGACGCTTTCAGCTGATCTAAATCTCTGTATCCAACTCCCTTCACCCGTGCACTGATATCCTTGCAGGAGTGTAGGGCATTTTCCAGATAGAACAAACCCCACGTAAAAAGCGAAAGGTTAATGAAGGAAAGCTGATGTGTATTGCTGGGTTTGCCGGTCAAAGGGCACGGGTTCCACCTGATCCCATTCCGAACTCAGAAGTTAAACCGTGTTCCGTTTCCAGCTGTAGTGTGGTCTTAGGCCATGCGAACCTGGGAAAGCTGGTAGCCCACTTATACCTAAGAAAATTTAGGTAGATTTGGCATAGCTTTATAACTAACCGTTAATAGTTTTTTGGAAGTGGTGTAGACATTGAGTCTTCTTTCAGGAAATAACACGCTTCTTCAGGTACTGAGCCTGGCTTCATACGGGTTCTTTATAGTCTTAATTTTCTATGGTCAAAGAATCCAAATGTACGTTATGATCCGAGAGGTAGAAAACTCCCTTCATAAATTAAAGTTCATAAAAGAGGAAGGGCGAAAAAACGCCATAGATGCCATAAAAGAAGTTGGCAAACCACCAGCTGACCCTACGGCTCGTGTCGACCGCTATTTAGAGTATTTCACTATCGGTCCACAGAGCATGGATCCAGCAGGCATCGTTTACAAGCTTGATCATATCCTTGATGTTAGAGATGCACGGTTGAAGGATGAAGTTAAACTGATGGCGCCCGGATGCGATGACGTCCAAGTGAATAATTTAGAAAACACTTTGGAAGCCGCGATGGCGTTGAACTTTATCTACAAAGTGGTACGGCACTATTACATTCAAGGTAAAAAGACTCTGAGTCTCTATGTAATAATGCAGATACAAATGATATTGCCAATGATTATGAAAGAAGCCGAAGCATACGCAAGCGCTCTGAAAGCGTTCGCTTTTGGACAACCAATCGGCGATGGCGCAGGACCATTAGTAGCTGCAAAACTAATGCACGGCTACGAAATCCGCAAATTGCCAAAAGACTGTCTCATGGCTACAGTCCCAATTGAAGGACGCACTGCTTTAATAATAAAGGCTGAAGGTCCCGGCGGAAATGTTGGCAAACCAGGTGATGCTGTCG
>Ga0187865_1002777_pt1 | contig 15766 bp, 14 predicted proteins | sample June2016WEW_11_1_2_FD_132989 | JGI IMG/M metagenome (GOLD analysis project Ga0187865, IMG submission 132989) | Peatland microbial communities from SPRUCE experiment site at the Marcell Experimental Forest, Minnesota, USA - June2016WEW_11_100 | ecosystem: Environmental > Terrestrial > Soil >...
AGCGAAAAATCGTCATCCCTATGAAAAAATATTTTCCAGGGTAACCCGGGCTACTACTCTGACGGGCCTTCCAGCAGAAGTTCGGCTACTGTCTGAATTGCAGAGACTGTTCTGAGCTACTCTGGATCCTTCTAGCGCGCTCCCATTCCACTCCCTATTTAAACGATCCTTTCAGTGTAGTTTGCAACCTCAATCAAGTTCAGGTCTGGGTCTCGAAAATAAACCGATTCCATTTGTCCCAGGGCTCCCGTTCGCTTGACAGGACCTTCAAGGATTTGAACCCCACATCGGCTCAGGTGTTCAATCACCTCGTTTATCTGGATACTGGTGATGAAGCATAAATCCGCCGAGCCAGGGGTTGGACGGTGGGCTTTGGGCTCTACTTCCTTGCCGAACTCATGAAGGTTGATTTTTTGCGAACCGAAAGCGAGCGCCTTACGATTATCACCAAAGGTAAGAATGTCCATTCCGAGCACCTTGGTGTAAAACTCACATGTTGCATCGATATTCTTGACGGTCAACACGAGATGATCGAGGCGGTCCATTTTCATAGGAGTCCTCATCGATTGAATTTGTCGAACCTCCCCAGATGCTAAAGGAGGGCAATTTCTTTGTCAACAAAGTTCTAATTCTCGCCCAGCCCCAGTTTTTCATACGCGGTTGCCAAGGGAGGTGAAGGCATCTATCAGCGACGAGTCGAAGCGGAGGTCTTAAAAGATCTCCAAAGGGAAACTTGACTTTTTTCTTTTAAGGGTTGAAAATATCTATAGATGTTTCTTCCTGCCGCCTGTTCGAGCAATCATACTGGTGAGCCTAGAATCAATTGGTTAGCCAACCGGGGTTGGCTTTTTTTATTCAAATGGAAAGGAATTGTCTATGAGAGTTAAAATTACCGACACCACGCTGCGGGACGCCCATCAATCGCTGATGGCCACGCGCCTGCGGACTGTTGACATTCTGCCTATCGCCGAAGAAATGGACCGGGTGGGCTTCTTTTCCCTGGAGGCTTGGGGAGGGGCGACTTTCGATTCCTGCATCCGTTTCCTGAATGAAGATCCGTGGGAACGCCTCCGCACCTTCAAGGCCCATATTCCTAAGACACCTCTTCAGATGCTGCTTCGGGGTCAAAACCTGGTCGGTTACCGTCATTATGCCGACGACGTGGTAGAAGAGTTTGTTCGTTTGGCCATAAAAAACGGGGTGAGTATATTTCGCATTTTCGACGCCCTGAACGACATCCGCAACATGGCCACGGCTATCAACGCGGTCAAAAGAGGGAAAGCCTATGTCCAGGGGACCATTTGTTATACCGTAAGCCCGGTGCACACCATTGAGAGTTTTATCCAGATGGCCGTAGACCTGGAGAAGGCAGGTTGCGATTCCATCTGCGTTAAAGATATGGCTGGGTTGATTACTCCTAAAGCTGCTTCAGAATTGATCCGGGCCCTCATAAAAATGGTTCATCTTCCGATCAGCCTTCACAGCCATTGCACAACCGGATTGGCTCCCTTGAGTTATGAGGCCGCTATCCAGGCAGGGGTGAATATCCTGGACACAGCCATGGGTCCTTTTAGCGGGGGTACTTCTCAACCCCCGACGGAATCGATTGTTGCGGCTCTCAAAGACACGGAGTTCGACACCGGACTGGACCTCGAACTACTGGCCGAAATCAGTACCCACTTCACAACTTTGCGAGAAAAGTACCATGATCTTATCGATCCCATTGCCCAGCGTCCGGATGTCAGCGCTCTCCTCCACCAGATTCCAGGGGGGATGCTCTCCAACCTTCTCTCCCAGCTCAAGGAGCAGAAAAAGGTGGAGAAATACCCGGAAGTGTTGAAAGAGATTCCCCGGGTAAGGCAGGATCTCGGGTTCCCGCCGCTCGTCACTCCAACGTCCCAGATTGTGGGGACCCAGGCCGTGCTTAACGTGCTCCTCGGAAAACGATACGCCCGGGTCTCCAAGGAAGTGAAAGAGTACTGTCTGGGTTTTTACGGGAGGACTCCAGCGCCCATCGATCCTCAGATCAAGCAGAAGATTATCGGGGAAGAAGAGCCGATCGACGGCCGACCGGCAGACTTAATCAAACCCCAGCTCGAGAGCCTGAAAAAAGAAGGCGAGCGCCTGGGCATTCTAAAGAAAGAAGAAGACCTGATTACCTTTGCCCTTTACCCCAACGTGGCCCCCAAGTTTCTCCGGGGAGAACTGAAAGGAGAGGCCTTATAGGAAATTTTCTAATTGTTTTTTAATCTGTTACTGATTATTTTTTTATCTCTCTACTCCGAACGTTCAAACTCTTTAGATTTTGTAAAGAAAATCCGGTTTGAAAATTAGTCTCTGAAATCCCCCCACCCCCCCTTTATTAAAGGGGGGCAGGGGGGGATTTCTGGAAGGCGCTAACTCCTTGGTACCTTACTGTTTGATTGCGGCTATGCCGCGCTGTGCCCTCTGTGGCTAAGGGTTTTAGGAGCTTCTATGGAGAAGTTTTCCATTGATTTTGAAAAGACAGGCGGACTGGTCCCGGCCATTGTCCAGGATTGGAAGACCGGGGAAGTCTTGATGATTGCCTACATGAACGCCGAAAGCTGGGCCAAGACCCAGGAGACAGGGAAGGCCTGCTTCTGGTCCCGCTCCCGCAAAAAACTCTGGCTCAAGGGCGAGTCCTCCGGCCACTTGCAGGTCGTCAAGGAGGCCTACCTGGATTGTGACAACGATGCCCTCCTTCTGAAGGTGGAACAACTCGGCGGGGCTGCGTGCCATACCGGATACCGCTCCTGCTTTTACCGAAGAATCGTGGAAGATCGTGTCGAAACCGAGGGAGAAAGGGTTTTCGACCCCAAGGAGGTTTATGGTGGATAAGCTGAAGATCGGGATTCCCAAAGGGAGCCTGGAGAAGGCGACGATCGATCTATTCGCCAAGGCAGGGTGGATGATTAAGACCAGCACCCGGAATTATTTCCCTTCGGTAGATGACCCCCATTTATCCTGCGCCATCATCCAGGCTCAAGAAATGGCCCACTATGTGGAAGAGGGGGTCCTGGATGCGGCGATCACCGGGAAAGACTGGATTGTAGAGAGCGGCAGCGACGTCGTCGAGGTACAGGAGTTGATCTATTCCAAGGAAAGCCCCCGCCCGGCCCGGTGGGTCCTGGTAGTTACGGAAGATTCACCCATTCAACGGCTGGAGGACTTGCAGGGCAAAAAGGTAGCCACAGAGTTGGTCTCCTTTACCAAACGGTATTTTGCCGAACGGGGAATCAATGTAAAAGTAGAGTTTTCCTGGGGGACCACGGAAGCCAAGGTGGTCGAAGGACTGGTTGACGCGATTGTGGATGTAACCGAGACCGGGGCTACCATTCGTGCCCATCATCTCCGGATCGTCCAGGAACTCATGCAGTCGACCCCCCGTCTGATCGCCAACAAGGGATCCTGGGAGGATCCCTGGAAGAAGGAGAAGATCCTTCAGATCGCCACCTTGCTCAAGGCCGCTCTTGGCGCGGATCGAATGGTGGGGCTGAAGATGAATGTCTCCCAGAAATACTTGAAGGAAGTGATTGCCATGCTCCCCTGCCTGAATGCTCCCACAGTTGCTTCTTTATACCAGAGTGATTGGTATTCGGTGGAAGTGGTGGTCCGGGAGGAGGTTGTGCGAGAGCTGATCCCCCAGCTGTTGAAAAAGGGAGCCGAGGGGATCATCGAATATGCCCTGAATAAGGTTATCTGACGGTTTTTTACTTGACTTCTTTAGTCGTTAATAATAAATATATCCTTACCTTACGTTCGTAGCCTATTTCGCTGATACACCATCTGAAAATATAAGAAGCCCTGATTCCCGGGCGGAGGAGATGCTTATCTAAAAATCTCCACTCCTCCACCCTATTCATTTTTCTTTTCCTTGGTAAGGAAACTTCGCGGGTTTTTGAACTATGGCCAATTCCGGTGAAGTCCAGTTGCAGGTCCAGGACATTCACATCTCCTTCGGCGGAGTGAAAGCCCTTCGGGGGGTGGGCCTGGAGATCCGAAGGGGAGAGATCTTTTCTCTCATCGGGCCCAACGGGGCGGGGAAGACCGTCTGCCTGAATTGTATTAATGGCCTTTATCATCCCCAGGAGGGAAAGATCATCTTCGATGGGCAGGAAATTACCCGCCTGAAGCCTTATCAGCGGGCCAAGCTGGGAATCGCCCGGTCTTTCCAGAAGATCGAGCTTTTCAAAGGCATGAGCGTCTTGGACAACATCCGTCTGGGGCGGCATATCCACTTGAAGACCAATCTCCTGGAGGCGGCCATCTACTTGGGCCGAACGGCTCGCCAGGAGATCGAACACCGGGAGTTCATCGAAAGGGAGATCATCGACCTCTTAGAGATCGAATCTATTCGCGACAAAGTTGTAGGAATGCTGCCGTACGGGCTGCAGAAACGGGTGGAATTAGCCCGGGCCCTGGCCCTGAACCCCAAGCTTCTGATCCTGGATGAACCGATGGCCGGGTTGAACCTGGAGGAGGTTGAGGATATGGCCCGGTTTATCCTGGATGTGAACGAAGAGGAGCGCTGGAAAGTTACTTGTCTACTTGTCGAGCATGACATGGGTGTGGTCATGGACATTTCCCACCGGGTGGCGGTCTTGAATTTTGGAGAGAAGATCGCGGATGGGACGCCCCTGGAGGTGCAGAATAATCCTCTGGTGATGAAGGCCTATCTGGGAGAGGTGGAGGACCTCTATGCCACGCGGAGATGAGCTGAAATATTTAGACCGGAAGATAGACAAGGAGCTCACTCTCCCCAAACTCTTCCTGGAGACTTGCCGGAAATATTGGGACCGGAAAGCGGCCCTGCGGGAGAAAGAATTCGGCATCTGGCGGCCGATCACCTGGAAGGATTATTACGAGAAGGTGAAGTACATCACCCTTGGTTTATATTCCCTGGGGCTGCAGCGGGGCGACAAGGTGGCCATGATCGGGGATAATCGGCCGGAGGGATTGATGGTGGAGATGGCCACCTTATGCGCCGGGGGAATCGGGATCTGGCTCTTCCAGGACTCTTTGGTCGACGAAGTGGCCTACATCCTCGACCATTCCGATGCCAAGTTCCTGATGGGAGAGGGGCAGGAGGAAGTGGACAAAGCCCTGGCGATCAAGGACCGCTGCCCCAAGCTGAAAAAAGTGATCTGGGACGACCCCAAGGGATTGCGGAATTATGATGACTCCCTTCTGGTCAGTCTGAAAGAAGTGCGGCGCCGGGGACAACAACTGGATGAGAAAGAGCCGGAGCTGTTCGAAGCGCTGATCCGGACGGGAAAGGGAGATGATGTGGCCCTGCTTTTCTATACTTCGGGGACGACAGCCCTGCCCAAAGGAGCCCTCCTCACCCACTACAACCTGTTGACCATGGGACAGAACCTCATGCGGGTGGATCCCTGTTGGGAGACTGATGACTTCATCTCCTTTCTCCCTTTTGCCTGGATTGGGGAGCAGATGATGTCCCTCTCCTGCGGGCTGCAAGCCGGGTTCACCATCAACTTCCCGGAGGAGCCGGAGACCGCTCAGGAGAACATAAGGGAGATCGGGCCTCAGGTCATGTTTTCCCCCCCGCGGATTTATGAGCAGATGGTCCGCACGGTCCAGGTTAAATATCTCGACGCCTCCTGGATCAAGCGCAAAATGTATGAGTGGTCGATGGCCGTCGGTTACCGGGCAGCGGACCTGAAATTTGCCAAGAAGCCCGTTCCCTGGTGGCTGCGGGTTTTGGGATCTCTGGCCTATGGGTCGGTACAGAAAAAACTGCGGGACCATCTGGGACTCTCCGGGATCCGACACACCTACACCGGGGGGGCGGCCATGGGGCCGGACCACTTCCGCTTCTTCCATGCCATTGGCGTGAACCTGAAGCAGATTTATGGGCAGACCGAGATCGCGGGCATCTCCGTCCTCCACCGGGATGGGGACATCAAGTTTGACACGGTGGGCAAGCCTATCCCGGAGACAGAAGTTAAAGTCACCCCGGAGGGAGAGATCATTTCTAAAAGCCCCTCGGTGTTTCTGGGGTATTACAAGATGCCCGAAGAGACGACCCGGGCTCTGCGGGACGGGTGGCTCTATTCGGGGGATACAGGGTTCATCGACAGCGACGGGCATCTGGTGGTTTTTGACCGCTCCAAAGACGTGATGGTCCTCGCGGACAACACGAAATTCTCCCCCCAGTATCTGGAGACCCGGCTGAAGTTCAGCCCCTTCATCAAAGATGTCTGGGTAACCGGGGATAAGAGACCTTTTGTCTCGGCGGTCATCTGCATCGATTACAACGTGGTGGGGAAATGGGCCGAGGAGCGGAATATCGCCTATACCAGTTATCCGGAGCTCTCCCAGAAACCAGAGGTCTATGACCTGGTGCTGAAGGAGATCATCAAGATGAATAAAAGCCTGCCGGAGATGGCCAGGATTCACCGTTTCGTAAATCTCTACAAAGAATTCGACGCTGATGACGAAGAACTGACCCGCACCCGGAAAATTCGCCGGGCCTTTGTGGAGAAACGGTACCAAGATATTGTCGAAACCATCTACGACGGAAAAGGAAATATCCACATGGATACGACGATTACCTATGAAGACGGGAGAGAGATCAAGATCAAGGCTGATATGCACGTGGCCGATGTTCCCCGGGAGGTGGCCTGATGGAAGTCTTCCTTCAGCTTCTCATCACCGGGGTGATGGTGGGTTCCATTTATGCGCTGGTAGCCCTGGGCTGGACTTTGATCTACAAATGCTCGGGCGTGTTGAACCTGGCCATGGGAGAACTGACCCTGATCGGGGCGTACGTCTGTCTCTCCTTTTATAACTGGGGGGTTCCTTTTTTACTCGCCCTGCTCGCAACGCTGGTCATCGGCTTCCTCCTGGGCCTTCTGACCGAGAGGATTTTTTTGCAGCGGCTGATCGGCGAACCCCTGCTCACCGTAATCATGGTCACGGTGGGGCTCTCCTTCTTCTTCAGGGGAATCGTGGCTTTTCTCTGGGGCGCGGATACCCAGGTTTTCAAGCCCTCGGTCTTTCCCGTCGCGCCGATCAAGCTGGGGAACATCGTCATCGGACAGGTTTACCTCTGGTCTTTCATTGCCGCCATCATCCTGCTGGTGATTTTTGTTTTCTTCTTCAAGTATACCCGCTGGGGCCTTTCCATGCAGGCTACGGCCGACGATGAAATGGCGGCCCTTTCCCTGGGGGTGAGCGCCAAGTTCGTCTATGCTCTGGCCTGGGCCATTGCCTTCATGGCCGCTGGGGTTGGGGGGACCCTTCTGGGAAACATAAACGGGCTGAATATTTCCGTCGGGTATCTGGGGCTGCTGGTTTTGCCCGCTGTGGTCTTTGGCGGCCTCAACTCGGTGCCGGGGGCCATCTTCGGAGGGATCCTCATCGGGGTGCTGCAGAATCTGGCCGATGGCTACCTGAGCCGTTTTACCCCTGGAGGGGTCAAGGAGATCGCTCCCTTCGCCATCATGGTCATTGTCCTTTTATTCAAGCCTTACGGGTTGTGGGGGTGGGTGAGGATCGAGCGGGTTTAAATTCATTTCACTGCAGAGATCGCCGGGAACGCAGAGGAGAAAATCTGCAAAAATCCAAGCACCAATCCCGCGAAACTCGGGACTAAAAAGGTTTCTGAGGAACAAAAATCAAAATCCCAAACATCCCTGGTTGCCAAGTTTGAGTAATTTGTACGGTTTGAGGGTCTTGTTCAACGGATTTGGTTATCCGGATTTTGACTTAAATGATTCCTCGGCGTTCTCTGCATACTCTGGGGTGAGGTTTTGGAGGTTCTGAATGGGGTTTCTCCCTTGCGGCGTTTACCATGAACGATACACCCAGCAGCATTCCTGGTGGCAGACGAATTTTGTCCGGGGGAAAATGGTCTTCCTTTTGGTTCTCCTTTTGGTCCTCATTCCCCAGTTTGCCGGGAATTACTGGCTATCGGTGGCCACCTTGGTAGGTTATACCATTCTTTCAGCGATGGGAGTGCAGCTGCTGATCGGTTATTGTGGCCAAGTCACTCTGGGGCATTCCGCCTTCATCGCCGTCGGGGCCTATACCAGCGCCATTCTCATGCTCCAGTATCAGATTCCCTACCTCCTCAGCCTGGTGGTAGCCGGCCTGGTGGCGGGGCTGTGGAGCGTTCTCTTCGGCTTGCCTTCCGCCAAGGTCAAGGGTTTCTATCTGATCATGACTACCATGGCGGCTCAGTTTATTACGGTGGATTTTGTCATCACCCAGTACGTCAGCCAGATCGGCGGCCGGGGAGTGGCCCTTTCCATTCCCCCCGGAACGATCAAGGTGGGTCCCTGGGCCATCGATAATGATCTGAAGGTCTATTATCTGATGATTGCGCTGGTTATTCTCTGCACCCTGGGGCTCTCCAACCTCATGCGCACGAAGATCGGCCGGGCCTGGATTGCCATCCGGGATAATGACATTGCTGCCGAGACCATGGGGGTCAATATCGTAGGATATAAGCTTCTGGCTTTCTTTGTAGCTGGCGTGCTGGGCGGAATTGCGGGAGCGTTCTGGGTGAGTTCCCTGTCAGCTCTGAGCCCGGAGCATTTTACCTGGAGCTGGTCTCTATGGATTGTGGGTGTCATTCTCATCGGGGGAGTGGGAAGCACTCACGGCACGATCTTCGGAGCCCTGTTCATGACGCTGATCCTGGAGGGCTTGAAGTTTGCGGTCATTCCGCTGAGCGAGTATTATCCTCAGCTCCAGGAAAATTTTCTCTTCATCAAGGAGTCCGCCTTCGGGCTATCGATCTGCCTATTTCTGCTTTTTGAGCCCAAAGGCCTATCCTACCGCTGGTGGCAGATTAAAAACTATTTCAACCTGTGGCCGTTTTCATACTAACCGGCATGAGGCACGAGAAACGGGGATCGAGGAGAAAAAAATCAAAAAGGAGGACCCAAGGGGCGGAACAGGGTTGGCGGTCGAGGGAGAATTCTTCCTCGATCCTGATTTTGAAAGGAGGGGAAAATGGGAAAGGGGAGAAATTGGTTATTTGGGATCTTTTTAGGTTTAATCCTGCTCATCTTGGGCAGCCCAATGGCTTCGGCCCAGCAGATGGTCAACCTGGGAGCACTCCAGGATATGACCGGGGCCACCTCGGACGTGGGGAAAGATGAAGCCTTGGGGGTGCGTGAAGCGGTACAGTATTACAACGATCACGGGGGAATCAACGGCAAGCGAATCAAGCTTTTTCAGTATGACTACGGCTATCGTGTGCCCGAGGCGGTAACCACTTACAAGCGTTTTCGGGATTACGACAAGGCGGTCATGGTGCTGGGGTGGGGGACCGGGGATACGGAAGCCCTTTCCCCGACCATCAACGCGGATAAGATGCCATACCTTTCCAGCTCTTTTTCCGGAGCTCTTTGCGATCCCAAGAAGACCCCCTACAATTTTGTCTACGGGACGGATTATTCCACCGCTGCCAGGGGTGCCATTACGTACTGGTTCGAAGAAGTCTGGAAGAAAGACCCCAAGTGGAAGGCGGAGCGCGATAAGGGAACGAAACCTCGCTTTATCTGCTTCTACATGTGGGCATCCCCCTATTGCAGCGCCCCCATCAAAGCCATTAAGGATCAGGCCAAGATTTTAGGGTTTGAAGTGGGCCCGGACCAGGACGTTTCCCTGATGGCCCTGGACACCAAGAGCCAGGTCCTGGCTGCGAAAAATTTTGGCCCTCACCTGGTCTGGCATGGGAATACGACCATGTCGGTGTCCACCGCCCTCAAAGATTCGATGGCCCTGGGCCTGGGGGCCGATCACATCATCAACATCTGGGGTTTCGATGAAAACCTGGCCAAACTTGCCGGGCAGGCGGCTGAAGGGGCCATCGGGATGCCGGCCTGCGCTTTTTTCATGGAAAATTACCCCGCCAAAGCGGATAAAGTCGTGGCCTACGCCAAGAAAGTGAATCCCAAAGTTCCTCTGGAAAACCGCCTCATCCGCACCGTCCAGGGCTGGTGCAAAGTTACCCTGGCGGTAGATGCCATGAAGATCGCGGACAAAGCCGGGAAGCTGAATGGCCCGGGGATTCGGGAAGCTTTCGAAAACAACCAGATCAGTTTAAAAGAATTTGGCGGCCAGATTATGAACTACACCCCCACGGATCACCGCGCCACCTCGGTAGTCCGGGTGGCTCGGATCAAGGAGGGAAAACCCGTGGGAGTGGGCGAAATCGACATGAAAGCCAAATACCCCAACCTCTGGGCGTCGTGGCTGGGATGGTAACCCGATTGCGAATTTCGGAATGCGGAATTTTTGCGTCATGAATTTGTAGGGGCGACCGGCCGGTCGCTCTTACGGAGTTGCGGATTTCGAATTCCCTGTTGCTCGTTACTGGTTGCTGGTTACTCGTTGCCGCAGCTGGTTTGAGGGTACGGCTCGGAAGGAGAAACGAGTAACGAGGACCCGGCTTTAAACTCCGAACTACATTACTCCGAACTTTTCTGGAGGACGCGTTGGAGACCCGGAACAGCATCCTTAAATTGAACAACATTGAGGTCATGTACCAGGAGGTAATCCTGGTGCTCAAAGGGGTCTCCATGGCGGTGCCGGAGGGAGGGATCGTTGCCCTCCTGGGCGCCAACGGAGCCGGGAAAAGCACGACGCTGAAAGCCATATCCGGGCTGCTCAAGCATGAAAATGGAGAGGTCACGGACGGCTCGATTGATTTCATGGGCGAGCGGATTGACCGGAAAGATCCCGAAGAGATTGCCAAGATGGGCATCATCCAGGTGATCGAGGGGCGGAGGGTCTTTGAACACCTGACGGTGGAGGAGAACCTTCGGGTTGGGGCCCACCTGCGCAAGGACGGGTCGGCGGTGAAAGACGGGCTGGAGAACGTTTACCATTTCTTCCCCCGCCTGAAGCAACTGAACAACGTGATGGCAGGGTTCGTCAGCGGAGGAGAGCAGCAGATGATGGTAATGGGGCGGGCCATGATGGCCAAACCCAAGCTGATCCTCCTGGATGAGCCTTCCATGGGGCTGGCCCCCATGCTGATCAAGGAGATTTTCGAAATCACCACCCGGTTGAATCGGGAGGAACGTGTCCCGATCCTGCTCGTAGAGCAGAACGTGAAGCTGGCCCTGAACGTGGCCCCTTACGCCTATGTCCTGGAGAACGGACGCCTGGTCATGGATGGTACCTCTGACCGACTGATCCAGAACCCGGATATCCGGGATTTTTACCTCGGCCTGACCGACCTGGGAACGCGAAAGAATTTCCGGCAGGTAAAACACTACAAGCGCCGGAAACGGTGGCTGACCTAACCAAGGACAGAAACGGAGAACCGGTGAGCCGGTGAAACGGAGAGGGGGAGTGCTGTTTTCCCCGTTTCTCCGATTCACCCCTTCACCGTTTCATCTTTTAACCAAGAGAGGGAGGAATTTGAAATGGGCAAGATTCGATTCGTCGTTTTGGTTGGAATGATCTCAGCATGGGCCCTGATGGCGGCTTGCGTCACGACCCCCAAAGGAATGGCTGAAGGAAAGGCCATTGCCCCCAGAGTTGAATTGGAACGGGTTGAGGTGGCCAGTTATTTTCCCTATGATCCCAAAGTTCGCGTTCCCCTGGTCCTGGCCTTCATCTTCAAACTGGACAACCCCAATGATTTCAAGGTGGGGCTGGAATCCATAAAATTCACCGTTGGGTTTGAGGCCGAAAGCAAAAAGGGTGAATTCTTCAGCCTGGCGACGCCCATGGCATACGACAGCCAGTATATTCCGGGGAAGACCGCCAACGAGATTCGGGTGGTGACGGTGCTCGATTCTCAAGTGGTTCCGGGGAATCTGGCCGTCACGAGTGGATCTCGCCTGGCGGCTCTGGGAATAAATGCCCCGGATTTGATTAAGTACTGGTATGAAAAGATCGGCGACTTCCCCTTTACGATTCAAGTCTCCGAAGGGAGCGCCAGCTTCACCAGCGACCAGGGGGATGTCATCGTAGGGTTCGAGGGGTTGTTTCCGAAAAAATAGGGGTGGAAAATTCTGCCGTCTGAAATCTGCCATCTGAAATTGGAGATGAATCCCTTGAAATTTTTCTGCAGATATGTTACCCATTTTTAGAAAAGGAAGGATTGTTCTCTGTTCTACAAGCTACTGGTTAAGAGTTAATGGTTTCTTTTTGGGTGCGGCTATGACGCACTGAGGAGGCCCCTGCTTACCTGTCGTGATGTTTATGTTTTCGGTGATGATTGAAAAATCAGAATAGGGGAAAATTTAACTAAAGGAGAAAAAAGGTGTTTCAGATTGTCGATGCCCGACTCTTGGCGGCTTCGGTGAAACAGTTTAAAGTCACTGCTCCGGAGATCGCTCGAAAGAGGAAACCTGGCCAATTTGTAGTCTTGCGGATTAACGAAGAGGGGGAACGTATTCCCCTGACCATTGCGGATGCCGATTCATTAGCGGGAACCATCACCTTGATCTTTCAGGAGGTAGGTAAATCGACAGCCCTACTCGGGCGGCTCAAGACCGGGGATTCCATTGCCGATTTAATCGGCCCTCTGGGAGTTCCCACCCATTTAGAAAAATTCGGAACCGTGGTCTGCGTGGGCGGCGGTATCGGGATTGCTCCTGTCTTTCCCATTGCCAAGGGCATGCGGGAGGCAGGAAATACCGTCATCTCCATCATCGGCGCCCGAACCAAGGACCTGTTGATTCTGGAAGAAGAAATGGGTCGGGTGTCCAACGTACTCAAGGTCTCCACGGACGATGGAAGCTATGGTTACCACGGATTCGTCAGTGATGTCCTGCAGGATTTCATCGACGCGGGAACGACCATCAACCTGGCCGTGGCCATCGGACCCGTGCCCATGATGCGCGTGGTCTGCAATGTGACCCGGAATAAGAGCATCAAGACGGTGGTCAGCCTGAATCCCATCATGGTGGATGCCACCGGGATGTGCGGGGCCTGCCGGGTCTCGGTCGGGGGAAAGACCCGGTTCGTGTGCGTGGATGGGCCGGAGTTCGACGGGCACGAAGTAAATTTTGCTGAGCTCGTCAAACGGCAAAGGGCCTATTTGAATCAGGAGAAACAGGCCCACGAATCCTACATGCATCCAGGTGGAGCCTGCCTGGGAGGTAAAAGCTGATGACCGAGACCCCAGAAAAAAAGAAAAAAACCCAGATTCCTAGGACGAAAATGCCCGAACAGGAACCCAGGGTCCGGGCGAAGAACTTCGACGAAGTTCCCTTCGGCTATTCTTCGGAACTGGCCAAGCTTGAAGCCAGCCGCTGTCTCCAGTGTAAGAAACCCGCCTGCGTTCAGGGATGCCCGGTTTCCATCGATATTCCTTCTTTTATCGGGATGATCCTGCAGGAGGATTTTATCGGTGCGGCCCGCAAGCTCAAGGAAATGAATAGCCTTCCGGCAGTGTGCGGGAGAGTCTGCCCGCAGGAGGACCAGTGTGAAAAGGTCTGCATCCTGGGAAAGAAGGGGGAGCCCGTAGGGATCGGCCGCCTGGAACGGTTCGCAGCCGATTTCGACCGCGCCCACGGAGAGTTTACCATGCCCTCTATGGCTCCGCCCACGGGGAAAAAAGTGGCGGTTGTGGGATCGGGCCCGGCCGGCTTGACCCTTGCCGGGGACCTGATCAAAAAAGGGCATCAGGTGACCATCTTCGAGGCCCTGCATAAGGCTGGAGGGGTTCTGGTTTACGGGATCCCCGAATTCCGTCTACCCAAGGCGATCGTACAGTCAGAGGTCGATTACTTACAAAAGATCGGCGTGGAACTAAAGACGAACATGGTCATCGGAAAGATTTCCACGGTAGATGAGCTTTTGGCCAACGGATACCATGCGGTCTTTCTGGGAACGGGGGCAGGACTTCCGACCTTCATGAACATCCCCGGAGAAAACCTGAACGGGGTCTATTCGGCCAATGAATACCTTACCCGTTCCAACTTGATGAAAGCCTACCTCTTCCCTCAGTATGACACTCCGATTGCCAAAGGGAAAAAGGTAGCGGTCCTTGGCGGAGGAAACGTGGCCATGGACTCGGCACGGACGGCCCTTCGCCTGGGAGCGGACGACGTCTACATCGTCTACCGGCGCTCCAAGAAGGAATTGCCGGCTCGAATCGAAGAGGTTCACCACGCCGAAGAAGAGGGGATCCAGTTTCACTTCTTGACATTGCCCGTCGAAATCCTGGGAAATGAAGACGGGTGGATATGTGGAATGAAATGTCAGCGAATGGAACTGGGCGAACCGGATGAATCCGGACGGCGTCGGCCCATTCCGGTTCCCGGCTCAGAATTTACCCTGGAAGTGGATATGGTGGTGGTAGCCATCGGTACCGGAGCCAATCCGCTGGTTCCCTCCACGACTCCCGACCTACATACGAATAAGTGGGGTTACATCGTCGCCGATCCCGAGACCGGGGCTACGAGCAAGAAAGGGGTCTATGCGGGAGGGGATATCGTAACCGGGTCAGCCACGGTCATCCTGGCCATGGGTGCCGGACGCAAGGCGGCGGATGCGATTCATAAATATTTGATGGGATAGGATTTCCTTTTATCTTCGCCTTTTGTAGGGGCGATCACACGAAGCGCGTGACGGGTCGCCCCTACGCTCATCTACGTTTCTTCTTCCAAGTTTTCCACATGCCCGTTTGTTGATCGGTACTCAATTACTCATGGAGTTTTTTTAGCAGCCAGCCCATCCTTTGGCCGAGGGATTTCACAAGATCCATCCCCTCCTCGTCCTTTTCCACTTCTCCTTTATCCCGGCCGATGCCGATCGCCCGGCCGACCATGATCATCTCTCCGCTGAGAAAAAAATGGCCCATGGTATCGAGCGTGTGAACCGCCCCTGATCGGCGTAGGGCAACGACTGCTGCGCCGACCTTTTTCTTAAACATCCTGCCGTTGGCCCTGGACACAAAACCGGTGCGATCAATAAGGGCCTTCATCTCGGAAGTGACGTCATTGAAATAGACGGGAGAAGCAAGGATCATTCCGTCGGCCCCGAGCATTTTATCGATATACTCGTTGGCCGCGTCACTCTTTACCGCACACTGTCGGTCCTTATTTTCGATACACTTGTAACAGGAGATGCAACCCCGGATTTCCTTCTCCGAGAGCTGCACCAATTCGGTTTGAATGCCCTGTTTTTCGAGTTCATCGAAAACATGCTTGATAAGGATAAATGTATTACCGTCCTTTCTTGGGCTCCCGTTAAAGGCAATGACCTTCATTTACCCCCCTTTCCCTTCCACTCGCGACTGCGAGTATGTGGCCTACTTCCCAAATATTCCTCCAGAAGAAATTGCTTCAGACTCAACACCCCGGTTCCCGCATACCAATTTTCTCTTTGCCCAAACCCACTACTCCCTCCGCTTTTCTACCTACCCCAGGGCTTTTCGGCCGCGGCCCTTCTCCCGGCAATCTGGCCGAAGGCCCAGGCTTCGGGATAATTGGTTCCTCCCTGATAGAGGAAACCGAAGAAGGATCCCAGCTCCCCCGCCGCATACAGCCTCGGGATCGCCTGGTTATTGAAATCCAGCACCTGACATTCTTTATTGTGCTTGGGGCCACCCTGGGTGTTTACGAGCGTAAGGGCCAGCTCGACGGCATAATAGGGAGGTGTCTCCAGGGGGGCTAAAGACTTTGCTGGTCTTCCGAATTGAGGGTCGCGGTTCTCCATGCAGGCGCCGTTGAAATTACGGATCGTCTCCTCCAGCGTCGCAGCGTCGGCCCCGATCTTCGCGGCCAGATCTGTTAGAGCATCAGCC
>Ga0187865_1002778_pt1 | contig 15766 bp, 17 predicted proteins | sample June2016WEW_11_1_2_FD_132989 | JGI IMG/M metagenome (GOLD analysis project Ga0187865, IMG submission 132989) | Peatland microbial communities from SPRUCE experiment site at the Marcell Experimental Forest, Minnesota, USA - June2016WEW_11_100 | ecosystem: Environmental > Terrestrial > Soil >...
CGATCCGCACATGGCGATCGGCGGAAAGGAATTTGCCTGTCAGGTCCACGCGCATCGTACGATGGGTGCCGCTCGGCAGTCCCATGTCTGCGATGACCGTCACCCAATTTCCGCTCGCATCCCGAACCTGCAAATACGGCGAAATCATTTGCAGTTGGCGGTTGGATTCGAGAGCACGAGCGCCGTTGGAATCCGTCCAGAAAACCCAACCGTTGAGCCACAGACTTACGGGCGCATTCGTGGGCAAGTCACCCAAGTCGAGCGTGAGCGAGTGCAAATCCGCCATGCCCAGAATGCGATGGCGCGCGAAGCCGGTGGGGTAGCGGCCATCTTGTTTCAAAAGCAGTGGCAGCACGTCGTGGCCGTCGTCGTCCACGGCCGACACGGGAAAGCGCTTGTCGGGCACCGCGTAAAGCGTGTGCGGGCCGGGATGGGAAGCGTAAATCTCATTCGCGTAGATCTCTTCGCTGGCGGGATGATCCACGGCGACAAGTTTGACTTGGTCGAAGAAATCGGCCTCGCGCATCTCATCGGTCAACTGAAAAACGTAGTCGCCCTTGGCATCGGGCGCCAGGTTGGGCAGGCGCACAAATTCTTCGGGAAAAGGTTTGACGCGCGTGCCGTCGGGCGCGAGTTCGCCGAGCGGGCCGACTCCCAGCACATCGGTCACATAAACGAACCTCCGGCCATCCCACGTGTAAAGGAACGGACAGGAGCTCGCCAGGCGCGCGGATTCGCGGACTTCAATCTGTTGGTCGGTCGCCACGTCGATCCAGTTCTGCACCACCGCATTCGGCCAGGTGACGCGGATGACATCGAGCTTGGCAAGGTCGCCCGTAAAAACCCGCACGGGGCTGCTGGTGACCACCACCTTGTTGTAGTAGTTGCCCGCCTTGAATTCCACCACGCTGCCGATTCCCTGGCTGTTGCTTTTGAAGCCATCCATCTTCACTTCCATCCAGTGCGCGGGCGGGCCCTCCTTCTCAAAGCCACGCAACTGGCCGCTACGGGTCATGGCGAGCAGGTCGAGCTTGCCGGGATTCTCCAGCCAAGTGGGTATCAGCGAGGCGAGCGCCGCAGGGTCGCGTACAGGAAGCGCGATCAACCCTTCCCGGAATCGCCCCCCCCAGTTAACTAGAAAGTGCAGCCTGCCGTGCGCGTCGGTCGCCAGGAGATCCGGAAAGCTGTCGCCGTTCAGGTCAGCCACGGCGCCGCGGAATGTGAAAAAGCCGGCCGGGGGTGAAATGGCCGGCGCCGCCGCGGGCGAGAATTTCCAATCACCTTGGTTGAGCAGCACTTGATACCCGTTCGTAGACCAGATGGCCAGGTCGAAGTAACCATCGTGGTTGAAATCGGCCACCTGCGCGTCAAGCACCACCGCCTTCGCCAGCGCCGCGCCCGTTTCCCGGCGGAACACGAACTTGTTCTCACCCTGATTCTCGTAAAGCAAGGGCGGACCATCATCGCGAAACAGAAAAAGGTCGGCGTAGCCGCGGTTCGCGAAATCGGCAAACACCGCCCCGCGCATTCGCCCCTTGGCCGCGGCGAGGCCCGCCGCAGAAGTCTTCTCCGTGAACGATCCGTCGCCGTTGTTGCGATAGAAGTGCAGCGTGGCGCCGGAGAAATCGTTGGGAAAGAGGAAGGAGTCCTTTTGGGGAGGCTGATTCAGGTTGGTGTACGCGGTGATGACGAGGTCCAGGAGGCCGTCGTTATCGGCATCAAACAGCACGGCGCGTGTGTCAACTTCGCCGGGTTCAGGTTTCAGCCCCGCCTTTTCCGTATCATCTTGAAACACGCCGTCGCCGGCATAGCGATAGACTTTCACGCCGTCGAGGCCGGCTACAAACAGGCTTATCTTGCCGCTGTTATCAAAGTCGGCAAACGTGGCGGATAGGGTTGCGCCCGGGCCGGCGACTCCCGCCTTCTTCGTCACGTCGCTAAACGTGCCATCGCCATTATTGTGAAAGAGATGATTCTGGGCGGAAGGAATCACCACGTAAAGATCCGGGTGCCCATCACTGTCGTAATCCCCCACGGCGATAGAGGGGCCGAAGAACGGAACAAGATTCTGCCGGGCGAATTCCCGTGAATAATCAGCGGCTTTGATCGGCTGACGCGGGTCGCGAGCCACCGCACTTGCTGTAGGAAGGGCGAGCCCGAGCTTTTGGGTGATTTCTGCAAACGTTACCCTCTCCAGATTCGCGTGACGCGCGATTTCCAGGGGCGGCGTGGACGGCGCCAGGATGCCGCCGTATTTGCCGCCCTCCAGCGCCGGGTCCTGAAGAGAAATGTTCGGAACCTTGTCACGCATTCCTTCCCACTGTTTCAGCACTTTCTGGGCGTCATCCTGGCGTTTCAAGCGCACGAGCGCCGTAAACGTGCGGAAAAGCGAGGCGACGTAAAAGTTTTGGCCGCGGCCAAAGCCCATCTCGATAACGTGGTGGTAGGCGTCAAGGGACTCGTCCAGTTTCTTTTCGGCAAAATACACGGTCCCCAGATTGAACCAGGTGGCAGGGTCCTGGGAATCGGCGGCGATGACCCGTTGTAGAGCTACTTCGGCGTCCGGATTGCGAAGTTCGCGCTTATAGAGGATGCCGAGATTGTAGTCGGCGGCCACGAGGTGTGGGTCCATCTGCTGGGCGGTGGTCATTTCGCCGAGCGCGGCGTCCAGTCGGTTCGCCTCCATCAGCGCCAGGCCCAGGTTCAGGCGATCGGCGGCCGACGCTTTTCCGGAAGCCACCACCTTCTGAAATTGCTCGATGGCTTCGACATACTTGCCCTGCTCAAAATAGGCTTTGCCGAGGTTGCGGAAGGTTTGCAGAGGGACGGATGGCGCCGTCACAACTTGCTTTACCGGGTGCGGACCGGACCTGGAGCCGGTGGGCCGAGTTTGCGCAAAGAGGAAAAAGGCAGCGAAGATCGAGGCCAAACTCATTGTCTGGCAAAGAAAAGATACGCGGGTGGATCGCTGCATTCGGTCTCTCAGGATTGCTGAGCTCAGGACACTCCGCAGGATTGCAGGTAGTGGGTCAATTTGATGTAGAGGCGGCTTTACGCCGCCACGTTCGCCTGAAAAGTGGCGGGATAAACCCGCCGCTACAGCATCAAATTGACCCACCACCGGATTGCAAGCAACCGGACATTATACATTGCCAAATGGGGAGCGCAAAGAACCCTTCAAATGGCTCGTGAGGCAAGCGAAAACTGAGTTTGTGGGAACGCCCCGTGGGTGTGGCCGTCGCGCCTGATGGCTCGCTGCTGGTTACCGACGACGGCACCAACTGCACCTGGCGTGTGAGCTATGTAGGACGCTAGAGCAGTAGGCAGTAGGCAGTGATGCCGGACGGCTCCCACAAACACAGGGATTGAATGCTGCTCGTCACTGGTCACTGGTCACCTGTCACTTCCGGTTGGCTGGCAGATTAGCAGCGCGCCGGGCGGTCGGTGACGAGTTCGGGATGCTCGCGGCGGAAGGTTTCCACAATGTGGCACGACCAGCAGACGGCTTTGTGGGTCGCGAAGATGTCCGGCAACTTCTCGGCTGCCACGGCGCCCCAGCTCAGGGTTTTGGAATCCGGCGCCAGCAAGGCAGGCATGTGACCGGTCCATTCCGTAACTCTGTGGAAGTTCGCAAGGACTGCTGACAGGATTATGGATGCCGAACAGCACCAAGTCAAGCGAGCGCTCCACGCCAGGCGGCGATGAGCCATCTGACGCGGCGACTGTTTGGCGCGATGCTGCGGCGGATCCGGGGGCTGCCGGTTCCGACGGGGTGACGGGCGGCGAATTCAGCGAAGATGTCATGGGCCTTTGGCCCGCCACTGTGTATGAAGATGCTCCCGGTGATTCCCCTCCTTGATAAGGAGGGGGTCAGGGGGTGGTTGACCTGCGCGATTTGTCCCGTACCCCACCGCCCCCTAACCCCCTCCTCAGCCGAGGAGGGGAGCTATTTTCATGGCAGACGGTTGGCGAAGGAAGAGCTCAAGACACGAGGAGTGTCCGTTGAAACGCGGGCTGGCGCAGAGCGCAGCTCTGCGGCCCACAGAAATGGCCGCGGCTTAAAACGAGGTTGTAGAAAACAACAGACTACAGTTTTCCTCAAATTATGTTGATGATAATAAAGGCAGTTAGCGATATTTCCCATGATCCACGAAAATTGCCAAGTCGTTGAAATTGAGTCAGTTAACCTGATTGAGTTGCTCGGGGCTCCCCGAAAAGGGGGGCACAAAATGAAGGTAAGTTAAACTATGTTGTTGAAAACAAATGGAGAAAAAATGTCAGTTTTCTGGCCTTAAACTATATTCGGGATTCGGGGCACGGGACACGGGATTCGGGACATGGGACACGGGATTAGGGGATTCGGGGCTTGCGGTTAGGGATTAGGGATGCGGGAAAAATCCAGACTTCCGGAATCCGCTGATTCAACGCCTATCGAAACGCGAATGAATCCCGTGTCCCGAGTCCCGTGCCCGGAATCCCGAATCACGAGTCCCGAGTCCCGAGTCCCGTGTCCCGAACCCCGAGCCCCGAAACCCGAGTCCCGAGTCCCGAACCCCGAGTCCCTAAAGGCTGGGGGATTAATGCCGATGTGCTCAAGTGGTGGGTGGGGAGAATGTATTTGTCGAAGGACCAAGCCGAGTTGGCGTGTCCGGAAAGGATTGAGGGCGCGAGTTTTCAGCGCCCGCCGATTCCGCCTGCCCCACTTGGCACGGAAGACCCGCAGGCAAGGCAGAGCCGCAAGCTCGCCTTAATGGCCGCACTTTCCGACGGACTTCCCACCCTGCCCGCTTATGTGTTCGAGCTCAACAGCCTGCTGGCGGCGACTCCGGTGAATCTCAAACGCGTGGGGGAAGTCATTCGGACAGATCCCAGCTTGGCGGCGCAGGTTCTGCGACTGTGCAATTCCGCATTCATGGGTTTTCGTAATCGCGTGACGAGGATCGAGCATGCGGTCATGCTGGCGGGGACGGAAAGGCTCCGGACGATGATCCTGACCTGCTCGCTGGTCGCGTACGTAGGGCATCGGGTGGCATCGGAGGACATTCAGTCATTTTGGCAGCACTGTTTCCTCACGGCGACGCTCAGTGAAAGGCTTGCCCGGGGGATTGCCTACCCTGAGCCTGAGCTGTCCTATATCGGCGGGCTCTTGCACGACGTTGGGGCTCTGCCCCTCCTGGTGATCGCCTCGACGCAGTCGCAAGGGCCCGAAAACATGGCCATTTGCGGTTGGGGCGAGTCTGTCGAATTAGAGCGGGAGCACTTTGGAATCGATCATTGCGAAGTGGGCCGCTGGATTGGGGTTTCGTGGAATTTCTCCCCCACCTTACTGGAAGTCATGGTGAGTCATCATAAGCCTCGGGAAGCTACGCAAGATCCACACTTGCTAGGTGTAGTGGCCGCGGCGGACCAGTTCTGTGTTCGGCGCGGGATCGTGCTGGGAGCCGCACCCCCCGGACTTTCTGAGCCCACTGGCAATCCGGATCAGGTCATCCTGCAGGCCTGCCTGCCGCAGTTAAAGCCAGGGGAGGCGGATAAATTGGCCGAAATGCTCGAAACCGACTTTCTCCATCTGATTCAGTTAATGGAATTCGGCGCCGCTGGGCTGTTTGGCGGCGGAATTCCGAAAAATCCCTTCCGCGAATACGAGGGGTTAGTATGAACGAGCTTCGAGTATTGATCGTGGACGATTCCTCCGTGATGCGGAAGATTGTTCAACGCTCCCTCCGCCAAGCCGGATTGCAACTCAAAGAAGTCTTCGAGGCGAGTAATGGCGTCGAAGCACTGGCGCGAATGAAGGAAACTCGTGTAGACCTGATTTTGACCGATATCAACATGCCGACCATGGATGGCCTCGAACTGGTCCGGCAACTTCAGGCTGTCGAGAACGCCAAAGGCGTGCCCATCGTGATGATCACGACGGAGGCGGGCGAAACACATGTGGTGCAGGCGCTTTCCAATGGTGCGCGAGGTTACATCCGAAAGCCTTTTAGTCCGGATCAAATCAAAGAGCGAATCATTCCACTTCTCCAGGGGTAAAAATGGACTCCGAACACAAAGCTGAAAATCCCAAACGGGTACATCTCATCATTTCGGCTAAATCCTCCGGTTCCAGCGGGTTTGCTTCCAAGCTGGCAGGGCTTCCGCAGGAGGAAACGCGGCAACGATTTACCCAAGCGCTTGATAGCGCCGCAGCGGAGGTCTTCGAGATGATGGTAGGAACCCCCTTGGGTCCCTCGGACCAAGCCACACTGCCGCGCCTCGCCGACCACACCGCTATGATTGGGTTGGCAGGAGACCTGTGCGGTGTCTTGAGCTTCCGCTGTAGCAACGACTCGGCCGCGCGGATCGCCGGCAAGATGCTGGGCACGGATGAAGACACCTCGGAGGAGTGTATCCGCGATGCCCTGGGAGAGATTTGCAATATGGTGGCGGGGTCCTTCAAAGCTCAGGTCTCGGACGTCGCCCAGCAATGTATGCTCTCGGTACCAACCGTGGTGAGCGGGAAGGATTATCAACTGTACCCACTCGTTGATGGCTTGCGAATCCAAGTGTCCAGAAGCTTTGAGGGAGCACTGATATGGATGACGCTCGACCTCCATGGTAGCTGATGGAGGCAAATCCACCCACCCCGGGGTTCCCCGTTCCACGCGGGGGACCCGCGTCTGTAGGGCCGAGTTGCGCTTGGCCAGGGGCGGTCCCCCCGTTCCACGCGGGGGACCCGCCTGGGAAGATCTTGCCCAGCCTGCCGCCCGGGCTCGGCAGAATCTTCTCGGGACGGTCCCCCTTCCTCCTCCCTTCCAATCTGCTAAGACTATTTTTATCAATTACTTATATCGATAAGGCGCGACCCGCCGCACATGGTATCCGCCCTGCATAAGGCACCATGGGGAGTAGTGATATGGACAGTGGGTTTTACGCCGCTTGCACCGGCCTGCTTGCCAAGACAGACGCCTTGGAATTGACCGCCAACAACCTGGCCAATCTGAGTACGACCGGCTACAAAGCGCAGTTGGAGTTCTATCGTTCGCTCGAGGCCAGCATGGGTAACCGGCGCCTCAGCCCTCTCAACCAAGCCGTGAACGACTACGGAGTATTGGGGGGAGCGGCGGTGGATCTCAAAGCCGGGGAATTCCAGAAGACCGGAAACGATCTGGATCTGGCGCTGGAAGGTTCTGGGTTCTTCGTGGTCAAAACCCCGGCGGGAATACAGTACACCCGCAACGGAAGTTTCCACACGGACGCCAATGGCCGCCTGCTGACGACCACAGGTGATGAAGTCATGGGGGAAGAAGGCCCCGTGGAACTGCCCAGCGGGACGATTACCATCAGCTCCGATGGAACGATTTCGCAGCAGGGCGCGGTGGTAGCCCAGTTGAAGCTTGTTACCTTCAAGCCGGGAACTTCCCTCGCGGCAGAGGGGAATTCCTACTACCAAGCGCCCGCCGGCTCTGAGCAACCCGCTGACGACCCGCGCCTGTCACAAGGAACGCTGGAGAGTTCCAATTTGAATCCGGTGGTGGGCGCCGTCAGTTTGATGACGCTGCAACGGCACGCCCAACTTCTGCAACAGGCGCTGTCGATTTTTCATTCCGTTTTCAACAACGCGCCAGCGCAGGATCTTTCGCGCGTGTCGTAGGTATGGTACTTGTAGCGCCGCCCTTTAGGGCGGCACATGCCGGGCTAAAGCCCGGCGCTACAACGGAAACTCTAAGGAGAGAATATGTTCCGAGCCTTATACACGGCCGCGAGCGGCATGCTCGCCCAGCAACTGAACCTCGATAACATCGCCAACAACCTGGCGAATGCCAGCACGGCCGGTTTCCGTGGAACCCGGTTGCAGTTTCAGGATTTGATCTATCAGGAGATGGTCGTGCCCGGATCGGCGGCCACCCAACAGACGACGGTGTCGACGGGGCTGCAAATCGGCTTGGGCACCCGCGCCTCAGCTTCTGAGGTCTTGCAGACGCAGGGCGATTTCGACAATACGGGCAATTCTTTGGATTTGGCGATTCAAGGCGCAGGTTTCTTTCAGGTGAAGCAGACGAATGGAGAAACCGCCTATACGCGCGCCGGAACCTTCCATTTGGACCAGCAGGGGAATGTCGTCACCGCCAAGGGCGATCCACTGGAACCGTCGGTGACCATTCCCGCCGGCGCTACCTCCATCAGCGTGGGGTCGGACGGAACGGTGACCGTAACCATGCCGGGGCAAACGAATGCTCAACAGGTTGGGTCCATTCAACTGGCCACCTTCCCGAATCCCGGGGGCCTGTTGGCCAATGGCAACAATTTCTTTACCCCCACCACGGCTTCGGGTGATCCCGTTGTGGGTACGCCGGGAGGGTCGGAAGGCTTGGGCACTTTGCAGCAAGGCATGCTGGAGAATTCCAACATCAACGTGGTGGATGAATTCATCCAGATGATCGTTACGCAGCGGGCCTATGAGTCCAACTCGAAGGTCGTGCAGGCGGCCGATCAGATGTTGCAAGACGTAAATAACATGTCTCATTAGTGGAGCGCGCAACCTCATGCTCGCAGTCCTTAAAAGCCGAATCGTAAACGCTCTCTTGCTTCTGTTGATGTTGGCGCAACTGACAGATGCGAGTTCAGCCGATCTCCCGTTGCGCAAAGCGTTGGCGACGCCCTTGCAGGAAAGTGAAGTGATCCCGCGTCGCGAGCCCCGCCCGCTTTCGCGCCGGGAGATCTTCCAAGCCATTCAAAACGATCTGGCCCAAATGGGAATTTCGGGCTGGGGAGAACTGCGACCGGGGGACCTGAGGATTCAATCTTCAGTGCCGGTCCTCAAGGATGACATGGGATTGCAGGTCAAAAGAATCGGCTTTGACCCCATTCGGCGCGAGCTTGTGTTCGAACTCTGGGCTTCCCACGAGCCTCAGTATCTTCCTTTTGAGGTCACCACGCGACGCGACCCACAGAGTCTGGGGTTAACCCCCCAGCCCGCATGGAAGGTGGGGGAGGCAGGTGCTCCATCCAACGGATTCCGGGACGGAAATCCGGTGATAGGGCAGGGAATGAGCCGGACCCGCTCCAAGCCCCCCGTGCTGGCCAAACCCGGGAGGCCGGCGACCTTGGTCATGCTGGGACAAAACGTGCGAATTACCACCACCGTGGTTCCGTTGCAGCCGGGAAGCAAGGGCCAGTGCATCCTCGTGCGCGAGTCAACCACCGCGCGCGTGATGAGGGCGGAAGTGGTTGACGAAGGCCTGTTGCGGACCAGTTTTTGAAATGGAGTCGGCGATGAACTCGAACATCCCCAGGACGGATTGGCCGATAGAGACTCGCCTCACCGGCGCTCGAGAATCGAAATTCGAGAATCGGAATTCGAAAATCGAAAATCGGGATGCGAGTTTCGAGTTTCGACTTTCGAGTTTCGGGTTTCGGCTCATGCTCATCATAACGATCGGCCTTTTTGCCCTACCCGGTTACGGGATCGGATTCAAGAAAAAGGCCCAGCCGACGAAAGACTATTTGGCCGATTATATCGCCCGCGTTAAGGCGGTGAAGGCCTTGACGCCGACCACGGGAGGTTTTTGGACTCCGCAGAGTCCGTATTCCGACATGGCGAGTGACTACAAAGCGCGGAATATAAATGACCTCATCGTGATTCAGGTGGTGGAATCGACCACGGCAGCAGAGGATGGGGCGGTGAAATCGGCGCGCACTTTTTCGGCCAGTTCGGGGATTAGCGGATTGATGGGCACGCCCGGCCCCACCGCTGGTATACAAAACATCTTCTCGCCGAATTCCACCCGGACTCTGAGTGGGCAGGCGCAAACGTCCTCCGGTGCCACCCTGACGACCAGCCTCTCCGGCCGGGTTGTGGACGTTTTGCCCAACGGATTTCTGGTGATTGAGGCCGAGCGGCAAATGTACATGAACAACCAGCACCAGACGGTCATTATTCACGGCGTGGTGCGTCCGGGGGACATCGGCTCGAACAACGCGGTCTCTTCGACCTCCATCAGCAACCTGGAAGTGGAGCTAAAAGGGCGCGGTGTGATCAGCGATGGGGTCGCGCCTCCCAACCTCTTGGTGCGGATGATCTTGAAACTCGTGGGGTTCTAAAGCCATGCGATCCAAGTTATGGGTAGGGGTGCTCGGCCTCGAAATGCTTTTGCTGCCCGCCACGCTGGCGGGTAAGGAATCGGCGCCCCGGCAAGTTCGCCTGGGTGACGTGACCACGGTGGAGGGTGTGCGGGACAACCTCCTGATTGGGTACGGAATGGTGGTAGGCCTCAACGGCACCGGGGACCGCCAGCAGACCGTGTTTTCGGTTCAGACCTTGTCCAATCTCCTGCTGAAGATGGGAATTCAATTCACTGCCTCGGCGGTGGTGGTCAAAAACGTCGCAGCGGTTTTCGCCACGGCTACGCTTCCGCCTTTTGCCCGCCCGGGCACGCCGATTGATGTCACCGTCTCCTCGATTGGAGACGCCAAAAGTCTCGAAGGCGGATTGCTCCTTTTCACCACGCTGCATGGTCCCGATGGTCAAATATACGCAACGGCGCAAGGGCCCTTGGTCAATGGTGGCTACTCGGCGGGGGGACGAGGCAACTCGGTCCAGCTCAATCACCCCACCACGGCGCGCATACCCGGAGGCGGAATTGTCGAGCGGGATGCGGCGATGGACCTCAGCCACTTGAGCCAGCTCTTTTTGTTGCTGCGCTACCCGGATTTCCAGACGGCCACGGAAGCGGCCGCGGCCATTGAGCGTGAATTGGGAAAAGGCTCGGCGCGAGCAGTCGATAGCCGCCGCATTGAGATTCAGGTTCCCGTCCAAGGCCCGGAGGTGGTTTCAGGCCTGTTGGCGAAAGTGGAAAACTTGGTGGTGGCGGTTCACTCCCAAGCCAAGGTCATCGTCAATGAACGGACGGGAACTATTGTCATGGGCCAGGGAGTGAACTTGGGGGCTTGTTCCATCCTGCACGGCAATCTGTCGGTGGTGATCACCACGGAATTCAAGGTATCACAGCCTCTGCCTTACTCCCAAGGCCAGACTCAGGTGGTCCCGCAAACCACGGTTAAAGCTACGGAAAGCCCTGCCCGCCGCATTGAACTCCGCGAGGGTGCAAGCGTCGACGATTTGATCAACGGCCTCCAGGCCATCGGCGCCACACCCCGCGATATCGTCGCCATCCTGGAAGCGGTCCGCGCGGCCGGGGCTTTGCAGGCGGAATTGGAAATCATATGACCCTCGCAGCTACGAATCCCGGCTTACAGACGCTTGCCAACCGTCAGGAGGTCACTTCCGCAGGCCGCCCGCCGGAAACCCTGGCCCACAAGAAGCTGCGCAAAGCTGCCCAGGATTTTGAGGGCATTCTCATCTCGCAATTGTGGGAGCAATTCCAGATGGGCTTTTCCTCCCTCGCGGGGGAAACCCCGCTGGCAGGGTCAGAGACTTTGAACTCATTGGCAATTCAAACCTTATCTACGGCTTTGGCCAGCCGTGGAGGGCTGGGAATTGGGCAAATGCTGGTTCATCAGCTCGAGCCGAGTTTGAACCGGGGACAGCAAAATCAGGGAGGGGGAAAGATTAAAACGGCATCAGAAGGCTAAAGTTCTTCCTGAAACCGTCGATAGAACAGTTGTAGTCTTTAGGAGGCAGTATATGCGAGTTGACGCTTCTCTTTCGTTTCCCGAAAATCTGCAACCCCAAAAGGTTGCAAGCTCAGGGTCGCCGACCCAGCAAAACCGCCCCCCTTCGGTCGATTCCGGCCAGGATCAGGCGCAACTGTCTGTCCATAACCAATCGATTCAACAATTGAAATCTAACCTTTCCCAAGTGCCGGAGGTTCGGCAAGAGCGCGTGGACGCTCTTCGCCAAGCGGTGAGCAATGGCAGTTATCAAGTTTCGGATCAGCAATTGAGTGACGCCATGGGATCAGACCTGCTGGCAGGACAACTTCGACTGACCTAGAAGATTAGGAGGGAGAAGTCATGGGCGACTTGGTTCCTGCCCCAGCACATCGAACCTCCGATGACGGAGGGCGAACACCGGAACAAAACCTCACGGCGCGAAAGAAGGCCGTGAAGAAGGTGCAGCGGGCGCCTGCCAAAAAGCCAGATCCGGAACCTGAGCTAGCGCCCGAACCGGGACCGGACCACCAGCTCGACGTTTTGGCATAATCATGAAACATGAAGTGCAGCACTACCTGGAATTGCTCGAACGGCGTTTGGCCACACTTCGTTTGCTCGCTACCGACCTTGATGAGAGCCGGTCGGCCTACGTCACGCTCGACTTGCGATCAATGCACCAGCACATCTCGCGTCAAGAGAACCTTTGCACGGAAATTCGCCTGCTGGACGCTGAGCTTCAAAATATGAAAGAGAAACTCAGAGGCTTGGCCGCCGCAGGCGAAATGCCCTCCACGCTCGGTGAACTTGAGGCGCAGCTCGACCCCATGTCGGCGCGGCAGCTTCATTTATTGCTGGGCGGACTCAAGGTCATTCAGGCCGACGTGCGCAGGCTTAGCCGAGTCCATTCGGAATTGCTCCGGCGTTCCCGGCGTTCCGTAAATGTCTTGCTGAATTTCTTGGCGCACTATTCGGGCACGTATCCGCTCCCCATTACTCGCCCCAAGGGGATGCCTCTCGCCTCGATGGGGAAATAGATTATGTCGAGCCTTTTCGGTACTATGTCCGTCGCCCTCCAATCCCTGCTGGCACAGCAAGGCGCCATGGGGGTGGTTGCCAACAACATCGCCAACGCCAACACCCCCGGCTATTCGCGTGAAATACCGATCCTGGAGGAGAGTCCTCCCACCCTCATGGGGAACACCATGGTGGGAACCGGCGTGACGATGAAGAGCGTGGAAAGCGTGCGAGATAACATTTTGAATCTCCGTATCCAGCAGGAAACCTCCCAGCAATCCAGCCTGAATTCCTACGTTGCTTCGATGAACCAGATGGAAGCCCTTTTCAACGAGACCCAGGGCACGGGCCTCCAGACCGTTTTGAGCAATTTCTTCAATAGTTTTCAGTCTCTAGCTACCGACCCGACAAGCTCCTCCCTGCGCCAGGCCACAATCACCGCGGGTCAGGACCTTGCCGGCGCGTTCAAACAAACCAGCCAGAATCTGGCAACCATCCAACAGGGTCTGGACCAATCCGTGGTGCAGGCCGTTCAGCAAGTTAACCAACTCACGGCGCAAGTGGCCGACCTGAATCAGCAAATTCAGACTGTCTCCAATGCCGGGCAGAACCCCGGCTCGCTTGAGGATCAGCGTGACCAAGTCTTGCAAAACCTCTCCGGCCTGATCGACACGGCAGTCATTTATTCCAACGACGGTACCGTGTCCGTGACCACCACCCATGGCACGCTCCTCGTAGTCGGCAATCAAAGTGACGCATTGACCACTCAGCTCGACAGTGCCACGGGAATGCACGAAGTGCTTGCCCAGGGAACCGACATCACGTCCGCCATCGCCGGCGGGCAACTCCAAGGTCTCATCAATGCCCGCGATGACGGCATTCCCTCGGCGCAATCTTCCCTCGACAATCTGGCCGCCGGCCTGATCAAGGCCGTGAACCAGCAACAAAATGACGGTTGGGACATGAATGGCGAAAAAGGCGCGGACTTTTTCACACCGTTTACGCCCTCTGCCTCGGGCTCCAACGCCGGCGCCGCAGCCACCATGACCGTGGCGCTCACCGCTCCTGACCAAATTGCCGCCAGTTCCGACGGCACCCAAGGAGACAACGGCAACGCCGAGGCGATGGCCGACCTCCAAAATAAACCGATCGTTTCAGGCCAAACGGCGGGAAGCTATTATTCGAACCTGGTCGACCAGGTTGGCAACAGGGTCTCCAACGCCACCGCCGAACAGGAAGCCGTCGGTCTGGTCTTGCAGCAGCTTTCCAACCAGCAGTCGGCGATATCCGGGGTCTCGCTGGACGAGGAGGCCGCTAACTTAGTCCTTTACCAGCGTGCATACGAAGCCGCCGCGCGGGTAATTTCCGTCATCGATGAGCTCACTTCGACGACCATCAGTATGTTTACACCGAGCTAACATGGGCATACGCGTTAATCCCGATGTCTACAGCCTCGTCCTGAGTGGATTGCAGGCGAATACGCAACGCGAGGATCAAGCCTTGCAGCAGATTTCGTCCGGGCAAAAGCTGAATTCCCTTTCCGACAACCCTTCCGCGGCAGCCACCTTGGTGACCCTGCGGATGGACTCAAGCTCCGACACCCAATACTTGCAAAACATTACGTCCCTGACGGCGGGGTTGCAGGTTGCGGACTCGGCGTTGAGTTCCGTCGTGGAGGCCTTGACGACCGCGCAATCCTTGGGCGTGGAGGGAGCGACCGGAACCGTCAACGCGCAGAACCAGAAAGCCATTGCCCAGCAAGTTCAAGGTATCCAACAGGAAATACTGGGTCTGGCGAATACTTCTTATAACGGCGAGTATCTCTTTTCAGGTACGGCCACGACCACTCGACCCTACGTGGCGGACCCCTCCTCCCCTTCCGGCGTGACCTATAATGGGAACGATAATACCAACAGCGTGGAAATTTCTGAGGGCCAGGCAATGCCCATCAACCTGCCGGGGAGCCAGTTGTTTAGCAATGCTACAACCAATGTCTTTAAATCCCTCCAGGATCTGTACACCGCGCTGAACACCAACGGCGACATCGGCAGCGCCACCACGGAGGTCGGGAATGCTCTGAACTATGTGAGCGCCCAACAAACCTTCTACGGAAACTCCCTGGACCGGCTGAACAACACCCAAACGTTTCTTAACCAGGAACAACTGCAATTGTCGGAAACAGAGAGCAATACGTTGGACGTCGACATGGCTACGGCGGTCACTAACCTGAGTCAGACTGTAGTCACCCAACAAGCTTTGCTGGCGGCCGGTGGAAAGATCTCCCAGTTGAATCTGTTCGACTACTTGCCCACGTCTTGAGAAGCTGTGAAATAATCCCTGGATGAGCAAAAGCATTTCACGCCAAGGCGCAGAGTCGTAGAAGGCGCAAAGGAAACAAAGCGGTTGTTCTTTGCGAGTCTTTGCGCCTTGGTCCGTCGGCTGACGGATGAGATTGTTTATTCTTTCATAGCTTCTTGATCTCTCACTTCGGCCCGTAAGCTGCAAGATCATTCCCGCAGTCCCTTCTTTCTACAGAGAGACGCGGAGACGCTCAACCTGCAACAGCGCTTTTCCCTCGGTGATCAGCCTGCCCGACTCTGTCTCGGGGTCGATTTCATGGAACTGTTACGTTGGCCTTCCTGATAGCATCACCGATGTGAACGGCAATGAAAACAAGCGTCATCCACGACAGCATGGTCCACCCGACCCACACGAGCTACCCCGTCGACATCCCGCTGGCCGAAACCGGCGCAAGCGGCAATATTCTCTCGAAACTTGGTGAATTACTCGTTTCAGTTGAGCATGTTAGACTGAGCGGACCGGAAAGTGTATTACCTGCTTTTTGCCCCCCCGAGAACGTCCTCGACGCTGTACATTCTTGATCCCCGTGGGGGATCGATAGAGTAGCCGGGTGCAACGCCCCTGGAAAGCGCGCCCCCCCCAACAAGGACCGACCCTGAAAGGGTCGAATCGTAGTGACGTCCTGCCGATCTTGCGTCCCGGGCCTCAGCGTAGTGCGACCCCTCCAGGGTTCTGATCGTGTCCCACATCTTTTGCTGGACACCGGGGGTGCTGATGCTGCTGATGCCCAATCGAGCCCCAAAGGGGCGAACTACCTCAGCCCAGGCCAACGGCCTGGGTCCGAGAACCCCTC